>Ga0137378_10001025_pt1 | contig 23233 bp, 19 predicted proteins | sample SagtaG_21_FD_104813 | JGI IMG/M metagenome (GOLD analysis project Ga0137378, IMG submission 104813) | Vadose zone soil microbial communities from Sagehorn Ranch, Mendocino, California, USA - Sage2_L_60_16 metaG | ecosystem: Environmental > Terrestrial > Soil > Vadose zone | place: USA... | reverse complement strand
CTGGCTGGGCCAGTTCCGCCGATTGCTGGTGCGTCATGAGCATCTGCTCTCCACTTACCGCGCCTTCTTCTATATCGCGTGCTTCTGGATTACTCTGAGGCACTGTTTATGAAATACGCTCTAAGCAGAATTCAATCGGCGGCCAGAAGAATGTTTCCCGGAAGGTCGCACCCGCACCCATCTGCCAATGCGAGTGCCGTGCCTGCGATATCGGAATTCACTGCGGCAAATCGGACTGCGCGCATCATTACCGGAGATCTACGCGGAGAGTAAACTCGACGCGTCCGAGCAATTCTTACCCTTCCGCGTTACTTCCTTTTCTACCCACTCCACAAAAAACACTTGAAACTCTTCCTGGGTGTACACTCCCTTTCGAATCAGAAGTGTATTCATCGCGTACACAGTAGCCTTAAAGCCCTCGTCCCGCGACGCCACCGCCAAAGCTTCTTCAAACGACATGCAGTCTTCTTTCTCCTGAAAAACTCGTCACATGAAATTCATCAGACCATTCCGGGCGCCGTCAGTCAATGAAAAATCCCTGCCCGATCCAGGGCCGTCGCAGCGCCCCTCCAACCTGATTGTGAATATTCGGTAAAAATCCGCCTCTTTCCCGCCTCCACCTCCCGAAACTCGCCACTCGGTACTAGGTACTCGCTACTGCCTTCGTTACAATAATCCTGTGAAACCCAGCCTTTTCGTCGTCGAAGACGATCCCGACATTTCCCGACTCGTCCGCCATCATCTGGAAAACGAAGGCTTCATCGTCCGCGTTTATCCCACCGGTGCCAACGTCCTTACCGACGCCGAACGCCAGCGCCCCGCACTCTTCGTGCTCGACATCATGGTTCCCGGCAAAGACGGCCTGGAAATCTGCCGCACCATCCGCCAGACGCCCGGCCTCGCCTCCGTTCCCGTGATTTTCCTGACCGCGAAAAGCAGCGAAGCCGACCGCGTCCTCGGTCTCGAGCTCGGCGCCGACGACTACATCGCCAAGCCTTTCAGCCCGCGTGAACTCGTCGCCCGCGTCAAAGCCGTGCTGCGCCGCTTCGAGCGGCCGCTGCCGCCCAGTCCCATGAAAGTCGGCGACATCGAAATCGATCCCTCGGCCATGACCCTCATGGTGCGCGGCAATCTGGTTCCCACCACCGCCACCGAATTCCGGCTGCTCGACTACTTCGCGCGCCACAAGGGACGCGTTTTCAGCCGCGACCATCTTCTCGACTCCGTCTGGCGCGACACTGCCTACGTCACGCCGCGATCGGTCGATGTCTACGTCCGCCGCATCCGCGAGAAAATCGAGCCCGACCCGGAGAATCCTCGCTATCTGAAGACCGTGCGCGGCGCCGGCTACCGCTTCGAGGTCCCTAAATGAGAAGCACCATGAGCAGGATCAGGATAATGAGCAGGACGTTGAGGAGTATGTCGAGAACGTGAAGAATCGCATTTTCTTCAAACTCCTTGTCGTCTTCCTGATCGTCATCGCCGCCACCGCAGCCATCCTCGACGTGATGCTCGGCGGCGCCTGGGAAACCTCGCTGCGCGCAGAGATCGAGCGAAACCTCACCCAGAAGACCCTCCTCTTCGCGCATCGCGTCGAAACTGACCGCTCCCACACGCTCGCTGAAATCGCCGCCCAGGAAGGCCACGCCGCTGGCGCCCGTGCCACCATCATCGACGCCTCCGGAAAAGTGCTTGCCGACTCCGAATCCAATCCTGCCAACATGGAGAACCACGCCGCCAGCCAGGAGTTCGCCGCCGCCCTTTCTGGCAAGACTGGCGAGAACGAGCGTCGCAGCGCCGCTCTCGGCATTCCATTTCTCTATGTGGCCGTTCCCGTGTCTGGGGGAGCGGTGCGCCTCGCCTACCCACTTTCCGACGTTGAAGCCGTTCAGGCGCAGGTGCACCGGCGCCTGCTTTGGGGCTCGACCATGGCCCTGTTCATCGCCTTGCTCATCGCGGCATTCGCGTCCGTCTGGACCGCACGCCGCCTCGATCGCATCGTGAATGTCGCCGCCCGCATCGAGCAGGGAGACCTCCATGCCCGCGTCGAAGACACTCCGCTCGACGAAATTGGCCGTGTCGCCGCGGCCATCGACAAAACCGCCGGCCAGGTGGAACGCAGCTTTGCTGCAGTGCGTTCCAGCCAGCGCCAGCTGGAGACTCTCCTCAACAGTATGCAAGACGCCGTCATCGCCGTAAGCTCTGATGGTCTGGTGCAGTGGGCTAACCAGCCCATGGATCGCCTCGTTCCTCAGCACACGCGCCTCAACGCGCCGGTCGTCGAGACCATTCGCGATCCCGATTTCCTCGCCGCCGTCAAAGCTGCAACCACTACAAAACACGTAAAGACCACCCGTGCCACTTCCATTGTTCCCGGCCGCGCCTTCGATGTCGCCGCCGCACCCTTGCCCGATGGCGGCGCTGTTGCCGTGCTCCGAGATCCCACCGAGACCGAGCGCATCGAGAAAACGCGCCGCGATTTTATTGCCAACGTTTCCCACGAACTCCGCACCCCGCTGACTTCCATTCAGGGATATTCCGAGACCCTGCTCGACCTCAGCTCCGAAAATTCCGGCCCCAACCGCGAGTTTCTTGAGATCATCCGCAAGAACGCCGCCCGCATGGCGCGCCTCACCGAAGACTTGCTGACTCTTGCCCGCGTGGAATCCGGCGAGACCCGATTCGACACCGAGACCGTTCCTCCCATCGAACTCCTGCACGACGCCGAGGAAAGTTTCCGCGAGGTCGCCCGCGGTCAAGAGGTGGACTTGCAGATCGTAGAGACGGGAAGCAGTTCGATCGAATCCTTGCCCGCCGTCCGCGCTGACCGCGAAGCCATCCACCAGGTGTTTTCGAATCTCATCGACAATGCGATGAAGTATGGCCGCTCTGGCGGACGCATCCTGCTGGGTGCGCGCTCCGCCAAACGGGGCATCGAATTCGGTGTCGAATTCTATGTTCAGGATTTTGGCGCCGGCATCGCCTCCGAACACCTGCCGCGGCTCTTCGAACGTTTTTATCGCGTCGACAAAGCCCGCTCCCGCGAATCTGGCGGCACCGGACTCGGCCTCGCCATCGCCAAGCACATCATGCTCGCCCACGGCGGCTCCATCCGCGCCGAAAGCGATCTCAACCACGGCAGCACCTTCTTATTCACGCTGCCCACCGCCTGAAGCGAATCAAGTAGGGACGGACGCGTTCGTCCGTCCAGCCAGCGCGAAGCGCGGCTGCCTACGAACCGGGTGCCCCATCCTTATCGCGTTCTTTGCGACAGGGTGGGGATTTTGACTTTCAGTTTCACCTTACATTTGTTGTGTCTTGATCGACAATGATGTTAGGCAGTCACACACCGCTCACGCACTACGAAAAATGACATAAAATTCACAGGTTATTAACCAAAGGTTTAACAGGCAGTCCTATGCTTAGCCGTTGGCCATCCCATCTCACGAACGGCAGAATCGCGACGACGGTTCCGTACGATCGCTCCGTCGCCGGCGTTCTCGCTCGATCGACAAATTGGCCGACATCCCGGCGGACATCATTATGAGCACCGCGATCAAGTCTCCCGATCCAGAACCGGCTCATCAGTACATCGTGCGCCGTACCGTGGAAGCCTGTCACATGGCCAAGGAAGCTGCCGGCGCCGCGGCCGAAGGCATCGCCACCGGCTCCAGCACCCTGCTCAACTCGCTGCGTCAGCGCGAGCGCGAACTCGACACGCTCGACATGGAGATCGACAGCCGAGTCACCACCGCCATCACCGAAGTCGCTCCCGCCGAGGCTCGCGAACTCCTCGCCTGCATGAAATTCATGATCGGCCTCGAGCGCATCGGCGATCTGCTGCTCAGCTTCGCCAACAGCGCGCTCTCCGTCAACGGACGCATCGACTCCGAGGACACCCGCGACCTCACCCAGATGGCCACCATCCTCGAAAAGATGCTCACCGACTGCGGCGCCGCATTTTCCGCGCGCGAAATCCCCAAAGCCATCGACGTGCTTCGCGCCGACGCCGAGATGGACCGCCTGCGCAACCTCATCTTCCTGCGCCACATCGAGAATCCAGAAAACGTGCACCGTCAGGCCAGCCTGCAAGTCATCTTCATGACCCAATCTCTGGAGCGCGCCGGCGATCACGCCAAAAACCTCGCGGAAGAAGTCTGCCACTTCGTCAGCGGACACACCGTCCGCCACGTTCTCATCGCCTACGACAAGCCCGTCGAACAAATGTTCATCGACTACCTCCGCCGCCGCGACCACACCCGCTAAAGACTCAAAGATAACGATCATGTGGCGCGGGCGCCCCCGCCCGCGATTCGGACGGGTGCCCCGTTTTCTAGTGTTCATTGCAAGAAATGGTCTTTTTTCTAAGGTATCCTCAGTCCGCAGCCTTCTACCCGCGCTTGAAATGCGCCTGACTCAGCATCAGGAGCGCGGTCTGTGCCAGCCGCTCCAGAACCGCGAGATCCCCCTCATCAAACGCAAACGACTGCGGAGAGAAAACTTCCATCAATCCCACAACCTCACGCTCGTACCGAATCGGTGCCGCCACGATCGAGCGAATGCCGAGCCGCCGGCAGGTTCCCGCTTCGACGCGGGAATCGATTTCGGTGTCGTCGCAACGCAGCGCCTTTCCCGTACGTATGCATTCCCCGGAAAAACCCGAATGAACGTCGACATGGGTTCCGAGCGCCGGCCCGCCGGTTCCAACGCTCGCCCGGCACATCATCGGACCACGGTCCATAAGCGCAATCGCGGCGCCGGTGCCACGTAAAAGAGTTCGCGCCCGTTCGCTGATGATCCGCAGCGCACTATTCAGATCCGACCCCAGCGAGTTGAACTCGTACTGAATTGTGGTCGAAACCCCTGTCCCTCCCTGCGTCTCCGCTGTCCCACCTTCCGCTTCCAAACTCACGGATCGCGGCTTGCCAGTTTCATTACCAGAGGACCAAGTTCCTGCACTCGACCCCAGCAGGCGATCGAAGGTAAGCTTCGGCGCCTTGCGGCTCGGAGCCTCTTCATTGCGTGCCAGCCAGTCATCCAGGCGCTGCCGCGCCTCCGGCGGGAGTTCCGAGAATCGCACCCCGGCGCGACCCAGAGCATCTGCCCACGCGACATAACCTGTTGTCTCCAGGGCGTCAGTACCCGGCAGATCGAGGCGCAAATGCAGGCGGCGCTCCGCTTCCAGGGGAGCGACCGTTTGCATGGACACGCCCTGCTCGCTGAGATCAAGAATCATGCCCCCTGTCACTCCATCAAAACTGGCAAAGACTGGTCCATGCACCTGATGCCGCACGCAACTGCGTCTCTCTGTAATCATCTTTCAGCATTACCCCGCACTTTTCGCACACCCCGCACCAGATCATCAGACCGAAAGAAACCGTCCCCTAGGAGCCTTCCGCGATGGGCAGAGTCTCCGGCGATTGCGTTGTTCCGATGATCGGAGCAAACACGAGTAAAAGGAAGTACATGACGGGGTTCGTTTTGCGCTCATTCCCGGGGGCCGACTCAACCCTTCGTGTATAGTGATCCCTTCGCATCTTCTCAGTCCCCGGACTCTGGCCAAATGTCAACTGCAAGCGTGGCCGTTCAACGCGTCTCCCGGTTGAACCCGAAGTATTTCGTGTTCGCGTTCATAGGCCTGATGTTTGCCTATGTCCTCGTCCACAACGAAAGCTTTCTCGTGAACCGCAACGATCCCGTGTGGCACCACTACCATCCCTTCAGGTGGTGGCTGCTGCCGCATGGATTGGCCGGAGCCTGTGCACTCCTTCTCGTCCCTATGCAGTTCTCCGACCGCCTCCGCCAGCGCTACACGAAAGTTCATCGGGTCGCGGGAAGATTTTATGTTGCCGCCGCCTTCATCGCCGCTCCGCTCGGGTTCTATATCCAGTTCTTTCAAGAGCGCCTGGGAACGCCGCGAGCCTTCAGCGTGGCCTCCGCCGCGCACGCCACCCTCTGGATGGCGAGTACCGCGATCGCCTTTGCCTTCATCCTCGACGGAAAGGTTCAGCAGCATCGTCAATGGATCACCCGCAGCGTCGTCGTGGGCCCCGGAGTCTTCCTGGCAGTGCGCGCAATTATCGGCATCACCGGCTGGGAGAAACTGGGCGGCGCTGCCATTGAAACCGTAGTCTGGGTTTGTCTCGCCGCCTCATTTTTCCTAGCAGACCTCATCCTGCAATGGGAGGAACTCTGGCGCTCCCGTCCCGCCTCGCGCAAGATAGTGGTGGCTGCGCCTTAAGAAGGCCTGGCTAAGTTACTGAGGTTCGGCTTGGGACCACGCACCCCGGTGTACGATGCTGTATGAAACGAATTAGCTCTTTCTTGCGGCCTCTCGGCGCGCTTCTGCTCGCCTTGCTGGTCTTTCAAGGCTGCAATGCACTGAATCCTCTGTGCGGAAGCGCCCGGCCCGCCCCTTCCATTGCGTCTCTCTCTGACAGCACGATCACCTTCGCCCAAGTCCAGCAAGGATTTCTTCTCACCGTGAATGGCAGCGACCTGGTTGCCTCTTCTGTCGTCGTTATCAACGGGACGACGCTCAGCACGCAGGTTCTGAGCAGTACGCAGGTGCAGGTCACAATCACCGCTACCCTCATCTCCGCTCCCGGAGCAGCCAACGTCACCATCAACACGCCGAGCGGAAACTCAGCCTACGAGGGCTGCACCAGCGGCGGTACCAGCCACGCGCTCGTCCTGACGATCACCTAAGCAAAGGCAACCAGGAAATAGGTCATTTCGAACGTCGGCGCTCCGGTATAGTCAATTCCGAGGTTCTGGCCACCTAATGTCTACGCGTCCCGCACCACTGCAAGCACCTTCCTCCCTGCGCTCGAAGTACATCATCTTTGGCTTCATCTTCCTGATGATGGCCTATGTCCTCAACCACAACGAGCGCTTCCTGATCAATGCGGCCGATCCCGCCTGGATGCACTACCAGACGTTCAAGTGGTGGCTCCTGCCGCACGGTCTGGCAGCAGCCTGCGCCCTCCTGCTCGGTCCCATGCAGTTCTCCGACCGCCTTCGCCGTCGCTACACCAGGCTGCACCGCGTCGTGGGACGATTCTATGTAGCCGGTGCTGTGATTGGGGCACCGCTCGGCGCTTTTATTCAGTATCGCTTTGATGAGAAACTGGGTGGTTCGCGAGGTTTCAGCATCGCCACGGTAGTCGACGCCTCTATTTGGATGCTGACGACCTTGATCGCCCTCGCTTTCGCTCTCAAGCGCAAAATCCCGCAACACCGCCAGTGGATGACTCGCAGCTACGCCGTCGCAATTGTGTTCCTCGAAGTGCGCGTCGTCGCCGGACTCGGCGGATGGGACGCCAGCAACACTGCAATGGAAACCATCGTCTGGACTTGCATCGCCCTTTCGCTCCTGTTCGCCGACATCGTGATCCAGTGGCAGGACCTGCGCCCCGTTCGTCCAGCACCGAAAGCGATCCAGGCCATCCCCTAGCAGTCTGCCGAAGGACTCCTCTTGTGCGTTGTTTTGAAAGGGTGCGTTGCTCTGAATTGTGCATTGTTTTGAAAGGGTGCGGCTTCAAGCCGCGCCGTAGGGCATTCCAAATGAAAAGCGGCTTTTAGCCGCCGAGGGAGCCTGCGGCGTCCGGCAAGAGTTGTTTTCGCAGTCCCCTAGCAGCGCGCTGCTTCCGTGCGCAAGGAATTTGCCGGGCGGGGTTACTTAGGTAGCAAGCTCGCTTCCAGCTGCTCCATGTTGTGTTGTAATGTGCTCATGAAGTTCCAGCGCGCTCTTCTCTTCCTCTGTCTTGTATGGTCTGCCTCGGCGCAGATCAGCGACCCCACGGCAATTAAGCTCGACGACAAAGAGAAGCAACTGGAAGACCTCTACGCCGACTACTGGCGCACCGAATATAAGATCGCACTGGGAGACCAGCAGCTATCGTCGGGTCCCATCCAGAATCGCATTCGCGCCGTCGTGAGTGACGATCCGTTTCTGGCCGACCTCAAGGCTGCCCGTTTCCGTGATCCCCTGCTCCAGCGGCGCCGCGATTTGTTCATCGAGGAAGCTACTTTCACCCGGATTTCAAACGATCCCAAGCTCACCGCGCTCGTGGAAAGCATCACCCGTGAAGAAAACAACATCCGCTACGAGGTGAATGACAAGAAACTGACGCGCGCCGAATTAAGTAACCTGGTGGCCAACAGCGCCGACCGCCACCTCCGGGAGCAAGCCTGGAAGACGCGTGCTCAAATCACTGCACTAAACGGGGAGCGTATCCGCCAGGCCATGAAGCTCAGGAACGACCTGGCGCTGCGTTTCACCGACTCCATTTTTTCCATCTTCATGCTCCGGCGCAAAGGTGTGGAGACTCAAGACCTCTTCTCCTGGTTTGAACAGCTCCGCCGCGAAACCGAACCCGAGTACCAGCAACTGCTGCAACAAATGCGCCGCGAACTTCGCGTCGAGAAGATCGAGCCCTGGGATTTGGAATACTACTTCTCTACTCTCACCAATGATTTCGAACAGGAGCACTTCGCCCCTTCGGAAGGCTGCTCGAAAACCAAACAGCTAGCCGGTACCCTGGGCTACGACCTGGACAAGCTGCCAATCGAAATGCGCACTACCGATCTCAGCTTCAGCGGTGCGGCCTATCCCATCCGCTACGGCAAGGACGTAAAAGTTCTGGCGAACCGCTACGCCGGCATCCGATTCTATGACCGGCTTCTGCACTCCACCGGACATGCCCTGCACTACAGCATGATGAACGAGCCATCGTTCCTCTTGCGAGCCAATTACGCAGAACCGTTCGACGAGGGGCTGGCTCAGGTCATGGCTCTCATGCTCTACCGTCCCGATGTGGATACCAAACTGTTTGGCCTAACCGCAAGTCAGGCCGCGACCATGGCGCAACGCTACCGCTTGAAGTCGCTGTTTGACATGCGCGATGCCATGGCCGATTCCTTGTTTGAGTTCGAGGCCTACGCGGAACCCGACCAGGATCTCTCCGCTCTCTACAACCGCACTTACTCCGAGTACGTTGGTGTGGAGATGCACGAAACTCCCGTGTGGGCCTATAACTCGATGTACGGCTCCGATCCCATTTACCTGCAGAGCTTCGTCGTCGCCGACATGGTGGCACGCCAGATTCAACACACGCTCGACAAGAAATTTGGAACCCAATGGGGCAAGCCCGCCGGCGATTACCTGAGAGACCAGTTCTATTCCCGCGGTGCCAGCCAGGACTTGTCCCAAATTATGCAGGCAGGCACGGGCGAACGCCTCACCGCGAAGTACCTGATCGACCAACTGCGCGGGACCGGAGAAAGTTCGAAAAACATCGCGCAGGATCGCAAATAAATCTTCCGATCGAGTTCTCCAAGGCTCCATAAGGCGTCATCCTGACTGGAGCCACTCTTCAGGCGCCGGGAAGAGCCTGCCCTGAGCGAGGTCGAAGGGATCTCGCGGGGGCTATGCACAATCCTGCATCTTGACTTCGAGCGCAAGCATCTACAAGAATTCAGACCATGCCGGCACTCCAGAAAACTTCAAGACATTCGTGGTCGGCGGAGCCACCGGCGGTGGCGGATCGAATTTTACCGGCTCCTACAGCGCCACCGGCAGTTGCGCCCTCGCACCCGACGGCTCGTCGTCAATCACCGTAAACAAGTGAGCAGGGGACTGGCCCAGGTTCTTGATCTCGGGGGGGCTGGCCCACCCATTCACACTGAGGCTGGTCCACCGTTGCGTTTTTTTGCAAGCGGGACCACGAATCTATGCTCAGGTGCTCCAAAGCGGGAGTTGATCAATAAAAAGGGGCATGCGAATGGTTTTCGAATGCCCTTTCGTCTTTGCGGAGAATTTATTTGGGTAACTTGAAGTTGATGGTGACCTGGGTCTGAATTTCGACGGGCTCGCCGTTGAGCAGGTATGGCTTGTACTTCCATTGTTTGACCGCTTCCGCAGCAGCGCGGCTGAGCTGCGAGTCTCCGCTCAGCACTTTAATGTGACTGATGTCGCCGGTTTTTGAGATCGTCGCCATCAGCTCGACCGCGCCCTCAATCCGCATCAGCAGGGCGTTCTTGGGATACGTGGGCTGCACTTTCTTCAGCAGCAACCCTTGTGACACTCCTTGCGATACGCTCAAGGTCTGCAATATCGGTTTGGGCGCGCTGCTCTCTGCGCCGACGAGATCTGGCGGAGGCGCGCCTGCGCCTGCGGTCGCCATCCCAATCATGCTGGGAGCGGGAGCGTCAGCGGCGGCGGTCTTTGAATGTATCTTTGGAACCGTGCCTCCCTTGAGCACAAGGGGCGCCGCGGCAGCAGCCTTGCTGGCGGCGGGCGAAGTGGAACCGGAGGGCTTTGTGGAACTCGGCGCGGAAGCGTCGTCTGACGAAAAGTCGGTATCGTCAGTGACTAGAGTCTTTGCTGGGACGGCGTTGGGTTGTGAGCTCGGTAGAGATGTGGAGGTCGCCGGCGTGAGTGCTGGGATCGCGGGCGCGGGCTTAGCGCTATTGGGTTTCGCGGCCTGCGGAACGGCGACAGGTGCGGCTGTAGTTTGCGTCTGAGTACTTACCGGCTGAGTCTCGCGTCCCTGGAATTTTGTCCAGCCCAGGTAGAGTCCTGCGGCGACGAGCGCGGCTGCGGCGACTCCGACAAGAATTTTCTTACTTCCACCACTGGACTCGGCCGGGACATTGGCTCCGCCAAAAGTGAATGATGGCGCGGACCCAGCATAGCTGGATGACTCGGTTAGGTTAGCTGACGTCGCATTGTCGAGGCGCGGCTGCACTTCGGCCGGAGTGTGCGCGGGCGATATTTCCGCAATGTGAGAATCCTGAACTTCACGGGCCGGAGCGGGCGCGCTGGCGGCTCCGCTGCGGTGCGTGGCCGGCGAGCCGGCAGTGAAGGCGGTATTTCCGTTGGCGGCAGAAGAAGCAGCCGCGGCGGGCGACCTCTCCGCTTGCGAAGCAGGTGCGCCGTACTTGTTGAACACGGGAGCAGCGGTCGAAGGTGCGGCGGTCGGTTCGTCCGAAATTTTGAGTAGATCGTCGTCGTGGGCAGCCGGGTCATTCGCTGCGAAAGCCAAACCTGGTGCCGCGGTTGCGGGCCATGCCGAGGCAGGCTTCGTCTCGGGCGGCGCGGCCGGACGCGGAGTGGAGACTGTAACCGGAGTTGCTGGTTTTGCGGGTGGAGCAGGCCTGGCAGCCACTGGCTTCGCGGGCGATACCCCAGGAACGGTCCCGGCCGGTTTGACCGGCTCGCCCTTGCGCAGGAGTCCGCGAGCCACGCGCAGCGTTCCTTTAGCCTGTTCGATGTTGATGGGTTTGGTCAGGACGAGGTTGGCGCCAATACGAAACGCCTTGGCTACCCCGGCCTGACCTTCCACGACAGCTACGGCAAGCGAGGTCTGGTTGGACGTCGAGTTGCGCGCGCTCTTGAATAAAAGTGTGGCATTCTGCTCGTTATCGCAGTCGACCACGACAGCGTCGAAGTGTTGGCCCATCAGCTTCTTGACTGCAGCGAAAGGTTCAATGCAGGACTCGACGCTAAACTCCAGTTCGGTCAGGACCTGCGTCACTGTGCGAGCGGTCTTTTCGTCGGGACAGAAGAGAAGAGCTTGGTAACCCATACCAAAGTTATCCTAGGTACCCGCGTAAGCTCCGGCAAGTTACGGCGGTAATTCGCGGTCCATGGATTTTTGTGGTGTTTTCGAGGCGAGCGGACCAAGTTCGCAGGAATCCTTCGACTGTGACCACGGTGTCGATTTACACAGAACGGACGATATGAAGACGCTCTTTCGCTCTCTCAGCTCCCTGATCTTCCTTGTTGTCCTGTTGCTTGCGGGTGCAATGCGGTACTCAACCGCAAAGGGATACACAACGTGGTACTTCCGAGTAAGCGGGCAGGTGACAGTCGATGGGCATAACACGTCCGGTTACATGCATGCGAACACCGAGCGGACACTTCTGCTTCTCACGAGAACTGACGAGACTAAACCGGAGACATACCTTATATCGCTTGTGGATCGCAAGCTGATCTTCGACTGCGGGAAGTGGCATCCAAGTCGGTTTTTCCCGATGCCTATCGGAGACCTGAATCCACCTTGTTCCTTCTTCACGGTGGACCCGGTGCAAGTGGTTGACGCGCCCGTCTCTGCAACGCTAGTTCTTGGCCGAAAATCGATTGAATTTTCGACCGCCTCAGGAAAAAAGGTGAAGGCAGAGTCGTAGATAGTCAACTGCGCGTGACACTCCAGTCCCTTACAATAGCTCGCCATGCGGGTGCCCCTTTGGGTCAAGGTCGCCTGGACCGTGTGGTTGACGGTCTGGGCGCCGGTGTACTGGCGGCAGTACGGGGCACAGAATTTTCTTTTCTTCTGCGATCTGGGGAATGTGCTGATCGGAATCGGCTTGTGGATGGAGAGTCCGCTGATTTTTTCCTGGGTAGCGTCGGGACTGCTTTTGTTCCAGACGATCTTTACCGTGGATTTCTTGGGCGCGTTGCTGACCAGGCACCATATCATCGGCGGCACGGAGTATATGTTCGATCCGGGCTTGCCGCTCACCATCCGATTGCTCAGTTTGTTTCATGTGGTGACGCCGCCGCTGCTGGTGTGGGCGATTTGGCGTCTGGGATATGACCCTCGCGGATGGAAGTTGCAGACGCTGATGGCGTGGATGGTGGTGCCGATCAATTATTTTTGGCGGCCCGAGCAGGATGTGAATTGGGCGCGGGGGCCGTTCTTTCGTGAACAGCACGTGGTGCCCGGGTGGGCTTATCTGCTGGTGTATCTGACTGTGGTGCCGATGTTTGTTTATTTCCCGACGCATCTGTTTCTGGATTGGGCGACACGGCGCTGGAAGCCTCGTCGATAATTGCGGCGGCATCATGCCGCTTTCGGCACGGCGGGCGAGGGCGCCCGCCGGACAGCCGCCGAGACGGCGGCGCTACTCTTTGAGCACTGGCACTACTTGGCTTTGCCGGACTCACCCGGCGGCTTACGCAGGGCGGACTCCGGTGGCGGGTACTCGATTGATCCTTTCAGGGAAGAAATATCTTCGTCGTGGAAGTCGGGGAAAGGTAACTGCTTGCCGTCGCGCAATTCCGCGATCTTCTTGACGGCGTTATCGGCTTTTTCTTTCTCGACTCCTGAATCGCGGCTTAGATAAAGCGTCTGCGAGGGAAGCGCCAGGCCGCCGCCGGAGTCTTCCATAATATCCATCATGCGCAGCAGCAGGTCTTCACGGACGGCGGCGAATTCGTTGAAGTCGCGGGTCAGGATATAAGACAGGACCTCCATGGTGAGAGAGCTGCCCGCGATGTCGATGAGGCGCACGCGGACGGTCTTGGTTTCAACTTTGGGGTGACTGTAGAGCAGGCGGCGGATTTCCGCGAGCACGAAGCGGACGTGGTCGGCCTTGGACTCGGGGCGCAGTCCGAGATTTGTCTTGAAAATAATTTTGTCGCGGCGGGTAAGGTTTTCCAGGTTGATCGTGGCCACGGTGCCATTAGGAATGGCCAGCAGGGTGCGCTCTTCGGTGCGAATGCGGGTGGAGCGTAGGCCGATGTCTTCAACGACTCCGCTGCGATCGCCGAACTTACAGACGTCGCCCACACGAAACACTTCATCGCCCAGGACGGAAACGCCGCCGAAAAGATTCGCGATCGTCTGCTGCGCGCCGAAACCAATCGCCAGGCCTCCAATGCCGAGGCCGGCGAGCGCGGTGCTCATGTCGAAACCGAGGCTGCCCAATACCGCGAGCACGCCGGCGAGGAAGATAATCGCCTTGAGCATGCGCTCGCCCAAAAGCATGAGCGATCCCGTACCGGCGTGTCCCCGAGCCAGAGCGCGATTGCGCACGCGGCGCAGGGACCATTGAACCACGCGCCAGACAATCCAGGTTGCGCCGATGATGAGAGCGATCGACGTGACTTGAAAGTAATAGTGGCGCGGCAGCAGCGCGATGCCCAGGTAGCGAACGAAAAACTGGTGGACCAGGGTGCCCGCGAGCAGCCACGCTGGCCCCGATACCGAGCGCCAATTGGCGATATCGACGTGGCCGCGCCTTCGCGCCCACCAGCGCATGGGAACTTCAAGCAGTACAAGCACGAGCCAGCCGATTCCCGCTGCCACGGGCAGGGCAAGGAGCAGAGCCAGCCACTGCCACAAGGGCACACCGGCGACTTGATGTTTCACAAGCACGGCTGGGAGCTTGTGCTCAACCTGCCGCGCTTCGACTTGATCGTAAAGCTCGGGAATTTTGGTGAGAGTGTCGGAAGAAATCAGCCAAATCTTTCCCGCGCTCGGGTCGGATACCCGGACCACTTCGAGGTCAGCCTCGACATCGCCCGCCGACATGGTGCCGAGTTTCTGATGGCCGAGCGGCACTCCCTCCTGCGGAGTTCCTTCGGGCTGAGTACTCCATCCCGCAGGGTTGCCTGTGAAAGCATGGCTCTGGTTCAATACAAAATCGAGCTTCCTGGCCAGTTGTTCGCCCTCGGATTGGCGGCGTGCGGCGTTCATTTGTAGGTATTGCGCAGCGATGCTGTAGTCGCCGGACTGCGCGGCGTGCAGAAATCCGAGCACGGTGCTTTGGGGGGTGGTGCGCCCAAAGGGGTCGTTAGGCGAACTGGATGTGCCGGGCGCGGACGGAGATTGCAACACGTTGCTGAGCGGGGATTGCGCTGCGGACGGCAGGCTGGCAGCGAGAGACAGAACAAAGACGAATATCACTTTAGGGAAAGAGGACATGATCTTCTCCGGCCCCGATGTTGCCGGGCGCACGCACGCAGCCGCGTGCGAATCGAAACGAGAAATCATTGTATCGAAACGGACCGGCGACGATTCGGCTGCGGCCCTGGCATCATCCCCGCTTTGGGCGGTAGATGTGCGTGCTGGTGCCGAAAAAGACTTCGGCGGATTCCATTACCGTTTCCGAGAGCGTCGGATGCGGGTGAATCGTCGCCGCGACATCGTGCGCGACGGCCGCCATCTCGACGGCGAGCACGCCTTCGGCAATCAACTCACCGGCGCCTGCTCCAACGATGCCTACACCGAGGACGCGTTCGGTCTGCGGATCGAACAGGATTTTCGTCATGCCCTCTGGACGATCGAGTGTGATGGCGCGGCCCGACGCGGCCCAGGGGAACTTTGCGACTTTGATCTCGCGGTTTTCTTTTTGTGCCTGCGTCTCGGTCAGGCCGCACCAGGCGACTTCGGGATCGGTGAACACAACCGCGGGAATGGCGTTCGGTTCGAAGGCAACTTTGTGTCCGGCAATGGCTTCGACGGCGGTGCGGCCTTCGTGGGAGGCCTTGTGCGCGAGCATGGGTTCGCCGACCACGTCGCCGATGGCGTAGATGGATGGGTCCTCGGTCTGCAATTGCTTGTTGACCTGGATGAAGCCTCGCTGGCCGACTTGCACACGCGTTTTTTCGAGGCCGGGGATTTCGGAGTTGGGCTTGCGCCCGACGGATACGAGGACACGGTCGAATAGTTTTTCCTGAGCGTTCCCGTCTTGTCCTTTGAGTGTCGCGCGGACCGCATTGCCTTCGTCTTTGACGGAAGCGACCGTGGTGTTGAGCAGAATTCCGTCAAGCAACTTCTCCAGGCGCTTATGCAGCGGAAGCACCAAATCGCGATCCGCGCCGGGGAGCAATCCGGGAAGCATTTCGACAACAGTGACGCGAGTGCCCAGCGCAGCGTAGACCGAGCCCAGTTCGAGGCCGATGTAGCCGCCGCCGACCACCAGCAATGTGCCGGGGATATCTTCAAGGTTCAGAGCGCCTGTGGAGTCCATCATGCGTGGCGTGTCGAGCTTCAACGTGGGAACGATGGCCGGGCGAGAGCCGGTCGCGATGATGATGCGGTCGAAGGTGAGGGATTCTTCCGAGCCGTCGGATTTCGTGACGCGGAGCGTAGTTGAATTCTCAAAGGCCGCGCGTCCCTGCACGTACTTTACCTTGCGTTGCTTCGAGAGAACGCCGAGGCCGCCGGTGAGCTTCTTAACGACGCCCTCTTTCCACGAGCGCAGGCGGGCCAAGTCGATTTTCGGCGCGGCGAAATCGATGCCCCAGTCTTTCGCCTGATGGGATTCTTCCAGCAGCTTGGTCACGTGAAGTAACGCTTTCGACGGGATGCAGCCGCGGTAGAGGCAGACTCCGCCGGGGTTCAGTTCAGGGTCGATGAGAGTGGCCATCATGCCGAGATCGGCGGCGAGGAATGCAGCGGCATATCCACCGGGACCGCCGCCGACTACTGCAATGTTCAGCTTGGTTTCGGACATAAGGCGTTCAACCACGAAGGGCACGAAGGTTCACGAAGAAAGGCCTAGGCGTTCCCGGATTCCTTCGTGAACCTTCGCGTCCTTCGTGGTTCATGATTTTGATTTTCATCCTTGCACGGAGAGCAGGAACGGCTGCTCGAAGGCTTCCGCAATCCAGCGCAGGAAGCGGGCTGCGTCGGCTCCGTCGATCAGGCGATGATCGTAGGAGAGCGAGAGCGGCAGAATCAGACGCGGCTCGAACTTGCCGTTAATCCACTCCGGCTCCGTGCGCGACCGTGAAAGGCCGAGGATCGCGACTTCCGGATGGTTCACGATGGGCGTAAAACCGACACCGCCGATTCCGCCAAGGTTTGTAATGGTAAAAGTCCCGCCCTGCATTTCTTCGGGCGTAATCTTTTTGTCGCGCGCTTTCTTAGAAAGCTGCGACAGTTCAACCGCGAGTTCGACGATGTTTTTCTTTTCCACGTCGCGGATCACCGGGACGAGCAAACCGCGATCCGTATCGGCAGCCACACCGATGTTGATGTACTGCTTGTAAACGATTTCTTCTTTCTCGATGTCGATGCTGGCATTGAACTGCGGGAATACTTTGAGAGCCGCGGCGCAGACCTTCAGCGCGATCGCGGTGACCGTCATCTTGCCGCCGGCTTCTTCGGCCTTGGGAGCGAAGCGGGCACGCAGTTGCTCCAGTTCAGTGATGTCGGCGCGGTCGTGCTGCGTAACATGTGGAATCGTGTTCCAGGATTCAGCCAGGTGCTCGGCGGTCTTGCGGCGAACGCCGCGCATGGAGACGCGCTCTACCTTGCCCCACTTGGCAAAGTCGGGGAGCTGCGGCTGAGCAAAGTGTCCGGCGCGCGGCGGGGCTTGGACTGCCGTGGCAGCGGCGGAAAGGAGCGCCTTCGCGTAAGCCTTCACGTCGTCTTCGCTGATGCGGCCGCCCGGACCCGAGCCCTTCACTTCGTAAATGTCGACTCCAACTTCACGAGCAAATCGCCGCACATGCGGCGCGGCGGGAATGGGTTGGCGATGTTCGGTGCCAGCAACTTTTCCCAATTGCACGGGCATGCTGAATATCGGCGCCGCGGGCTGCGGCTGGTCAGGAGGAAGCGCCTGTTCTTCCGTCTTGCCCTCGGCACGGATCGCCGCTTGAAACGCCAGGCGCGCTCCGTGCTGTCCGGAAACGTGCTCGACTGGAGCGTTTCGGACACGCGCGGTTTCGGGCCGGGTCGAGGTCCCACCTTCTAGAGTGAAGATCACCTGTCCAACTTTGATCTTTTCGCCTTCTTTAACTTTCACGTCTTTGACCACACCGCTGACCGACGACGGCACTTCGACGACTGCCTTGTCGGTTTCCAGTTCCATCACCGGCTGGCCTTCCGAAACCCTGGCGCCGGGCGCGATCATCAAGCGGACGAGATCGCCCTGGGAAATATTTTCTCCGAGTTCGGGAAGAGTAAATTCGGTAGCGGCTTGCGGCTGAGCGCGGCGTTCCTGGCGCTCCTGCACAGGAGCAGAAGGCGGAGGTGCGGAGGATTGGGGAACTGGCTGCGGCGCGCGAGCCGGCGGTGCTGTCGCTTCCGGCTTCGGCGGAGCGGCCTTTGCGGTAGACTCGACGGCGGCTTTGGCTCCTGTTCCGTTCTCTACGGTGAAGATCACTTGGCCGACCCTGATCTTGTCGCCTTCTTTGACGCGAATCTCCTGCACGGTTCCGGTAACGGACGAAGGCACTTCGACGACGGCCTTGTCGGTTTCGAGTTCCATGACCGACTGTCCTTCGCTGACGGTCGCACCAGGCGCAACCATGAGGCGCACGAGGTCGCCCTGTTCGATATTTTCTCCCAGCTCGGGCAGTTTGAATTCGATCACCGCGTTGGTTCCTTTTCTCAGATCTTGCAATTAATAGTTGCCGGTACCGGAAAGTCGTGCCGTCCCTTCGGGACTCGGGCTTTCGGCGCCTCTCACCCGGCGCTACCGTGCCGGTCTTTCACATACCGCCCCTGCGGAGCTGGTGCTGCCCGACCGCTAACTGACCGCCGGATTCGCCTTGTCGGGATTGATTCCCAGTTCTTCAATCGCCCGCTTCACAATATCGATGCCGATCTTTTTCTCCCGCGCCAACGCTCCCAGAGTCGCGAGCACGATGTGCTTGGCATCGACTTCAAAGAAATCCCGCAAAGCGGTGCGGCTCTCACTGCGGCCGAAACCGTCGGTTCCGAGCGAGACGAGTTGCCCGGGCACCCACTTACCCAGGCTCTCAGGCAACACTTTCATATAGTCGGACGCTGCGATGAACGGGCCAGGAGCATCCTTCAATGTCTCGGTGACATACGGAACCTTCGCCGCTTCCGCGGGATGCAACATGTTCCAGCGCTCGCAATCGTTGGCGTTGCGGTACAGCTCTTTGTAACTGGTCACGCTCCAGACGTCGGCGGCAACTCCGTATTTGTCTTCCAGAATCTGCTGTGCCTTCAGCACTTCGAACATGATGGCGCCGCTGCCCAGCAGCTGCGCGCGCACCTTGGCATCGGCCTTGGGCGAAGATTTGAAGCGATACAACCCCTTCAGCACGCCTTCACGAACATTGCTACCCTGCGGCAAGTCCGGCATCGCCAAAGGTTCGTTTCCGACCGTCAGATAATAGAAGATCGATTCCTGATCGACATACATGCGCTTGATGCCATCCTGAATAATGATGGCGATCTCGTAGGCAAACGCCGGATCGTAGCAGAGCAGGTTCGGCACGGGAAGCGCGAGCACGTGGCTGTGACCGTCCTGGTGCTGCAAGCCTTCGCCGGCGAGCGTGGTGCGGCCGGCGGTACCACCGACGAGAAATCCGCGGCAGCGCATGTCGGCGGCAGCCCAGATCAAATCGCCGATCCGCTGGAAGCCGAACATCGAGTAATAAATAAAGAAGGGGATCGTATTGATGCCGTGATTCGCATAGGCCGTGCCCGCCGCGATGAAGGAGCACATCGACCCTGACTCGGTAATACCTTCCTCGAGAATCTGCCCGTTCTTGGCTTCTTTGTAATAGAGCAGCGTATCCATGTCGACGGGTTCGTAGTTCTGGCCGACGCTGGAATAAATTCCGACCTGACGGAAGAGCGCTTCCATGCCGAAGGTGCGGGCTTCATCGGGAACGATGGGCACGATGAGCTTGCCGAGTTCGGGATCGCGCAGCAACTTCGCCAGCAGCCGCACGAAAACCATGGTGGTCGAGACTTCGCGTGCGTCGGTGCCTTTGTGGAATTCCTCGAAATGAGAGTCGGGGACGGACTTCAGCGCCGCGGCCCGCACTTTGCGGGTCGGCATGTATCCGCCGAGTTGCTGACGGCGCGACTGCATGTACTTGATCTCAGCGCTGTCGTCGCTTGGGCGGTAAAACGGCGCCAGGTGCAGTTCGTCGTCGGGGATTGGGATTCCGAAGCGCGAGCGGAACATCTGCAACTCGTCCTCGTTCAACTTTTTCTGCTGGTGGGTAATGTTCTTGCCCTCACCCGCTTCGCCCAGCCCGTAGCCTTTGATCGTCTTGGCCAGAACGATGGTCGGTGCGCCGGTAGTTTCAACCGCGGCGCGAAACGCGGCGTGCACTTTGATGGGATCGTGCCCGCCGAGCCGCATGCGCGCCAATTGATCGTCGGAAAGATGCTCCACCATTTTCAGCAGCCGGGGATCGCTGCCGAACAGGTTTTGCCGGAAGTAGGCGCCGCTCTCGACAAAATATTTCTGGTATTGCCCGTCACTGACTTCGCCCAATCGCCTGACCAGCAGCCCATCGCGGTCGTTCTGAATGAGGTTGTCCCAGTCGGAACCCCAGATACATTTGATAACGTTCCAGCCCGCTCCACGGAAGATCGCTTCCAGTTCCTGGATGATTTTTCCGTTGCCGCGCACCGGACCGTCGAGACGCTGCAAGTTGCAGTTCACCACGAAGATCAGGTTGTCAAGCCGCTCGCGAGAGGCCAGCGTGATCGAACCCAGCGATTCGGGTTCGTCCATTTCGCCATCGCCGAGAAACGCCCAGACCTTGCCGCCAGTCGATTGCTTGAGCCCGCGATTCTCCAGATATTTAATGAAGCGTGCGTGGTAAATCGCCTGGATCGGGCCCAGTCCCATGGAAACCGTGGGGAACTCCCAGAACTCAGGCATGAGCCAGGGGTGGGGATAGGAACTGAGGCCTCCGCCGGGTTTTAGTTCCCGGCGGAAATTTTGCAGTTTCTCTTTGGAGATGCGGCCTTCGAGATAAGCGCGGGAATAAATTCCGGGAGCGGCGTGACCCTGGAAATAGACGACGTCGCGGTCACCACTCTCAGTTTGCGCGCGGAAAAAATGGTTGAAGGCAACTTCATATAACGTGGCAGCGGAAGCGAAGGTCGAGATGTGTCCGCCGATGCCTTCCTGAATCTTGTTGGCGCGCACCACCATGGCCAGGGCATTCCAGCGGACCAGGCTCTTGATGCGGCGTTCCATCTCCTGGCTGCCGGGAAACGGAGGCTGCTGCCGCGTCGGGATCGTGTTCTGGTATGGCGTCGTCGCCGTGAAAGGCAGGTTGATGCCTCCCTCGCGCCGGGCATGCAGGGCCAACTGCTGCAGCAGGCGGCCTGCCCGGTTAGGGCCCCCTTTTTTGAGAACATAGTCCAGAGAATCGACCCACTCCCTGGTTTCCAAAACCTCTAAGCCGTCGGTTTCCGTCTGAGCCACGTCTAGTTTCTCCGTCGAAGAATGCGCAATACTTCATCATAATTCAATTGCGAGGTTTCTTGCTGGCTACGATGGCGAGGAAGCGCAGCGAATTGTCAGCAAATGCGGCGTACTGTAAAATGAACAAACGAGCGGGAGTAGCTCAGTGGTAGAGCGCGACCTTGCCAAGGTCGATGTCGCGGGTTCGACCCCCGTCTCCCGCTCCAGATTTTTTGCTCCCCAGCCTGCTCTCCGCAGATGGACTTTTTCCGGCCGGAACGCTAACGTATGGAGCAGGGGCGCGGTACCCAAGTGGTAAGGGAGAGGTCTGCAAAACCTTTATGCGTCGGTTCGATTCCGACCCGCGCCTCCAAACTTCGAAGCCTCTCAAGCCCGCATAAACAGCGGGCTTTCTTATTGGTTACCAAAGATGTCTTCTGAATTGTGCTAATCCTGTGCTACGGTTTGATTGAGTAGAGCGGGAGGGGCACGGTGATTCCCAGCATTTCAATTTTTGTCAGACACACTCCGACGTGCAAATACGCTGACGATGAGACATGGCGGCGCTGTGATTGCCGAAAGCATTTGCGGTGGACATTGGACGGTAAGCAGTATCGCCGTTCTGCAAAAACAAGATCGTGGGCTACAGCGGAAGATGCTAAACGCCATCTGGAGGACGAGTTTGAGGCGGGCGGCAAGCCCCAAGCCGTACCTGAAGCCCGCAAGACGCTGGCGGGCGGCATCGAATTGTTTTTATCGGAACGGAGAACGGCGGGGTTGCATCAGTCTGTCGTCGGCAAATACGAGCGGGAGCTTGAAAGGCTTCGGAAGTTCCTTGAAGCCCGATCCAAGTTCTACCCCTCGGACCTCATTCTTGAAATCCTCGTAGAGTACCGCGCCACTTGGGAAGCCCTGTATCCCTCCAGTGCAACACGCCAACAAGTGCAGACCCGCTTACGGCGATTTCTCCACTTTTGTCACAATGCTAATTGGCTGGACCGTGTTCCTACTCTCTCGGCCATTTCCGTGGACGAACCGCCCACGATGCCGCTTTCGTCTACGGAGTACACAAAGCTACTCGCGGAGATACCGAACAAGTTTGACGGCACAAAAACTGCCCGCGTTCGGGCCTTGGTTCAGCTCATGCGGCACAGCGGCCTTGCCATTCGGGATGCCGTCACGCTACAGCGGTCGGAGATTCAGACCGACGCGAAAAAGAAGTTAGTGCGCGTTGTGACGAAGCGGCAGAAAACCGGAACGCACGCTAGTGTGCCTTTGCCGCCAGATGTCGCCGCGGAAATCCTCGCTTTGCCGAACGGCACGGATTACCCGTTCTGGAGTGGTAGCGGGCTGGAAACGTCTGCCGTCACAAACTGGCAACACGATTTGCGTTCGTTGTTCCGCTCGGCCTTCGGCAAGCAAACGAAGTTCACTCCGCATTGCTTACGTGATACGGCCGCCTGTGAGTGGCTGACGGCGGGCATTCCAATGGAGGAAGTCTCCAAACTGCTCGGCCATAGCAGCATCAAGACTACCGAGAAGCACTATTCCGCTTGGGCGCAAGCCCGACAGGACCGATTGGACTCCCTTGTAGTTGCTGCCTGGGAGAACGGAGCGGCCCATGTCTGAACTTCTAACCGTCCACGACGTTGCTACCGTTCTGAAGTGCTCCGACGATGCCGTTGTGAAACGGTTCGCAAAAATGCCGGGCGTTATCGACCTAGGCAAAGCGGAGACAAGGAATCGGCGGCAGTACCGCGTGTTGAGGATTCCGAAGGCGGTAGTCGAAAAATATCTTGCCGACAAGTCCGGCCGCCCGATACAGATCCAAGTTCCCGAACGTGCCGAACGGCGCCGGAAGTCGGCCGCCTGGGAGAATCGCGCAACCTTGAACCTTGCCAAAGCGGGACTCCAGAACGGTGAAAAGAACAAGGCCGTCTATTTGCGAATCGCTTCCCATGCGCGAATGCTGGCCTTACACGTTCCGGAATCCGAGTGGGCGGCGATAGAATGGTGCGACGATGAAGAGATTTAAGGTTGACCCATAACGGCGGCCGCCCGAAAAACGACGGCCCGGAGGACAATTCAAGTGGGCCAAACGGGCGATCTCGAAACGGACATAATGAATCATTTGCAGGGGAAGAAACGCGGTCAAACAACCGAGGAGCTTTCACAGCATCTCAAGAAGCCGCAAGGCGTGATACTGACCGTGCTCGAAGCGCTGCGAAAGGAAAACTATGTTGCTTTCAAAGACGGCATTTGGACTATGGTTCGTCAGTAAGGGGTAAAGCCTAATCCGGTTTTT
>Ga0137378_10001024_pt1 | contig 23234 bp, 17 predicted proteins | sample SagtaG_21_FD_104813 | JGI IMG/M metagenome (GOLD analysis project Ga0137378, IMG submission 104813) | Vadose zone soil microbial communities from Sagehorn Ranch, Mendocino, California, USA - Sage2_L_60_16 metaG | ecosystem: Environmental > Terrestrial > Soil > Vadose zone | place: USA... | reverse complement strand
GCCCCAAGTTTGGGGATGCGTATCGTATGCCCATCCACAGAAAATTTGTCGTTAGCAAGATAGAAGCTCAACCTGTCCCGTTTCTTGCTTTTGAAGTGCGGAAAACCGCCTTCCTCTCCATCCTTGCGTGGATGTTTGAGCTTGGGAAGCGTTCCTTCCTTTTTCATCCGCCAATAGTTGTCAAACGCCTGCCCCAGATTGTCAAACGCTTGTTCGGGAGCGCATTTCGTGACCTCATAGCACCAGGGGAATTGTTCGCCCTTGATGCGGTTGTACTCTGTCTTGAGGTCGTTCATCTTGGCCCATTTCCCCTGGACACGATACTCTTTCCAGCGAGCAAGCGCCCAGTTATAGGCGTGACGCGCAACACCACAGGCTTTCCGAAAATACACCTCTTGTTCTGGTGTGGTATTCAGTCTGATGACGTGCGAGCGATTCATGGCTACTTCTTTTCCTGCTTGATAGTCCGTTCCAATTCTGCATCGATAAGCCGCTCTAAGACGGAGAGCATAGTTTCTTGCTGCAAGGCAGCAATCGCCTTGAGCTTGCGTAAGCTCTCTCGTTTGATCTTGGTAGTCACAACGTCTTGTTTCATAGGTGTATTTTATAATACTTTTACACCTTGTCTCAAGCAAGAAAAACAAGCTCAAGATGAACGCCTTTGAACACGTTCGACTACAAAATCAACCACTGTTGTCGTCCTCCAACAAATAGCGTATGATGGCCCGTTGAAGAACGCCAAACTCTACATTAGCGGTCACACACATTCAGGTTGGGGCTCACCTCAACTCGTCTTCACCGAAACCCCGGGCAATCATCCCGTTACCCATCTCAACCTACCTTCTCATAAACGCCTCGCGGTATCCGTAGGGGCGGGGGTGGTGTTGTGTGGGGACCTTTATGGTCGCCCGTTGCCCCTCGATTGGTCTTTGGGAGGATTATGCCGTGAGCACACATCAAGGTGGGGACCTTTATAGTCGCCCGTTGCCCCTCGATGGCCCGCTCTGGCACACTAGCATCACCACCAGAGCGGGCGGCCATCAAGGACACGGCCGAGTCATTCCAGAAGCCCTAGGCGCGGGAGCCGGAGGGAGTCGTCACAATGTGTCTCCCACCAACGCCTCACGCTCGAGAGGGCCAATAGCCGCAACCGTCAACGGATCGAGCGGAGAAAAACGCCGTAGCACACCCAGCACCTGCTCCTCAGACACCGCGTCAATCGCCTCCTTAACCTCCTGGATAGTGCGCAGTTTCCTTTCATACCACCAGGAATGGGCCAGCGCGCCCATACGCGAGCCAGAGCCTTCGCCCCGCATCACATTTTCACTCTTCAACTGCACCTTGGCTCGTGCCAGTTCATCGGCCGTGATCCCCTCCTGCTCTAACTTGCGCAGCTCATTCACAATCACTTCCAGGCATTCATGTGCCTGTTCGGGAGTAGTACCGGCATAAACACGCATCGCCCCCACGTGCTTGTTTCCTGACAGTCCGGCCGAGACGCCATAAACAAGCCCGCGCTTCTCGCGCACCTCCACAAAGAGGCGTGACGCCATATTGCCACCAAGTACCTCGCTAATCACCATGGCCGCGTAATAGTCAGGGTCAGTATAATGCGGGAAGGGGAACATCAGTCCCAGGTGCTCCTGCTTCCCCTCTTGATGCTCTAGTGCGATATTCGCTGTAGGGGTCGGTCGCTGCTCAGGTGAAGTAGCAGCCTGGCCGCTCCAATCGCCAAAAAGCGCCTGCACCTGCTCAACCACGTGATCCCAATCGAACTTGCCCGCGATAGCGAAAAGCACATCGTTAGGCTGGTAGCGCGACCTCCAGAAGTCTCGCAAATCCTGTCTCTGCACCGATTGCACACTCTCGCTTGTACCCAGGGCTGAGCGTGCCAGCGCGGTCCCCCGGTAAAAGTTTGCTCTCGCCAGGTCAAAAATGCGACTCATCGGCTCATCATCGCGGCGCCGGATCTCCTGCAGCACAATACTGCGCATCTGCTCTAAATCTTCTTTTGGAAACGTTGGTGTAAGCAATATCTCCTGCATCAACGGCAGTGTCGCATCAAACTTGTTGCTGACCAACTGAGCCATCACGCGCGCCGTCTCCCAGCCCGTGCTTGCCCCTTTCCGTACCCCGAGGGACTCGAACGCCTCGTTTAAAGCCCGCGCGTCCTTTTGTTTCGTCCCCTGGAAGAGCATATATTCAAACAAGTGCGCCAGCCCCTGTTTATCCTCCGGTTCATGAATAATCGCCGCGTCAAGCTGAAACCCAAAAGTTATCGAATTGAGGCTGGGCATATACTGACCAACCATCTCGATACCATTGGGCAATTGATGATAGAAATAGTTAGGTGGCAAATTTTGCTGATCACTCATAACGCTATGAACGTCCCTTTCTCAACAGAATCTATATCAGTCAGGTAATTGTATTCTCAAGGAAACAAGCTTAGTATATCACAAAGCCAACAGTACGACTGCCATGAGCTATCCCGAAATGTACCGATAGCCTTAACCGCATGATAGAGACCCCATTTCCCCCTGCTGACATAACCGCCATCAGGTGTGCTAAAATAGCGGTATTGATCATCCCCCATGTATAGAGCGAAAAGACATCAACCAGGAGGTCGCAATGGATTTCTCCCTCAGCGAAGAACAGAAAATGATTCAGCAGACCGTACGGCGTTTTGTAGATCGCGAACTCATGCCCCTCGAAAGCGAAGTTCTGCAATCCGAAGGCAAATACCCCACCGGTATTGAACCAGAACTGTATCACACCCTCCAGGTGAAAGCCCAAGACCTCGGCTTCTGGGGCATCAACACGCCCGAGGAATATGGAGGCGCCAACCTGGGAGCAGTAATGACCGCCCTCATCGTCATGGAGATGGGCCGCACACTGGTCCCCTTCACCTTTGGCGGCGCAGCGGACAACATCCTCTATCATGGCAACGAGCAACAGAAAGCTGAATATCTCATACCCACTATCGAGGGAACGCGCAAGTCCTGTTTCGCTCTCACCGAGCCAGGTGCCGGTTCAGACCCTTCCGCCATTCGCACCACCGCCGTCAAAGATGGCAAGCACTGGGTCATCAACGGGCAGAAAGTCTTTATCACCGGCGGCAACGAGGCCGACTTCGCCATGGTCTTCGCTGTCACTGACCGCAGCAAACCACCCCAGAATGGCGGCGTGACCTGCTTCCTGGTCGATCGCTCAATGGGCTGGACATCCCGTCCTGTGCCCACCATGGGCGGCTGGTCCCCCGCCGAACTCTTCTTCGAAAATGTGCGCGTGCCAGAAGATCATATCCTGGGAGAGGTAGGTCAGGGCTTCTCGCTCGGTATGCAATGGATCGGCCAGGGCCGCTGGCTCATCGCCTCACGCTGCGTCGGCACCGCCGAGCGCCTGCTGCAAATGGCTGTAGACTACTCCAGGCAGCGCGTCACCTTTGGCCAACCCATCGCCGACCGCCAGGCCATCCAGTGGATGCTCGCTGACTCCGCCACAGAAATCCAGGCCACGAAATGGCTCTCCTTCCACGCCGCGTGGAAAGCCGACCAGGGGCTGGATAACCGCCACGAAGCCAGCATGGCCAAACTTTACGGCTCCAACATGGCCAATCGCGTCGTTGATCGCGTCATGCAGATCCACGGTGGCATGGGCTACACCCGCGAAATGCCCATCGAACGTTGGTACCGCGACCTGCGCGTCACCCGCATCTACGAAGGCACCGACGAAATCCAACATTTCATCATCGCCCGCGCATTGCTTAAGGGATACGTCAAGATTGGCGCCTGGGACTAGGTTTTCCTGTTCGCCAATGTAAACCGATGTCAATGAAAGTCAACCGAATTGACTGTCAGATGCAAGGGGAGGCCTAGATGTTAAGTATGCAAAACATCCTGGTTTAAAGTGTTAGGTAACACAAGCCAGGATGTTTTGTGTTTGGTTGAGTAGGTGTATAATTTTTTATGGCAAAGCCATTATCCCCTTCAGGAGCTTCATCAGTATCTAATGGCTTGGAATACATGGAGAAAAAAACATTCAAATGTATGGTGGCCCGACCTCATCAGAGCCAGCCTCAACCGCATGGACCTCAGTGGAACCGACCTTTAGTGGTGCATTCGCTAAGTGCTGGGGAAACCGTGGGTGCCGATTTATCATGCACATCGCCGATTGATCGGCCTTGATTCTCATCCACGAATTTCCCGAATGCACCACTTTAGTGCTACGTTCCCTAAATGTGATACATATAAAGAAGATGAGTAAATGAGCTGTGAACTGCCTCTAGAAGCCAACCCATTTCTTGACATATGTAAGGAATGCAGCACTAACTCCCTTCTGGTTTCTTCCGAAAGGCTATGCGTAGTTTGACAAGCATTGCGCATTTCGAAAATGGATGAGGTAAGGGCCTGAGTGAATACGTTTCTACTCTATCTGGCCAGAACCATCGATGGCTTACAATTGATGATTTCTGAATTTGTGCATTGTGCGACGTGAGAAGATAGCTGTTTGTCTTCTACATGTACCTCTCTCTCGTAATGAAAGAAAGGAAGAATTTGACCCACTATTGGTGATAGAAGCGCCATCGAAGAGAGAGGTTGAACAGGAGCAGAAGCGTGCTGCTCTGAGACAAGCAGAAACCTTTGGGAGATTAATCGCCATGATGGAAGCGAAAGAGAAACGTGTGAAGGTGACGCTGAACCAAATGACCATCCTTATGCACCTGCCACAACACCATCAGGTATCTATAGGAGAGCTTGCTGCTCTGCTTGGAAGGAGTTCTCCCGCCACCACAAAAAATGTCCAATGGCTTGAACAGAAACGCCTTGTGAAGCGCGTGGTAGATGAGTGGGACCGTCGTCGTATCCTGGTAAGCCTGACAGATGCTGGGAGGAGCGTGGTGCATGCACCATCTGAGTAACTCCTTCAACTCGTGCGGCATGTTTTTCTTTTACAGAGAACAGTTCGTTCCTGTCAAAAAAACTGCAAAGAGCAGGAAGAATGTGATTGGTATTTGATAGGCCTGACGACGCACAAGGGCGTGTTGAGAACGCTGCTTCACATGCGTGTTTGCTTGCTCTTCCTTGAGCAGGAGAGGAGAAAGGATGAAGCGTAACCACTTTCTGTTGATGGCTTCGGTGTTCCAGTTGGCGCTTTTTGTTCCCCTGGCCTTGTGGGCGCGCAAGCATCCGCACCCTCCCACCGATGTTGCGATCACACATCTCGTACAAAAGAACCAACCTTCATTCCTGCGCCGTGTTGTGCTGGTGTTCAATACGCTTACCGGCTCAGCTGTTTTCTTGAATGTGCTTGTCATTCCCGTTGCCGTCCTGTTGTGGAAGATGCAGCTGCGTTTAGAAGCGGTGATGACCATCGCCATGTCCTGGACGAACGCGCTTGCCAGAATGGGAATCAAGAGCGCGATAGATCGTCCCCGTCCAAAACCATTGCTTGTGCATGTAACCAAACCATCGATAGGGAGGAGCTTTCCGAGCGGGCATGTGGCATCATCGCTGAATTTCTGGGGGTGGCTGTTCACATTAGGGGTTCTTCAGAAACAATGGAACCGGACTGGAAGAAGGGCGCTCTTGAGCATGCCTCTGCTGTGTATGGTCTTCGTTGGGCCTGCTCGTATTTACCTGGGTAATCATTGGGCAACGGATGTCCTGGGTGGTTATCTGTTTGGTGGTGGGTGGTTTTGTCTCTCCCTTCGTGTCTATCTCTGGTTAAGAGAGCAAGAGGTGTTACGACCTGTGCAAAGATCGAGCAAGAGTTCATAGGAATGTGCTCGACTTCATTTCTCTTACGTAGAGGCAGTCGCCATCCCTGACGAGGGGAGAAAAGAACAGAAAGACCACATTCGAGCAGGTTGTCAGGCCCCGATTTTGTCAGCCTACTAGATGCGGACGAGCACCCTCTCTTTTGTGCTGAAAGCAATACATCAAATTTTTGCTATGCAAAAACGTTGTGCGGTCTGCCTACCTCCCTCCCAGTCTTATTTCTCTCGACGCAAACGTACTAACTCTATCACCGTTGCGAGTATCGTTCCTGTGGCTACCTCGATGACCGTCCCTATTTTCGAGGTCCCGAATGATGGTGAGGTCCTCGATGACTGCTCTTGTTTCTTTTCCTTGCTCAAGGAATCGGAAGGCAATCGCTTCAATGGTGCTCCAGTGGACTTACCCTTGCCGTCAGAGGTGGCGTTGCCTTGCCCCCTGTCTACCACCCCTTCAGGACGTTCATCCTTGTGAGAGGGGGGAGCCTGTTCCCTTATCTCCTGTTGTGTCTTTGGCTCATGACTCGTCATCTTGTGAACCATGACTGCCAGATTCTCGGGCGTGGCCTGTATCCCTTCAGCAAAAAATGCATTGATTTCAGCGCCCAATAACAGAATAACAGCGAAGTAGTAGAAGAAGACGATCAGGATGACAGCGAAGCCTGCTTGACCGGCATAGCCCCCGAGAAAACGTGCGGCATAGAACGGAAAAAGCGTCAGGAATATTTGGAGGAGTACTGCCGCCACGATAGCTCCTCGCCAGCTATGACGGAAACTAATCTTTTGGTTGGGAACCACAATGTAGATAGCCTCGAACAAAAGCCATGCAACGAGTAAGCTGCTGAGGACACCACCCAAACTAAATAGGACATTGATACCAGGAATGCTCGCGAGTGGAGTTTTTTGCAGAAGAGAGATGACAAGAGCAGGGCCAGCCGATGCCAACACCATAATTGGGACAAGGACAACAAATAGCAGCAACATGCTAAAAGCCATGATGTTCTGGCGTAAAGCTGTTCGAGGGCGCACATGATAGATGAGATCAAAGCAATTTTCGATCGTAATGAAGAGCCGTGAGCCGCCAAAGATAGCCGCAAGCACAGCAATAATTGCCAAGAGGCCGGAATTTTTATTCAGATTATCAAACACCTGTGATATGACCCCTTTTGAAACGCCCTGTTGCTGTGGAAGAACACTTTGGATACCATTGATAAATTGATCTTTGACATCCAACCCGATGCTCCCAAAGACCAGGCCGAGGATAGCAATAAGAGCAAGAGCAATAGGAAATATAGCAAGTAACAGGTTATACGCCAGTGCTCCTGCCTGCAGACCCATTGCCCAATCATTCGTGAATTTGGTCCAAAATGCTGCTAAGGGTTTGACTCCCTCTCGCACGACAGTCGAAGATTCAACCGCCTGCACCGCAGGAGCAGACGCAATCGCCTTCAGAGGCTTTGGGGTCGTATCGGACTTCTTCTCATCCTTCTGTTCTTTCTCTTTGGTTTCCATAATAATCCCTCGTATAGAGCGGTAAGCAGTTTCATACGTTCCCACTGTTTCTGTTGGATGAGGTGAGGAGATATACTCACCCCAACGACCTCTTACATGTAGTGCACGGCATACCTTACCTCTGCGTTTCATTGCGTGACGAAAATTTGTCGCGTTTTAGCAAGCCATTATTAGGATGAGCCTTAAGGAACATACCCTTCAAAGACAAGAAATGCTGGGTAGGGGCAGCTTGATATGTATTAATTGGTTCTAAAGCCTGAAGATGATAAAAATGTAGTTTTGCCTTTTGTGAAATGTGAAATGGCATTTATTTACTTCGCAATGCGACAGTATACGGTACACTAATGCAGCTTCAATCCTGATTTAGACAAGAGATAACTTTCACTCTTCATACATCCTCCTATCAAATGGCAAAACTCCCTCGTAGCACATTCCTGAGAACTCAGTGAAAGTCTCAAGAACCGAAAAATTGAGTGCATGACAAATATTCGCTATGCTTTACACTCTAAAATTATCGTGATATATATAAGTACATGAATGAGCCAATCTAGCTGGCATTGGATGAATTTGGGAAGGTAGCCAAGGAATGAGTACCTCCTCAGCAGGAAGGAAGGAAGGAAGTTGGCAGAGCTGATAAGAGGAGACCATGACAGCACAAGAACGCGTAGCGGAACTGGTCAACACAGCAAGCTGAATATGGGCGAGGGAACTGCGTGCTTGTGACTCTGCATGCTGTCTTTGCTGCTCACCTTCTTCCTTTCGAAGGGAACCCGGTAGTGTCCAAAAAGGCTATTCCAGTAGGCAGACATGAGCAATTTCGAGCATTCACGCCAAGAACACCCTGAAGAGCAAGATCCCGGCATCGAGATTGTCGACCTGGAACCATCCGAGTCAATGTCTACACTAGACAAGATCAAACGTGACCTATTGGCGCGGGTTGAGAAGAAACATTTGGCGAGGCCGTTTCTTCTCAAGCAGGGAAAGGTGCAGCTTGCTGCTCTCTGGGGAGTTGTGCTCGTAGGGCTAATCGTTGTGCTCAGTGCGAGTGGGATGTTCTCGTTCCTCCTGTCACACCTCACTCATCCCTCTGCGTCACCTTCATCGGATGTTCTTCTTCTTGAACAGAATACGTTGAGATGCCTTGTAGATACAGCGTGGTCGCCGGATAACCAACACAGGGCCGTGCTCGGCTACGGGGGGGATTGCCAGCAAAGGACGAGTCGGTACGTGCCTGGTCTCGTCAACGTGTACGATGGACATTCTGCTAAACTCCTGGCGCAGGTCCATCCTGACGCTGCCATTCTGTCCACACTCAACAAGCCATGGAAGCAGTTTGCTGGCAAACAAGCCCCGCCATTGATTTATTATCAGAATATTCTCTGGTCGCCTGATGGACACTCCCTTGCGTTGCTCTTCTCCGCAGCCCTTTCTCCAAACCCCACTGCCTCAAGGATAGACGGCGTGTTTCTTCTTGGGAAGGACGGCAAACAGCACGTGTTCCTGCGGCAGGAAACGCCAGAAGAGGCCAATTTTTACACCCGCGTCATGATGTGTGAATGGCTTATCTTACCTTTTCGGGATATGAAGAGTAACGCTCCAACTATGGCGAAGTGCCGTAAGCAGTGAGGCTCTACAAAAAGGAGGAGACATGAATAGTGACAGTATTGTCCCATGGCTCATTGGTGTTGGCTAGACATGAAGTAGTGCGTTCGAGCATGGTTTGCCCGACCTCTGTTGCACCGATGGCATACCAGTTCTTGATGTCGTATTGCTGCGTTAATGTGACTGCCCACTTGAGGTTTTTTCCCCAGAGGGTGTACTTCTCATATTCGTCGAAAAAAAATCTTACTCCTCGACGACGTAAAATATTCGCTAGCTGACTCGCATATGGGCGATCTTCCCCAGCGAAGGAAAGAGCGACCTCATATTCGTAGTTTCTATCAGACGACATTATTACGTAATCTCCTCAATCTTACTGTAAATCAAGAAAGTAGAAACGGCGTCCATGCACATAAGCACTTGCCTTACTACTATTTTTTTAACAGCAGAACTCGGACTTATGTATGTGTTTATTCCTTCAATATGTCTATCAGCCTAGACAGCACCTTGGAAAGTTAAGATACCTGGGTCTCCTTGGTCTTTGCAAGTGAGGACAATATGTTCAACTTGGGTAACTGTAGACACTATACTATGCTGGTCAATAAGATTTTGTTCAGTCAGGGTTCGGCATCAACCTGATATTGGTGGCGAAGTCAATTTTCACGCCCGGGATCTAAAGCATTCGAGCTCAGAATGAGCATCATTTTTTAACTTCGCCACCAATATCCATGTGGGCATGAGCCTCAGTACGGTTGTCACAAACAACCTGAAACACCTGTTTCCCGATGTTCGTATACCTAGTGGTAACAGGAAGTGTCATTGCCACGGAGGGCACCAAACCGAGAATGATGTACATACTATTCACACAGAAGAGAGAAAGGTGAAGCGATGAACTTTGATCCTGGACAACTGAATCAGTTGCTGAGTCATGTTCCATTTCCGATTGGCAAAGCTGATCTCGTTCGATTTGCACAGCAACATGGCGCCAATGATCAAATCACTGGCCTACTTGACCGCCTTCCAGACAAAACATTCAACTCTTCGCAGGAGGTACAAGACGCGCTTGGTGGTCTGGGCAACCTGGGGAATCTGGGAGGTTTCAAATTGTAAGAAAGGCTGTTTCTCGAGGAAACATCACCGATACACAAGAAAGCCTTAGAACTCGTATTCAAAGGTTTGTTGAAGCCTGTTCGTCTGAAGAAGGTAGTGGTAAAAAAGAGCATGATATGGTAGAGTAAGAGCAACGAGGATTTCGTGGCGAGCTGAAGGTGATCGGACGCATCGCCAATAGATGGCTTTAATGATTTTCGCAATGTCACACAAACGTTCCCAGAACTGACCACCCTGCCTCCTCTGTCATCGCTTGAGCCTGAACAGGAGAAAGATACCAGATCATGATGATGCCAACCCTTCACATCCGCTTGCTCGGCGATTTCAGCCTGATCTACAATGATCGACAGGTGACAAGCCTCAATACGACGCGCCTGCAATCATTATTCGCCTATCTCGTGTTGCATCGCGATGTTCCTCAACAGCGCCAGCATCTTGCCTTCCTCTTCTGGCCCGACACGACCGAGTCCCAGGCTCGCAATAACTTGCGCCAACTACTTCACCAGTTGCGCCAGGCACTTCCGGCTGTGGAGCAATTCCTCTCTGCCGATGCACACCTGTTGCACTGGCACCCTGTCACGCCATGTCACCTCGATGTCGCTGAGTTCGAACAGACGCTCACTCTCGCAGACGAGACGGCACGACGGAATGACCAGCACGGGCTCCAAGACGCTCTCGAGCAAGCTGACAACCTGTATCGAGGCGCATTACTCCCTGGCTGCTATGATGAATGGATCTTGCCTGAGCGGGAGCGTCTCCGCCAGCGCCACTGGCAGGCCCTCGAACACCTGCTGCGTCTCTTTGAAGGGCAGGGCGACCACGTCTCTGCCATCCGCTATGCCCAGCGCCTGCTCGCACTCGACCCCCTCTCCGAAGACCTCTCTCGCCGTTTGATGCGCTTGTTTACGCTCAATAACGATCGCGCCAGCGCGTTGCGCGTGTATCATACCTGTGTCACCACTTTACAACGCGAACTGGGAGTCGAACCTGACCCGGCGACCCGAGAAGCCTACGAGCGACTCATGCAGCAAGAGACGCCTGTCGTTCCAGCCCGAGTCCATCAACCGCTGCTCGCTGCTATACCAACGCTCATTGGACGAAAGCTGGCGTGGAAGGATTTGCAAGATGCCTGGTACGGTGCGATCACTGCCGAGCCTCACTTCGTACTCGTGACTGGGGAAGCGGGCATTGGAAAATCACGGCTGGCCGAGGATTTTCTGCTGTGGGCAAGCCAGCAGGGTGCCGTCACCGCGAAGACGCGCTCCTATGCTGCTGAGGGCCAACTCTCGCTCGCGCCAGTGACCGATTGGCTCAGGAGCGCTGGTCTGCGCGAGCAGCTCAGGCAACTCGACGCGGTCTGGCTCACCGAGGTCGCGCGCATCCTGCCAGAGCTGTTCGCTGAGCAGCCAGGTTTACCGCACTACGAGTCCGTGACCGAGTACGGCCAGCGTCAGCGCTTCTTTGAGGCACTGGCGCGCGCCATCCTCGTCACATCACAGCCATTACTCTTATTGATCGATGACTTACAATGGTGCGATCAGGAAACGCTGGAATGGCTGCATTTTCTGCTGCGCTTCGATCCCACGGCACGGCTGCTTGTCGTCGGGTGCGCCCGCGAGGAAGAACTGCCGCCGCACCATCCGTTGCGCACCTTCCTGCTGCATCTGCGCAACAGCATGCGTGTAACAGAAATTACGCTCCAGCCATTAGATGCAGCGGAAACCGCGAAACTGGCATCGCAGGTGGCAAAGCGTGAGCTGGATACGGGCTCGGTCATGCACTTGTATCATGAGACCGGGGGATATCCATTGTTCGTGGTCGAGATGGTGCGGGCCGACCTGGGACGAGCACAGGCCAGCCTGCTAGAAGCCGATCATCCCCACGGGCAACCGCCGCTTGATGATGCTCGAACCCTTCCGCCACGGGTGCATGCGGTGCTAGTCGGTCGCCTCCTGCAACTCTCGCCCTCTTCTTACGAGCTTGTTGAACTTGCCGCAATCATTGGCCGCGAATTCACGCTCGACCTCTTAATTGCCGTCAGCAACGCCGACGTCGATAGCGCCGTCCGTGTGCTGGACGAACTCTGGCACAAACGGATCGTGCGCGAACACGGCGCGAACAGCTATGACTTCACCCACGATAAGCTGCGCGAGGTGGCGTATGGAGAGATCAGTGCGCCGCAGCGCCGCATGCTGCACCGTCGCGTCGCGCAAGCGTTGGAAGCACTGCATGCTGAGGACCTCGACTCCGTGAGCGGCCAGATTGCGTCGCATTACGAGCGTGCAGGCATGATCGAGCAGGCGCTCCCGTATTATCAGCGTGCGGCAGCAGTGGCGCAGTGCGTGTATGCCAACGAGGATGCCATCAGCTTGCTCTCGCGTAGTCTGAAGTCGCTTGAGCTCCTGCCCGCCGGTGCGAAACGCGACAAACAGGAGCTCAGCCTGCAACTTGCACTGGCACCCCTCTACCGGGTGACCAAAGGCTGGGCGACACCGGAACTGGAGCGCGTACTCGATCGCGCACTCGCGTTATGCGACACGGTGGGTGACGAAGCACAGCGGGCGCAGACGCTCTATGGATTGCAGTCTGTCTACGTCGTGCAGGACAAGCTCGAACGTGTGCAAATGGTCTCCGATGAGCTGCATACCCTGTACCAGCGATCTCTTGGCACCGTGCCGCCGCCGTTTGCCGGAATGATGTTGGCCGGGGCACGACTGCACCTGGGGAGGATCACTGAGGGGAACGCGCAATTTGCAGAGATCATCGCAGCACACGACCCTGATCAAATCCTCTATCTTCAGGAGTCGCAGGGCTCGAACTATGCAGCACTCGCGCGGGCGTGGCAAGCACACGCGCTCTGGTGCCTGGGCTATCCGCAGCAGGCACTCAATCGAGGGCTCGACGCGGTCAAGCTGGTGCAGGATCTGGATCAGCCTTTCAACCAGGCGCTGGTGTCAGCCTACCTGGCCTTGCTGCAGCAGTTGCGCGCCGATGAGGCCGTCGCCCGAGAGCACGCCGAGCAAGTGCACGCGCTCGCGAGCAAGTACCAGGCACCCTACTATCACGCGTGGGCAGGCATCCTGGTCAGCTATGCGCTGGCCCTGGAGCAACCCAATAATGAGGAGCGCATCGAGCGTCTGCGTGGCTCGATCGCCGAATTTAAAGCATCGGGTGCCAGATTGCGTCTGCCGTATTACCTCTCGCTGCTCGCGCAGGTCTATGGGAAAGCCGGGCGTGTGGAGGAGGGGCTCGCATGCATCGACGAGGCGCTGGCAGAAGCGCGCACATACAACGAGCGCTGGTGGGACGCGGAGTTACATCGGCTACGAGGCGAGTTGCTGCTCATGCATGGTGCGGACGCCTCTGATGTCGAAGCGGCGTTCCTCCGCGCGATCTCGATCGCGCGCTCCCAGCAGGCCAAATCGTTGGAACTCCGTGCGACGATGAGCCTGGCGCGGTTGTGGATCGCGCAGAATCGATCCGACGACGCCAGGCGGCAGCTAAGCGACCTGTATACCTGGTTCACAGAAGGATTTGAGACGCCGGATCTGCAAGCTGCCCGGCTCCTCCTCGCGCAGTTGTAGCCTGTCTACGCATGCATTGTGTTCTGAAATAACGCTTTGCTAACGCGTATCTGACCGGAAGCATCCGCATACCTCTTGAAAAGAGCATCTCATCTTGAGCTACCAAACGTTTTGCTAACGCCACCCATGCTATTCTTCCTGAAGTCGACCTGCGGATACGTATGATAGCGACGGTTGCTCTGTCATGCCACGCTTGTCGCAAAATCATCAGCTTCCGCATGCGGTCGAGACGTTGACCGTTGCATACACAGTTTACTTAACAACATGGACAAGGAGAAAAGGAATGTTGGAACAACAAAACACCCCCGTCGCTTTAGAGGAAACGGCAATTCAGGAGCTTGTATCGCGCATGCGCGGAGAGTTGCTTCGTCCCAGTGATGCTGGCTACGAGCAGGCTATCCAGGTCTACAACGGCATGATCGAGAAACGACCCGCTCTGATCGCCCACTGCGTGGATGTGGCCGATGTGATTGCCGCGGTCAACTTTGCCCGCGAGCACGAGCTGACATTGGCCGTGCGCGGCGGCGGGCATAGCGGCCCCGGTCTGGGTACCTGCGATGACGGTCTGGTGATCGACCTCTCAGGCATGAAGGGTATACGCGTCGATCCGTCCGCGCGCACCGCTCGTGTGGAAGGCGGCTGCACCTGGGGCGAGGTGGACCATGCCACCCATGCCTTCGGGCTGGCCACCCCCAGTGGCTTCATTTCGACGACCGGTGTCGGTGGACTGACGTTGGGCGGAGGCATCGGCTACCTCTCGCGTACACTGGGCCTGACGCTCGACAACCTGCTTGGCGTTGACATGGTCCTCGCCGATGGCAGCTTTGTCACGGCCAGCGCCCAGGATCATGCCGACCTGTTCTGGGCAGTCCGCGGTGGTGGCGGCAACTTCGGCGTCGTCACCTCGTTCCTGTTCCAGCTGCACCCCATCAGCACGGTTTATGGCGGGCCGATGTTCTGGCCGCTCGAACAGGCGGCAGACGTGATGAAGTTCTGGCGCGACTTCATCTTGAACGCTCCCGAAGAGATCAACGGCTGGTTCGGGTTTGTCACGGTGCCACCAGCACCACCGTTCCCGGAGCAGTTTCACCTGCAGAAGATGTGCGTCATCGTGTGGTGCTACAGCGGCGCGCTGGACAAGGCCGACGAGCTCTTCAAACCCATTCGTGCCTTTCGCGCCCCGGCAATGGATATCGCCGGGCCGATTCCGTGGCCGGCGCTGCAGAGCCTGTTCGATGCGTTGTACCCGAAGGGCTTGCAGTGGTACTGGAAGGCCGACTTCTTCAAAGACCTGAGTGAGAAGGCGATTGATTTGCACCTGAAGTACAGCGCGCAACTGCCGACGATGCACTCGACGATGCACCTCTATCCGATCAATGGCGCTGCCCATCGGGCCAGCCCGAGCGACACTGCATTCAGCTTCCGTGACGCCAACTTCGCCGAGGTGATCGTCGGGGTTGACCCCGACCCGGCCAACAACGAGCGCATGATCCAGTGGGCCAGGGATTACTGGATGGCATTGCATCCCTATTCGTCGGGAGGGGGCTATATCAACATGATGATGGATGAGGGCACGGACAATGTGAAAGCGGCGTACCGCGACAACTACGCCCGACTGGCCCAGATCAAAGCCACGTATGATCCCAGCAATCTGTTCCAGGTGAATCAGAATATCAAGCCAACTAACGGAGGAAAATGAAGATTTCTATCGCGCTCATCGCCGAAGCCTAGCCTTTCGGCACCTCACAACTTGTCGAAGCCGACTCAATGAGCTGTCGTCGAGCGGCTTCGCTCGCAATGCTGTAGCCCCTTTGGGAGTAAATGCAAACTTTCTCCTGGCGAAAGTACACTAATTATTCTGTGGGTGAGTTCGCTCGAATGGGACAGAATAGGTTGAGTTTTTAAGGTTGTTTGCGAACCCGGATAATGGTGTGGTTTTCGCCGGGAGAAAGTTTGCATTTACATTAGAGCTAAACCGAGTGTATACAACTTTTGCCCCCACGGCCTGAGAAGGGAACACATAAGCAAGCCTCATCCCTAACGCCAACCTGCTGAAACCTTTTCAGGTGTGAGCGTTATAGATCGATTAGTAATGATGATCATGCGGCTTTCTCCCGCCTCCAGATCGAAATAATTGTCGGTGAAGTGAGTATGTTCGTCTGGCACCATGAGATGCAAGAAATACGTATAGGTCACTGCGCGAAGTTGAACATGTAACTCGTGCTCACCACCTGGCGTGATCGTTATCTCAGGCGGAGCTGGTGTACGCTGCAGCTCTTTGATGGGAGAGAAGAAGTAGCGATTCGCTGGAAATAGACTGTTCGTCGTGTGCACCGAGAGATAGCTGTCAGGGCCAGCAGTAATCTTACCAGCAGTACAATGCCAGACCACCTGGCTGCTGTTAGCCCCTGCTCGTATCTGGCAGCTTTCTTCCCATACCGTACCGTTCGCGAAGGTCCCTGACCTGATCGTGAGTGTCTCCGTTACCTCGTTGAGCGTATCGTTACAAATCCATAGTTCAACACCACCATCATCCCCCTCCTTAAAAGAAGCCAGTACCGGAGCGTACGCTCTCCTGGTGTAGAAGTATCCAGCTTTACCGAAACCATAGTAGTCCAGTATGCTCCAACTTAATACGGGCCAGCAATCGTTAAGTTGCCAGATGAGCGTGCCAGAGCAATGGGGTTTACGTCGTCGGTAATGCTCAATCCCGAACTTGAGTCCCTCTGCCTGGGCGATCATGCTGTAGTCGATGTACTCCTCCAAATTGTTGGGCAGTCCCGTTACCGTTATCATCAGATTGTCGCCCTTATTCTTCGGATTGTCCTTATTGTGATGATCCATCGATGGGCTGTGATAGGAGAGCTGATCGGCTGGAATGTTGCGACGCAACGTATCATAGACAGGTGATGCATGCATGCCAAATTCGCTGCTGAAGCGGCCCATATCTTCAGCATAGTGCAGAAAGGAAACTCCTTCGGGGCTCTGGTCCACGCGGGGTTTCTCACCAAAGCGCCGGGGGAGGTTGCCGTGCCACACTTGCCAGTTGTGCAGGTCGCCATCCTCCGTGCTGTTGTAGTCATTCCCCCCGTAGGGGCTACCGGGCCAGTAAGCCGTTTTCCCATCAAGTTCCTGCACGATCTGAGGGAGAAGCTTGTTGTAGTAGAGCGAACCAGGAACAGGATAGTCCGGTTGATCCCAATAGGTGCGGTCATGGATCCACTGGTTTTCATTGTTGCCGCACCACAGCGCCATGCAGGGATGGGTACGCAACCGGCGTACCTGGTAACGAGCCTCCGCTTCTACCTCATCTACAAAGCTGGGATTATCCTCCGGGTACATGGCGCAGGCGAACATAAAATCTTGCCAAACCAGTATGCCTGACCGATTGCATAGCTCGTAGAAGACATCATGTTCATAGATACCACCGCCCCACACCCGCAGCATGTTCATATTCGCCTCTTGTGCCGCTCTCAAGAGCATTTCATACCGTTCCGCGCTGATCGCTCCGACAAAAGAGTGAGCGGGAATCCAGTCGGCTCCCCGTGCGAAGATTGGCACACCATTGAGCACGAAGCGAAAAAAGCGCGTCCCCGGCTCGTCGGTATCCGGTGATTGGTCTAGTTCCAGCGTGCGAATGCCAACCTCTCGCTGCTGCTGCTCGAGTTGATCGCCATCCCCGTACAAGGTGGCCTGCAGGGTATAGAGCGCAGGCTCCCCCAGGTCATGGGTCCACCATAGTTGGGGATTCTCTATCTCCATGTACACCTTTGCTGAGAGCTGAGATCCACTTCCCTGTAGCTTCAACGATTGTTCAACTGCGGCTGTCGTTCCCGACGGGCTGCCAGGCGAGTGCAATGCGATGGAGAGCGCTAGCGCTTGATCTCCAGCAAATCGCTCTACGTCTACCTGAATGGCTACCAGCGCTGTATTGCTGTTCGTATCTATTTCAAACGTAGAGAAATGCATTCCTTGCATGCTGGCACAACGTTGGCGGCGTAGTTCAACCGGGCGCCAGATCCCAATGGTTGGTAGGCGCGGACCCCAATCCCACCCATAGCCAAATTGCGCCTTGCGCATCATTACTCGTTCGGGGTTCCGCCCCCAGCTCTCGAATAGAGCTTTCTCGATCTGCTGGAGTGGTGGGTGAAAACAGAGAGCGAGCATATTGGGCTCATTGGTGCGCAAACGCTGACTGACATCAAAGACTGCCTCGCGAAACATGTTCATATGTCTGCCCAATACCTCACCATTGAGCCAGATGGTGACAAACGTGTCCAATCCCTGAAAGACCAGGAGGAATCGCTCATCCTGGCTTAGAGGCTTCTCTTCGCTCTCGAAGCTGATACGATACCACCACTCTCGCCCTTCCATCCAGGCGCATTTGTCTTCGTTCCTATCATAAAAAGGATCTTCGATACGACCGGCCTCGATTAGTGCTTGATGCACATCCCCGGGAGCCGTGATGTCTATCCAATCACTTGTATCAAACTGCTCTGTAAATACCTTGCCAGCAACTCCCTCTCCAGGTGTAAAATCCTTCAATTTCCAGCGATCAAACACGTTAGACTCTTTCTCTATTTTTGCCAGTGCCTAAAACGTTGCTTCCGATGGACTTCAGAAAAGGTCAGCACTATGTGTATAACCTCTAAAAATAGAAGAACTCCAAAGCATTCTTAAGGTGGGAGACTGTGTACAATTGCTTGACTGTGTCGATAGTGTGTTTGCCCGCTAGATAAGGAGTCCTCACAGGAACAACTTCTAACAGAGCCTTATTTCAGTGTTTGCAACGTTGCAAATACCATAACATCCTTTTATGACGATTGTCAATGTGTAACAATGCCAAAGAACTTGATTTCAGAAATCTGTATCCTAATAGTTCTTCTTCGTCTCGTTGTAACAATAGCTACTTGAGTACAAGTTCTTCTCGAGGCCAAATAAGTCTAAACGTCAATATTACGAGTATCCTTCAGGATATGTATAACAGGAGCAACCTATGACACAAAAGCTCATGAAAGAGAATATAGAAGAGCATGTGGACGACGTAGTGGAGCCGGTGGAGCAAGAGGTCACGAGAACGAGAGAACCATGGTATAGCGTCTCTTCTCTTCGGGCACGCATCTTTGTGGTCATCTACCTTGTAGCATTTGTCCTCTTCACGCTGCTAGCATGGTTTGTCCACGTTCATTCCGTGATTCCTGTAGACGTAACGATCACGCGGGAATTTCAAGAGAACAAATCCCCCTGGCTCAGTACCAGCATGATCTTGGTCAGTGCCTTTGGCAATAAGCCACTTCTGATGTCTGCGGTCGTCCTGATTACTGCGCTGATCTTCTGGTACTTCCGTCTGCGCCTGGAAGCGCTGTTCATTGTTAGTTTGTCGGGGGTGAGTCTCCTGTTGAATGTGTTGATCAAGCTGATTGTGAGTCGTCCACGACCAAGCCCGAGTCTCGTTGAGATTATTCAGATGAGCGGCGGCCAGAGCTTTCCCAGTGGACATGTCATGTCCTATGTTGCCTTCTGGGGACTGCTGTTGTCGTTCGGCATCATCCTCTTTAAAAAGGATGGCTGGTGGCGCTATATGTTGCTGATCATCTCCGCGCTCTTCGTCGTACTTGTCGGACCTTCGCGCATCTATCTGGGAGACCATTGGGCCAGCGATGTGCTGGGAGGCTACCTCTTCGGAGGGCTTTTGCTGGGCGTGGGCTTATGGATCTACCTGAGACTGAAAAGCAATGGCCTCCTCCCATCAAAATGAAGTTCACTCCTGTCAATATTAACAAGAACGCTGCTACAGACAACCCCCTTTGGATGTATTGCTGCCATGGATGGGTGAATGGCATCGCCTGGTCTCCTGATGGAATACGCCTCGCCTCGGCAGATGATGACGGCATCGTGCGCATCTGGCAAGCACCTGGGGCCTGTCAGTGCGCTTCTGACAAAAAAGGACAGCGGTTGTAACTCTGTGCAGATGCAGCCGGGTTTTCCCTCGCCTCTTGAGAGCCAGCGGAGCCATTTCAAGTGCTTGAGCCGAACGCAAAAACATCCCCACCGTCCTGCGCAGGACGGTGGGAACATCCGGATAAGAGCGCAAAGCAGCCCCTTCTCTTCTACCTCAGACAGAGATCCATCCCACTCCCATCACCAAAGCAGTGTCCATCCTTCGTGAGGATCACCACTTTTGTGATGTTTGGGAACTGTTTAAGGGTCGCATTAATTTCCGTGGTTACACGCGCATCTGCACCGATCCCTGCCGAGTTGAGGCTACGGCAGAATTTTACTGTCGCGGTCCCTGTTTGCGTCACCGTGCCTTTCTTGTTCAGCGCCAGTGTGAAGTCTGGTCCCCCGACAGGCAGCGGTGCCGAGCAGTTCGATGGGCCACTGAGCATCGTATTGAGTTCCGTGAAGTAGCCAGCCTGGCGTTCGGAGAGGGTAGGCCCAGCGATTAAGAGCTGGATGGCATAGGTGCCCACGGCTATGGTTGGCGACATGCGATTAACTGCATAGACGGCAGAGCCATTGTTGAGTGACTCAGGAGACTTGGAGAAGAAGACTTTCACTGCATAGCTTGCTGAGAGCGAGGTCGTGGATGCATGGGCAATCGAGGCAGCACTGGCGCTGGAAGACAGATTTGCACTACTAACACTCACGACCAAAGTGAACAGAATACATGCACTTATCACTGCAAGAATCATGAATCGAGGACGATATGAAGAGACTACCGAAGATGGACTGTTGTCTTGAAAACCTTTCATCGTAATTTCTCCTTCAGAGATGGTTTTAGATCGACTGTATACTTCAAAGGGAGGATATCCTTCTCCTCCCATGCGCACCAACTTAAGGATAGAGCCAGGGGTTGCCTGCACCACCCCAGGACTGGGGCAACCTCTCTATACGGGTTTGGCAGGCTGATCCGCGTATAGTAGGGGCGATCCCTTGCGGTCGCCCTGGAGCGGGCTCCCAACATCAGTTATGCACCCAGCAGGACTTTCACCATGAATGGTGTATTTGCGCCACTTTGATAGTAGAGAGAGACAATACCTTCCTGAGCACCGCCATGGAAACTTGAGCTGTAGCTGACACGAACCGAGAAGGGAGAACCTGTCGCAATAGCACTACCAATCCTGGTATTGTGGCTATCCAGTATCTCTACAACGCCAGCTTCAGCCTCAAACAGGGGAGCAGAGCCTTTGACGATGGTTGGGCTTGTTAAGAGGGCGCCATTCACCGGAGCAGTGAGAGACATCCGATTGCCTTGCACGGCAACAATCTCCCAGATGCCACCGTGAGTATTTCCTTCAAGGCGACTGAGCTTGACGAGAATGGCAAAAGCGCCAGAGCCTTGCGGATATGCTTCCACGCGTACAACGGCATGAGCGTCATGAAGTCCACCACCACTCACAAGGGTCACTGGATTATTCCAGTCTCTCTTGAAAAGGCCAAGGGCGCTTTTGGTGGTGTCGAGGGCATCAAGTTTCCAGGGTTGATGACCTTGATTGACTTCGGCCTGGTCTGCTTCGGCTTGATAGCGGGTCATATCGGGGAACATGCCAGGGAAGACGGTTTGTTCAAATGCCCCGGCACCATCCGACCACTTAAATTCGCGGAAGAGGTCTGGTACCAGGGTTGAACTGTTTTGTGCCTGGGCCGTCAAGACGGTGTTGTAGACACTGATCTTCGCTTTTCCATGCAAGAGGCCTGACAACTTGAAGATCCGCGCCGGCTTATGGCTCAGGATCTTGGCATAGACGTAGACATCAGCAATTGAGCCAGTGCTATGGTGACGCACCAGTACCAGCGCTTGCAGCCCAGGAGAGGTCATGAATTTGGCGCAGCTGACACTCTCAACCTTGGCATCACCACTTGTCCTGATAATGTTGTCCCAATACGAGAGATTGTTCGTCTTGCCAGGACATGCCTGTGGGCCGAGTGTGCTCTGGGAAAGTGGCGCTTGAGGTGCATCACTCCGGACTCTTCCAACCATGTTCAAACTGCTGCTGGCACTCGCACCATTACTACTACATGCAGTAAGTAGAAGGGCTAGCAGTAGGAGCACGCTTGCGCCTGCAAAGAGATGCTTGCAGTACGATAAGATGAGGTTTTTCACTTTTTTTCTCCTGGTTTTTCATAGAAATTGATAAAGATTTGTGATATAGGGGCTTCTCATATAACTGCCACTGAGAGCAGTGTAAACCGGGAAGAGTGAGAGCGCATCTGTTAAGTAACTTATTTTTGCAATCTCTCTGCAGCCGACTGTGGGGGACATGGGTGAAAGCCTGTACGTTACATAACGGAGTTGAATTCTGATTCTTGGTCAAACCAGCCTATTATCTAGAGCATAACGTGTGGCAGCGCTCCGTGTAGAGACGTTTATTTTACTGTAGATTGAGGTGAGGTGAGTATTGACTGTTCGCCGGCTGATCACAAGTTTCTCGGCCACTTGTGTGTCAGTCAATCCCAAAGCTAACATGCGCAGCACCTCGACCTCGCGCACTGTCAGTTTTGCAGAAAGCGGGGAGATAGGTGTTGCTACAGTGCCTGCCTTTTCTGCTCGTTGGGCAGCTTCTGTAGAGAGTTTCACTGGCCCCTGCGCGGCAAGAACCTGCACAGGCGTCATCAATCGTCCCTCCTTCCGGGCTGCCCTGAATGCAGTTTTGCCAAGTTGAGTATGAAGACTGTTCACCATCTGCTCATAACTGGCACGTTCCACCAATGGAATAGGCACACCCAGAGATTCACGGATTCTCTCTGCAGTTCCCCACAGTCGTGCAGACCATGCAGGTTGCCCACTCGCCAGGGCTACTCCCATCAATCCTTGCAGGCAGGTAGCAATGAGCCATTTGTCGTCCAGTTCCTCAGCTATCGCCAGGCTCTCTCTATAAAGGGATTGTGCCTGTGGGTAGTCACCCTGAGAAGAGGTCACTTCCGCTAGATGGAAGAGCGAGTCAGCAATGCCCGGACGATCCTCCAGCTCCCTGCGTATTGCCAGGCTTTCCTCTATCAGCAAACGAGCCTCAACCCCATCACCCTGATGGAGTATGACTCGCCCCAGGACACTGAGCGCCCAGGCAATGCCTCCTTTGTAGCCCAATTCTCTGGAGATCACCAGGCATTCATCGAGGGCGGAGCGCGCCATGGCAGCATCACCTGCAAAGAAGGTTGCGCGAGCCAGGTAGATGAGCGTATAGGCCATACCCCATTCGTCACCTGAGGCTCTGAAGAGCGTGAGGCTCTCTTCGATCAGCGTTCGCGCCTCGGTATACTCACCTTGATTGATCAATACCTCGGACAGCAGAAGGAGCGCATCGGCAATATCATCTTTGCGGTTCAACTTTCTGACTATTTCCAGCGCTTGTTCTGCCAGTGAACGAGCCGCTGTATAGTTCCCCCTTGACCAGGCCACGTATCCCAGTTTATACAGACAGATTGCGATACCGCGCCTCTCTCCAAGTTTCTGGTAGAGAGCCAGGCTCTCCGCGAAGAGAGCTTGCGCCTTCGTACGGTCATCAGAGGCATATGCCAGGACCCCATTGCCATAGAGTGCCTTTGCCCGCACGGCATCAGAAACTTCTTTCCCTGCGGTAAGCATGCTCTCCAACCAGCCGCGCCCCTCGCTCAAATGACCATGCACCCACCAGAACCACCAGAGCGCACCT
>Ga0137378_10001020_pt1 | contig 23297 bp, 15 predicted proteins | sample SagtaG_21_FD_104813 | JGI IMG/M metagenome (GOLD analysis project Ga0137378, IMG submission 104813) | Vadose zone soil microbial communities from Sagehorn Ranch, Mendocino, California, USA - Sage2_L_60_16 metaG | ecosystem: Environmental > Terrestrial > Soil > Vadose zone | place: USA... | reverse complement strand
TCCGAAGCCGAGGCGCGCGCGGGTCTGTTTGGTTGAGGCGTGACATCCGGATCATCGAACTCACGGGCGCCTTGACCGCTGGCGACCGGGCTCGGAGGCCGATTGACGATGGCCGCATCGACCGGCTCGCCGCCTTCGGTCCACGAAACCTGATCGTCTATCCCGCCGTGGAAAATCTTGCCGGTGCGCAAAGTCGCGTAACCGTTCTTCTGAAAATACTGCGGTAACGTTACGTAATCCGGATGCTTCGCTCGAAAGTAGGTGTTGTTATCCATCACGCCGGTCTGCGTCGGGTAGCGTCCATTGAATAGTGAGGTGCGCGACGGATTGCAGAGCGGAAACTGCGCATAAGCATGATTGAAGCGCATGCCGCGTGCGGCGAGACTATCAATGTTCGGCGTCTTGATGATCGGATTGCCATAACTGCCCAACTCGGGGCGCAAGTCGTCAGAGATGATGAAGAGGACGTTGTACTTTGGTCTTTGCGTCGCGGAAACAGATTGTGGCGCCGATACGCTAAACAGGGAACAAAACAGAAGCGTGAGCAAGCCTACCGGTAGAGCAACTTTAGCAAACAAATGCTTCATCGTGATGCTGCCAGTTATACGAGTTTCCTGATTGCCTGACAAGTGTCGCTGAGAGCTGATGTAGAATAATTTTGAGGGAGACAGTCGGGAGAGTTCTGCTAACAAATCGGCAATTATGAGGAATCAGGTCCGCAGACTGCGATTGATAGTTGGTACGGCGCTCATCGCGCTTTCGACGCAGAGTTGTCAGCGAAAATCCGCTGGGCATGAACCTCAGCCACTGGTCCAGGTTAATCAATCAACCGTCAATTCGTCTCCGGCCACGGCCGCTGATAATCAATTACGCATTGAAGGCATGATCCTGATCAATGGCGGGAGATTCTTGTTGGGTACCGAAGAGGGAATGTCGTACGAAGCGCCGGTCCATGAAGTAACGGTCAAGTCTTTTTGGATGGACAGGCACGAAGTAACCTTCGGGGAGTTTGCCAAATTCGTCGCGGCGACCGGTTACAAAACTGACGCCGAGAGGTTCGGATGGTCCGGCACTTTTGATCTCAAGTCGGGTGCATGGAAGAAAACCAGGGGAGCCAACTGGCGTCATCCGGATGGGCCAGGATCGGAGGCGGCGTCTAACGAGCCGGTCTGCCAAGTCTCATGGAGTGATGCTGCGGCCTATGCAAAGTGGGCCGGCAAGCGTTTGCCGACTGAGGCGGAATGGGAATATGCGGCGCGCGGCGGACTCGTGCAAAAGAAATATTCATGGGGAGACGAACTGCGCCCCAATGGCAAGCCGGTCGCGAATTGGTGGCAAGGTAACTTTCCGGATCGGAATACCGGCGAAGATGGCTTCCTCGGTCGCGCGCCCGTCGAGAGCTTTCCGCCAAACGGCTACGGGCTATATGACGTAACTGGCAACGTCTGGGAATGGTGCGACGATTGGTATGCAGATGATTATTACCTGAAGTCTGCTCGCGATGATCCGAGAGGTCCGGAAAATGGAAAGGAGCGAGTAATTCGAGGCGGCTCGTGGATGTGCGCGGAGAACTTCTGCGCCAATTATCGTGTGGCTGCTCGGAGCCACGCGACACCCGACAGTGGACTGAACAATCTCGGCTTTCGCTGCGTGCGCGGCAGCTAGCTTCTGACTCGAGCCAGGTTTAGCATGCGTCTCGCGAGAGACAATGCGTTATTAAAAACGAGGCCGTCTCCTAATAATGTCTCTTGAAGGGGTGCAACTCGTTCCACCACGGCTCCCGATAGAGATGCCAGTACCGAGTAAAACCCTCATCCAATTTCTGTTCCTTCGCCGCTCGATGGTCTGTTCGACGGGAACCTCGGGACTACGACCGACACGACGCGGCCGCGTCTGTGATCGAAGCGGTGCAGCGGTTAATAACAGCAGGGAGAGGACTAGAGATGTTGTGATGCTTTTCACCGAAACCTATGTCCTCCTTAAAGCAAAGTTTGCATGAACAATGCGCGGTGTCGAGCAATATAAGCCTTTCGCCTAAGGCTTGACAACAGTCATGAGCGATGGATTCTAATGCACATCGACTGCCCTAATAGTTGGTCAACAATAGGAGCTGTCCGGCGAAAAGAGAATGAACGATAAGCGCCGTAAGAGTAAATTGATTCTGTATGCGGCAACATTAGTTTATATATCGCTGAGTGTCTCTGCTGGGCTTGCTCAAACTCAGAGTGTGTCTAATGGCAAACAGGCGCGCCCGGCTGACCAGCGACCGATCAATTTGAACCTGCCGACGCTTTTCGTCATCGGTGACTCTACCGCCAACAACAATGCCAATGGCGCGCAAGGTTGGGGTGACTCTTTCATAAGCTACTTTGACGCAAAGAAGATCAACGTTCTCAATCGAGCGCGCGGACGACGTAGCAGCCGAACGTTTATCACCGAAGGTCTCTGGGACAAAGTCTTGAGCGAGATGAAAAAGGGCGACTTTGTTTTGATCCAGTTCGGCCACAATGATGCCGGAGCAATAAACGATGCGTCGCGCGCCCGCGGCTCGCTTCCCGGCACCGGTGAAGAGACGCAGGAGATCGACAACCAGTTAACCAAAAAGCATGAGGTCGTTCATACCTACGGATGGTACATGCGAAACATGATCGCTGATACGAAAGCAAAAGGCGCGACGCCGATTGTTCTCTCGCTGACCGTGCGAAACATTTGGAAAGACGGCCATGTAGAACGCGGTCCGGGAAAATTCGGTCAATGGGCGGCTGAGGTGGCCAAGTCCCAGTATGTTACTTTCATCGACGTGACGACATTGATTGCCGACAGATATGAAAAGTTAGGTGAAGAGCGAGTGAAAGAGCTGTTCGCGACGGATCATACGCACACGAGTCCAGCGGGGGCGGAGCTGAATGCATCTTTGGTAGTGACTGGATTGAAGATGCTCAAAGATAAGCCCCTAAATCGCTATCTGTCGGTGAAAGGTAAAGCGGTTGAGAACTCGCGTCAATAGACTTCTCGGAACGATTTCTGTGAAAACGCTTGTCACGATCTTTTTCGTATTGATTGTCGCGGCGTTGTCCGCTGCCGGCGCAAACGCAAATGTCTTGTTGCCCGATGTCATCAGCGATGGAATGGTGCTGCAACAGAGACAGACCGTCCCTATCTGGGGCAAGGCCGATCCCGGCGAAGTCGTCACCGTTCGCTTCGCCGGGCAATCGAAGAAGACAACTGCGGCAATGGATGGAACGTGGCGCGTCAGACTCGATCCGATGCGCGCAAACACAACGCCTTCGACGATGAGCATCTCCGGCAAGAACACAATCGAGTTGAAGAATATTCTGGTGGGCGAGGTGTGGCTCGTGGCGGGACAATCGAACATGCAACGCCTCTTGAGCGAGACAGCTAATGGCGACGCGGCAATTGCCGCGGCGAATCATCCGCTGATTCGGCTCTTCAACGTCAGTCGGCAGGTCGCGTTCAAGCATGCGCCTCCACCGCTCGGGACGTGGCACGCTTGTTCACCTCAGACGGTGAAAGAATTTTCCGCGGCGGGCTATTACTTCGGAGTCGAGTTGGAGAAAGAGCTGCGTGTTCCCATTGGACTGATCAATTCTTCTTACGGCGGCTCGCAGGCCGAAGCCTGGACACCGGTTGATTACCTGCTGGCCTCTGATGATCTTCGTCCGACGGTTGAGCGCACAAAGATCTGGGACGAGCAACGACCAAGGGTGCGCGCCGAATATGACGAGGCGTTGAAGAAATGGCGCGCCGAGGCAGACAAGGCCAAAGCTGCGGGCGCACGTCCGAGCCCTTCGCCGGCAGTTCCAGACGCGCTGCGCGAATACCGGATTGCGTCGTCGATTTATGACGGGATGATTGCTCCACTAATTCCTTTTTTCATTCGCGGCGCGATTTGGTATCAAGGCGAATCGAACGAAGCGCGAGCGCAACAATACGGCGTCCTGCTGCCGACGATGATTAAGGCGTGGCGTGAACGGTGGAGCGAAGGAGACTTCCCGTTTGGCATCGTTCAGTTGCCCAACTACCGCGATCCAAAACCGGAGCCGGCGGACGAGGCGTGGAGCCATCTGCGCGAGGCGCAACGACGCACTGCGCTCCATACGCCGAACACCGGACTGATTGTGACGATCGACATCGGTGAAGCGCATGACATTCACCCAAAGAATAAACTCGAGGTGGGAAAGCGCATGGCCCGCTGGGCGCTGGTTGACGTGTATAGACGTAAGCTAACTGGGTCAGGTCCGACGTTTCGCAACGCGAAGATTGCCGGCTCACAAATCATTCTCACCTTCGATGAAGTAGGCGAGGGCTTGCGAATCCGCGACGGCGACAAGCTTGACGAATTCGCGATCGCCGGTGCTGATCGCAAATGGCATTGGGCGAACGCAAAGATCGTCGGCAGAGACCGAATAGAGGTTTGGTCGGACTCAGTGCCACAGCCTCTGGCGGTTCGTTACGCCTTCAATAACAATCCCAAGCATCCAAACCTAACCAACGAAACAGGACTGCCCGCTGCGCCTTTCCGCACCGACGATTGGCCAGGGCCAACCGATGGCAAGTGATAGCAGCTTTCTAATCATGCTTGTGATCAGCCAAAAGCACATGATTCAATGAGCCTGTCTTGATTCACTGTCAGAGAAATGCGAAGAACACCGAACGAAGGAATCTCTCGGCGTCCTCTGTGTGATCGTCAGCGACCTCTGCGGTTAATCTTTTCGCGCGGAGCCTTCGAGGGGGGTAAGGGATGCGCATTTTGATCTTGGTAATCGCTCTCTCGGCTATCTCGATATCCTGGCTGAGCGCAGCGGGGAAAACGACCGCTGCTGAGGAACCAATCATCCTTTGGCCCAATGGTGCACCGAACGCACTCGGCAAGGAACCACTCGACATTCCAACCTTGACGCCTTACTTGTCTCCGAAAGAGAAGGCGACCGGCGCAGCGGTCATCGTCTGTCCTGGTGGAGGCTATAGCCATCTGGCCGATCACGAGGGGCGGCCAGTCGCGGAATGGCTCAACACATTGGGCATTACTGCGTTCGTGCTCAAGTATCGGCTCGGACCTCGATACCATCATCCGGCGCCGCTACAGGATGCGGCGCGCGCGATCAGCACTGTACGAGCGCGAGCAACTGAATGGAACATCGATCCGAAGCGCATCGCCATCCTCGGATTCTCGGCCGGCGGCCACGTCGCGTCGACTATCGGTACCCACTTTGATTCAGGCAAGCCCGACGCTTCCGATCCCGTCGAACGAGTAAGTTCCAGACCCGACTTGATGATTCTGATCTATCCAGTCATCACGATGAGAGAGTTCACGCACGCCGGGTCAAAAAGAATGTTGCTCGGAGAGAATCCGCCGGCGGAATTGGTCGCGTTGCTATCGAACGAGGAACAAGTAACAAAGGAAACGCCACCTGCTTTTCTGGTTCACACCGCCAACGACACGGCGGTGCCGGTTGAGAATAGCTTGCGGTTTGCGGAGGCTTTGAAAAAAGCGGGCGTGCCGTTCGAATTGAATATCTATGAACGCGGCCCTCATGGTTTTGGGCTGGGCGGCAAAGACCCGATTCTCTCGACGTGGCCGCGGCGTTGCGAAGAATGGCTGCGCGTACATGGCTTCATCAGTCCGGCAACCAAATGAGTCAGCGCGATTTCAATGGCGATGACTAACACGATCAGCAAATCATTCGCGCGTTACTGGCTACTACTTTCGCTGCTTGTGGCCATGCTCTCGATTGCCCCAGCGGTATCCTCTCAACCTGCGGCGCATGCTCGAGTTACTTCTTCCTTCGATAGCGATTGGCGTCTTCTTAAGGGCGATGCCCCGGGTGCTGAGAAAGCAGACTTCGATGACAGCGCATGGCGGAAGCTCGACGTGCCGCACGACTGGAGTATCGAAGGGCCCTTCGACGAGAAAAATCCAACCGGAGGCGCGGGCGGTTTCCTGCCGGCGGGTGTCGGTTGGTATCGCAAATATTTCTCGCTGCCCGCAAAGTACGCGGGTCGACGCGTCTTCATCGATTTCGATGGCGTCATGGCCAACAGCGACGTTTGGATCAATGGCTTCCACTTGGGCAGGCGTCCTTATGGCTATGTCAGCTTTCGCTATGAACTGACCGATCATCTCAACTTCGGCAGCAACAAGCCCAACGTGCTCGCAGTTCGCGCCGACAACTCAGGTCAGCCGGCGTCGCGTTGGTACACGGGCGCAGGCATCTATCGACATATTTGCTTGATCGTGACAAGTCCAGTTCACATACAACACTGGGGCACATTCGTCACCACGCCTCAGATTGCAACTGACAAAGTGACGGTGCGCGTGCAAAGTGAAGTTATTAATCAATCGCAGAGTGCCCGAACACTGTCGATCCAGGTTGAGGTGCTCGATCCAAGTGGGCGAGTCGTACAAACCTCCGAAATCAAACCTCAAAATATCAATGCAGGCACGACGGTAAATTTCACGCAAGACCTCGTCATTCAGAATCCGCAACGTTGGGACTTGGATCTTCCAAACCTTTATCGTGCTGTGGCTCGGCTGCGCGACGGAAAGATCACTGTCGATGACGAGACGGTGACGTTTGGCATCCGGGAGTTTCACTTTGATGCCGACACGGGTTTCTGGCTCAACGGCCGCAACTTCAAAATTAAAGGCGTCTGCCTTCATCACGACGCCAGCGCGTTCGGCGCCGCCGTGCCTTTGCGCGCTTGGGAACGCCGCTTGGAGACGCTCAAGCAGCTTGGCGTAAATGCAATTCGTACTGCTCACAATCCGCCGGCTCCTGAGTTCTTGGACCTGTGCGATCGGATGGGATTTCTAGTGATGGACGAGTTGTTCGACTGCTGGACAGTGGCGAAAAACCCGTACGACTACCATCTGTATTTCAAAGAGTGGTCCAACATAGACGTGCGCGACACCGTTCGTCGGGATCGCAACCACGCGAGTGTGATTGTCTACAGCGCCGGAAATGAAATTCATGACACGCCCAAGGCTGACTTGGCCAAACAGATTCTCACCTCGCTGGTTTCTACGTTCCACGAAAGCGATCCGACGCGCCCGGTTACGCAGGCACTCTTTCGGCCTAATGTCAGTCATGATTACGACGATGGACTCGCGGATATTCTCGACGTAGTTGGTCAGAATTATCGCGAGAACGAGATTCTAGCCGCGCATAAGCAAAAACCTTCGCGCAAAATTCTCGGCACTGAGAATGGCCACGACCGAATTGTGTGGTTGCCACTGCGCGATAACCCGCCGTATGCGGGCCAATTTCTTTGGAGCGGGATCGATTACCTGGGTGAGTCGCGCCAGTGGCCCACGGTGGCTTACAACTCGGGTTTACTCGATCGTACTGGAGTGCCGCGTCCGCTCGCGTTTCAGCGACAGAGTTGGTGGACCGATAAGCCGATAGTTTATATAGCGCGCCGCGTCGCGCCGACTGCACTCTTGCCGACCGATCCTGGTTATGGCACGGGCGCACAGGAACGACGCCCAACAGTGCTGTTCTCCGACTGGATGCCACGAAACACTGGTTCGCACGACGAAAATGTTGAAGTCTATAGCAACTGTGAACAGGTGGAACTTTTCCTGAACGGCAAGTCGCTTGGCGCAAAGCCGCGCCCAACTGACGACTCGCCGCGCCTCTGGAACGTTCCTTTTGCTGCGGGAACGCTCAAGGCCATTGGCACGAATGGCGGTAGAGAGTCCGCGACTTATGAATTAAGAACTGCGGGAAAGCCCACGCAGATTTTGCTCACGGCGGATCGCGCTAGAGTAGCTCCGATTTGGGACGACGTTTCCTACGTAACCGTAGTAGTAGCCGATAACAATGGCGTCATTGTTCCTAACGCGAACGATTTAATTAGCTTTAAAATCAGCGGGCCGGGAGTGATTGCTGCCGTTGATAGCGCAGATAACAGCAGCCACGAGCCTTTTCAGGCGACCGCACGGCGCGCTTATCGAGGAGGTTGTTTCGTGATGATTAAGGCAATCGCGGCTGGCAAAATAACGCTTGAGGCATCCGCGCCCAGCTTGAAGAGCAGTTCCGCAATTATTGACGCCATCGCCGCGAAGAAGCCGAGATAGACTAGATTTTTCTCTAGCCCAGGCGTTCACGCATGGGTAAATGGGAAAACCGTAATTGAGATTTAGCCTCCTTTAGGAGTCTGTCGGAAAAAGCTTCTCCGTGATCTCCGTGCCTCCGTGGTGCATTCTTTTCTTAGGAATTTCAAACATCATCGTCGCGGAACCCTATCTGATTTGTTGGAGAGATTTGAATGCGAGAAAGATGATTGGCCTGAAGGCATACGAGAAAAGCCTCCTGAAGGAGGCTGGGGAATAATTGGAATCCAGCTTCCCAGGCCTGAACGCCTGGGCTAGAGAAAAGGGTTTGGGACTAGAGAAAAACGCCCGGGGCTATCGAAAAAGGGAGATTGAATCATGCACGGACAGCGTAAACCGTTGGCATTGCTGTTGGCGATTGGAATTGTCTTAATCACGCATACTTGCGTCATGGCCCAGTCATCGTACTTCCGCAACTGGCCCACCGGAACTTCACCCCAGGAGATCGGCAAACGCGTGGCCGAAAATTTCCTTGTTCGCAAGCTTGAAGTCGAGCAGGGTAAAAGACAGTACGTCATTTACCCCGAAGTCTGCGCCTGGTATGGCGCGTTGACGGTTGCAGAACTAACGAATGATCGGGACCTCAAGACGAGGCTGATTCAAAAATTTGATTCGTTGATGGCTGATGGCGCAAAGCGGATCTCGCCTGAGCCTCATGTGGATTACCGTGTCTTTGGTGTCGTGCCGCTCGAGATTTACCTGCAGACAATACAGCAGAAGTATCTCGATTTGGGCAAAAGTCTGGCCGACAAACAGTGGGAGAGGACCACGCCCGACGGCATTACCAGCGAGGCGCGTTATTGGATCGATGACATGTACATGATTACTGCGGTCCAGGCACATGCCTTTCGCGCGACGCATGACACCAAGTATCTGGATCGCGCTGCCACCACGATGGCCGCTTATCTCGACAAGCTGCAACAACCCAATGGCCTTTTCTTCCATGCGGCCGACTCGCCATTTTACTGGGGCCGCGGCAATGGATGGGTGGCGGCAGGAATGACTGAGTTGCTGCGCTCGCTTCCGAAAGATCATCCGCGGCGCGCGCGCATCCTTGATGGTTACATGAAGATGATGGCCTCGCTGCTCAAGTTCCAGGGCGAAGACGGCTTGTGGCGTCAACTGATCGATCATCCGGAAGCATGGGCCGAGACTTCGAGCACCGGCATGTTCACTTTCGCCATGGTCACCGGCGTCAAAAATGGCTGGCTGCCGGCGAAGACTTACGGTCCAGCCGCGCGGAAAGCATGGTTGGGGCTGATCAAGCATATTGACGGCGAAGCCAACGTCCAGGACGTCTGTGTGGGCACAAACAAGGCAAACCTGGAAGTGGGACCTAATCTCGACACACAACTAAAGTACTATCTGGCCCGACAGCGCCACACGGGTGATTTGCACGGCCAAGCGCCCGTGCTTTGGTCTGCCACGGCGCTGCTGCGCTGATCATTCGCCCTTTCGGCTACGAATCTAATGAGACGAGCAATTTCGCGTCGTAACTTTCTCCGGCTCACGATCGGCGCTACGGAAGATTTCGCAAGAAACGTTTTTCCTTAGCGACCTCTGCGAAAACCTCTGTCACCTCTGCGTTAAAATCGGAGTTTGACTATCACTCGCGATCGCATTAGCGCTGACTTGGTTACGTGGGGTGCGTGACTTGAAAATGCGAATTGAAATCAGTCTGATTGCTTTCGTCGCGCTGCTAAGTACGTTCGCAGCGGGCGAGGCACAGGGACTGAGAAGCGGAGATGGGCCCACGTTAGTCGTGGATCGCTACATTAAGGGCGATTTCAGCCTGGTGTGGAAATCTCAAGCGGCGGACATTCTCGTTTCGTCAGACGATTTCAAAGTGGTTCAGATCGCTGCGCAAAACTTCGCTGAAGATGTCGAGCGCGTAACGGGCAAAAAGCCGGCGCTGTCTAGAGATGCGTCGCATGTCTCTCGATACGCGGTAATCGTCGGTACGCTTGGCAAGAGTCCCTTCATTAATTCGCTCGTTCGTAACGGCAAACTCAACGTCGAGCAAATGCGCGGACAGTGGGAGAGTTTCGTGATCGCGACTGTTCCTCGCCCAATGCCGAACGTTGAGATGGGTTTGGTGATCGTTGGTAGCGATCGGCGCGGTACGGCATTCGGCGTTTTTGAGTTGTCGCAGGCGATCGGTGTCTCGCCGTGGTACTGGTGGGCCGATGTGCCGCCAACTCATCACGAGAATTTGTTTGTTGCCGGGGGCATGCGTCGGGAAGGTCCGCCTTCGGTGCAATATCGCGGCATCTTTCTTAACGACGAAGATCTTGGTTTGCAGCCCTGGGCTGCGAAGACGTTCGATCCACAGCTCGGCGACATCGGTCCAAAGACCTACGCGCGCGTTTTCGAATTGCTGTTGCGATTGAAAGCCAACACGCTCTGGCCCGCAATGCACGGCTGCACTAAGGCGTTCAACCTCTATCCCGATAACAAAGTTGTCGCCGACGATTACGCGATCGTGATGGGTTCGTCACACGCCGAGCCGATGTTGCGCAACAACGTTACTGAGTGGACGGACAAGCCTGAGAACTATGACTACACGAAGAACGCCGATGGAGTGCGTAAGTATTGGGAAGACCGCGCGGCGCAGAATGGACGGTATGAAAGTATCTTCACCCTGGGCATGCGCGGCATTCACGACAGTCCGATCGTGGGACCAAAGACGCAGCCGGAACGAATCAAGGTCCTCGAACAAATCTTTTCCGATCAGCGCGCGATGCTGGCAAGGCACGTGAATCCCGATGCTACGAAAGTTCCGCAGATATTCTGTCCTTACAAAGAAGTGCTCGCCGACTATCGCGCGGGATTGAAGGTGCCGGACGACGTGACGATCGTTTGGCCCGACGACAACTTTGGCTACATTCGCTACTTTCCGACGGCGGAAGAATTGAAGAGGCCTGGCGGTTTCGGCGTCTATTATCACATCTCCTATTTAGGTAGCCCGCTGGCTTATCTATGGCTTGATACAACGCCACCGGCGTTGATCTGGGAAGAGATGTCGAAAGCTTACGATAACGGCGTGCGTAAATTCTGGATGCTGAACGTCGGCGATATAAAGCCGGGAGAGATCAGCATCTCGCTCTTCATGCAGATGGGTTGGAACATTTCGCGCTGGCGGCAAGATAACCTTAACGAGTTTCTGGAACGTTGGGCTGCGTCACAGTTTGGAAACCGATACGCGCGCGAGATTGCCGGCGTGATGGAGGAGTATTACCGCCTCGGCTTTGCGCGTAAGCCCGAGTTCTTGCAGTGGAATCTGGTTAACGAAAAGCCGCGACCGAGCGACCTCACTCCGGCTGATTACGGCGACGAAGTGCAGCGACGACTTGACGATTACCAGGCGCTGATGACGCGGGCCGATCGTCTCTCTACAACGAGGTTCCGTCGCCCGAGAGAGATGCGCTGTTCGAATTGATTGTCTATCCGGTGCGCGCCGCGGCGCTAGCCAATCGGCGATACTTTTCTTTCGAAAAGAGCACCGAGTATTTGGCGCAGCACCGCGCCAGCGCGATCGAATGGGCGCGGCGCGCGCAGGATGCAGACGCGCGCCTGACTGCCGAGACCGACTACTACAACGAAAGACTTGCGAACGGAAAATGGCGGCGCATGATGACGATCGAACCGCCAAACGGTCAATGGCAGAACATGCGCATGACGAGGCCGAATGCCTCACCAGCGTTGGCCCAGATGGACATACCACAGCCTGCCGGCTTGGGCGTAGCGATCGAAGGGAGAGTCGAGCCGGCGAAAGCGAACGAGCAGGACGCAGCCTTGCCTGTGCTCAATGTCTTCACCCGCGAAACTCGCTTCGTCGACATTTTCAACACCGGGCATTCGCCGGCTAGGTGGACTGCGAAGGCAAGTCATCCATGGATCAAGTTGAGCAGGATTGCGGGTGATCTAAAGGACGACACGCGCCTCAATGTTTCTATCGATTGGGCCCGGGCGCCGCAGGGAGAAAGTATCTCCGGCGCGATTAAAATTGATGGTGCGGGAGCGAGCCGCACCGTCAAAGTTCCGATCTTCAATCCAACCAAGCCGCGACGGGAGGAACTGCGGGGCTTTGTCGAGTCGAACGGCGTGGTGTCGATCGAAGCGGAACACTTCACGGGCAAAATCGATCGCGCCAGATCGAGTTGGCAGGTGATTCCCGGCCTTGGCCGCACCGGCGATTCAGTGACGGTCTTTCCAACAACCGGTGTGAGCTTCAATCCCGTTAACGCACCGGTTCTCGAATATGAGTTCTACAGTTTCACAGCCGGAAAAGCTACTCTCGTCGTGAATATCGTACCGACGCATCCGATTCTGGCCGGTCGAGGATTGCGTTACGCGATTGGCTTTGACGATCAGCCGCCGCAAGTCGTGACTGTCGGGGCTGACTTACAAATACCATCCCGACCCTGGTCATTGAACGTAGTTAACTCCAGCACGGTTGGCACATCAACTCATGAAATCAAGCCGGCAGGCCGACACGTTCTGAAAATTTACGCGGTCGATCCCGGAGTTGTGTTGGATAAGATCGTGCTGGACTTGGGTGGTCTGCGTCACAGTTATCTCGGGCCCGTGGAAACGCGAGTCAGCGGCTTTATGAAACAGCCACGCTGATGGTTATTGCCATGATCAATCCAAGTCGAATTGCCTTCACTGTTGTTTTGTTGATGAGTTTTGTCGTGGGCGCCGACGCTCAATTGGTTCCTGCTGGTCAGCAAATCGGCAAAATCAAACTCGCGGACGTTGAGATGCGCGACGTGTGCATTCTCGCTGACGAGAGGACCAAAACCTATTACGCAGTTTCTTCAACCTTCGTGCCTACGACTGAGGCGCGCGCCCGTCCCGCCGTGCGCGCCTACACGAGCAAGGACCTCATTAGCTGGGAAGGACCACACATAATTTTCCAGACGCCGCCTGACTTCTGGGGCGGCGTGAACATTCGCGGCATTTGGGCGCCCGAGCTGCACGCCTACAAAGGGAAGTACTATTTGTTTGCGACGTTCGATACCGATTCACTGTTTCCGGAGCAGTGGCGCAACTGGTTGCCTCGGGTCAAGCGCGGCACGCAGGTGCTGGTCAGCAATTCACCGCTCGGCCCCTTCAAACCTTTTCAGAATCACTCGACCTTGCCGGTTGACATGATGACGCTCGATGGGACTCTTTGGATCGAAGATGGTGTGCCCTACATGGTCTTCTGTAACGAGTGGGTGCAAATCAAAGATGGCGCGGTCGAGATGATTCAGTTGAAAGGCGATCTGTCCGAAACTGTCGGCGAGCCCATTCATTTGTTCGACGGCAGCGACGCGCGTTGGAACAGAAAATCGCCCCAGTATCATTGTTATGTCACCGACGGTCCCTATCTCTTTCCTTCAAAGAGCGGAAAGCTCTTCATGATCTGGTCTAGTTTCGGCGCCCATGGATACACAACCGGAGTCGCTATCTCAACTTCCGGAAAAGTGCGTGGCCCGTGGACGCAGCAAGCAGATCCTGTCTTTTCAGAGGACGGCGGTCACGGCATGATCTTCAAACGCTTCGACGGTGAGCTCATGCTGGTCCTGCATCAGCCGAACAAACGGCCTCTCGAACGCGCCCGCTTGTTCGAGCTGGAAGACACTGGTGAGACGCTGCGCATCGAGGCGCCGTTTCCAAATACTGGCCGCTAATCAAGCCGAGGTTGAATCCCGATCCCCCAGCGATAGCAATTTCTCGCCCATTTCTCGCTCGCACCAGCCGATCATATTATGATCTTGCAACTCCCGAAAAGGATGATATAGTGCTGCCTAAGACCTAATTATCGGATGAGTTTTCGCTGAGAATCTCTTAGGCTCGCGTTCTAAACATGGCTCTGCTGCGGTGTTTGAGTCTCTTGAAGGTTCGCTGTAACGCGCAGAATTCAGCAAGAAATGCTCAAATTAATTCAGCCCCTCTCAAAGAAAGACCAGGTCGTCGCGGCGATTAAGGAAGCCATTCTGTCGGGCACGATCGGGCCGGGCGATCAAATTGTCGAGAGCCGGATGGCGCAGGAGTTGGGGAGCGGAATCCCGCTGGTTCGCGAGGCCCTCATCGCGCTTGAGCATCAGGGACTTGTGCAAAAGACTCCGTATAAGGGCACCACGGTGACTAAGCTGGAGCCCGAACAGATTCGGGAAATTTTCCAGTTGCGCGTCGAGTTGGAAGCGCTGGCCATTTCATGGGCAAAGGAAAATGCCACGCCGGCCGATATCAAAGAACTGAAGGTCTTAATCGAAAGAATGGAGCGGGCAGCGACGGAACTCGATTTGGACCAGTTCTACGAAAATGATCTGGATTGGCATCGCAAGCTCTGGGTTCTATCGGGCAACGCCTACCTTGCGGATGTGCTGGAGCGCTTGGTGGTGCCGTTGTTTGCTTTCTTTGTGATGAAGACCAAGAGGGAGAGGGAAGCGTACATCGAAAGCGCGGCGATGCATGGGCAGATTGTCGAAGCGTTGGCGCAAGAAAGCGCCCGCGAGTTACGAGCGCTAATGAAGGAATCTTTGATGGGTTGGAAGGACGACATGATGAAGCTGCTTTTTACTGAGAACTCTCGGGGCCAGGAAACTTTATGAGCGCGCCGGCAACCAAAGAACGATCATTCAAGCATGTGAAGTACCTTTGGCGTGACCAAGAAGCCAATGAATTATCGGGCGTCGATCGTTTGGTCTATCGCTCCAACAAACTCGGCGAAGATTTGACCCTCACGAACACTGGCGGCGGTAACACTTCGTCAAAGCTGATCGAGACGGATCCGCTCACCAAAGAGAACACGGAGGTCCTGTGGCTGAAGGGTTCCGGTGGCGATCTGCGAACGGCTAAACGCGATGGCTTCGCGTCGCTCCATCTCGACAAAGTGCGTGCGATGAAGTCGCTTTACTTAAGCAGTGCGGAGCGTGGGCCGAAAACGCCGATCGAGGATGCGATGTACCCGATGTACAGCCACTGCGTTTTCAACCTGAATCCGCGTGCTTGTTCGATCGATACGCCGTTGCACACGTTTGTTCCATATAAGCACGTAGATCATCTGCACCCGAACGCGGTCATTGCCATTGCGGCCTCAGTTAATCAGGAGAAACTCTGTAGGGAGATTTATGGCGACGAGGTGATTTACGTCCGTTGGCAGCGGCCGGGCTTCGACATTGGATTGAAGATCGAGCAGTTGATTAAGGACAACCCTCAAGCTAAGGGCATCCTGCTGGGTCATCATGGAATGAGTTCCTGGAATGACGATGACAAGTCGTCCTACGAGACGGCTCTGGAGATCATCGATCGTGCGGCACGTCATATCGAAGAGCATGACCGCGGTGAAAAGACCTTCGGTGGACAGAAATATCAGACATTGTCTAAGGCTGATCGCCAGCGCATGCAAGCCGAAATCATTCCCTGGTTGCGCGGACAGGTCTCAGTTTATAAACGATTTGTGGGCACGGTGCAGGATGACGAGAAGATGCTCCGTTTTGTGAACAGCGTTGATGGAGCGCGGCTCGCTGGGCTGGGAACCTCTTGCCCCGATCACTTCTTGCGCACAAAGATCAAACCACTACTCGCCGACTGGAATCCAGAGAGCGGCGACATTGGAGGCCTTAAAGAGTCCCTCGCCGATGGGCTGATTCAATATCGTAAGGATTACGAAGCCTATTACCAGAAATGCAAACGACCGGACTCACCTGCAATGCGTGATCCCAATCCAACGGTCGTGCTGATTCCGGGATTGGGAATGATCGCCTGGGGAAAAAACAAGAGCGAGTCGCGCGTCACCGCAGAGTTCTACAACTGCGGCATCGAAGTAATGCGCGGCGCGGAGGCAATCGATCAATACGAGGCAATGGATCAGCAGGAGGCTTTCGATATCGAGTACTGGTCGCTGGAGGAAGCGAAGTTGCGGCGACAACCTCCCGAGAAAGAACTCGACCGGCAAATAATCGTGGTTATTGGCGCGGGCGCAGGCATTGGCAAGGCTACGGCTCATCGCCTGGTTAAGGAAGGGGCGCACATTGTCTGCGTCGATCTCGATGAAGCTGCCGCTGAACAAACTGCGCAGGAGACCATCGACAAGTATGGGCCTGGAATTGGCGTCGCGGGAACAGGGATTAGTAACTGCGGCCCGGCGATCGGTCTCTCATGCGATATCACCAATCGTAAAAGTGTAGCCCGCATGTTCGAGGATGTGATGCTCGCGTATGGTGGGATTGATTCGGTGGTAATAACCGCGGGCATCTTCGTGCCGCCGGACAAGACGGGCCACATCGAAGATAGTTTGTGGGCGCGCACGTTTGGCATCAACGTCACCGGCGCGTACATCGTCGCGGATGAAGCGAACAAAGTTTTTCAGAAGCAGGGCTTGCCAGGCAACATCGTTGTCACCACAAGTGCCAACGCCGTGGTAGCAAAGAAGGGAAGCCTGGCATACGACACCAGCAAGGCCGCCGCGAATCATCTCGTTCGCGAGTTGGCGGTCGAGATGGCACCACTCGTGCGAGTGAATGCGGTTGCGCCGGCTACGGTGGTGAAAGGAAGCACAATGTTTCCTCACGATCGCGTCATCGCTTCGCTGACAAAGTACGACATCGCTTTCAGCGAAGAGGAATCGACCGAGGAGTTGCGTGAGAAGCTGGCTGCCTTCTATGCCAAACGGTCGCTGACACAAACGCCAATCGAACCCGAGGACCAGGCCGAAGCAATCTTCCTGTTGGTTTCGCCGCGGCTGTCGAAAACCACTGGGCATGTGATTCCGGTTGATGGCGGACTGCAGGATGGCTTCCTGCGATAGACGTCGCGGAGAGATTTATGACGACGCGTTACGAGATTGATGACGCATTCATCGCGGAAGAGAATCAAAAAGGACGAGATTGGATCGAAGAAGACTACGAACACCTCGCCAGGAAATTAAGACGGCAGGCCGTCGATATCGAAGATCTCGTGGCCAAGGCCAAGTCGTTCCGCGTAGCGATTCCGTCGTGGGGAGTTGGCACGGGCGGGACTCGCTTTGCACGCTTCCCTGGTCCGGGCGAGCCGCGCGATATTTACGAGAAACTCGAAGACTGCGGGACTATATTCAACCTGGTTCGTTCCACTCCTGGCGTATCACTGCACATTCCCTGGGATAAGCCGGATAACATTACTGAGTTGCGAGAGTTTGCAGCTCCGCGCGGATTGCGCTTCGACGCGATGAACTCAAACACTTTTCAGGATCAACCCGGCCAAGATCGCTCCTACAAGTTCGGAAGCCTTACGCATCCCGACAAAGCTGTCCGTCGGCAAGCCATCGAACACAACATCGAATGCATCGAGATCGGAAAAGCACTCGGCTCGAAAGCGCAAACGGTCTGGATCGGTGACGGCGGGAATTTTCCCGGCCAGCAACACTTCCCCCGCGCGCTCGAGCGCTACCTCGAAAGCATGCGCGAAATTTACGATGCAACACCAGACGATTGGCGTCTCTTTATCGAGCACAAGTTTTACGAGCCGGCGTTTTATTCGACCGTAATCAACGATTGGGGCACGAGCTATTATTGCGCGCGCGAGCTGGGGCCGAAAGCCTTCTGCCTCGTCGATTTGGGCCATCACGCGCCCAACGTGAACATCGAGATGATCGTCGCGCGGCTGATTCAGTTCGGCAAACTGGCCGGTTTCCATTTCAATGACAGCAAGTACGGCGATGACGATCTTGATGCAGGCTCGATCAAACCTTTCCAACTCTTCCTGATCTTCAATGAACTAGTTGATGCGGAACTGAGTAAGGCGCCGAACTTCAACCCGGCTTACATGCTTGATCAGTCGCACAACGTTACCGATCCGATCGAGTCACTGATGATGAGCGCAGTTGAATTGGTTCGAGCTTATGTTCAGGCGCATCTGGTTGATCGAGACGCACTGGCTGGCGCACAGGAAAAGTGCGACCCGCTAATGGCGCTCACGACTTTGAAGCAGGCCTTCACTACGGACGTTTCACCCTTGCTGGCAGTGGCGCGCGAACGTGCGGGCGGCGCGATCGATCCAATCGCCACGTATCGAGCAAGCGGTTACCGAGAGCGCAAGGCTGAAGAGCGTCCGGCGCGAAAGGGAGTGGCCGCTTCGGGGATTGTCTAGCTTAATCAACGGGTGTTGAGACTCTAGCCCCATTAAAGTCGGCTTTGGTCTTCTTGGCGCGCTGAACTAACAACGGACAAATGACGGCCGACTCACTCTACGTTGCAGTCGATTTGGGCGCAGGCAGCGGAAGGGTATTTCTCGGCGGGTTGGCTTCAGGCGAATTGCTCCTGGAAGGACTGCGCCGGTTTCATTATCCTCCGGTCCAGATGGACAGCCATCTTCGATGGAACCTGGCAAGCATCTTTAATGAGATAAAGACCGGCATACGAAAAGCAGGTCAGCGGGCGCGCGAACTTCGCCGGCCAATCGAAAGCATTGGAGTTGATAGCTGGGGTGTTGATTATGGACTGGTCGACGCCGAAGGAAAGCTGATTGAGGCTCCGATCTGCTATCGCGATCAGCGAACGCAGGGGATAATGGAGCAGGTCTTCGCGCACGTGCCTCGCGAAGAGATCTATCAGCGCACTGGCATTCAGTTCCTTAACTTCAACACTCTGTTTCAGGTTTACGCCCATGCGCAGGCGGGCATACCCGAGAATGCAGCGCGCCTGCTTCTGATTCCGGATCTTATTAATTTGTTCCTGTGCGGACAGGCGGTTACCGAGTACACCAATGCTACGACGACGCAGCTGGTAAACTCCAGCACGTGTACATGGGATTGTGAACTGATCGAGCGGCTCGGCCTGCCGGCGAAACTACTTTCAGAGATCGTCCCTGCCGGCAGAGACCTGGGTCCAGTTAAGCCTGCGCTTGTTGATGAACTGCGTCTCGACGGCGTGCGCGTGGTTTCGCCGGCGACGCATGATACCGGCAGCGCGATCGCGGGGGCGCCGCTTCAAACTGGCTGGGCATACATTTCCTCGGGCACATGGTCGCTGGTCGGCATAGAGCGCGATAACCCATTGATAAATGAAGCGGCGGCGCGCGCCAACTTCACGAACGAAGGTGGCGCGTTCGGCACGATTCGATTCCTCAAGAACGTGATGGGCCTGTGGATTCTGGAATCGTGCCGAAAGGAATGGCAAAGACGGGGGCTGGAGGTTGACTACGATATTCTGATCGATCAGGTCGCGGCGGTTGAGAACTGTTCGGGATTGATCTTTCCCGACGATGCGCGACTCTTCAACCCGCCGAGCATGCTTCAAGCGCTCGCGACGCAGCTTGATGAAACCGGACAATGCCTGCCTGCTGAGCCGACGGCGATAGCAAGAATAATTCTGGATTCCCTGGCGTTCAGGTACGCGTCAGTGCTCAGCACGATTGAGTCGCTGACAAATCAGAAAATCGAAGGAGTCCAAATCATCGGCGGCGGAAGCCACAATTCGTATTTGAATCAAGCGACTGCCAACGCAACTGGTCTCCTCGTCCTGGCAGGGCCCGCGGAAGCGACCGTCATAGGAAATTTGTTGGTCCAGGCGATCTCCGCCGGCCGCTTTGCGTCGTTGGCCGAGGCAAGGCAACACGTAGTGGCTAATGTGCGATTAGCGAGCTTTATGCCCGTGGCTTCGGTGGAATGCGAACAAGTGAAGCGTCGCTACGCGGACATTGAAGCTAGGTTTGCGAACTGAAAGACTCAATGACTCCATCATCATTTCGACGAAATCATGACCGATAGCATCCTGCTTCGCGTTACCAACATCGATAAGTCTTACGCAGGAGTCCACGCGCTCAAAGGTGCTTCATTTGAGTTGCGTGGCGGTGAGGTGCACGCGCTTATCGGTGAAAACGGCGCCGGCAAATCTACGCTAATCAAAATCATTACCGGAGCGGTCGAAGCAGATGACGGCGAAATTCAACTCAACGGAAACACGATCACTCACAACTCGCCGCGCCTGGCAAAGGAATTGGGAATAGTGGCAATCTATCAACAACCGGCGCTTTTCCCTGACCTCTCCGTAGCCGAAAACATTGCCGTTGGTCTGGAAAAATCCAGTCTGTACAGGCGTGTTGACTGGCGCGAGCGCCGCCACAGAGCTTCGGAATTGCTCGCGCGAGTTGGCGCCAAGATCGATCCTGAAGCGGACGCCGGCGATCTCACGATGCCCCAGCAGCAACTGGTGGAGATCGCGCGCGCCCTCGGCGCCAATGCGAAGATTCTTATCTTCGACGAACCAACTGCATCGCTGTCCGAAGAGGACACGCAGAACCTATTCAGAGTGATTCGCGAATTGCGCGCCCAGGGCGTCGGCATGATCTATATCTCGCACCGGCTCGAAGAGCTGCCGGCGATTGCCGATCGCGTCACGGTATTGCGCGACGGTCGCACCATCGATACGCATATGATGTCGGAAGTCAGTCGAGAGCAACTGATCCACTTGATGGTTGGCCGTGAACTGTCGGCAGTCTTTCCGAAAAAATCGGTAGCCTTGGGTGAAGTGATTTTAGAACTGCGCCAACTCGGTTGCTCTGTGTCGGGCGTACACGATGTCAATCTCTCGGTGCGCGCGGGCGAGATCGTTGGGGTTGCAGGCCTGGTCGGCGGCGGACGCACTGAGTTGGCGCGAACAATCTTTGGTCTAACTCCGGCCGACCAAGGAGAGATTTTAGTTCGGGGAAAGCCCGTCAAGATCGAAAGCGCGGCGCAAGCGATAAAATGCGGCATCGCTTACGCCCCTGAGGACCGGCGGCGCCACGGCGTGATTTTGGACTTGGCGATCAGCGCAAACATCACGCTGGCTTCTCTCGATAAGTTTTCTCGTTTAGGCGCACTGGATTTTCGGCGCGAGAAAGAGATCGCCGCCGATTACGCACGAAGACTCAGCATCAAGACGCCGGCCATATTTGCTCCTGTGGCGACGCTCTCTGGCGGCAATCAGCAAAAGGTCGCTCTCAGCCGTTGGCTGGTTACAAAACCTTCGGTGCTGATCCTCGATGAACCGACTCAAGGAATCGACGTCGGCGCCAAATCAGAAATTCATGCGCTGATGACTGAACTGGCCGGCCAGGGCGTCGCGATCATAATGATCTCGTCCGAGCTGCCTGAGATCCTCGGCATGAGCGATCGCGTTGCCGTGATGTACGGTGGGACGATTGTCGCGACTCTCGATCGCGCTGAGGCAACTCAACAGCAGATTCTCGCGCTAGCACTGGGCCATAACGTAAATGAAATTCAGCCGCTATAAACGAGAACTGGCAGCAGCGTTAGCTTATGCCGTGCTGCTCGCGTCAGTCGGCGTCATTGCGCCTTCATTTTTCATCGGCGCGAACTTGCGCGACCTCGCCTTGAATAACGCGCCAGTGTTGCTCGTTGCCATTGGCATGACGATCGTAATTCTGGTCGGGCAGATCGACATCTCGGTGGGCTCGCAATTCGCAGTTGCCGGCGTCATCGCTGGCTGGCTGGCCAAGTCGGGAGTCCCAATACCAATGTTGTTGCCGTGTCTCATCATGATTGGCGCGGCAATGGGCGCGGTTAACGGAGTGCTTGTCGGATGGCTTCGTTTGCCTTCCATAATCGTAACTCTAGCGATGCTGGTAGCATGGCGCGATGCTTTGCGTTGGATAACGGGTGGCGAGTGGGTCCAGAACCTACCGACGAATTTTCAATGGTTCGGATTGGGTCAGAGTTTGGGCCAATGGTTGATTGTGATTGCATCGCTCGTTGTACTCGTGGTTTTCAGTTGGACGTTACGCAATCTGGCAGGAGGCCGCGCGCTTTATGCGGTCGGTTCCGACGCTGAAGCGGCGCGGCTTGCAGGCATAGAGCCGCCGCGAATCACTTTCTCTGTCTTTGTTTTGATGGGAGCGCTGGTGGGTCTGGCAGCATTGCTTAACGCGGTTCGCTTTTCCACAGTACCGAGCAACGCGGGATTAGGTTTGGAATTGAAAGCTGTTGCGGCGGTCGTAGTTGGCGGCACCGCGATCACCGGCGGACGCGGCACACTGTTTGGTACGTTGATCGGCGCGGCTCTGCTGGGCACGATTGGTACCGCGTTGACGTTTGTCGGCATCAATCCTTTCTGGGAGAAAGCGATTCAAGGGGCGATCATCCTCGCGGCACTCGCTTCAGACTTTGTCCTGGGAAGACTTGAAGGAATGCGGATTTCGGATCGCGGACTACGGGTTAATGCGCAATGAATCCAGCCACTCCGCAAATGGCAATCCGCGACCTGCAATTAGAAGCGCCATGGCGCGAGCGGCTGTTCCCCAACAATGAATGGGTGCTGCTGCTCGTAATATTGATCGAAGGCGCGATCTTCAGCGTCACCGGAAATAATTTCCTCACCGCGACGAATGCCTTCGAGATCACGCGCCTGAGCGTAGAAGTCGGATTGCTTGCGCTGGCGCTCACGCCAATCATCATCACCGCCGGGATCGATCTTTCGGTTGGCTCGATGATGGGACTGGCTGCGGTCGTGTTGGGCAGCCTATGGCGCGACGTTCACCTGCCGATTGTCGCTGCAGCCGCCATCGCGCTGCTTGTTGGCGTAGCCGGCGGGAGTCTCAACGCGCTGATGATCGCGCGGCTACGATTTCCGCCGCTCATCGTTACGCTCGGCACGTTTTCGCTCTTCCGTGGCATCGCCGAAGGAGTTACGCGTGGAATCGAAAATTACTCCGGCTTTTCACCGCGGTTTCTGTTTCTGGGCCAGGGTTACGTCGGCGGTCTGGTCCCGACCCAGGTGTTCGTTCTGATCGTGGCCATCGTCGGTTGCGTGTGGTGGCTGCATCGCGCGACGCACGGGCGAAGCTTGTACGCCATTGGTTTTTCGCCTGAAGGAGCACGCTACGCGGGTATTCATGTCGCACGCCGCTTGGCCTTCGTTTACCTGCTATCGGGTTTGATTTCGAGTCTGGCCGCCATCATTTATGTCGCGCATCTCGGGCAGGCGAAATCCGACGCGGGCACCGGCTACGAACTGATGGCCATTACGGCCGTCGTGCTCGGCGGCACTTCAATCTTTGGCGGACGCGGCACGGTGCTGGGAACGGTCCTGGGGTTATTTGCGATCGTGATCCTGCAAAATGGACTGCGACTGAGCGCGCAACCAGCAGAGCTGGCGGGCATTCTCACTGGTGCGTTGTTGGTGGGCACGAT
>Ga0137378_10001008_pt1 | contig 23516 bp, 25 predicted proteins | sample SagtaG_21_FD_104813 | JGI IMG/M metagenome (GOLD analysis project Ga0137378, IMG submission 104813) | Vadose zone soil microbial communities from Sagehorn Ranch, Mendocino, California, USA - Sage2_L_60_16 metaG | ecosystem: Environmental > Terrestrial > Soil > Vadose zone | place: USA... | reverse complement strand
GCCCCGGGGTTCATGACGCTGAACGCGCTGATCCCTGCGTTCGGAGCCGCCCTCCTGGCGGGGATGGAGAGCCTGACCGGGGCCGTGGTCGCCGCCGAGGCGATCGGCCTGGCCCAGGGGTTCGGCACGTATCTGCTGCAGCGAAGGCTGTCCGTGCCGGGCGCGCCGGAGATCGTCGCGTTCGCCATCCTGCTGGGTGTGCTGCAGGCCCTGCCGTCCCGGCTCCTCCGGGAGGCCTAGGTGGCGACGGCCGGCCGAACCCTCTCCCGGTCCGTGGCCGAAGCCGGGGTTCACGCGCCCTCCGACGGCCTGGTGGCCCGGGCGGCGGTCGCCGCGGGCATCGCCATCGTGGTGCTCGTCCTCCCCGCCCTGGCCAACGGGGTGTGGGAGGAGCGCATCGCCCTGGCCGCGGTGTACGCGATCATCGGGCTCTCCATCAACCTCCTGACGGGGTACGCGGGCCAGGTCTCCTTGGGACACCAGGCCTTCGTGGGACTGGGGGCCTTCACCTCCGCTCTGGTGGCGGGGTCCTCGTCCGGGGGCGGCTTCCTCCTGGCGGTGGCGGTCGCCGGACTGGTCGGGGCGGGGGTCGCCCTGGTCCTCGGCCGGGCCGCCCTTCGGCTCCGGGCCCTCTACGTGGCGCTGGTGACGTTCGCCTTCGGGCGGATGGCGGAGGCCACGTTCTTCCGATGGCGCGCGCTGAGCGGAGGCCCCGCCGGGCGGGTGGCCCCGAGGCCCTCGATGTTCCATTCGGACCAGACCTACGCCTACCTCTGCCTGGTCGTGCTCGGGGTGTTCCTGCTGGTCGACTGGCGCCTCGCCGCCTCGAAGGCCGGACGGGCCCTCCTGGCGATCCGGGCCGACGAGCGGACGGCCGCGTCGATGGGGATCGACGTGGACGCGTACCGGTCGCTGGCGTTCGCCGTGTCCGGGTTCCTGGCGGGGGTGGCGGGATCCCTGTTCGCCCATCTGAAGGGGTACGCCGCCACGGGGGACTTCGACACCTACGTCGCCCTCATCTGGGTGGCCATGGCGGTGGTGGGCGGGCTGCGGTCGCGGGCCGGCGTGGTGATCGGCTCGGCGTTCTTCGCCCTGTTCCCCTACATGGTGCCGGCCAAGCCGGTGGCCCTGCCGCTGGCCGGGACCCACAGCCTGGCCCTGGTGACCCCCGTGGTGGGTGGGGTCCTGCTGGTGCTGACCGTGACGCTGTACCCGGGTGGGATCGGCGGGCAGCTCCTCCCGGTCCGGCGGTGGCTGGCGGGCGGATCGCTGGTCGGGCCGGCCTCCTCCCAGGCGCCCCTGCTGGCCGAGCCGGTGGGCATCCCGGGGGCGTTCGCCCTCGCCGGGGCCCCCCCGGCCGCGGCCCCTCGAGCCACGGCCAAGCCGGAGCAGGCTGCCCGGTTCGACGTTCCCTCGGACCCTCCGGGCTGGTCCAACGGCTCCGACCGGGCGGACCCCGCCGACGAGCCGACCATCCAGCTCCCCCCGGTCCCCCTGGAACCGGGAGGTGCGCCATGACCGCCCTCCTGGAGGTGCGGGAGCTCTCCGCGCGGTTCGGCGGCGTCCAGGCGTTGGACGGCGTGGACCTCGAGGTCGGCGAGTGGGAGGTCGTCGGGCTGGTCGGGCCGAGCGGCGCCGGGAAGGGCACGTTCGTCGACTGCGTCACCGGGATCGAGGCGCCCGAGGGCGGGACGGTGCGGTTCCGGGGCCAGGACGTCACGGGTCTCCCGGCACACCGCAGGGTGGCCATGGGCATGGCCCGAACGTGGGAGAGCCCGCGGCTGGAGCCGTCGCTCACGGTGCTCGACGCCGTCATGACGGCCCAGCACGCGAACGTGCGATACGGGGCCCTGGCCGGCATGCTGGGCGGCCCCACGACGTTCGCCGAGGAGGACCAGCTCCGGCAGAACGCGGAGGAGATCCTGTTCTTCCTGGGACTCTCGCCGCTGGTGGACCAGCCGCTGGCCCGGCTGGCCCCGACCGCCCGGAAGCTGTGCGGCGTGGCCATTGCCCTGGCCACCGATCCCGACATGCTCGTGCTGGAGGCGCCGCTGGCGGGCCTGGGACCGGAGGAGGCCCGGCGGTTGGCCCGGTCGATCCGGTTCCTCCGTGACGCCCTCAACCTGACGATCCTGGTGACGGAGGAGGACGTCTCGCTGACCCCGGGGTTGTGCGACTACGTCTACGTGCTGAGCGCGGGACGGCTGCTGGCCAGGGGAACGCCGGAGGACGTGATGGCCCATCCCTACGTTCGCTCCGCTTACCTCGACGAGGAGGGGCTCGGTGCCGCTTCTTGAGGTGGAGGGGCTCCATGCCGGATACGACGGGATCCCGGTGCTCCACGGCGTCGACCTGTTCGTCGACGACGGGGAGGCGGTGGCCCTGCGAGGACGGACCGGGGCCGGCAAGACCACCACGTTGCTGGCCGTGGCGGGACTGCTGGGGCGAACCGCGGGACGGATCCTCTACGACGGGAGGCCCACCACCCGGAGCGACCCGGCCACGCTGGTCGAGCGGGGCCTGGTGCTGGTGCCCCAGGGCAGGCACGTCTTCGGGGGCCTCGACGTGGAGGAGAACCTCCGTGTGGGCGCGTGGTCGCGCCGGCACGAACGAAGCGCCGCCCGATCGGACCTCGATCGGGTGTTCGAGGTGTTCCCCCGGCTGGCGGACCGGAGGAAACGTCCGGCAGGCTCCCTGTCCGCGGCCGAGCAGCAGATGCTCGCCATCGCCCGGGGCCTCATGGCCGACCCCCGCCTCCTCCTGATCGACGAACCCTCGGAGGGCCTGCCTCCTGTCCTGGCCGAGGAGGTCTTCGCCACGCTCCGGGGGATCAACGAGGAGGGGGCGACCCTTCTGGTGGCCGGGCGGAGCCCCCCCGACCTCGCGCTCGCGGGCCGGAGCTACGTCCTGGACAATGGGCGCATCGTGGCGGGGGAAACGGGGAACGAAATGCTCCTGTCTGCCGCGCCGGATGTCGGCCGCGCCGCGGCCCTCGCCTGAGGAGGACACGAGGGATCGATGGCCACGAGGACCGCACCACTCGACCCACGGGAGGATCGATGACCAACACGTCTGGTTCTCCCGGTACGCCCGCGCCGGGACAGAAGGCCCGCGAACGACAGATCTCCTACACGAGGTGGCTGGGCCTGGCGTTCGTCACCGCCGGGTTCGTCGCCGTCGCCCTCGGGTGGAGCGGGATGTCTGGGGCGAAGAGTGCCGACGCCCAGCTCCCCTACCTGCTGTCCGGAGGAGCCACCGGCCTCGGCCTGATCGTGTTCGGCGTGGCCCTGCTGGTGATGGCCCAGCTTCGGGCCGACCGCCTGCGGCAGGACCAGGTGCTCGCCGATCTGATGGGAGCCGTGTCGAGGATGCCCCGGACCTCCGAAGCGGCCGCGATCGCGGTGGGGCCGGCCGGTGAGGTGCCGGAGCTCCGTGTGGCGGCGGGGAGGTCGTCGTACCACCTCAGGGACTGCCGGCTGATCAAGGGCAAGCCCGACATGGAGATCATCGGGGTCCAGGAGGCGGCCCTGCGCGGCCTGTCTCCATGCAGGGTCTGCCAGCCGGACGCGGCGGTGGCGCAACTCCCGTCCGATGGCACGCTCGTCGCCCCGGACGGCGAGGTCGCCCCAACCGAGGGCGTGGCCGGCCCGCCCGCGGCCGAAGCCGACTCGGACGTCTCGGTAGGAGAGCCAGAGGCAGCGCCGGGTGAGGCTGAGGAAGCGCCGAGTGAGGCTGAGGAAGCGCCGGGTGAGCCCGAGACAGCGATTGAGCAACCTGCGGGCGAGGAGGCGGGTGCGGAGCCGGGGCAGCCAGGGCCGGACACCACCGAGGCGGCGTTCGAGGAGCGGGATGATCTGGAGCCGGAGCCACCCGGGGCGGCCGGGGACGAGGCCGACATCCTCCCGGCGGCCTCGGCCGCCGACAGCTGAAACCGGGAGCAACGCGAGGGAGTGCTCCAAGATGACCACCCCGGCGGGATGGTCAATTGGCTTCCTTACGCGGATAATCCTTGCAATTGGGATAGAGGGCTAGTACCTTCGGTCTATTGACTCTTAGCCATTCGTGACTCACCCTCGTCAACACGCGTCACCGGTTCGCCGCGACGATAGGGACACCGCACCCCGGTGCCCGCGGAGAAGGGGTAGCGAATGAGAGGAAGGCGTCGGCCTGGCCCTCCGTGGACCGAATTCGCCACAGCCCTTCGCGCCCCCGCGGGAAGCCGGCCTCAGTGACCTGGCTCCGGGACCTTCCCCCGGCACGAAACGCGACGGACCGATCAGAGACGGAACGGCGGAGGGAAGCGGAAGCCGCCCTGGTCGAGTCCCAGCACCGGATCGTGAACGTCCTGGAGATGATGCCCGCGGCCTTCGTGGCGATGGATCACGGCTTCCGGATCATCTTCGTCAACGAAATGGCGGAGGTCCTCATGCGAAGGCCCCGGGCCGAGGTCCTGGGCAGGGTCCTGTGGGATGAATACCCGGAGCTGATCGGCACCCCCTTCCACACCGCGGGCACGCGAGCGATGGCCGAACGGGTCCCGGTCGACGTGGAGGAGTACTACGAGCCCTCCGACTCGTGGTTCGAGGTGCACGCCTACCCGGTGGACCAAGGGCTGTCGGTCTACTTCCAGGACATCAGCCAGCGCAAGCGCGCCGAGGAGGCCCTGCGGCAGGGCGAGGCTCGAACCGCAGCGGTGGTTCGTTCGGCCCTCGACTGCGTGCTGGTCATGGACGAGGAGGGCCTGATCCGCGAGTTCAACCCGGCGGCAGAGCAGGTGTTCGGCTACAGCCGGGAGGAAGCGGTGGGGCGCCCCCTGGCCGAGGTGATCATCCCCGAACGCCTCCGGAGCCGGCACCGGGAGGGGCTGGAGAGGTACCTCGCCACCGGGGAGGAGCACGTGCTGGGGCGCCGTCTGGAGCTCACGGCCCTGCGGAAGGACGGATCGGAGTTCCCGGCGGAGGTGGCCATCAGCCGGGGGGACGCGCCCGGCCCTCCCCTGTTCACCGGGTTCATCCGGGACATCACCCGCCGAGTCCAGCGCGAGGCGGCGGCGAAGCGCCTCGTTTCGATCGTCGAGTCCTCCCAGGACGCCATCATCGGCAAGACCCTCGAGGGGATCGTCACGTCGTGGAACAAGGGTGCGGAACGGATGTACGGCTACACGGCCGAGGAGATGGTGGGCCGGCCCATCGGCCTTCTGGCGCCTCAGGACCAGCCGTCCGAGATCGAGGACATCCTCCGAAAGCTGGCCCGGGGCGAACGAACGGTCGACTTCGAGACGGTTCGGGTTGGAAAGGACGGCTCGCTGATCGACGTCTCGCTCACGGTCTCGCCGATCCGGGCCAACGACGGGACCGTGATCGGCGCATCCACCGTCGCCCGCGACATCACCCATCGGAAGCGCGAGGAAGCCCAACGCGACGCGCTGCTGGACGCCGAACGCGACGCCCGGGCCCAGGCCGAGGCGGCCCGGGCCGACGCCGAGGAGGCCAAGGAACGCCTGACCTTCCTGACCGAGGCCAGCGCCGTCCTCGCCGGGTCCCTGGACTACGCGGCAACGCTGGACCGTCTGGCCAGCCTGGCCGTGTCCTGGCTCGCGGATTGGTGCCTGATCGAGACGCTTCAGCCGGACGGCCTGCTGGCCCCGGCGGCCGTGGCTCACCGCGACCCCGACCGGCTGGATTGGCTCCGCCGGCTGTTGGTGGAGGTCCCCTCCATTCCCACCCGCCCCATGGGGCCGGCCAGCGTGATCCGGACGGGCCGGCCCGAGCTCTACGCGGAGATCACCGACGAGCTCCTCGCCACGGCGGCCCTGGACCAGCGGACGCTGGACGCGCTGCGGGAGATGAACCTCGCGTCGGTGATGGTGATACCGCTCCTGTCCAGGGCCCAGGTGGTCGGGGCGGTCACCCTGGTGTCATCGGACCGGGCCAGGACGTTCCGGCCGGAGGACATGGCGCTGGCGGAGGAGCTGGCCCTGCACGCCACCCTGGCCATCGACAAGGCCAAGCTGTACATGGAGGCGGAGACCCTCGCCACCGAGCTGGAGCACCGGGTGGCCGAGCGTACCGCCGAGCTGGAGGCATCGAACCGGGAGCTGGAGGCCTTCTCCTACAGCGTGTCCCATGACCTTCGGGCGCCGCTCCGGGCCATCGACGGGTTCTCCCGGATCTTGCTGAAGGACTTCGGCTCCGAGGTCCCCGGCCAGGCCCGCGAGTACCTCGAGATCGTGCGGGAGGGCGCCCAGCAGATGGGCCGGCTCATCGACGACCTCCTGGCGTTCGCCCGGCTCGGCCGGCAGTCGCTCAGCAAGCAGCGGGTCGACCCCACGCAGATCGTGCACCGGGTGCTGGAGCAGCTTCGAACCGACATGGAGGGCCTGGACGTGGAGGTCCGGATCGGGGACCTCCCTCCCTGCCACGCCGACCCGTCGCTGCTGCAACAGGTCTTCGTGAACCTTCTGGCGAACGCCCTGAAGTTCACCCGGACCCGCTCCCCCGCCATGATCGAGATCGGGTCCTCCGTGGACCACGGGCACACGGCGTACTTCGTCAAGGACAACGGGGTGGGGTTCGACATGCGGTTCGCCGACAAGCTGTTCGGGGTGTTCCAGCGGATGCACCGAGCCGAGGACTATGAGGGCACCGGCGTGGGGCTGGCCATCGTGCAGCGGGTGGTCCACCGGCACGGCGGACGGGTGTGGGCGGAGGCCGAGTCCGACGCCGGGGCGACGTTCTCCTTCACCCTCGACGGGGCGCTCGCCGATGACTGAGAGAGTGGACGACCCGCCGGAGATCCTGCTGGTGGAGGACAACCCCCACGACATCCAATTGACGCTGCACGCCTTCCGCGAGCATCACCTGGCGAACGCCATCCACGTGGTCCGGGACGGAGCGGAGGCGCTCGAGTTCGTCTTCGGCACGGGGGCCTACCAGGGCCGCAGTGTCGGCGAACAGCCCCGGGTGATCCTCCTCGACCTGAAGCTGCCGCTGGTGGACGGCCTGGAGGTCCTGCGCCGGATCAAGGGCGACGAGAGGACGCGAGCCATCCCGGTCGTGGTGCTGACCTCCTCGGCCGAGGAGCGCGACATCGTGGAGAGCTACCAGCTCGGGGTGAACAGCTACATCGTCAAGCCGGTGGACTTCGAACGTTTCGCCGAGGCCGTTCGTACACTCGGTATGTACTGGCTGCTGCTGAACCAATCTCCGGCCCGGGACGCGGGACGACCGGCATGAGCAACCCCCTCCGGGTCCTGCTGGTCGAGGACAACCCGCTGGACGTCCAGCTCATCCTGCACCAGCTCCGGGAGGCGGGGTTCGAGCCCGACGTGCGGACTGCCCTGACCGAGAAGGAGTACCTCCGGCACCTCGGGCCTGACCTGGATGTGATCCTGTGCGATCACACCCTGCCGCAGTTCGATTCGATCCGCGCGCTTGATCTCCGGCGGGAACATGGGGTGACCGCGCCCCTCCTGATCGTCTCGGGCTCGATCGGCGAGGAGACCGCCGTGGCGCTTATCCGCCATGGAGCGGCCGACTACCTGATGAAGGACCGGCTGGGCCGGCTGGGACCCGCGGTGACGCACGCCATGGAGCAGCGGAGGCTGGAGGAGGCCCGGCGCCAGGCCGTGGACGGCCTCAAGGAGAGCGAGGAGCGCTACCGCGACCTGTTCGAGAACGCGAACGATGTCATCTTCACCCACGACCTCTCGGGGATCATCACCTCGGTCAATCGCGCCGGGGAGGTCCTCAGCGGCTACTCTCGGGACGAGCTCATCGGCACCAGCGCCTCGCGCTTCCTGCCGGAGGACCAGATGGAGGCCGCCGCCGCGGCGATGGCCCGCCTGGTCTCCGAGGAACACGTTTCGCTGGAGGTCGACTTCGCCACCCGAGACGGCCACCGGCGAACGATGGAGATCAGCGCCAAGCTGGTCCACGAGGACGGATCCCCGGCGAGGGTCCAGGGCATCGCCCGCGACGTCACCGAGCGCAAGCGGGCGGAGGAGCGAATCGCCTTCCTCGTCTACCACGACAAGCTGACCGGTCTCCCCGGGCGGGCCATGTTCGAGGAGCTGCTCGGCCTGGCGCTGGCCCGCGCCAGCGGCACGGACGCGGCTGTGGCGGTGCTGTACGTGGACCTCGACGGCTTCAAGCTGGTGAACGGCAGCCTTGGACACGCCCGCGGGGACGAGCTGCTCCGGCAGGTCGCGGTCCGCCTCCGGGGTGTTGCCAGGGAGACCGACCTGGTGGCCCGGCTGGGGGCCGACGAGTTCCTGCTGTTGCTGGCGGGCCTGGACGCCGAGGAGACGCCCGGGCCGGGACGAGTCTGGCCCGGCGGGGGGGCCCTGGTGGCGGCCTCGGTGGCCAGCCGGGTCAACGAGGCCTTCCGGGAGCCGTTCGTCGTCGAAGGCTCCGAGATCTACGTGACGGCGAGCATCGGGGTGGCCCTGCAGTCGGCCGATGCGGCCGATCCGCCCACGCTCATCCGGCACGCCAACGCCGCCATGTACCAGAGCAAGCGGGCCGGCCCGGGCGGGTTCGTGGTGTTCTCGGCCGAGTCGGTCCGGCCGTTCGCGGAGCTCTCGTTCGCCACGAGGCTGCGCAAGGCGGTCGAGCTGGAGCGATGGACGCTGCACTACCAGCCCATCGTGGACCTGATGACCGGGGAGGTGGTGGCGTCCGAGGCGCTGATCCGGTGGCGGGGGCCGGGCGGCAAGCTCATCTCGCCGAACGAGTTCATCCCGCTGGCGGAGGAGATGGGGCTGATCGAGGCCATCGGGGAGTGGGTGGTGGACGAGGTGTGCCGGCAGCACCAGGCGTGGCGCCGGGAGGGACTGGACCTGGACGTCAGCATGAACCTGTCCCCGCGCCAGTTCTGGCAGCCGGACCTGGCCGGCCGGATCCTCTCCGCGCTGGCCACGGGAGGGATGGACCCAGCCCACCTCGTCGTGGAGGTCACGGAGACCGCGGCCACGGCCGACGTCCCGCGGACCCAGCGCATCCTCTGGGACCTCCACCGGCATGGCATCCGGGTGGCCATCGACGACTTCGGGACGGGGTCGTCGTCGCTGTCGAGGCTGAAGGACCTGCCGGTGGACATCCTGAAGATCGACCGCTCGTTCGTGATGGGCCTGCCCGGCGAGCGGGCCTCGGAGAGCATGACGGCCGCGGTGATCGAGCTGGCCCGGGGGCTGGGGATGGTGTCGCTGGCGGAGGGCATCGAAACCGCCGAGCAGCGCGGGTTCCTGACCGAGCGCGGCTGCGTGCTGGGCCAGGGCTTCCACTTCAGCCGGCCGGTGACGGCGAGGGAGTTCGCCGCGCGGTTCGCCCGCCGGCCCCGAACCGAACCCCGAGTCGCGCCCATCGTCCGGAAGCTCCGTCGCGCAGCCTCGGACCGCTGAGCGTCCCTCCGATCAGATTCCCGTCACCGAGCGCAGGTCCGGACCGTCGGGAGAGACGTGCCGCAACCCGGGAACGAGACCGAAGACGGCGTCGGCCGAAACCAGCGCGTCCGCGCCGGCATCCAGAGCCACCGCGGCCAGGACGGCATCGAAGGCTCCGAGTCTCGGATTTCCTTCGAACAGCGCCAGACCGTCCTCGAGTTGATCGCGCCCCGGGACGAGCAATGGAGACAGAAGGTCCGCATAGGCGCGGGCGAACGAGGCCGCATCCGCCCGGTCGCGCCGGCGTGATCGAACGTGGGCGAATTCCTGGATGACCTCGAACGTGGTCGTTGCCGAGAGATCCCCCACCCTGATGGCCTGGACGATGGACCGGCATGGCTCCCGGAGAGGGTGCTCATCCCCCACCGCGTAAACGAGAACGGTCGTGTCGACGACGATCACAGGCGTCCGTGCCGGCCCCGAAGCTCGTCCAGCTCCGCCTTCAACTCGTCCGGGTCCGGAACTGCCATTGGCGGGGCCGACAGGATGCGCTCAGCGGCCGCCCGCTTCGCCGCCGATGTCACGGGGAAGGCCCGGTCGATCGCTTCTCGGACGATCGAGGCGACCGACACTCCTCGCTCACTGGCCTCGGAGGCGATGCGCCTGTACCGGCTTTCGTCGATCAAGATCTGCAACCGTCGTTCCAACATGTGCATACAGTAGCATGCACAGACACCCCGCTCGTCCGAAACCCGGGGCCGCCTCGGGATCGAGATCCGATCTGAGGCGCGCCGGGGCCAGATCGAAGGGCGGCTCAGGCCAGTGGGGCGGAGACCGTCTCCTCCGAAAGGTGGTCGACCACCTTCTTCAGGTCGCCCGTGTCGCGATAGACGGCCAGCTGGCGGTCGGCGCTGGTCCCCTCCTCCAGGACGGCGTGGACGTGTTCGACCGCCGGCCGTGACCCCAGCTCGTCCACCACGTCGTCCACGAACTCCAGCAGCTCCAGGGCCAGGTCGCGCATCGGGGTCTCGGCCTGCTTGCCGAAGTCGATCAGCTTGCCGTCGATCCCGTGGCGCATGGCCCGCCACTTGTTCTCCCCGATCAGCGTGGGGAGGTACTTGCGAAAGCCCAGGTTGCTCTCCCGGAGCTTCAGCAGCTTGGCGCAGATCGCTTGGATGAGGGCGGCGATCATGACGGTCTCCTCCACCCTGGTGCACGCGTCGCAGATACGGAACTCGAGCGTCGGGTAGATGTGGTGCGGGCGGAGGTCCCACCAGATCTTCTTGCCGTCGTCGATGGAGTTCGTCTTGACCAGCAGCTCGACGTAGTTCTCGAACTCGTCGTAGGAGCCGAACTCCGGCGGGATGCCCGTGCGGGGGAACCGCGACCACACCACCCCTCGATACGACTTCAGGCCCGTGTTGCGCCCGAGCCAGAAGGGGCTGGAGGTCGACAAGGCCATCAGGTGCGGCAGGAAGTAGCGGGCCTCGTTCATGATCTCGATCCGGAGCTCCCGGTCGGGGATGCCCACGTGGACGTGCATCCCGAAGATCAGCAGCTCCCGGATGACGTCCTGCATCTCCTCCTCGAGCTGCTGGTACCGCTCGTGCTCGGTGCGGATCTGGTCCTTCCAGTGGGAGAAGGGGTGGGTGCCGGCCGAGGCCAACCGGAGACCGTTCTCTGCCAGCATGGCGTGCAGCGTCCCCCGCAGCCGCATGATCTCCTGGCGTGCCTCGGCGACGTTCGCGCACACCTTGGTGCCGATCTCGACGAACGACTGGAGGAACTCCGGCTTCAGCTCGTCGCCCAGGGTGGGCTTGGCCGAAGCCATCAGAATGTCGATGTGAGCGCGCAGATCGCCGGTGTCATCGACGATCTGGAACTCCTCCTCGATCCCGATGGTGAACCAGCCCTCCTTCACGGGCCCGATCCTTCCACAACGTACGTGGGAACGACAGAGCCCTCCCCAGCCGTGACGTTCAACAGGGCGGAGGAGCTGAGCCGGGTCAGGCAGCCGGACGGCCTTCCCTCGAACAGATAGGGATCCATGTCCATGGCCAGGTCGAGGATCTCCGACGCTCCGTCGCCGAGGGCCACCGGAAAGGGCTCCCGGGGCACCGGGACGGCCTCCTGCACCACATAGGACTGGGTCAGGGCGACCCGCAGCGCCTCCTCCCATTCGGCCTGGCCGACGGTCCAGCCGAGGACCACGCCCTTGCCCCCGTACTCGTCGTTCGGCTTGAGGACGAGGTGCGTTCGGCCCGCCGCGACGTACGCGGCCAGGTCGGCCACCTTCCGGTTCCCCTTTCGGGTGGCGCCCTCCCGGACCTTCCTGGTCCACGGGACGTGCGCGGCGATGGCCTGGCGCTGGGCCGGCGTGTAGATCGCGGAGTACCGGTCGTCGGACAGCAGGGCCAGGCTCATCTTCTTGTGGAGCAGCTTGGCCCGGAACGTGTTGACCACGCACGCGGCCCCGTCGAGGTAGGCCTCCTTCAGCGCTGCGGCCTCCCCACCCTTCGCCAGCAGCTCGGTGGTGAGGACGCGCCGGTAGATCAGGTTCACCCGCTTTCCCTTCGCGTACAGGCCTTTTCGGGGTCCGCGGTACTCCAGCTCCTGGGGCGAGCAGATCACCGTTGGGATGCCCTGCCGTTCGAACCGGTCCCGGAACATCTCGAACTCGGCCACCGTGGGCAGGTCCTTCCAGTCCACGATGGCCGCCACCGGCGTCTGCGCCCGGCCCCACTCCCTGAAGCACCGAAGCATGGTGGAGAGCTGGCGCCGGGCCACCGGCAGGGTGCGCAGCCGGTACCGCTTCCGAAAGGCCCGCATCACTGGGAGCCGCTCGAACACCTCGGCCAGCGTGTCCGAGTAGGCCATGCCGGCCGGGGATTCGGCGTTGTACTCGACGTAGCGCAGCCGGTCGGTCAGGAAGCCGTCGATGCGGGCCGACGGCGAGGATGCCCTGCACGGCGTCGGGGCCAGGGCCAGGCGCTCCTCCTCGGGGTCCAGGTCGAGCTCGCCCCGAAGGGCGTCGTCCTCAAGGAGCGCTCGCTCCAGCGCGTGCAGCGCGCCGTGGATGTGCCGGGACGCGGCCATCGCCCCCTCGTACCGTTCGCGACTGAGGAGCTGCGGCCGCAGGGCCACGCAAAGCGGATGGTCGCCGAACACCAGGCGACGGTCGCGCTGGCCGTCCCGCAGGACCTCGGCGCTGCGTTCGGCCAGGTCCCCGGTGGACAGGAGCTCGTGGTAGACGGCGACCGGCTCCCAGGTCAGCGTTCGACGAACCGCCACCAGCGCTGCTCCCCTCGCCACGGGGGCTCGGCCTCTCCGAGCGCGTAGGCGATCACCAGGTCGCTCATCCGGTCGAGCACCCAGCCGAAGTTGTCCTCCCGGATCGAGAAGTTGTCGAAGTCCGGTGCGGGGTTCAGGAAGTCGATGGCGTACAGGACGCCGTCCCTGACGGCGAACTCCACGGTGTCCATGTCGTAGCCGAGCGCGTCCACCAGGGTTCGGGCTCCCGCCACCGAGGCCTCGTGCAGCTCCGGGGAGAGCGGTTCGTCCACCCGGTATCGCTCGAAGAACGGCCGGCGAGGGTCGTAGCGGATGGGCAGGACGTGCTGGCGGCCGATGCAGATGCACCGAACGTAGTCCTGCCAGTCGATGAACTCCTGGAGGATCATCGTCTTCTGGCCGCTGGTGTCGTAGGCCCGCCACAGCTCGTCGAGCGAGCCCACCACGTGCACGTCCTTCCAGCCCCCGCCGGTGTTCGGCTTGAGCACGGCGGGAAGGCCCGTGTAGCCGACGATGCCCTCCCAGTCCAGGGGGAACCGGAGGTTCCGCAGGGAGGCCTGGGGGTCGATGTCGGGGATGTACTCCTTGTTCGGCAGCACCACGGTCTTCGGCACGGCCACCCCGAGCTTTCGAGCCAGGGTGCACTCGAAGAACTTCTCGTCGGCCTCCCACCAGAAGGGGTCGTTGACGACCACCGTGCCCATGAGCGCCGCGCTCTTGAGGTGGGCCCGGAAGTAGGGGACCTCGTGGGAGATGCGGTCGACGATCACGGCGTAGCGCGGCTCCTCCAGCTCCCCGGCGCCGCCGAGCGTGGCCATCTCGGCCGTCACGCCGCGGGATTCGCCCCTCGCGTTCACGGCGTCCAGGAACGGCTGGGGGAAGGTGTTCTCCCGCCCCACCATCAGGCCGACCAGCTTGGGGCCGTCAGACATACTTCCGCATCATCTCCTTCCAGAAGGGCCAGTCGTGGGCCCAACCGACCCACACGTCCAGCCATACCCCGAGGCCCTTCGCCTCCATCAGCCCGCCCAACCGCTCGGACTCCCCCGCGTTGGGGTCGCCCTCCCCCGTGGCGATGACCTTCTTCTCCATGGCCCGGATGGGCCCGAGGTACCGTTCGTCGGCCAGGCCCGGAAGGAACATCGTGGGGTCGGCGAAGTAGACCTCGTCATCGGCGTACCCGTCGAGCCAGTGCCGCGTGTCGTAGGCCCCGGACAGGCCGACGAACCCGCGGACCAGCCACGGCTTTCGCAGCGCCAGCAGCACCGCGTGGAAGGCGCCGAACGAGGTCCCCACGGCAACGGGCTGTTCGGGCAGTCGCGGGATGAGCTCGTCGGCGAGGTACCGTTCGTAGTCGAGATGCCTTCGGACCCGGTCGGCGGGCTGCTTCCAGCCGGCGTACCAGGACTCGTCGTCCACGCTGTCCACGCAGAACAGGCGGATGAAGCCGGCGTCGATCTTGTCACGGAGGCCGTCGACCATCCCGAAGTCCTCCCACTGGTAGAAGCGCCCCATCGAGGTCGGGAACACCAGCAGCGGGAGTCCCGCATGGCCGAACGCCAGCAGCTCCATGTCCCGGCCCAGGGCGGGGCTCCATTCCTTGAGGTAGGCGCGTTCGGTCATCGCTGGGGCGTATGCACCCACGGCGCGGGCGATCGCGTCAACTCGGGGCCACTTCCCGTGGGGCCCCAGGCTGTGGTCAGTTCCAGCCGAAGCCCATTCTGTGAGTCCACCATCGGGTCAAGCCCGATCCGCCGCTCAAGGAACGAGATGAGGGCGCCCGCGGCAGCTGCCATACGATCTCCGGCGTCGGCAATGGCGCTCCCGGGACGGATGCGGTCACCGCGCCTGAAACGGGCGCTGATCGTTCGGCCCCGTTGCGGTCACGGCATCGGATTTGCTGGCAGCGTCTTTCGGTAGACACTTGTCTCGCGGCGTTCGAAGCCGGCGCGTTCGTACAGGCGGTTCGCATCCTCCCGCCACGGCCGGGTGGTGAGATCGACGGTCCACGCCCCGCGGCGTTCGGCCTCCTCCACCGCGGCCCGCGTCAGCGCCCGGCCGACGCCTCGGCCGCGCCACGCCTCATCGACGACGACATCGTGGATCCACGACCGAACCCCGGTGGCGAGGGGGAACGTCACCAGCGTGGTCATGCCAACGATCCGGCCGGTGCCGGGATCGCGCGCCACCACCACGGCGTTCGCCTCGTGGTCCAGGACCCGCCGAAGGTGGTCGCGCGAGGGAACCGGCGCTCGGGAGAGCTGCGGCAGGAGCCGGCTCACGGCCTCGACGTAGTCCCCGGTGACCTCGCGGAGGACCTCGACGTCGACGCTCGTCCCGGAGCCGGCCACGAGGCTCATCGTACAGGCGGCGCGTTTGCGTTCGACCGAACGCAGGAGTGAGATTGAGCCTTGCGGCGAAAGGAGGGGAAGGAGCGATGGCCGTCTACGTGACGCTCATCAAGTGGACCGACCAGGGCCGGGCGAAGACCTCCAGTCTGCCGGACCGGGTGGAGCAGGTCGACAAGCGGCTGGCCGACCTCGGAGCGCATTCGATCGGGAACTGGATGACCATGGGGCAATACGACCAGATCGCGGTGTTCGAGGCGCCCGACGACGAGACGGTGGCAAAGCTTGCGGTCATCGTGGCCGAACGCGGCAATGCGATCACCGAGACACTCCGGGCCTGGACCATGGACGAGGTGCGAGCGCTGCTCTCGTAGTGCTCGGGTCTCAGTAACAGAAGTTCCGGCTCCGTCGACCTGCGCCTCAGCGGGAGAATCCGGTCGACTGGCCGACCTCGATCAGGTGCCCATCGGGGTCGCGGATGTACGCGCGGATCTCGCGACCGTGGTCCTTGGGCTCGGTGAGGAACTCGGCTCCCTTCGCCGACCAGTCCCGGTAGATCTGAGCGATGTCCGCCACCCGGATGTTGAGGAAGGCGCTGGTGCGGTTCGGGTCGGGGGGCGTGGTCAGGGTCACCGTGGGCTTGTCGTCGGTGGGCCCGCCTCCCTCGTTCAGGATGAGCCACGAGTTGGCCACCTTCATGATGACTGGGTCGCGTTCGATCAGGACCTGCCCGTCGAACAGCGTGCGGTAGTACTCGCGCGATCGATCCTGGTCCGAGACCACCAGGAAATGGGTGATGACGAACCCTTCCCGTGGCGCCGGGAAATCATCGGGGTTCATGGCAAACCTCCTCCGCGGGCTCACGATGGCCTCTGAAGCCCCTGCTCTGGAGTGGAACGAAACAGAAGACCGCTGGAGGCCGTTCGGCGCCGGGCTCCATGCTCATCAAGCGTCGTAGGCGACCGTGGCGTAGTCGTAGTCCGTGTTGATCCCCTTGCTGGCGCCGCTGACGAACACCCGAGTCGCGTCCGGGCTGACCGCCACCAAGTAGGCCTCGTCGAGCCACCCGCGGGGTCCGTTGTACCGACTCGCCCACGCGCGCTCGCCGGTGGCGGCCGTGTACGCCAGCGTCAGATAGTCGTCGTTCCCGCCGTCGCGATAGGCCACCCCGGCGACGAACAGCGACGTTCCATCCGGGCTGACGGCAAGCCCCGAGCCGACCCCGCCGAACGAGCGCGGCCCAGCGAACCGCGAGCCCCACACGTTCTCGCCCGTCGCCGCGACGTAGGCGGCGGTCGTGGCCTCGCTGAAGCTCAGGGGACCCGGAGCGTAGCCGGTGGCGTAGACGACGTTCCCGTCGGGGCTGGAAACGACCGCATTGACCCACCCGGGTTCGCCTGCCGTCCCGCCGATCGACCGCCTCCACACCGAGGATCCCGAGGACGCGTCGAGCGCCAGCAGGGCCCCGGTTTCGGCATCCACGGTGGCCAGCTCGCCCACGACGTAGACCTGCTCACCGCCCGGCCGCACGGAGATGGCGGATGGGAAGTCCTCGCCGTGGCCGGGTCCGTCGATCTGCTGCTGCCACCCGCGGTGGCCGGTCTTCGCATCGTACGAGGCCACGATCCAGTCGTGGGTGCCATCGGGCGCCTCGGTGAGGCCGCAGACATAGACCCTGGCGCCGTCGTCGCTCACGGCCAGATCACTCGCGGAATCGTCGCCGTGCGCCACGCCGTCCAGGATCCTCGTCCAGCGCTGGTCGCCGGTGGTGGTGTCATAAGCGATGGTGATGATGTCTTCGGTCGCCCCGTGGGGCACGGCATCCCCGGAGACGAAGACGGTCGAACCGTCCGGGCTCATCCCGACCGCCACCCCGAAGAACTGGTTGACCCCATCGCCGACCTCGCGCTTCCACACGAGGGCCCCGGTGGAGGTGTCGTAGACGAGGAGCAGGAGGTCGCCGATGTAGCTCGTCGGATAGCTCGACGCCGCGATGTACAGCCGTGAGCCGTCGGGGCTCACGACCATGTCCCCGGGGATGTTGTAGCCGCAGCACGAGATGTGGAACAGGGCCCTCCACAGTTCGGTCCCGGTCGCGGCGTCGTACGCGAGGGTCACCGCGGCCAGGCCGAAGTTGTTTTCGTAGCTCTGCCCCGTAACGAACACCCGCGACCCGTCGGGACTCACGACCATCTTGGCCACGGAGTCCGGACCGCGCTCGGTGCCTACGTAGCGGCTGACCCACAGCTGTTCGCCCCCCGCCGCGTAGGCGCGACCAGCGGGAAGGGGAGCCAACACGATCAACCCCGCGGCAACGACGACGACCACCACCCGGCTCCGCATTCGGACCCCCTCTCCACCGGTCGGACGAAGACTACCCCGCAGGTTCGAGGTGGCGTTCGGGCTTGCCGCTGTAGATCTGCCTGGGGCGGGTGATCTTCTGCTCCTTGTCGAGCAGGCCCTCCTCCCACTGGGCCAGCCACCCCGGGGTTCGGCCGATGGCGAACAGCACCGGGAACATCTCGACGGGGAACCCCATGGCCAGGTAGATGATCCCCGAGTAGAAGTCGACGTTGGGGTAGAGCTTGCGCGAGACGAAGTACTCGTCCTCCAGGGCGATCCTCTCCAGCTCCAGGGCGATGTCCAGCAGCGGCTGGCGACCGGTCACCTCGAACACCTGGTCGGCCACCTTCTTGATGAGCTTGGCCCGGGGATCGTAGTTCTTGTACACGCGATGGCCGAAGCCCATCAGGCGGATGTCGCCGGCCTTGACCCGTTCGATGTACTGGGGGACACGCTCCTTCGAGCCGATCTCGCGAAGCATCTTCAGGACCGCCTCGTTCGCCCCGCCGTGCAGCGGTCCGTAGAGCGCCGCGCACCCCGCCGCCACCGCCGAGAAGGGATCGGCGTGGGCGCTGCCCACGGTGCGAACCGCCGAGGTCGAGCAGTTCTGCTCGTGGTCGGCGTGCAGGATCAGCAGCACGTCGAGGGCCCGCTCCAGCACCGGGTTCGGTTCGTACTTCAGCTCGGTGGCCTTCCACATCATGTTGAGCAAGTTGCCCGTGTAGGAGAGGTCGTTGTCGGGATAGGCGTAGAAGAACCCGATGGCGTGCCGGTAGGCGAACGCCGCCAGGGTGGGCATCTTCGCGATGAGCCGGGTGGCCTGGAGCCTTCGCGACCGAGGCTCGAAGATCTCCTTGGCGTCTGGATAGAAGGTGCTCAGCGCGCCCACCGTTCCGACCAGGATCCCCATGGGGTGGGCGTCGTGGTGGAAGCCGTCGATGAATTTCTTGATGTTCTCGTGGATGAACGTGTGGTGGGTGATCTGGTAGACCCATTCGGCCCGCCGCTGCTCGTCGGGAAGCTCGCCGTTCAACAGGAGATAGGCCACCTCGAGGAAGGTCTTGCGTTCGGCCAGCTCCTCGATGGGGTAGCCACGATACCGAAGGATGCCCCGCTCGCCGTCGATGTAGGTGACGGCGCTCTTGCAACTAGCCGTGGCCATGAAGGCCGGGTCGTAGGAGAGCAGGCCGAGCTCGTCGTCCTCGGTCTTCAGGTCCCGGAAGGCGGTGGCCCGGACGGCGCCGTCCTCGATGGGCACCTCGATGGTCTGGCCGGTCCGGTTGTCGGTGACGGTGAGCGTCTCGCGGCGTTCGTCCATTCCTCACCACTCCTTCGGGCAGGTGCGCTGACGGGCGGCCCCACCAGGATGGTATTGCCACCCGCGGATCCTCGCTGCCGCTCCGCCCCGCCGAGGGCGATCTGCTGGGGATCGAGCCGGCACGGCTTCCTCGGGTGCTCGCCGCCCCTCGGACCTTGTGGCCGAAGGTCGCGCCGAGTGAGCGCGCTCTACCTGGACGCCTCGGCGTTCATGAAGGTGGTGGTCACCGAGCCGGACTCGAGGCGACTTCGCGCCTTCCTCCGGCGACGCCCCGAGCGACGGGTCCTCGGCTCTGCTTCGCGCCGAAGCGGTTCGGGCGGTCCGCCACCTGGATCAGGAGGTGACCGGGCGCGTTCGGATGGCCCTTCGGAGGATCGATCTCGTCGGGATCGACGACCGCATCCTGGAGAGGGCCGGGATGCTCGACCCCACCATCCTCCGGACGCTCGACGCGATCCACCTCTCGACGGCGCTCGCTCTCGGCCCCGACTGGACGCCGTGGTCAGCTACGACGAACGGATGATCCAATGGGCAGAGGCTCTCGGACTCGCCACGGCCTCCCCTCTTTGAGCCCCCCCGCGAGCCCAGGCCTCGACCGGCGCGCCACGAGCCGGGCATCTCGCTCCCGGGAGTCGTGCACGAACGGACGGGGCCCGGCGCCGTGAGGATCGAACGAGGACGGGGCCGGCATCAGCCGGCCGGTGGCTCCGGCTGGGCTCCCGACCAGTCCCGCTTCGCGCTCACCTGGACGCCGCCGCCCTCCAGGCCGGCCCGGTGGAAGGCCTGTTCCAGGACGTCCGGGAGCCGCTCGATGGGGTGGGCGCCGCAGTACTCGCGCGTGACGTCCCCGTGGGCGTCCCGCAGGGTGACGTGGACGTTCCAGTACGTCATCGAGCTCACCTCCAGCCAGTCCTCACCCGGCGCCGCTCCCGAGATCGCAGGATAGGGGGCACATACCCGGACGAAAGGCCATCCCGGTTAACTCCGTGTGACACCTGTGCTAACTCCTGGTGACGGGGCCGAGGAGAGGGGCGACGCGGCGCCGGGAAGGCGAACGCGGTGTCGGCGGGGCGCAATCGGGTACGACGTTCGATCGAGGAGGTTGCCGATGGACGTGCCCACGGTCGACGTGACCGGACTGATGAAGCGGATCCAGCAGCAGGTGGCGTTCGTCTCCAGCGCCGACCGCTACGCGACCGAGATGCTCGAGATCCTGCGCGACACCCACCGCACCCTGGCCGACACCCACCGGATCATGGCGAGGATGGACCGGCGCATGGAACGGCTCAGCGCGCAGGCTGTCGAGCTGGAGCGGCGCATGGAGGAGTTCGGCATGTCGCCGGAGCGGCTGGCCCGGATGGAGGAGGCCGTGTTCAACATCGAACGGGCCACCTCGGGCGTGGAGGTGGCCCTGGCCGCCTTGCCCCGGGCGGTACGGAACCGGATGGCCCGGGCCGCGGAGACCTCGCTGGAGGACGTGCAGGGGGTCGAGGAGTCCACCCTGCCCGGCCGCCCGGCGCGGGCCACGGGGACCTGACGCACGCCCTCGCTACACGCTGGCCCGGCGCCGCCGCGATGACGGCCTGCGGCGCCTCGGGCCGATCCACCCCTTCCGGCGGAAGTACACCAGCTGGCCCACCGTGACGAGCAGTATCACTCCCCAGGAGAACAGGTAGCCGAATCGCCACCGCAGCTCCGGCATGTGGACGAAGTTCTGCCCATAGACCCCTGCCACCACGGTGGGGAACAGCAGGATCGAGGCCAGCACCGTGAGCCGCTTGGTCACCTCGTTCTGCTCGTTCGCCACCTGCGCCTGGTGGTAGTCCCGAACGCCGGAGACCAGGTCTCGCAGCAGCTCGATGGAGTCGCTCACCCGAAGGATCTTGTCGTAGGTATCGGCGAACCTGACCTCGACCGGGCGGGGGAACAGCTCGCCGTCGGGGAGGTCGAGCGCGCCGTCGGAGACCTTGCGGATGGCGTCACGCATCGGCCCGAGCCGCTGCCTGGCCTGCAGCAGGTCGTGCCTGAGCTCCCGCAGGCGGACCCGGATGCTTTCCGCGTCCCAGTGGTCGAGGCTGTCCTCCAGCTCGTCGATCTCCTGCTCCAGCGCGTCGACCATGTCGGCGAAGCGTTCGGCCGCCTCGTCGAACAGGCGGTACACGAGCATGCCCGGCATGTCGGTTCGGCCTCCTAGTACGAAAGGCTTCAGGACCGAGGGATCGAACGGCGGGTCGCCTCCAGGAGGGGTCTTGCGAACCGTCAGCACCCCACGCTCGTTCGCGATGAGGTCGACCTCCTGATAGAACACCCGGTCCTGTTCGGCAACGGACACCGGGAGCAGCAGGAGGCCGAACAGGTAGTCGCCCCGCAGCTCCAGGCGGGTGCGGGCATCGTCCTCTCCCGCCGGCCGCAGGAGGTGCTCGGCATCCTCGGACATCACCGCGACGGGCGAGCGTTCGAGGTCCTCCGTCGCCGGATCGAGCACGTCCATCCAGATCGCGTCCGCCACTGCCTCCTCCTCGTGCAGTCGGGTGTCAGATCCACGGCTACCGTACCCGGCGCCGGCAGCTGGACGACCGACGGCGAGACCGATCTCTCTCGGAGATGGCCCTTATCGGTTCTCCCCATCTGCTGGCTGCTGCCGGTTCCGTTCCTCGATCCGGCTGGCCAGCCGCTCCAACATCGGCAGGGCGGTCAGATCCGACTGGCGGCCGGCCGCTCGCTTCGACCTGATGATGTCGTTCAGGCTTGCCACCGACACGGCCAGCCCGAAGACCTCACGCTGGACGGATTGTCGTATCAGGTCCCGATAGCCGGCGGTGCCGTCGGGCCGGAGGCAGACGTCAAGGTAGCCGTGCCGCGTCACGAACGTCCAGGTCGTGCCCAGATCGAACGCACGTTCATCGAGCTTCATCTCGACCTCATGGTCCAGGTCGGGAACTCGAAGCTTCGCGTCCATTTCGCGTAGCGCTGCCGCGAGACGCCCCAGGTTGGCACGATCAGTTGACGGAGTGATGTCGATGTCGAGGGTGAGGCCCGGCCACCCATGGGCCACCGCGGCCATCCCACCGATCAGGACGTAGCGAACCCGATGTCGATCGAGGGTCTCCAGGATCGCCTCGGTGTCGAGCCGAGCGCCCGAGTCAGCGCTCAAGGGCGATCTCGGACGCGAACCGGATCGCGCTCTCCACTCCCCTCAGCCGGTCCTCGATCGACAGGGCCAGCTGATGATCCACCAGCCCCTCGAACTGGCGGTCGGCCGGCTCCAGCCAGATTCGAAGGTCCAAGCCGCAGGCCCGCACGAGGCGCATGAGGAGACTGAGGCTGGGCTCCATCCTCCCCCGCTCGATCCGCGCCACCACCGACTGACCGGTCCCGGCCCGAGCCGCCAGCTCCCGCTGGCTCAACCGGGCTCGGCGCCGCGCTTCCTGGAGGACTGCCCACGCTGGCGACATCACACGCTTCATGATAACCGATCGGTTGTCATGGAGGCCCCGGGCGGGGCCATCAGCAATCGACGGCTGTCCGAAGGGCCCGGCAGGCCTCCCCCACCCGAACGGTATCCAGCACGCAGATCCGTGCGACCAGATGGGACTTCGGGACCAATCGGAGGTTGTCGAAGCTCGCCGCGCACTCCTCGGGCATCCCATCCGAGCGATCGAGACGAACCTCGGTGGGGATCCCCCGCACCGTCCGAGTGATCGGGGCCGCCAGAACGGCGTTCAACACCGGGATCGCCCCGTCTCGCGTCATCACCAGAAAGGGCCTTCGCCCCATGTCGGGGAGCTCGCCCCACCAGACCTCGCCCCTCGAGGGGCGGCTCACCAGGGTTCCTCTGCGATCGCCTCGCGGAGCGACGCGATCGCCGACGCGTCCTCCGCCGGTGTGGGCGGAATCCTGGCGTAGCCGTCGCGAATGGCCTCGTCGATCGCCCGTTGTCGTTCGAGCTCGGTGATGGTCTCGACCGCGGCTCGAACCGCTGCGGCCCGATTCCGATAGACGCCCCGTCGAACGAGTTCATCGAGCCGAGCGAGCAGCTCCTTGGGCAGCCTGACCGCGATCTGCTCCGTTGCCATGCAAAGAGCATACCGAACTGGGATACAGATGGTAAGCCGTCCTGGGCGACACCCAGATGCCGTCGGCCCGCCTCAGGAAGAGCGCCCGTTCAGCTCAGGATGTAGGCGACCTGCTCGGACATCTCGCTGTCCAGGCCCAGCTCCTCCATCGCGTCGGGGACCCGCACCGGTTCGAACCGGTTCAACACCTTCAGGATCAGCCACGTCACCGCGAACGCGTACCCCGCCACCAGCAGGGCCGCGGCGACCTGCTTGAAGAAGAACGTGGCGTTGCCGGCGAACAGCCCGTCGGCCCCGGCCGCGTTCACCGTGAGGAACGCGAACGCCCCCAGCAGGATCGTCCCGGTGAGCCCTCCCACGCCGTGGGCGGCCCACACGTCGAGGGCGTCGTCCCACCTCATCCGCTCGCGGAACTTCACCGCGGCGTAGCACAGCGAGCCCGCCACCAGCCCGATGACGAACGCGGCCCAGTTCGGGACGTACCCGGCCGCCGGGGTCACCATGGCCAGCCCCGCCACCGCCCCGGTGAACGCGCCCACCAGGCTCGGCTTCCCGTTCTTCCACCACGTGATGGCGAGCCAGGTGCACATCGCGATCGAGCCGGCGATGTCCGTGTTGACGAATGCCTGGGCCGCGATCCCGTTCGCCGCGAGGGCCGACCCGGCGTTGAACCCGAACCACCCGAACCAGAGGATCCCCGTGCCGAGCATGACCAGGGGCATGGAGTGCGGCGCGTGGCCGGACGCGGGCCAGCCGCG
>Ga0137378_10001004_pt1 | contig 23530 bp, 27 predicted proteins | sample SagtaG_21_FD_104813 | JGI IMG/M metagenome (GOLD analysis project Ga0137378, IMG submission 104813) | Vadose zone soil microbial communities from Sagehorn Ranch, Mendocino, California, USA - Sage2_L_60_16 metaG | ecosystem: Environmental > Terrestrial > Soil > Vadose zone | place: USA... | reverse complement strand
GACCCCGAAGGCCCCGCCCATCGACCGGGTGAAGGTCTCGGTCGCCGTGGCCGTGCCCAAATCACGGTGCTCCTCCGCGTTCTGCACGGCCAGCACCATCACCTGGATGATCATCCCGATGCCCAGCCCGAGCACCACCATGAACAGCGACGAGGTCAGCCGGGACGTCCCCACGCGCATCGTGGAGAGCAGGTACAGCCCGACCGCGATGATCACCGTCCCGGTCACCGGGAAGACCTTGTAGCGGCCGGTCCGGGTGATGATCCGCCCCGAGCCGATCGAGGAGATCATCAGACCGGCCATCAGCGGCAGGATCAATACGCCGGAATTCGTGGCCGAGGCGTGCCCCACCGTCTGGAGGTACAGCGGCAGGAAGATGATCGCGCCGAACATGGCGAAGCCCACCAGGAACTCCAGGCCGCTGGCCACGGAGAACACCGGGTTGCGCCACAGCCGCAGCGGGATCACCGGTTCGGCCGCCCGCTGCTCCTGGACCAGGAAGAGCCCCAGGAAGACCACCCCGGCCACGCCCATACCGACGACCTCGACCGAACCCCAGGGATAGGTCGTCCCGCCCCACACGGTCACGAACAGGAGGCACGTGGCCGCGGCCATGATCAGAGCCGAGCCCAGGTAGTCGATGGCGTGCTGCACCCGCCGGTAGGGCAGGTCCAGCACGGTCGAGGTGACGACCAGCGCCACGGCGCCCACCGGGACGTTCACGTAGAACACCCACCGCCAGGACAGGTGGTCCACGAAGAACCCCCCGAGGAGCGGCCCCACCACGCTGGCGAAGGCGAACACCGCCCCCAGGTAGCCCTGGTACTTGCCCCGTTCGCGCGGCGAGACGATGTCCCCGATGATCGCCTGGGCCATGGCGATGAGGCCGCCCCCGCCCACCCCCTGCAGCCCTCGGAACAGGATCAGCTCGGCCATGTTTCGGGACAGTCCCGACAACATCGACCCCGCCACGAAGATGACGATGGCGGCCTGGAACAGGACCTTCCGTCCGTACAGGTCGCTGATCTTGCCGTACAGGGGAACCGAGATCGTCGAGGTGAGCAGGTAGGCGGTCACCACCCACGAGAGGTGGCTGAGCCCACCCAGGTCCCCCACGATGGTGGGAAGCGCCGTGGCCACGATGGTCTGGTCGAGCGCGGCCACCAGCAGCCCGGCCATCAAGCCGCTGAACACGACCATGATCTGCCGGTGCGACAACGCCACCGGAGGCGGCGGTCGTCGTTCGGCCTGTCCGTTCCCCTGTTCCATCGACACCTTGTCCCGATCGGGCCGAGACGCCCTGGTGACGCGACGCTCGGACCTGTGGCAGAATGAGTGAGCACTCACTCATTCCAAGACCCGGCGAGGATACGACCGCCCGGAGGTCAGTGGCAAAGGGAGGCCCGGATGGCGAAGACGATCGAACGGCCCGTGGCAGCTCCGCCGAAGGCCGAAGACGGCAGGAAGTGGCTCGTCCTGGTGGCCATGGTGTTCGGCCTGTTCATGCCGATGCTCGACAACCTGGTGGTGAACGTGGCCCTGCCCACCATCCAGCGGAAGCTGGGGGCCGGGTTCTCCGGGCTGCAGTGGGTGATCGACGCCTACACCCTGACCTTCGCCTCGTTCATGCTCACCGGCGGGGCGCTGGGCGACCTGTACGGGCGCAAGCGCTTCTTCATGACCGGGCTGGTCGTGTTCATGACGGGGTCGCTGCTGTGCGGCCTGTCCGGTTCGACCAGCGAGCTGGTGGCGTTCCGGGCCCTCCAGGGACTGGGCGCGGCGATGCTCCTCCCCGGTTCGCTCTCCATCATCACCGCCACGTTCTCCGGCCGGGAGCGCGGCGCCGCCATCGGCATCTGGGCCGCCATGAGCGGCCTGGCCGTCGCCATCGGCCCGGTGGTGGGCGGGTTCCTCGTGGAGCACGTCTCCTGGCAGAGCATCTTCTACATCAACGTCCCCATCGGGATCGTCGGGCTGACCCTGACGGCGAGCGTTGTCCGGGAGAGCCGCGACACCACGAAGTCGCGTCGCCTCGACCCGCCCGGCCTGGTCGCGGGGACGGCCGGGCTGTTCTTCCTGGTCTACGCGCTGATCGAGGGGAACGCGCGCGGGTGGACCGACGGGCTCATCCTGGGCTCCTTCGCCGTGTCGGCGGTCCTGCTGGTCACGTTCTTCCGCATCGAGTCACGCAAGGACTCGCCGATGCTGCCTCTCGGGTTCTTCAAGATCCCGACCTTCGCCGCCGCCAACGTGGTGGCCGCCGCGGTGTTCTTCGCCATGTTCGGCAGCGTGTTCTTCCTCACGTTGTACCTGCAGAACGTCCTGGGGTTCTCGCCGGTCCAGGCGGGCACGAAGCTGCTGGCGTTCTCCGCCGTCATGCTGCTGGTGGCCCCCACCGCGGGCCGGCTGTCCGACCGGTTCGGCTCGAGGTGGTTCATGACCGCGGGCCCGCTGGTGGCGGCCACCGGGATGGCCCTGCTCCTGCGGACCACGGTCCACTCCTCGTACGTCGGCGTCCTGCTGCCGGCGTTCATCGTGCTGGCCGCGGGGATGGCCATGACCATGACCCCGATGACCGCCGCGGTGATGGGATCGGTGGAGACCCGGCACGCTGGCGTGGCCAGCGCCGCGACGAACACCAGCCGTGAGATCGGGGGGGTGTTCGGCATCGCCCTCCTGGGGGCGGTGGTCAGCGCGGCGTTCAGCCGCGCCTTCGTGGCGAACCTCGTGGCGCGGGGCTTCCCGTCCGGGACCGCCGGGGCCATCTCGGCGAAGGGCGGCCAGGCGCTCGCGTCCGGCGGGCTCACGGTGAGGACGTTCCTGGCCCATGCCCCGGCCGGGACCACCGCGGCGCAGGCTCAGGCCGTGGTGGACGCGGTGCACCGCTCGTTCGTCCACGCCATGCACGTGGGGCAGTTCCTGTCCATCGGGTTCATGGTGCTCGCCTCGCTGGTGTCGGTGGTGTTCGTGCGGAGCCACGTGGAGCGGGAGGCCGGGGAGAGGGTGGAGGTCTATGCGGGCTGAGACCGAAACCGGCCCCGACCTCGAGGCCGCCGCGGCCGGCCGGATCCCCCGGGACGTTCGAGACGAGATCCTTCGGGCCACCCAGCGGCTGATCAAGGAGCGGGGCCTGGGCGCCGCCACCACCAAGGCCATCGCCGAGGAGGCCCGGTGCGCGGAGGGAAGCATCTACCGCTACTTCCCGGACAAGCACGCCCTGTTCATCGAGTGCGTGAAGGAGGGGTTCCCCGAGTTCCTCCAGATGATCGAGTCGCTCCCCACGGTGGCCGGGACCGACTCCCCTCGCCAGCACCTCGAGGAGGTGGCCAGGGCGGCCGTGGTGTTCTATCGGGCCATCCTCCCGATGGTGGCCGGGGCCATGGCCGAACGGGAGCTCCTGGAGCAGCAGCGGATCCACTTCGCCGGCTCCCAGACCGGCCCCAGGAAGCTGATCGCGTCGCTGGCCGAGTACGTCCGGCGCGAACAGCGGCTGGGCCGGCTGTCCGACCGGGTCTCCGCGGAGTACGTGTCCCGAACGATCCTGGGGGCGAGCTGGTTCCACGCGTACCTGGAGGGTTACCTGGGCCAGGACCCGACCTGCCGGGACGAGCAGTTCGCCCGGGAGACCGTTCGCTGCCTGATGGAGGAGCTGCGGGTCCCCGCCCCCATCGCGCCCAGGCGACCCGCCCAGAGCCCCGCGGTGTAATGCCGGCGGACGCGCTCGTGGCCCAAGGTTGAGAGGTGATCCATCTCATGGCGAAGGCTCAGGCCCCCAGCGCGCGAAGTCGCCGTGCCGCCGCCCCGAACGCCTCAAGGGGGTCCAGGAGCTCGTCCAGCACCGGGGCCAGCTCCCCGTAGCCCTCCGGCGCCTCCTCCAGCCGAAGACGCTCGGCGCGCCGAGCCGACTCCAGCAGCGCCCCTCGGCACGCTTGCCATTCGGGCTCCACCTCCGGCCGCCGCCAGCCCGGCATGTCGGACTCGGCCTGGCGAAGCCCCAGCTCGAACCCCGCCAGGGCCTCCGCCAGGGGCAGCCGGGGGGCTCGGCCCGAGGGAACGCCCAGCAGCAACGCGGCCCTCGCCTCGTCCACGAGCTCGTCCACCGACCGAAAGGCGACCCGAGCCGCCCGAAGCGCGGCAGTCGGCGGTGTGGGCCCGTCCCGTCGCGATCTCACCGCCCGCGATTGTAGGAACCGTACCGCTCCACAACGGCTCCGCGAGTGGCATCGGTACAATCGAACGAGTTGTCCGATCTCATCACCCTCCGGGTCACGGCCACCACTGGCCATGTCGGCGTGGCTCGAGCCGCCGCCACGGCCATCGCCGCTCCACTCGATTTCACCTACGACCGGTTGACGGACCTGCACATCGCCATCGACGAGGCGTGTGGGCGGGTCCTGGCCACCTCCGACCCTCCGGCCGGTCATTTCGAGCTCACGTTCGAACCCGGTGAGGCCGGCCTGACCGTGACCGTGAGGGGAGACGGCGGCCTGAAGCCGGGAGCCCAGTTCCTCAATTCGTGGTCGCGCACGATCCTCGAGGCGGTCGCCCGGGACATCGAGCTCCTCGAGGCCCCGGACGGGCGGGTCGGCGTGCGGTTCCGGGTGGAGGGTGGCGAGTGAGCGTGCAGGAACGCCACCCGCAGATCCCCAAGCCCGAGGTCAAGGAGCTGTTCCGCAAGCTCGGGGAGACCGAGGACCCCGAGATCAGGACGCGCCTGATCGAAGGCCACCTGGGCCTGGTCGAATACCTGGCCCGGCGCTTCGCCGGGCGCGGGGAGCCCCTGGACGACCTGATCCAGGTGGCCACGATCGGCCTGGTGAAGGCGGTGGACCGGTTCGACCCGGACCGGGAGGTGGAGTTCTCGACCTACGCCACGCCCACCATCGTCGGCGAGCTGAAGCGGCACTTCCGTGACAAGGGGTGGGCCGTCCGGGTGCCTCGGCGGCTCCAGGAGCTGAACCTCCGGCTGGGCTCGGTGATCGGCAAGCTCTCCCAGGACCTGCAGCGCTCCCCCACCGTGGCGGAGATCGCCAGGGCGGCCGGGACCACCGAGGACGAGGTGCTGGAGGGGTTGGATTCGGCCCACGCTTACCGGCTGATCTCCCTGGACGCGCCGGCCGGCGAGGAGGGCCTGTCCTACCACGAGCAGATCGGCGGGAACGACGCCTCGCTCGAGGCGCTGGAGGACTGGGTGAGCGTGGGGCCGTTGCTCGGACAGCTTCCGGCCAGGGAGCGAAGGATGCTCTACCTCCGGTTCTTCAAGGGCAAGACGCAGAGCGAGATCGCCGACGAGCTGGGGATCTCCCAGATGCACGTGTCGCGGCTGCTGGCCAAGACGCTGGCCACGCTGCGGCAAGGCCTGGAGGGATAGGGCTCGTGAACCCCCGCCCCCCCGCCCTGCTGGTGGTCAACCCGGCCGCCCACAGCGTCTCGCCCGGCCAGGAGGACCCCGTCATGGGCGCGCTGTCCCGCGGGTTCGACGTCGAGCTGGCCGAGACGAAGAGCCCCGGGCACGCCACGGAGCTGGCCTCGGAGGCGGCCGAGCAGGGCCTCGGCCTGGTGGTGGTCCTGGGAGGCGACGGTACCGTCAACGAGGTGGCCAACGGCCTGGCCGGAACGGGGACCGCGCTGTCGGTCCTGCCGGGAGGCGAGGCGAACATCCTGGCCCGGTCGCTGGGCATCGGCCGCGACCCCGTGCAGGCGGCCCGTGCCCTGGCCACCCGGGCCGGCGACGAGCCTCGCCTCATCCCGCTGGCCCGCCTGAACGCCCGATGGTTCGTCTCGAACTGCGGGGTCGGGCTCGACGCCGCCATCGTCCGCCGGGTCGAACGCAACCCGAAGGCCAAGCAGCGAGGCGGCGATCTGTTCTTCCTGTGGTCCGGGGTCCGGGTGTTCTTCTCCGAGTACGATCGGAAGGCTCCCCACCTCGACCTGTCCTGGGGGCCCTCGCTGGAGCATCGAGCCGAGGGGGTCTTCCTGGTGATCGTGCAGAACCTGCCCCCATACACGTACTTCGGGCGGCGTCCCATGCGGATGTGCCCCGACGCGTCGCTGGAGAGCGGGCTCGACGTCCTGGCGATGGATTCGTTCCGGCCGCGACACGTCCTCCCGGTGGCGGTGTCCACCTTCACCCGGGCCAGGCACCCCCGGCGAAAGCACGTCGTGTACGTTCGTGACCAGCGGCGCCTGCACGTCCACTGTCGAAAGCCCATGCCCGTGCAGGCCGACGGCGAGTACCTCGGCGAGCACGAGGAGATCGAGATCGAGGGCGTGCCCGGGGGGCTTCGGGTCCTCTAGTTCTCCCGGGCCCCGCTCCGGAACCGGTCCCTGATGCCCACCGCCACCTCGGGGACGTTCGTGGCCACGGCGTCCACGCCCATGGAGAACAGCCGTTCGATGCCCTCCGGGAGGTCCACCGTCCAGGTTCCGACCCGCACGCCCTCGGTGTGGGCCCTCTCCACGAACTCGCGACCGGCCTCGAACACGGCTGGGGCCTGCGGGAGGACGTAGGCGTGGCCGTTGGACACGACGTACAGCAGGGCCGCCGCTGGATCGACGGCCGCGGTGGTGAGGAACCCGGTGAGGAAGGTGGGCTCGATCTGCCGGACCCGTTCGATGGAGAGCCAGTTGAACGAGGAGAGCAGGACCGACCCGTCGAAGGCGGCGTCGTGCAGCGCACGGACCGACGCCTCGGCCGCCGACTCACGCGGCGAGTCGAACGAGGGCTCTCCGGGGAGGTTCTTGATCTCGATGTTCACCCCGCACCGCCCGGACAGCAGCTCCAGGGCCTCCCCCAGCGTCGGGACCTCCGCCGGTCCTGAGCCACGGCCTCCGGAGGCGTCCAGCCGCTTCATCTCGGCCAGCGACAGCGTGTGGACGAACCCCTGCCCGTCGGTGGTGGCCGCCACGTCGAGGTCGTGCATGATCACGGGGACCCCGTCGGAGGTGAGGCGGACGTCCAGCTCGACCACGTCGGCCCCAGCGGCGATGGCCCCCTCGAACGCTTCGAGCGTGTTCTCCGGAAATGTCGCCGATGCACCCCGGTGGGCCACCACCGACGGCCATCTTTGTCGAGGAATCTCGTCCGGAACCATTGAGCCTTTCGAGGGGGCGTCAGTATAATCCGCCCCTCATCCGGCCTCCCGCCCCGTCCCGTGCGTTCGCGAGGGGGGTCGGAACAGAAAGCGAGACGGCCCCGCGGCCGCACCGGACACCAGGACCGACCACGGAGGAGGGCGGGTCGAAGATGGACTGGGTGCACCGCGCACGATGCAAGGACGAAGACCCCGAACTCTTCTTTCCCATCGGCACCACCGGACCCGCCGCCGTCCAGATCGAGAAGGCCCGAGCGATCTGCTTGCAATGCGAGGTGCGCGCCGAATGCCTCGAATGGGCCATGGCCACGGGCCAGGACGCCGGCGTGTGGGGCGGCCTGTCCGAGGAGGAGCGGAGGGCGCTCCGCCGGGCCCGCCGCCGCGAGCTCACCCGCATGGCCGGGGTCCGCTAGCCTTCGAAGCTCCGGCGCCGGTCGGCGGGAGGTTTCGGGCGGGTGCATTCGGTCGAGCTGATGCAGCGCGGGCTCCGTGAGGCGTTCGACATGGTCCGAACCCGCCTCCAGGGCCTGACCGACGAGGAGTTCTTCTGGGAGCCGGTGCCAGGGTGCTGGACGGTCTACCTCGACTCCGCCACCGGCCGGTGGACCGCCCACTACGCCGAACCCGACCCCGACCCGGCCCCGATCACGACCATCGGGTGGCGCCTCGTCCACATCGCCCAGTGCAAGGTCATGTACCACGAGTACGCGTTCGGCCCCGGCCGGCTCACCTGGTGGAACATCGACTACCCGCACACGGCCGATGCCGCCATCGCCATGCTCGAGGAGGGACAGTCGCTCCTGGAGGCGGACCTGTTCGCGCTCTCCGACGGCGATCTGGACGAACCCCGCGCGACGAACTGGGGCGAGATCTGGCCCGCGTGGCGGATCTTCTGGACGATGGTCCACCACGACCTCCACCACGGCGCGGAGATCGGGGTGCTCCGGGACCTCTACCGGGTGGGAAATGCGGGGAGCGCCGCAGGCTGACCGCGTCTAGACCCGACTCGAGGGGCACAGGTCGTTGACCGGGCAGACCTCGCATCGCGGCGTGGGAGCCTTGCAGACCTGCCGCCCGTGGTCGATCAGCACGTAGGTGAAGCCGAACCAGTCCTTCCGCGGGATGATGCCCATGAGGTCGCGTTCGATCTTGTCCGGGTCGGTGTTCGTGGTGAAGCCGAGGCGCTGGGCCACCCGCCTGACGTGGGTGTCGACGGCGATGCCGGCGTCGGGATCCTTGCGGGCCCGGTCGGGGAAGCTGTTGCCCTGCACGATGTTGGCGGTCTTGCGGGCAACTCCGGGCAGGGTGACCAGCTCGGCCATCGTCGCGGGCACCTTCCCGCCGAACTCCTCCACGAGCTTCTTCGCCATGCCCCGGATCGACCTCGTCTTCTGGTTGAAGAATCCCGTCGGCCTGATGTCGGCGGCCAGGTCGGCTTCGGGGACCCGCAGGTAGTCCTGGGGGGTTCGGTACTTCGCGAACAGCGTCTTCGTGACCTGGTTGACCCGTTCGTCGGTGCACTGAGCCGAAAGGATCGTGGCCACGACGCACTCCAGCGGGTTGGAGAAGTGGAGGGCCACCCTCGCGTCGGGATAGGCCTTCTTCAGCCTCCGGATGATCACCGGCGTGCGCTGCTCCAGCGGGCTGTCCCGGGTCACGGCGGCCATGGCCTCAGTTTCCCTCGAACTCCGGAGGCCGCCGCTCTCGGAACGCGGCGATGCCCTCGAGAAGATCCCCGCTGGCGAAGGCCGCTCCGGCGGCCTCCTCGAAGGCCAGGCGGCCGGTCGGGTCGCCCGCCCCGGACCGAAGGACCGCCCTGATGCCGAGCTTCGAGGCGGTCACCGACAGGGGCGCCAGCGTGGCCACGCGTTCGGCCAGCTCCAGCGTGGCTGACTCCAGGGCCTCGCCCTCCACCCAGGCGTTCGCCAGCCCCCACTCCACCGCCTCCACCCCCGTGAGCATCCGGGCGCCCAGCAGGACCTCGGCGGCCCGTTTCGGACCCAGCGACTCCACCAGCCGCCGGACGTTCTCGTAGTTGATGACGACGCCGAGCCGGGCCGAAGGGATGCCGAACCTCGCGTCGGCGGCAGTGACGACCAGGTCGCAGGCCGCGGCGATCTGGCAGCCGGCCCCCAGCGCAGAGCCCTGGACCGAGGCGATCACCGGCCGAGGGTGGTTCTCGATCGCGCCGAGCACGTCCTCGAAGGCCCCGGCATACTCGGCCGGCCCACCGCCCTCCCGGGCGGCCAGGAGCTCGCCCACGTCTGCGCCCGCGCAGAAGTCCTTACCCGCCCCCGCCAGCGCCACCACCCGGCACTGGGGCGAACCGGCCGCCTCACCGAGGCAGGCCTGGAGCTCCGCCAGCATGGGGCTGGACACGGCGTTTCGCGCTTCCGGGCGATTGAGAGTGAGCCGCCACACCCGGCCCGGCTCGGACAGGACCAACCCGTCGCCGGTCATTCGACCACGGCGATGACGTCGCCCTCCTGCACCACCCCGCCCTCCCGGACCCGGAGCTCCGCCACCGTACCGTCCATCGGCGACTCCACCGGGATCTCCATCTTCATGGACTCCAGGATCACCAGGGGATCCCCCTCGGTCACGGTGTCACCGGCGGCCACCACCACCTTCCACACGTTGGCCACCATCTCGGCTCTGACCTCCGCCATGGCATCAGCCGCCGAGCACGGCCGAGCGATCCGGCTCCGACGGTAGCGAGAGCAGCGCCCTGGCCTGGGCGGGCTCGGCCACCGCCCGACCCTGAAGCCGGATCAGGGAGGCGGCGGCCTCGACCAGGTCGCCGTTCGACGAGGCCATCTCGCCCGAGGGCAGGTAGAAGTTGTCCTCGAACCCCACCCGGACATTCCCGCCCAGGGCCGCGCTCGCCCCGGCCATCATCCACTGGTCGCGGGAGACCGCGATGACCCCCCAGGTGCACCCGGGCGGCACGACGCTCGCCATGTGGGCCAGGTTGCGGGCGTTCGCGCTGATCCCGCCGAGCACCCCGTGGATCAGCGAGAACTGGATCGGGGGCGTCAGCACCCCAAGGTCGATCAGCGGGCCCACGGATTCGATGTGGCCGACGTCGAAGCACTCGCACTCCGGCTTCACCCCGGCCTCGTTCATCTTCTGGAGCAAGAAGATGATGTCCTCGAAGTTGTTCTCGAACACGAAGTTGAACACGAACCCCTTCCGGGTGGGCGAGTACTTCGCGTAGTTCATCGAACCCATGTTCAGCGCGCCGATCTCGGGCCTCAGCTCCGCGATGTGGCCGACCCGTTCGGCCATGGGCAGGCCGACCCAGCCGGTGGAGTAGTTGATGATGATGTCGGGCGTGTCGGCCAGGATGGCCTGGGTGATCGCGCGGTAGTGCTCGACGGCCACGGTGGGTGTGCCGTTCGGCTCCCTGGCGTGGATGTGCACCATGGTGGCGCCGGCGTCGCGGGCGCGTCGAACCTCCTTCGCGTACTCCTCGGGGGTGTAGGGGATCCCGGCGCACTGCTGCTTGTTGGCCACCGCGCCCGACAGTGCGCACGTGATGATGCAGGGTTCGTCCACCGACATCCCGGGTGTCCTTTCGGCTCGTCGTCGTGCCGGATTATCCCCGCAGCGGCCCGGTCGGTGCGCGGCTCACCTCTCGCGGCCGGGCGCCCAGATGTACTCGGCCTCCCGGACGATCTCCCGGAACCCCAGATGCTCGTAGAGGCGGCGGGCCATCGGGGAGGTCCCCAGCACGGCCACCCGGTAGCCGAGGCCGGCCGCGTGGTCGATTGCGGCCAGGGTCATGGCCGTCCCGACCCCCCGGCGCCGCGCCGCGATCACCGTGGTCACGTTGTAGACCCCGGCAACCCCCCCGTGCAGCAGCAGTCCAGAGGAGGCCATAGCCTCGCCTCCCACCAGCCCCGCGAACCGAACCCACGGGCCGGCCGGATCGGTCCCGAACCGGCGGGCCAGGGCGAACAGCCCCTCGGATTCTGTCTTCGACATGCCGAACCCGTGCTCCATGGCGTGCTCCCAGGCGGCCTGGGAGCGTTCGTCGTGGGCTCGTTCGATCACCAGGCCGTCCGGGCGCCCGCTGGGTCGCTGGATCCGGTCGATCTCCACGGCCAGGAACGGAAGGTCGTCGTGATACCTCCAGCCGTGCGCCTGGAGCCGCTCGGCGAGATCGGCCGGGCGCGACGCCGGCGTGACCCGCCACAGGGCAGGGACACCCGCCCGCCTGAAGAGGTCGGTGGCGCGGGCGATCTCGCGGTCGGCCTCGGCCGCGGGGAACCTCGCGTAGTGGACGCCGTTCGTCCAGGCCACCGGCCGCCCCGAGACCACCAGGATCATGTCGGGCCGGTCCTCCACCTGGTCGCCCCGAAGCCCCGCCCACGCCACGATCTGCCCGCGCTGATGGAGCTCGAGGGCCAGGGCCACGGCCTCCGGCGGGACGTCCGCGAGGAGAGGCTCGCTCACCAGGCCTTGCGCCCCAGCATGGCCAGCAGCTTGGTCTGGCGGTCGGCGTCCGGTGGCGGTTCGACCACCGGCCCGTACGCCCCGGTGTCCTTGAGCAGCGTGACCAGGGGCTCGTAGTACGCGTAGACCGCCTCGAGCAGGTCGGGGTCGATGGTCTCGTCCGCCCCGATGGCCTTCGCCAGGTCCCAGCCGTGGATGGTCAGGTCGGCCACGACCTCGAAAACGTACTCGGCGCCGGGAACGTCGCCCCGCGAGATGTGCACGGTGCGGTCGAGCGCGCCCTGTTCGCCCACGGCCGACTTCGCCTCGTCGGCGCTCCGCTCCCACGCACCCTTGGGGTCGTCGCTCAGCAGGTCACCGTCGAGGCTGTCGCCGACCTCGGAGATGGTCTTCCCCGCCAGCAGCGGCGGGACCCACGCGTTCTCCGAGACGAGGTGGTTCACGAGAGCTCGAACGTCCCACTCCGAGCACGGCGTCGAACCACCCCACTGGTCGTCCTTCACCGCCGCGACCTTCTCCCCGAAGCTGTCGCACGCTCTGCCGTAGAGATCATGCGTTCCGGCCATCGTCCCTCCTTCAACACACGAGACGGCAAAGGGTAGACGGATGATCGGCGTTCCGCCCCGGCCGGAGCCTGGCGGCAGGCGCTCAGGCCTCAGACAGCGTCCGGAACGATCCATGCCACACGTCTCCGGACCAGCGAGGCGTGGAGACTGGTCGGTGACGGTGCGGTGACGAAGGGCATTCATCATGTGCTGTCCCTCGAGCGAGGAGGAGGAGCATGGCACCGGTCATCGAGTTGTTGATCGGCATCATCTTCATGTACCTGGTTCTCAGTCTCGTGGCCTCGGCATTCAGCGAGGGCCTGGCCGGCATCTTCGGGTGGCGGGCGGAGTACCTGGAGCGCGGGATCGGGTCGCTGTTGGGCAACATGAAATCCGACTTCTATGGACATTCAGTCATCGAGACACTGAAGAATCCGAAGGGCCTTTGGGACAAGACAAGACGCCCCTCCTACATTTCCGCAAGCACCTTCGTGGACACCACCCTCGACCTCCTCCACCAGGCCGCGCCACCAGCAGCCGGCGCCGCCCCGCCCCCCGACCCCTTGGCCGAACTGCAGACGCGACTGGAGGAAGCCGAGGCCACCTATCCACAGGTCAGTGCAGTCTTGTCGGTGTTCGCTCGCGGAGCGGAGGACCTGGATGATTTCAAGGCAAAAGCCGAGGACTGGTTCAACGAGGGCATGGACCGGGTGTCGGGTTGGTACAAGCGTTACACGAAACTCGTTCTGTTCTTCATCGGGGTGATCCTCGTCGTCGTCGTGAACGCCGACACGATCAATGTGGCGACCTACCTCTGGCGCGATCCTCAGGTGAGGTCGGCAGTCGCCGCGGAAGCCGCCTCCGTGGCCAAGGCGGACAAGTTGACCACGGTGAATGGCCAGGAGGAGCTGGCGAAGATCGAGCAGCTCAAGCTGCCTCTGGGTTGGACGGCCAACGCGGCCGTCACCGACCCCCAAGGCTTCCCTGGCAGCGCATCGGGATGGCTCTACAAGATCGTCGGACTCTTGCTCACCGCCGGCGCGCTGACGTTTGGAGGACCGTTCTGGTTCGACATGCTGAAGAAGTTCGTTGGCTTGCGGTCCTCCGGAGGGACCCCTGCCGAATCGGGAGGTGGCGGGACGGCTCCGGTGACGGTCAACGTGAACCAACCGGCAGGGGCGGCGTGAGGCTATCTCCTGGCCCCTGAGCAGGCCCGCCGCACGCGGCTACTCACACGGGCAGGACGCCGTGCTTGCGCCAGGGGCGTTCGACCTTCTTCGTCTCCGCGAGCTCGAGGCCTCTGATGATGGTCGATCTCGTGTCGGCCGGGTCGATCAGGTCGTCGATGAAGCTCCAACCGGCGGCGATGTAGGCGTTGATCTGGTCGCGCACCAACGTGACCATCTGATTCCGGGCCGCGTCCTGCGCCTCCTTGTCGCCGGCGGCTTCGATCTGCTTGCGGAAGATGATGTTCACCGCGCCCTCGGGACCCATCACGCTGATCTCGGCGGTGGGCCAGCCCACGATCAGGTCCGGCTCGTAGGCCCGGCCGTTCATCACGTAGTAGCCGGCGCCGTAGCCCTTGCGAAGCACGACCGTCACCTTCGGCACGGTGGCCTCGGCCACGGCGAACAGCATCTTCGCGCCGTGCCGGATGATCCCCTGCTTCTCCACCGCCGAGCCCACCAGGAACCCCGGGCAGTCCATGAGGAACACCAGGGGGATGCCGAACGCGTCGCACAGCCACACGAACCGGGCCGCCTTGTCCGCCGCGTTCACGTCCAGCGCCCCGCCCAGGAACATCGGCTGGTTCGCCACGATCCCGGCGGGGCGTCCGGCGAACCTGGCGAAGCCCGTCACGAGGTTCCTGGCCCAGTCGGGCTTCATGGGGAAGAAGTCGCCGTCATCCGCCAGCGACGCGACGACCTTTCGAACGTCGTAGGCCTTGCGGGGATTGGCCGGCACGATGTCGTAGAGCTCCTCGCACCTTCGGCCTGCCGGGTCGGTGGCGTCGATGACAGGAGGCTTCTCCAGGTTCGACGACGGGAAGAACCCCAGGTACTTCCGCACCACCTCCAGGCACTCGCGGTCGTCCGCCACCTCGAGGTCGGCCACGCCGCTGACCTTCGTGTGGACCTGCGAGCCCCCCATCTCCTCGGCGGTGACGTCCTCCCCCACCGCCGCCTTCACCAGGGGCGGCCCGCCGAGCGCCATGTGCGACGTGCCCTTGACCATGGGGACGAAGTCGGCCAGCCCCGGGATGTAGGCGGTCCCGGCCGCACCCGGGCCCATCATCGCGGCCACCTGGGGAACCACGCCGCTCATGTGGACCTGCTCTCGGAACAGGTCTCCGGTCCGGGCGAACATCGACCCCGCCGCCTCCTGGATCCGGGCCCCCGCCGAGTCGATCAGCCAGACCACGGGGATGCGTTCGCGCAGCGCCAGCTCTCGCATCCGGGTCGCCTTCAGCTCCCCGACCATCCCGATGGAGCCGGCCATCACCGTGAAGTCATAGGCGATCACCGCCACCCGCCGGCCGTCGACCCGGCCGATCCCGCACACGCAGCCGTCTGCCGGCGTGTGCTTTCCCTGCATCGAGGGAGCCGCGGACTGGTGGTGGGCCAGCAGGGAGAACTCGGTGAACGACCCGGGATCGAACAGAAGGGCTATCCGCTCGCGAACGGTGAGCTTGCCCTCGGAATGCTGGCGTTCGAGCCTCTCGGGCCCGCCCATCTGCAGGAACTGCTCGCGCTTCTCCCGGAGCTGTTGGGCGTGCCCGCGAAGGTCCGGCCCCTGGTAGGTGTAGGCCACCTGCCTGGATTGCGGGGGAACCTCGTCTGGCGAGGATGGGGCCTGGTCGGCCACGGCGGCGAACCTCCTTCCGGGGCCCTTCGCCGGGACCGTGTCCCGATGCCTGCCGGGGCCCGCTGGGGCGCCACGAAATGTGGCACAAATCGCGGCGGCGCGGGCGGGCACAGGCCCCCGCGCGACCCGAGGCCCCGCCCGCCGTCAGCCGGAGCGGCCGGTCATCCGGTCGTGCACGGGCTCCAGCGCCAGCCCGGCCAGCCCCCACAGCGGGGCGTAGTCGAACCTGATGAGGCCATGGAGCTGCCGTTTCGCGTCCGAGTAGTCCCACGGCGCCCGCCCCAACAAATTCCGGAGGAACCACCCCGTGGAATACTCCACACCGAAGAAGCCCGCCGCGTAGGCGGCGGCCCGGGCCGGCGCGGGCACATGGTCCCGCATGGCCTCGTGCAGGGGTTCGAACATCGGCAGGAGCAGGCCGTACACCGGGAACATCCACAGGCTGGTCCGCGAGGGAAGCCGGTTGTCCCGGTGCCGAACGAAGTCGTGGAGGCCCGTGAACAGCACCTCCCCGCACCACCCGATGAGCCCGTAGGCCACGAACCTCCCGGCGGGTGACGGAATCTCGAACCGGCCCCCGGCGGCATTCACCGGCCCTTCCATTCGGGCTTCCGCTTCTGCAGGAAGGCGCTGATCCCTTCGGCCACGTCCTCGCTTTCGAGGTTCACCGTGAGCATGGCCTGGAGATACGCCAGGGCCTGGTCGAACGGCATGTCCTGCGAGCGGAACAGCGACTCCTTGCCCAGGCGAAGGATCAGCGGGCTCTTCGACGCGACCTCGTCGACAAGCTGCCCCACCGCGGCGTCCAGCTCCGCGCGCGGGACCACCCGGTTGACCATCCCCCAGCGTTCGGCCTCGGCCGCCGAGTACCGCCGGCCGGTCATCATCATCTCGGTCATGACCTTGCGGGGGAGGTTTCGGCTGAGCACCGCGCTGATCATGTAGGGCCACAACCCGAGGTTGACCTCCGGGGTGCCGACCTCGACGTCGTCGGCAGCCACCACCAGGTCGCAGGCCAGCATCAGCCCGAACCCTCCCGCCAGGGCCACCCCGCCCACCCGCGCGATCACCGGCTGCGGGTGTGTGGCGATGGTCCTCAGCAGGGCTGCCACAGCTCCGCGCCGATCGTGCGACTGCACCCTGCCTTCGTTCGGCCCCAGGTTTCCGCCGAGGTCGCCGCCGGCGCAGAACGCTCGCTCGCCCGCACCGGTGACCACCACGGCGCGGACGCGGTCGGCCGAGGACGCTCGCTCCAATCCCGCCAGCAGCCCCTCGATCACGTCGTCGGAGAGGGCGTTGCGGCGGTCCTCGCGGTCGATGGTGAGCCAGGCGGCCGGTCCCCGCGCGTCGTACCGAACCGCTTCGGAATCACCCATCGCCTGCCGAAGCGTACTTCCAGGTCTGGCCGGTGTCGTCATCCGCCGGGTCCCGGAACATGGCGAAAGCCCCGGGCGTCGCGCGCGGCGGCCCGTCTGCTCATCAGGTCGGCCAGTCGATAGGCTCTGGTGTCCCGCAGCTAATCTGAGTCCGGTTCACTCAGGGTCGGGCCGGCATCGACTCACAGAATGAGCGGGGCGAGGTGATCGTGTTGAACCGCCGTGGCTGCGGCCGGAACCGAGCCGGCGGTCAGGCCTTGCCTTCGGCCAGGCGTTTGCCCCGGTAGTTCGGGAAGACCAGATCGGCGTGTTGCCAGCAAGTGGCGCCGAGGTTGTAGATGGAGAGCCTGGTGCGGCACCCGGGCGCGGCGCAGGTCCGTCCGGTGGTGGTGATCTGGGACGGCGGCGGCAGCTTCCCGGGGCGGCTCCCCTTCATCGCCCGGGTATTCGTCCGGCAACCCCGTGCGGTTTCGAAAAGCGGGCCGGGAAGAGGTTAAGAATCCGTGACGGCCAAGCGACGGGGGTGCAGCCGCCGGGGCCGCCGGAGCCCCAGCTACACGGAGGTGGGCCCCTGCTCCTCGCGGATGACGGTTCGGATCCTGACCACGAGGTGCTCCGGGGCTTCGGATCGGCACTTCGTACGAACGATTTCCTTCAGCCTGGCCCGGAACTCGGCGTGGCGCATGCACGGGGTGCACCCGCGCAGGTGGTCGGCCAGGTGGGAGGCGCGGGCCTGTTCGAGCTCTCCGTCGATGTAGAGCTCGACCTCCCGGAGCACCTCTTCGCAGCTAATCTCGAACAAGGCCTCGCTCCCTCACGACATCCCACAACCGCTTCTCCAGGGCCTTTCTTCCTCGGTGCAGGCGCGACATCACCGTGCCGATGGGCACGCCGGTGATCTCGGCGATCTCCTTGTAGCTGAAACCCTCCACGTCGGCCAGCAGCACGGCCGCCCGGAACTGCTCGGGGAGCGAGGACAGGGCGGCCTGCACGTCCTCGTCGGGGAGCGATTCGATCACGCTGGCCTCGGCGGAGGGCTCCATGCCGCTCTCGGCCATCTTCGAGTAGAGGTACCACTCGGGCACCTCGTCGTCGGAGACCGTCTGGGGCTGTCGCTGCTTCTTCCGGTAGCTGTTGATGAAGGTGTTCATGAGGATCCGGTAGAGCCACGCCTTGAGGTTCGTGCCCTCCTCGAACTGGTGGAACCCACGGTAGGCGCGAAGAAACGTTTCCTGGATGAGGTCCTCGGCGTCCGCGGCGTTTCGGGTCAGCCGGAACGCCGTCGAGTACATGCCGGACAGCAGCGGCAGGGCTTCCGCCTCGAACCGCGCCTGGAGCTCGCTGGTGGCCTGATCCTGCTTCACCGTCGGTCCCTCGTCCCCATCGTACCCGGTGGCCCGCCGGGGGCGGTGGGCCACCTGACGAAACAGCCGGGACGGGGTCCGGGGAGTTAGGGCCGGGCGGTGGGAAGATGTTTACCGTACAGGACGATCCGGGGACGGGACCGGCTTGATCCGGCCAAATGGGATCGGAAGCGATGCGATGCCGAACGACGAGGACAAACGGAAGGGGCGCTGGCAGGGCTGGACCGGCCCGGCCGGGCCGGCCGGCTCGACCAACCGCTGGCGGTTCCTCATCGCCTACGCGGCGGTGGGGCTGGTCATCATCCTGCTCCTGAAGGGCGCGTTCCAGACCGCGCCCCAGGCCGTGCCGCTCAGCCGGTTCCGCACGGACGTCAACCAGAATGCCGTGGACAAGGTCAGCTTCTACAGCGATTCGATCGAATGGACCCGCAAGGACGGGACCCTCCTGAAGGCGACGCTGCCGATCAACTACGACCCCACGAACGACGTCAAGCAACTGTCCGACAAGGGCATCACGGTCGACGCCCACCCCCCGAGCGCCCTCACCGGCTTCCTGCTCACCTGGATCCTCCCGCTCGGCTTCATCGTGGTCCTGTACTGGTTCCTCATCCGGCGCTTCGCCGGCGGGGGGGCCGGGGCCGCCCTCAACCTCGGGCGCAAGGGCGTGAAGATCTACGACCGCAAGGACATGAAGACGACCTTCGCCGACGTGGCCGGCCTGGACGAGCCGGTGGAAGAGCTGAAGGAGATCGTGGAGTTCCTGAAGACCCCCAAGAAGTACCAGCGGCTGGGCGGCCGGATCCCCAGGGGCGTCCTCCTCCTGGGGCCGCCGGGGTGCGGGAAGACGCTGCTGGCGAGGGCGGTGGCCGGCGAGGCCCAGGTTCCCTTCTTCTTCATGTCGGGGTCGGAGTTCGTCGAGATGTTCGTCGGCCTGGGCGCGGCCAGGGTCCGCGAGCTGTTCAACCAGGCCAAGGAAAAAGCCCCGTGCCTGGTGTTCCTGGACGAGCTGGACACCATCGGGAAGTCCCGGGCGGGGGCGCTCGGCGGGTCGCTGGGATCCCATGACGAACGCGAACAGACCCTGAACCAGCTCCTGGTGGAGATGGACGGGTTCGACACCTCCAAGGGCGTGATCATCATGGCCGCCACCAACCGGGGCGACGTCCTGGACCCGGCGCTGCTGCGGCCCGGACGGTTCGACCGGCAGGTCATCGTGGACCGGCCCGACCTCCGGGGCCGGGACGCCATCCTCAAGGTGCACGCGCGGGGGGTGGCCATCGACCGGTCGGTGGACCTGCGGGTGATCGCGGCCCGCACGCCCGGGTTCACCGGGGCCGACCTGGCCAACGCCATCAACGAGGCCGCCCTGCTGGCGGCGCGGCGGGAGAAGGACTCCGTGGGAATGGGGGAGCTGGAGGAGGCCATCGACAGGGTCGTGGCGGGGCTCGAACGGAAGAGCCGTGTGCTGTCCGAGAAGGAGCGGGTCATCGTGGCCAACCACGAGATGGGGCACGCCCTGGTGGCCCTTCGCTCGGAGAACGCCGACCCCGTGCACAGGGTCTCGATCATCCCGCGTGGGGCCGCCGCCCTGGGGATGACCATGCAGCGGCCCCTGGAGGACCGCTACCTGCTGACCGAGCCCGAGCTGAAGGACCGCCTGGCCATCCTGCTGGGAGGCCGCTCGGCCGAGGAGATCGTGTTCGCGCGCATCTCCACAGGGGCCCAGAACGACCTGCAGGTGGCCACGGACATCGCCAAGGCGATGGTGGTGGAGTTCGGCATGAGCCCGAAGGTGGGACCGCTGTCGTTCGGGTCGAACGGGTTCCGGACCCCGGAGGGCCGGCCGCTGTTCCCCGGCGAACGTCCCGACATCTCCGAGGACACCGCCCGGACCGTGGACGCGGAGGTGGCCCGCCTGGTGAACGAGGCCCACGACACGGCCCGCGAGATCCTCACGAGGGACCGCGACCTGCTGCACCGGCTGTCGAAGGTCCTCATCGCCCGGGAGGTCATCGAGGGCAAGGATCTCCACGAGTACGTCGAGGGGAGCCTGCCCATCCCCACCGAGGACGACCTGAAGCGAGAGGTCGAGCAGAGGGCCTCCGAGAACGGGCAGCAGAAGACCGAGGAGATCCACCCGGGGCCAGCGATCCGGCAGTCGGCGCCTCCGTCCGAGAGTGGGCTACCGGCGCCCGCGGTTCCATCCAGGCCCGACTGACCTCAGCCGGGGCGCGCCCTGGAGACCAGCAGGTCGGTTCGATCCCTCCATCGCTCGAGGAAGCGGTAGTAGTTCCGCTTCGACAGGCGGTCGCGTTCGTCCTCCGGGGTGTTCGTCCACATCCGGTGTTCGTGCTTGGTGACGGGCAGCGGCGTGACGGTGGCCCGCAGGCCCATGGCCTTGACCTGGAAGGTCAGCTCGATGTCGGCGGTTCGGTAGAACGTGAACTTCTCGTCGAACCGCAGTCCGCGTTCGACAAGCTCCCGGCGGAACGCCATCAGGTAGCCCTCGACGGCGTCGACGTCGGGTCCTTCGCTCTGACGGAACTCCCTGAGGTCGTCGGTGACGATGCCGAACGGGCCGGTCACGCCGACGGCCGGGTCGGCCAGGGCGTCGGCGATCGGGCCGAACAGGTCGCCCGTCGCCTCGACGGAGCCGTCGACGACGATCACGATGGCGCCGCCGCAGCGCCGCAGGGCCCCGTTGCGGGCGGCGGCCCACCCAGCCTCGGGCGCCATCCGGACGACGTCGGTCCCCTCGGGCCAAGGGTGCTCCTCCGGCCCCGCCGCCTCCACCACGACGTGGTGGACCGACCGGCCACCCTCGAAACGGCGGAACGATTCGATGCCTCGTTCGACGTCCTGGGGCCAGCCCTGCACCACCCACTGCACGGTGAACTCGAACGCCGGAGGGCTGTTCAGCAGGGACGGGACGTCATCGCTGGCTCGATGGACCAGGCGATCCGGCTCGGCAACGGGCCTGGGCTCGGGGCCTGCCGGGGTGTCGACGATCTCGTAGCCGGCCTTCCTGATCCGGTCGCGCAGCGAGTCCGCGAGGGCGAAGTCCTTCGTCGCTCGGGCCCGCTGGCGTTCGGCAGCCAGCCTGCGAATCTCCTCGGGGATCACCGATTCGCCTCCACCTGGTCAAGGAACTCCAGCACGAGTCGGTCGGCAGCCGTCCGGCCGCTCGAGCCACGGCATCAGCTTCGGGCGGGGGCGAACGTCTCCAGCATGGCCCGGTGGTTCTCCTCCAGGCGCTCGGCGGCCGGGCCGATCCAGGTGCCCCCCAGGATGACACGGTCGGCCAGGCCCTCGAAGGCGGCGATCCGCTCCCGGCACTCTCCCGGGGTGCCCGCGACGGCCAGCGAGTCGACCATCGGCATGGCGATGTCGGCCATCGTCGCGAGGTCGCCCGCGACGAACGCCTCCCGCAGCGGTTCGACCAGGTGGTCGAAGCCGTGGAGGGCCAGCACCGGGCGATAGGTCCTGGTGGTGGCGTAGAAGGCGACCTGGAACGCGGCCTCGCGCCGGGCCAGCTCGCGGTCCTCGGAGATCTGCAAGATCACCCCTGTCGAGACATTGACCGCGCCGGGATCCCGGCCCGACGCGGCAGCGCCCCGTTCGACCGCCGGCCGCAGCACGTCCCCCACCCACCTCGGGCTGGTCATGGGATGGCCCAGCACTCCGTCGGCGCACCGCCCCGCGGTCTCGGCCATCCGTTCGTTGACCGCCGCGAGGTAGATGGGGATGGGCGCGGGCGCGGGGCCGGCTCCGGGGAACGGCGGCATGGTCACCGTGTAGAACCGCCCCCGGTGGTCGATGGGCTTCCCCCCGAACGTCGCCAGGACCTCCCGGACGACCTCCACCGCCTCGGCCATCTTCGGGGCCGGGTGTTCGAACGGAACCGAGAACCGCTCCTCGTTGATCCGCTTGACCTGGGTGCCCAGCCCCAGGACGAACCTGCCGCTGGAGAGCTCGGCCAGATCGCGGGCCACCATGGCGGTCACGGTGGGGCTTCGCGGGAAGGCCAGGGCGATGTCGGTGCCCACCGTGATCCGTTGGGTTCCCATGCAGGCCACCGCGGCCTGGACGTAGGCGGAACGGGCCGTCTCGGCCACCCAGACGCTCTCGAACCCGGCTTCCTCCACCTCGCGGGCCCGGGCGGCGAGGCCGCTCAGGTCACCTCCGAGGGCGACGCCCAGTTCCACGATGGCGAGGGTACAGGGGCGGGCCCCCGGCCGCCGCTGGGCTCAGTGCCTGGGGTCTCGCCCGGAGTCCCGGAGCCGTTCACCCATCACTTTGAGGAGCTTCGGGGCGATCGACGGGTTGGCCGAGACCAGGCGGCGGAAGCTCCACGCGGTCAGCCCGAGCAACCGCATGGGCGTCTCGGCGGTCACCGTGGCCGAACGAGGCCCCTCGTCGAGCAGCGCGATCTCGCCGAAGTAGTCACCCGCGCCGAGCCTGCGGCGGGTTCGGCCTCCCACGGAGATCTTGGCGGTGCCGTCGAGGATCAGGAAGAAGCCCAGGCCCTGGTCGCCCTCGCGGGCGATCACGTCGCCCTCGCCGTGCTGGACCTCCTTGGCCGCAGCGGCGATCGCCTGGAGCTCCTTCTTCGTGCACCCGGAGAACAGCGGCACGCTGGCGAGCAGCTTCGTCGCATCCTTGTCCGCCACTGATCGGCCCTCCTATCCCTCGCCCGACGACCGGAGGATTCTATCCGAGCGGCCGGGGCCGGCATGATCGCTCGGGCGTGTGGGCTACGCCGGCGCCAGCGATTCCAGCAGCTCCCGGGAGGGTGGGGTCATGAATCCGATGACCACGTGCCCCGCGCCGGCTTCCTCGAACCGGCCGAACAGGCCGAGCGTGGCGTCCATCTGCTCCCGGTCGTCGGGGCGGAGGAACACCTGGACCGAACGCCGGATGTCCCGCGGATCCCGGCCCACCGCCGCGCAGTGCTCGTCGAGCACCGCGGACAGGCGGGCGAACTCGTTCGGGCCCTCGGCCCCGAGATCGCCCATGGGGCTGAAGTTCCATTCGTCGGCGTGCTTCGCCACCACCCGAAGGGTCTTCCGCTCGCCGGTACCCCCGATGATGATGGGGATGCGGTCCTGGACCGGCTTGGGATTCACCGGCGCTCCTGTGATCGTCCAGAACCGGCCCTCGTGGGTGACCGAGTCTTCCGTCCACAGGCGGCGGATGATCTCGCACGCCTCGTCGAGCATATCGATCCTGGTGCCTGCCGACGGGAACGGGATGCCGTAGCCGAGGTGCTCGCCCTCGTGCGAGGCGGCCCCGATGCCGAGCTCCAGCCGTCCACCCGAGATGTGATCGACCGAGACCGCCATCTTGGCCAGGATCGCCGGATGCCGGTAAGTCACCCCGGTGACGATGCACCCGACCCGAGCCCGCCTCGTGGCCACGCCCATCGCCGCCAGCATCGACCAGCCGTCGAACGTGGGCGTGTTCGGGTCCCGCATCCCGAAGAAGTGGTCGTAGTCGAACACCGCGTGGAACCCGAGGTCGTCCGCATCGCCCCAGAACCGCTCCAGTACGGCATAGTCGAACACCTGGGCCAGCTTCACCGATCGCAGCATCGCGTCCTCCCGAGAGTCCGGCGTTCTATGAGATCAGCCCCGACACCACGAGCCATGCGCCCAGCCCCGCCAGGACGGTGGCCAGGACGCGGCGCACGATCAGCCCGACCCGGTCGCCGGCCCGCCGAACGCCGATGCCGCCCAGCAGGGCCACGGCTCCGTCCCCCATCGCCAGGCCGATCACCAGCCCCACCGCCGCCACCAGGGCGCTGGCCGTGCCGCCGGCCTGGGTGGCCG
>Ga0137378_10000993_pt1 | contig 23624 bp, 27 predicted proteins | sample SagtaG_21_FD_104813 | JGI IMG/M metagenome (GOLD analysis project Ga0137378, IMG submission 104813) | Vadose zone soil microbial communities from Sagehorn Ranch, Mendocino, California, USA - Sage2_L_60_16 metaG | ecosystem: Environmental > Terrestrial > Soil > Vadose zone | place: USA... | reverse complement strand
GGGCCCGGTGGGTCCACCGGGGAAGCATGACCCAGCCCCGTGACTCCTTCCAGTCCGTCCTGCTCCCCGACGGCACGGTCCTGGCCATGGGCGGGGTGGACCAGAACGTGGTGCCCACGGCCACAGCCGAGCTGTACGACCCGGTCACCGGCACGTGGACCGCAACCGGGTCGATGACCGAGGCGCGGTACGGCTTCACTGCAACCCTCCTGCCCGACGGACGGGTCCTGGTGGCCGGGGGCGGCACCGAGTCGGGCTACCTGTCCCAGGCAGAGATCTACGACCCGGCCACCGGGGTGTGGACACCCACGGGCAGCATGACGGGACCCAGGGCGTGGGCATCGGCGACGCTCCTGCCCGACGGGCTGGTGCTGATCGCCGGCGGGTGGGACGGCCTCAACACCTTGAACACCGCCGAGCTGTATGACCCGGCCACCGGGACATGGTCCCCCACCGAGTCAATGCATGAATCTCGATCGTTCTTCAACCTGACACTCCTGCCCGACGGGCAGGTGCTCGCTGACTCGGGCCCCACCGCCGAACTCTACATCCCGCCGTCTAGCCGACTCAGCAAGCCGGCCTCGATCGAAGCGACTTCCGCCACAGAAGGGTTCAAGTAGGGGGACTCTCGTTCGTTCGCATCGCTCGGTCGAATGCAGCTTGGGATAAGAAAGAACAAGCGACCGAGCGTTACCAGTGGAGGTGAGTAGACACTATTCGAACCTACCGTGGAGTAACTTGCGACCCATGCCTAGCGTGGAATGGTGCCAGAGGATTCATGAGCTCTACGAGAGTCTGATAGGGTGTCGACGCCGCACCTAGGCAACATCAGATGGCCTTGGTGCTGACACTCTCCCTAACTTGGACGTAACCGCGTCGAGTTGGGCCGATACGACCCTCGAAGGCTGGGGACGAGACGAAGATCGGCCTATATAGGGACAAAAACACCTCAGCCGAAGCGTCGCGACCTTGTGGAAGAGGCGCTCGTTGACGTTGGCAAAAGCCAGGATGACGTTTCGACTGCCTGCGCGCTACCGGCAATTCTTGTGCGCACGCCTTCGGACATGTCCGAGACGTCGAAGATCGGTGTGGACGAAGCCATCGTTGTCCTACCCTCTCTAGAGGACGCCTCCGACCAAGCTCCCTCGGCCCGACGCGCTACTCTAAGTGAATCACACGGATGCCATTCCGTGAAGGGCCGAACAGATGGCTGGTTGCGAGGTGCGCCATGGGCGAACTCCTGGACGCAAGCGGGCTCCTCAGGCCGCTTGACGAGAACGAGGTCTCCTTGCTCACGACGATCCACGAGCCTTTTCTCGCGAACGGCAAGTTCCCCATCTTCGACTTCGTGGATCGTGAGCTCTTTAAGAAGGGCATGGACGCCGCGACTCTGCTTGATGGCCTCCCCACGACTGGCGGACGAGCCCTCTACGGTTTGATCCGCCCCGCCGGCGGCCGGTACCGAGGGGCAGAGGACACTGTCAGTCTCACGATCGCGGGTCTCGTGCAGTGCCCTCGCGCAGGAGACGCAGTGGCCGTGTTTCTCTCCGTCCTTCACCTCCTCATCGACAAGGAGCAGAGGACGCGATCGGACCCCTATGAGGTGCCACGCGTAGAGGTTCCTGGCGACCAGGTTAACCAACACCTCCAGGAGGCGGGCTTTGACCTCTTCGCCTGGACAATCCCCCAACTGAGGACTCTGCTCCAGTACGAGCCTCCCGACGCGGTCTCCGGGATATCTGGCACCCCGGACGAATGGACAGTCACGGTGTCGAAGGACCTGCGGCGATACAGGAGCGTGACCGACAAGGAGAGTTACCTTGACCGCGTGCTGGAGCATCTGGCTCCATCGAGCCAGCCCGCCGAGCGACTTTATGTCTCGCCGTTCACGCTGCCGAACGCCATGGACTTCCTTGATGCCGTTTGGCAGGTCCGATTCAAGAGGGAGAGGCTGTTTCGTCTCGGGAGCGCGGGCGCAGTCGCGGCTTTGGCGTTTGGGTGCGCGACGGAGGATGAGTTCAAGTCCCGCGTCAGTGCGTTCGCCGATGCCCTGGCCCGGATGGACGTGCCCGAGACGACGGGTGCGCCACCGGGCGCGAAGTCTCTCGTTCGCTTGGAGCTGTTTCTCAAAACCTCCCTGGCCTCCGCAGATGTTGATCGGCTTCATGAGTCGATTGCGACTCTCAAGGCGATCGTTGGCATTCGCGCGGGCACGCAGCACGCCGGCGCACGAAAAGCGTTGGTCGAAGGCTACGCGCTGCTTGGAATCCCTTATCCGATCAGCGGGTGGGCTACCGCATGGGAGATTGTCCAGTCGAGGGCGGTGGATGCGCTCGAGGCCATCAGGGAGGAAGTCCAGCGAGGCTCGTGATAATCAACTTGGGACGATTCGCAAGGCAGTGCCTGTCTCGGGGGTCGCGCGGAGTGCCTGGAGCCTCACGCAATCAGCCTGGAGCCGATGGACAGGAGCGCCTGGCCGGAATCCTTGTCTTAGCGCCCAACCTCCGATGCGGACGACCTGCGAGAATTGGGGCGTGATCGTGACTGCGGAAGAACTGCTCCTAGGAACCCTTGGCTCGCGATTTCTACAGTACGTGCTCATGGCTAGCGAGGAGGACGTGTCGAAGCGACTCCACGAACCTGGTTTCCGCCTCTCTGCCCCACAAGAGGCGGCTCTACAGCAGCTAACTGCACTGCTGGTCGCAATGGGTGCACACACACAAGCGGCCGAGGGTCGTTCGCCCTGGTTCTTGGGACTGGATGCCCTGGGCACTCCGAGGCCTGATGGCGAAACGAGTTGGGCTACTTCAATGAGGCAGATGACGGGCGGATCGACTGACTTTGAGGATGTCCAGGATCCGGTCTTACGTCCACTGGCAGAGATGGCGAGGGATGTCTACGCCCTCTTCCTGTTGCCCGTGAAGGAGCCGCTGGCCTTTCACCCGCCGCTAAGCCGAGCTATGTTCCAGCATCGGAATCGCGAGCTGCTGCAGAGTGCTGTCATGAGTGATGCCACCTTGAGCCAACTCTTTCCGGACTCCGAGCGCGCGAGTGGTCCGCAAGGCGAAACTGTGAGGAGCACCGGGAGCGCAGGCACGCTCCAGCTGTCGATGTTCGCCGAAATACTGCTTAGATACGGTTGGAATGTAGCTTCCCTGGCAAGCGACGGACCGAGTCTCGCTGACCTCGTCGGAGGTGTGGAAACCGGGTTGAGGGTCATCAAAGGAGCGCTAATGGGAGAGGACACCGAGACTCCCGTCCTCGTCGGCATGGCCGGCATTCTGCTGCCTGACGAGGCTCAAGTCAAAACACCTTGGGGCATCCTACGGGCAGTCCGAGAGGTCGATCTTCGTTTCGTTCCGACGTCTATCCGCGGCCGACTGACCACCACCACTCCTGAAGGCGAGAACGTCGAGATTGATTATGCCGGCAACGTAGTCCTTGAGACCCGTATTCCGTATCGGGTATCGGTGCAGCGATTGGGAGTAGAGGATGAGTGGCCGCAGAGGCTGAGAGCCTTCGATCGGCTGCAGGAATGGAGCGAGACCACTCAGCTTGCGTTGCTTCTGGCTGTTAATCGGGAGGCGCGAGCCAAGGTCGTCACCAGCTGGACGACGATCTTCGATCCGCTGAGCCCCGCCCCTCTCTTGTCGTATCGGGATACGCGCTCCACCCCATCACTGGTACCTCACCGCCTGACGGCTGAAGAGGCGACCAACTGGGCCGTATGGATAGAGCTGGTAAGGCGCCACCGCGTACCGTCGATCGCCGTCGCCATCCGGCGACTGCTCATCGCGGTCAACGAGCGCCGGGAGCCTTCAGATGCGCTCGTCGATGCCGTGATAGCTTGGGAGAACCTGGTTGGTTCCAGGGAGGGTGAACCGACGCTCAGGGTGAGCGCCGCACTCGCCTGGTTGCTTGAAGAGGAGCCGGCGGAGAGAAGCGCTTGCCAGAAGCAGATTGGGAGGCTATACGGTTTGCGAAGCGATATCGTGCATGGAAATCGCTCGCTTGATCCACGCGAGGCCCACGTCAGGTCGAGAGAGGCCATTGACCTAACGGTCCAAGCGTTTGCGAAGCTCTTTCACGACCGTCCTGAGCTATTGAGGGACTGCCACGACGGCGCCGCTCGGAGCAAGACGCTCATTCTCGGCGGATAGAAGTCTCAACCCCCGCATGATCGCGAGCCCGGCAAGGCTGGCCCCGGCCCTTCCACGAGGGAGGAAGACTTTCGCTAGAGGGCGGATCTGCTGGATCACCCAGTGGGCTCATCGCTTCCATCAAGGAGGGCGAGCGCCAACGATCGGTCGGGCTCCTCCCATCCGCGAGTTTCCGTAAGTAGACTTGCCATCGATCGCCTTCCAGGCCTTCGACCTTCGGTCTTGCCTCCCTATCTCTGAAGCGCGACGAATGAGGTGCTGTGGGTGTCCGCGTCGGGTGTCTTGCTTGGCCCCAGTGAACGAGCTCTTCGACGACCTCTTCCCGCCGCTTCGGCGGAGCGGACAGCGCGCCCAGGTATTCGGACGCGAGCAAGCGCTCGGCGGGTTCCCTGGGAAGCATCCCCTTTGAGCACGTTCACTAGGTTGTCCAAGGTGCTCTCGTCTGTGTGCTCGTATCCAGTGCCAAGCGAGCCAAGAGCGGTCGGTAGGACCTGAGTGATCACTATTCGAACTTACCGAACGGTAGTTTGTTTATCGCTCCCTCTACGGGCTGGGGACTGGTGTAGAGCCGTTGACAAGCTCTACGCTGACATGGTCCTCAGTCGGCGGGAACCAGCCAGAGGTCGTAGGAGGCACCTCCGACCAAAGTTCCCGCCGGTCCGGGGCGCCACTTCTAGTGAACCACACCAGGTCGACGACATGAAGGACGGGCGGACCCCTCCGCGGCTATGTTCTGATGGCGCTACTGAGTGCACTAACGAAGGCGTGGGCCAAAGGCTCCGTGTTGACCGGCTTGGAGGCAATGAAGTCGTTTAGGAATCGAATCGCCCATCCTAGCTCGGCCTGGGAGACTCGGATCGTCACTTCCTCTCGTCCCAAAGGATCGGGCTTGGAGCCCGCCCCTCCGTAGCGCCTCAGTATCTGTTTCAAGAGATCATTCTCGAAACGATTCAAGAAGGGAGTCTTCTCGTTCTTCCGCAAGACTTGGCGCAGCCCTTCCTCCTCCGCCCGGTCGAGCATGGCAGCCTCCCCTCGTCCAACCAGAGCCATAGCAAGCTCGCAGGAAGTCTACCGCCAGTGGCCCAGGGCGTGGCCCGAGTTGGGATGATGAATTACAATAATGTGACTAGAGAGGTACTTGCGCGATGCCGACGTCAGAGCTCCACAATAGCCAGTCAACCACGCCGCCAGCGGCGCCTTCCGACCACCCCTTCTCGGCGGACCGACCGATCGAATCCAAGGCCGACGACCTGCTCGGCCGGGCCGCATTCGCTGACCACCTAGCGCAGGCAATCGAGGGCTGGCGCCAGAAAGACTCCCTCATCCTGGCACTCTACGGGCCCTGGGGAACGGGTAAGTCTTCGATCAAGAACATGGTTCGCGAGGCCCTGGCGGCCGGCGCGACGGAGTCGAGCTGGATCGTCGAGTACAACCCTTGGCAGTGGGCCGGCCAGGATCAACTCGCCGAGGGGTTCTTCGCCGAAGTGGCCGCTGCGCTAGGCAGGGGCGACAAGATGGGCACGGGCAAGAAGCGCGCCCAAGCCTGGAGGGCCTACGCGGCGTACCTGCGCGTGGGGCGCGTGGTCGTTGGAGGAAGTCGTCGGGTTTGGGGCGCGCTGGTCGCCCTCCTGGGCCTCGTTGGTCTCGCGTCATCGACGAAGAGCCTGGGTCTGGCGATGGCGGGCCTCATAGTATTCCTGGCTGGTGCGGCGCTCGCATGGGGCGAGGACCTCGCGTTGGCGATCGCGGGGGTGATGACCGCCCGAGCTGAACTTGGGCGGAAGTCCCTACAGGAAGTCAAGGATGAGCTCACGGCCCTGATGGCCACAGCCGACCGCCCGCTCGTCGTCATTCTAGATGACATCGATCGGCTCGCCCCGGACCAGATACGACTCCTCTTCCAGCTTGTGAAGGCAAATGCCGACTTCCCGAATCTCGTTTATCTGCTTCTCTGTCAGCGAGACATCGTCGAGCGGAGCCTCACCGATCCGGCAATCTCCGGGAAACAGTTCCTGGAGAAGATCGTCCAGGTCGGGTTCGACGTACCTCTTATCGAGAGGAGCCGGCTCGAGAAGGTGCTTTTCGCGGGCCTTGACGCGTTGCTTCAGAAGGAGGGAGTGGACACCCGGTTCACCCAGCGGCGCTGGGGGAACGTCTATTTCGGTGGTCTACGGCCATATTTCGATTCGCTGCGGGATGTGCGCAGGTTCCTCGGTACCCTATCGTTCTCGGTATCCCTCCTGTCGGCGGGGCGGAGCTTCGAGGTCAACCCCATCGATCTCATCGCGGTCGAGACGCTGAGGGTGTTCGAGCCGCAGGTCTATGCGGCTCTGGCTCTGAGCAAGGATGTCTTCACGAAGGCTCGGGACCAATTCACGAGCCAGGACCAGGTTCGGCAGGCAATCGACGCCGTCATCGACCGGGCCAGCGAAGAGACTCGTCCGCACGTTCGCGAGATCATCAAACAACTCTTCCCGCCTATCGAATGGACCCTCGGCGGCTCCGGCTATGGCGCTGAGTTCTCGGAAGGATGGTTCCGCGACCTCCGGGTATGCCACCCAGACGTCTTCGATCGCTACTTCCTACTCGCTATCCGCGAGGACGACTTGTCGCAGCAAGAGCTGGATCGGATCCTAGAGCTGGCGGGAGACAGGAGCAGTCTAGCGAGCTATCTGCGTGATCTCCATAGGCGCGGCCTCTTGCTGGTCGCACTTGATCGATTGGAGGCCTACAAACAGACGGTCGACATCGCCCACGCAAAAGCATTCGTCACGGCCTTCTTCGACATCGGGGACCTCTTGCCCAGCGAGCGCGGCGGCATGTTCGGCATGTCCTCCGACATGCACGCGGTCCGAATCGTCCTTTGGTACCTAAAACAGGACCCTGACCCCGTTCATCGAGCCGCCACCCTCAAGGAGTGCATCCAGGAGACTTCAGGGGTGTACCTGCCTGTGATGGAGACATCGCTGGAGGCGAGGCGGGAGGAGGCAGGAGGAAGGAGGAGCGAGGAGGACTACCTCGTTCCCGAGGGGGAGCTTCCGAAACTGCAAACGCTATGCGTCAACAAGATTCACGCTGCAGCTTCGGACGGCTCGCTCGCTCACCATCCGCACCTAGCCTACATCCTCTATCGGTGGAGAGAGTGGGAGTCCGATAAGGAACCGCGCGAGTGGATTTCAGTTCTCATTCAGACCGCCGAGGGGCTGGGCGCATTTCTGACTGCTTTCGCTCAGCAAGTCACGAGCTACGGAATCGGCGACCATGTAGCACAGAGTCAATGGGCAGTGCGGCTGTCTGACTTGGAGAACTTCGTGGTCATAGACGAACTGACCGAGCGGATCGATGCGTGTGAGCCCACAGCTCTCCCCACTGAGGCAGTCCAGGCGTTCAGACGCGCTCTGAAGCGCCGTGAGGAGGGGAAATCCGAAGACGTTTGGAGGCTAGAGGAGTAGCAATGGGAGGCCTTCAGACCCATGAAGGCTCTATGACCGGACGGTGGACGCCCCCAAGAAGCGCTGGATGTCCGGCGAAGCGACAAGCGTACGCACGAGCGTGAGCAGCTCGAAGAAGACCGAAGATCGATCCTGGATCATGAAGACCGACAGCGCCGCATCGAGTTGGAGATAGGCCGCGTCCCGGGTTGGATGCCTGGCCTGATCGAAGTGGGCACCGCCAAGTTTGTTAGCCACGTACTTGACCAGGTCACGGCGCGAGATGGCCGTGCCCAGCACATTCATGCAGGCTCCCCTCATGAATGCGGACAAGGGCAAAGCCTCAATCGTTGAGGTCAACCTGGAATTACCCGGCTCCTTGCCCGCCGCTACCAACACCGTTGGCGCTCGCCCCTCTCGCGGGCTGTCGAAGGACCCCGCGTACAGAAGCCGCGCTCCAGGCGCCATAGTGATCTCGTGGAAGGGTGCCAGAATCAGCGGCTCTCCCCCAAAGCCGGCCTGCCGCCACGCTCGCCCCAATTCATCGTCAACGAGCAGACGCCGTAGGATGGCGCTCGCCCGGCGCAGCCATACATCGTCAGGCTGGCTCTCAGACGCGGCGGCGAGGCTGAAGAGATCCTCTGCCACAATCCTAACCTGATCACTAGTCACAGCTTCTCCGGCGAGGAATCCTCGAGGGCAGGAATAGTCCGTCTCTATCGATGCCTAATGTGCCCAGATGGAACGTGGCGTAGCCGAGGATCCCGGTGGCCGCTCCCCTGGCCGGCCGGATTACTCACATTCCCGTTCAGTGGTGAACCATCATTATCGAAGCCCGGGAAAAGCGACCGCGCGTACTCGGGCCGCATCGACACAGCAGTCGTGCGGTATCCCTCATCCGTGGCAGAGAGGGAGTAGCCAGCGAACCAGGGGGCCGGTCCGACAGGCAGGGAACGTTCCACACGCGCCCGGACCTCGACCGTGAGGCGCCCGTCCACGAACTGAACCAAGCCGATCCCATGCGCCCGAGCGAACTCGAGTGCACCGCGTTGGAAGGGACTACTCGCGACGAGGATACCCTTGTGCGCGCCGGTGGACTGGACCTTCTGGGCGAGCTCCTGGACGAACCGGCGTTCGATTGAGCGCCGGTGGAGCTTAGCCTCGACTAGAGTCACGTATTCGACACCGAACAGCTCGTACCGTACGACCGTATCGATCTTGTAGTCGCCGTCCGGAGTTCGCACCAGCTCTTGGTGTCGAACGGTAAGGTTGCCAACCTCGGACTTGAGGCATGCGAAGAGGCGCCCGACGGCCCGCTCATACTCCGGCGGCGTCATCGCCACGGTTGGATAACGACCGACCTCCGCCTCGCCCGCTTCTGACGCCATCACCTCTCCTTCGTCGGTTCCTTGCTGCAGCTGTCTTGACTAGCCTAACGCCGGGCGCTGACATGCCCTGACCAGGCACGCTTCGAGGGCTGGGCAGTTCAAGTCGGCGGACCACCCTGGGCGACCTGGTGATGCGCGCACGCTTAACACGGGGGCTGGCCTACCCCCACCCCGTGCCGAACAATCCGCGATCGCGCAACTCCTGCTTGATGGACTCACGCGCGCCCGCTGCATGTCCGCATGTACTCAGCAACAGCGGCCTGCTGCTTCTCGAACGAGGCTGCCTGATTGGGTCCTCAACCAGGGCCCCAACGCCCATCCGCCAGCTCGGTCTTTGCTCGATAAGGACCCAGCGGTTTCGTCAGCGGGTGACGCGCCCGTCCGTTACCCATTGCGTCGCGGCTCCATGGCTGGGGCAGGTCAGAACGTCGCCGAGAGCCGTCAGCGGATCTTCTCCCTGAAGCATCTCAGCCGCAAAGAGCCAATGGCACCATTCGCACCAGCGGTCGCCCGAACGCCCGGCGGGATTAGCGGGCGGCCGCTTTAGCCCCGAGAGGCAGCACGGACAAGGCGCCCTGAGCAGGATAGGCGAGCCTCCGAGCCCATGTCGGTCGCCACTGGTACGCTCTTCAAGCTTTCACCGCGTAGCGGCCTTCCCCAGTACGAGAGTGGATGGAAAGGAGTGCTGTTGGGAGACCAGCTCCCCCCGCCGGAGGAGGCCAGAGACTTCCCCTGCTGGGAGTGTGACTGTTCCAACGCCCCCGTTTGGCGCCAGCTCCTCAGGAGTCTGAAGGATCCGGCGGCCATCAACGCCGGCACGAAGTTACTGGTCGACCGGGGGTTCGAGCTCGCTCTCGGCATCCTGCGTGAGCGACCTGACGCCTTCCGACTCCCGATCGCCCTTGGGGCCCTCTTCGACCTGGTCGTCAACCTCCACTACATTCGGGCGACTCTCGCTGATACCGACTGGGTCTACTGCCCGGGAGACGGGGAAGACAAGGCAAGCTTCTACTTCATCTTCGTCGGTACCTGCCCGCGGCATAGCGTTGCCGGGCAGATACCCGCGCTGACCGAAGCGCGACACAAGCCTCCCTCTGGCCGCATCGGCACCATCACCGGCGATGTCTATGTCTACATGCTGGCCAGAATCATCGAGTCGTTGGGCCCCGAGTACCGGGTCTTCAAGACCACCCAGCGGGATGTGGATGTCCTGATCTACGGCCAGGACCTCATCTGTCTGGAGGAGGTGAAGGCTTCGCCCCTGGTGGCCTACCCGCTGGAGATTGAAGCTGAAGCACCACTCGTTGTTGGAGAGGAAGAGGGAGCCGAGCCAAGGATCGCAAAAGAGCACGCGATCACGGACGTCCAGCTCCAATTCATTGACAGGGTCCAGCTCTACCTGCCTCAGGTGCCGTTCCGCCTGCCATTGGGCCAACTCCGGGCGCCGATCGGACCGGACGACGCCACGCTGTGGCAGCGAGTCGCCGATGCGCTGAACGAGGACAACTTCCTGGCCATAGTTGCCGGCTGGCAGCGACTCTACGACGCCTACGTTCGGACCCCTGTCCTGGAGGAGAGCGAGGAGGCTATAGAGGTCCGCCCGGCAGTTCCCGATCCCGCCATCTGGCTGACCTTTGGTTGCGGCAAGCCCCGCGGCTGGCCAGCCCGGGTACCGTCGATCGATGACACCAAGAATCGGCCGGGCATTGATCGCACTGACGACCTGAAGAAGGGAACCTATCAAGTCCTCAAGATGGGGGCTGACTTTAAAGACAACTGCACCAAGGGCATCATCCGAACGGCTCTTGGCGGGAACTTCCACGCCGCCAGCCACCACGCCGTCTACCTGGAGAAGCTCGACTTGGTGAAGTGGACGAAGGAGCCCAACGTCACCTACGAAGGTGACCAGGCCAGAGTCCCCGCCAATCTGCTCTTCAACCTGTACGACGCGCTGTTGTGCTTCACCCAGAGCTTCTTCCGACGCGACCAGCCGGTCTTGAGCCGCATAGCTTCCGTGGAGCGGCTCGAGCGCCGGATGCAAGGAGCCGAGTGAGATGGCCCACGTCCTGATTCTGCTCCGACGAAATATCGATATCGCTGACGACGTGCGCTTGGCCGAGAAGGAGGTCCGAGCGCTAGCCGGGGCGGGTGCTCAGGTCGAACGCGTTGACGTGCTGCAAGGACTGCGCCGGCTGGAGCTCGGGCACTTGGCCGGTGCCCTCAGGCCACAGGACATGAAGGAGCCGGCTAAGGAAGCCCTCGTCGTCCGGGTGAAACTGTCCGTACTGCCACGACTCATCGAAAGAGCAACCTTCGGCGAACTCATATTTGCCCGGGCTGACGGTAATGAGAGCATGCGCAGGCTCTCGCTCGCCTATGCCCCCCAAGCCTTTCGTTCTAACGGCTCGGGGGACTACCTGACGGTCATGCCTCACCAAGCCATCGCCGAGATCGCCTCCGTCGTAGCCGACCGGGCTCGGACGGCAGAGGAGGTTGCCATGGCCCTTAAGTCTGCCGTTCGTGACACCCTCGCCATGGCTGGCGGCGAACCACCCCCCGAGAGCCTCCTAAGCCTCCTGCGCCGCCAGTCATCAAACTACCTCTTCCACGACGTCCATATCTACAAGGCCAAGTTCTTTCCCCGCATGGTTCGGGCGCTGCTCAACTACCTGCTGCCTGAGATCGAGGGGAAGACCGTACTCGATCCCTTTGTGGGCAGCGGCACGCTCCTGTTGGAGGCCAGCCGGCTCCGTGCCAATGCGATCGGCCTAGACATCGATCCCCTATCCGCCCACATGAGCTATGTGAAGGCCAACGCCTGGCACCTCTCGTCTGATGCGGTCCTGGCAGCTCTGGAAGTAGCCCTTAACGAGGTTGACGGTGGCTTGTTCGCGACCCGGCACGCCAATGGGGATGCAATCTACGAGATGTGGCCCCACTGGCTGCGACGAAAGATGGCGCCGGATGAGCTGGCCGCCATCTCTCGGGATATCGGCGATGGCTTGGCGGTTGCGGGCGGCACCAAAGATGAAGCTGTTCGGAACCTGGTGCGAGTCGTTCTGAGCGATGCCATCACCAGAAAGATTCGCATGCGCTTCTTGGGTACAGGAGTTGGCCGATTCGCTCTTGAGCTTTCGCCCACACCCATCGCCAAGTCGTTCGTCAAAGGCATCATGAGTGTCTACCGCATGGCGGCTGGCTGGGAAGCGCTAACCACCACTACACCAGCCCCGCTCGGATCGTGCCTGGTCGGCGTGGCCGACGCTAAACGCTTGCCTGTCCGGACCGAATCCATCGACGCCATCGTGACCAGCCCGCCCTACCTGCCGGCCTCCTCCGGGCGTGAGAACTACGCCAAGAGCAAGGCTCCTTCGTTGCTGTCGCTTGGCTTAGCGACCAACGAGATGATCGAGCAGTTGGACAAACGATCGGTCGGTGGCATGAGCGGACCCCTTGGAGAAACCGAAGAGCTGCGCCCACACGAGAGCCATCTCGTTGAATGGCTGCGGCATGATGAGCTGCGCGAGATCAAGGCCGAGCCTACCCGGCGCTACTTCCTTGAGATGCGAGCCTCGCTCCGGGAGATCAAGCGCGTCCTACGTCCGGGGAGCAAAGCTGCCTTGGTCTTGGGCAAGCAGAACACCTTCTACAGGTTCTCCACCCGCGAGCCGCTGTACGTCGTGCCATCGGCCGAGCTGATGGCAGAGGAGGCGGAGGGGGTCGGGTTGACCGTCGAGGAGAGCCTCGACGTGCGGTTGGCTAAGATCAACGCGAACGCCCGGCCTCGCTCCCTGGACGCCTACTATGAGACCATCCTGTTCATTCGGAAGTAGGGCTAGGAGAGGATGACCGCACCATACACGCAGCGACTGCCCGCCCTGGAGCTGGAGATCAAGCGCGCCACGCCTGACGTTCCGGACGACGGCAAGTACTACGTGCTCGCAAAGGGGCAGATTCTAGGTGCGTTCCCAAGCCTCAAGCGGGCTCAGGAGCGCTACAAGAAGTATGTCGAGGAGTCCGGCTACCAACCGCCCGCAAAGCCGAAGCTAACCGCCGAGGAACTGGTCCGGCGCGAGGATCTCCATCGGGACATAGATCGCACCGCTGCCTATTGGGCGGACGCTCATAAGTTTCGCCGCGGCGGTAAGCTCCGGCACCGGTGAGACTGTCGGCAATCTGGCTCGACGAATATGAACCACACTCGACTGAAGGACGCACTAGCGGCGGCACGGCCGAGGAACTAGCCAAGCCCCCGCCACCGTGCAACTGGACGATCAAGGCGTAGTTAGGTCGAACTCTCCGTTCTTGACGCCCTTGACGAAAGCCGACCACTCTTCCGGAGCGAAAGAGAGCACTGGGCCGCTCCGATGCTTGCTGTCGCGCACCCAGATGTTTGTTGACTCGAGCGCCACCTCTACGCATATGTGGGGCTCAAGCGAGTACGACGACTTCGTGAAACCCGCTTCTTCAACTTCCGACATCACCTGTTCCCTCCTTCATTCCTAGGGACCGGTCCTGCCTCGTAAAGTGCCATCAACCTCTCTTCTGTGGCGGCGAGTCCGACTCGGCCCTCAGATCCTTCCGGTCCATCTTGTAGCACTCTGAGAGCAGCCGTACGAACTCACCGGATTCCTCGTGGCTGAGTGCCTGCCCCCAGAGCTTCGTGAACGCTTGGTCGTAAAGCTCCACTGACCGCCTGGATGCCGTCCTCAGCTGGGCTGTGTATGTCTCGATAATCACCAGCCCTCTATCGAAAATCCAAAACGGATTGGCAACATCCTCCGAAGGAAGAACATCCTGCTTCAAGATTGCAATGTGTATGTTTGGGAAGGCCCCGAGTGTAGTGATCCAGTCGAGCTGGGCGCGCATCGCGAGTTCTTGGCGCTCAGTAACGGAAGGCCGATTGCAATGTCCAGGCTCGAGCGGATGCTGCTGGCTCTCCTTCTCTTTGCGGTCGGCCTACGGGTGGCCGCGTACCTTATCGAGCCGCTGATCACGCCCGTCGTCATCCTCTGCTCTTTGGTCTTCATCTGCGGTACGTTGTTCCGGCGCAGAGGGTAAGGCAGGGCCTTCATGAAAGGGACTTCAGGGCTTGATCCACCGCATGCCAGCGTTGCCTGAGCCCTTGCAGCACGTTGAGTGGGCGCCTCCTTCAGTGATTGACGACCCGTGACCCCGGCTCCCCCGACGGAGGGAACCCTCCATCGACCGCGGCGGCGCTGCGAGCAGATGGACGCGGGTCGTGCTCCGGACCCTCGGGACTCACCGACCGCGGACACCCCTCAAAGGCCAAGTCGAGATCGGCCAGGTTTCCCAGGCTAGTGGCCCGCACGCACGAGCGAGGGTGCCTAAGGGGTATTCTACCTAGCCAGGCAACCGGTTAAGCCTACCAACGGAGATAGATGGGGTGCGAGTAGATCCGCCTTCTGATCAGCGATGAGAACTGGAGGGGGGATCCCGTGCATGCCGAAAGAACTTCATGAAATGAAGGATCCGAGATGCTCGCCAACGACTCCTCCCCACTGGCGAATGCTGGTGTGGCTGCGGGGCAGACACGGGGCCCGGGTACTTCTTCATGCCTGGACCCGACAAGAGAGCGGAGTCGGCGGTCATCCTGACGGAATACGGCGGGGTAGCCGAGTTCCTGTTCCGCCATGGATTCGGGCCAGACGGGAGAAACGCCCAAGATGAGCTGAAGCGCTGGCGGGACCACGGCGGAACGATCAGGTAGCAAACCTCGAACCTCGCTCCATGATAGCCCGGAGGCTATTCGACCAGCTTCGCGGATAGAAGCACGTGGTTCTGGAATGAAGAGCAGCTCAGGCCGGACGAGCGTCTGCGTTGCTTTCTATGCTATCCGAACACAAGTTCGGGGCAAGGGCTGATCTCGGCCCGACCCACCTCTACCCGACCGTAGGGCAACGAAAGGTCTACGATCGGCGGTTCGTGGTCGACAAGGGGAGGTGGATGACCGTGGCATACGAGGGTTGGTGTAAGGCCTGCCAGAAGTGCCCCGCCTGCAAGGGATCCGGAACGATCAAAGACCGCGTGCGTGGCCGGATCACGTGCAAGCGATGCGGCGGCGTGGGCGGCTTTCCCTGCGCCCGGCATTGACGGAACCGCGCTGCTCTATGGTCTAGGGAGCGGAGAGACCTAGGGACGCGACCAGACGTCGTTGAATGTAGCGCTGGGGTCATCGGCCTCAAAGGCCACTTCAGCACCCCCGGCGAGATACGTCCTCAACTTCCCCTCATAATCGAGGTTCGAGCCGAGGCCATCCTTGCGCGCCACCAGGTTGCCGTCCTCGTCGAAGCCGAACCGCTCATCGCCGGCTTCAGCAAGTCGGCGCACCTTGGCCAGGGCATCCGATTTGAGGAATCGTACCTGCGCTTCAGGGTTATAGGCGAAGGCCCCATCTTGGCGAACGGTAACCCGTGGGCCTGGGGCCTGCTTAACGACTTCAAGCTGCGGCTGCTGGTCGGGCGGATTCCGCTGGAGCCGCGGAGCTATCAGCACAACGCGCGGCCCCCCTAGTCGTTTGAGATATTGGTAAAGGTTCTCTCCGGGAAGAGGATAGGGCCTGTTGGCCAACTCCCACTCGACGCTTCCAATCTCCGCTTTGCTGCCAGCGGCTTCTCGATAGAGTCGTCCCCGTGGGGGCTCTTCGCGGATGTTCATGCTCATAAATACCATTACAGGCTATGCTAGTAATAATGTCAATGCGCATCCTGGGAGCCCGCCTCCAGCGTGAGGCCTCGCAAGAGATCGCCGGGGTCTACCCGAAGGGCTTCGGCCAGGCGGACCACGTTTACCAAGCCTGGGTTGCGCCGTCCTCGCTCGACCGATCCGATGTACGTCCAGTGCAGCCCCGAAAGCTCGCCTAGCCGCTCGAGCGACCAGCCCAATTCTTGTCGACGTCGGCGAACGCGCGAGCCGAACTCGGTTGCGACGGGCGGTTGGCGCCGTTGGCTAGCCATTGCCCGCGTATACCGATCCGATGCCTATGGGTCCAGAGCCGATGAGTCCTGCTAGACTCACGGCCCCAGAAGGGTCGGGGGAGGCGGGTCCGGTGGCCGTCAAGACTTGTCGGAAGTGCTTCAAGACCGTGGTCAAGTGCCCGTTGTGCAAGGGACGGGGACGTATCTGGGGCTTCTTCGGGGCCTGCACGCAGTGCGACGGGACCGGATACCAATGCCCGGACCACGGGAAGTACTGGCACCGCTAGGACCCGCACGTCGTTCCCACTCGTGGATGCCGCCGCGGGCGACGTATCATGCGGCGGGCAGGGAGAGCGAGGACGGATGGAGAGCGGGTTGGCAAACCTCGAACGCGGGACCGGATGGTGATCTCCGAGCCACGCGTCAAGAGCCTGCGCGTGCTCGTGGGACCAGGGAACCTCCAGGTTGAAGAGGACGCTCACGAGCTAGGTTGGGACGTAGATGGCCTCGCTCATGGCCTCTCGCGGGTGGGGATCAAGCTCCGGAAGGTCCGAACGTTCCCTTGTGACTGTGAGCCCTGCCGAAGGCCATGAGCGAGATCGTCGACTTCGAGACCGTCATTGCCCTGGGAGCCGCCGTTGGGGCAGGCGTGCTCCTCCTCGCGGGGGCCTGCGCTGTCGCCGGGTACGGACTCGCGAAGGCGATTGAGCAAGTCGCACGGGGAGGCCAGGCGGGCTTCACTGCGGAGATGCAGCGCGCGATTGGGGAACTCAGGGGGAGAGAGCAAGCCAGCGTCGAGGAATCAGTCGTGGACGGCCTCCGCAGCCTGCGGATCCTCCGGCAAGCGTTTGACCAGATGGCGAAGGACCGGAACGGACAGGTCATCGAAACGGTAGCCACGGCGCGAGGGCGTAGCGAAGAGATCCTGGTTGGCCTTCGGTTCTCCCACGCGGAGGCCGGCATCGGCGTACGTATCGATGGGCACGGGAACATGGTGCTGGTCGCCGATCCGACAATCGTCGACAGCCAAGTGATCGACGAGGTCCGAGCCGACCTGGAAACGACGTACACATCAATCGCGGTGGCCGAAACCATGAAGACACTCAAGTACTCCTATGCCGTGTCGAGGCCGTCGCCTCGCCAATGCCTGATCGTTGGAGAGCGGACCTGATGGGCAAGCGCGTTTCGGCTCGCATCGAACGCCAGAGTGTGGTCTTCGACTTCGATGGCTTCGAAGGCAACGACTGCATAGCGGAGCGGGATCGGCTGAGGCGAGAGCTCGCTCGACTCGGCGTCCAGAGTTCCGTGCGGCGTCGGCAAGACAAGCGGACCAGCGTGACGCCGCGTCCTTCTCGCCCCCGCCATGAGCTCTGACCGGTTCAAGGCTTGGCAGTTCCTCGACCAGTTCAATGAAACTGTCCCCGCCTGGTACCAGGAAGCTGATGTCCGTCGTAAAGCGATGGCATCGACCGTTGTCTGCTTCGAGACGTCCGACCCGAGCCGAGTGGAGCAGTTCCTCAGGCTCAAGAGGCAGCAGGAGGAATTCTTCGTCTACGACCGCTGGAACGGACTAAGCCGGGAGGGAGTGAGTCCACAGGGAGGTAGTCGCTTCGCTGATGAACCGAACCCCCTTGACGGGAGCTCTTCGGTCATGGGGCTGGACGCGGCGCTGCGTCGCGTTGACGCTTGCTTACGCGAAACGAGGGGTGGCCATAACGCACCCGACCTCGTCCTGAAGGATCTCGTCGAGCTACGCACCCCGGACCCGCAGGACTGGTCCTTGGTGGACGCGCTTAGGGCATGGGCACTTGATCCGAAGGCCCTCACCGTCGATTTTACGGTGTATGCATTCACGCCCTCCGTGGCCATCTTCGACGAGCGGACCCGCCGTCACTTCATCGTCGTTCCGATCGAGGTGTCCAGTCCTAAGGAACGGCAAGTGGTTATCGAGCACGAGGCGGGTGGAGCGGCCGGCCCGTGGGACCAGTTGGTCGAGATGACTCGCGGACTGGACATTAGAGAACTGGACTCAGCATTAATCGAGACTCGGTATCTCAGTCCGACCGGTGGTTTCGACACTGAGTTCATCAAGCAGGCCAAGGCCAGATTGATCAAGACATCCGGTTTCCTCGAGTTGGAGGAACCGAAGCATGGATTCAACAAGGTCGGCGGGTACTCCCGCCTCAAGGAGTTCCTGGGAGAGACAGTAGTTCGGCCTCATAAGGAGGGCGCTGCTCGGGCCCGGTTCCTCCAGTTGGCGCCCCCGCGCGGAATCCTCTTGTTCGGTCCACAGGGCACGGGGAAGACGCTCTTGGCGAAGGCCTTGGCCCGTGAGGTGGACCTCCCATTCATCAACTTTCGCACTGAGAACATCTACAGCCAGTACCTCGGAGTATCTGGTCAAGTCTTCGCTCAGGCCGTCAAGCTCATCGAGGCACTCAGCCCGGCGATCGTGTTCATCGACGAGATCGACCGCTTCGGAAAGCGATACGAGTCGCGGGACAGTGCCGGCGAGGAAACCCGTCGTGTCTTCAGCCAAATGCTCGAATGGCTGGGTGATGAGTCGCGGCGAAGCATCGTGATTGGGACAACCAACCAACCGGGACACCTCGACAAGGCCTTCTACCGGCCCGGTAGATTCGACTACAAGATTCCTATGGGATTCCCCGACCGCGAAGCACGCCGCGAAATCCTGCTGTTGCACTTGGGCAGGGTCCCGGCCTCAGGCATCGACCCGGTCCCCATCGAGATGGAACCCGGGAGGCTTGCTCGGCTGGTCGAGGATCACCTGTTGCCCGGCACAGATCTGTTCAAGGGTGCCGAACTTGAACAGTTCGTGACGCGTTGCAAGCGCAAGGCTCTGAGGCGCGACGCGGGCGGCATCACCGAGGAGGATATCCGCTCAGTCCTGGCCGAATACGAGCTCGACAGGGACGTGCTCGAGCTAACGAAGAAGGAGTTCCTCCACGATGTGAAGCAGTTCGCGGATGACGCCTCCCTAATCTCCTCCGACTGATGTTCCCACTGGGAGAGCTGCTCGGCCGAGCCGCGGTCGGAGCGGGGAGGGGTGTAGCTTCCCTCTGTCGAATCATCGCCGATGTGATCGTAGCGCTTGTCGAGAGGTTCCGGTTCGGAGACGCGCTCCGTTCCGCACAAGCGGCGCGAATGTCGCTGGCGCATGCCGAAATGGCCGCGAGCGAATCGAGCGGACGGGTGCGCGACCTTCGACGCCGATTGGACGCTGCCGAGCGGCCAGTGATCACCCTCCGGCCCGTCGAGCAGCTCGCGCTGACGATCCGAGGAGAGTGGCGTGGGGGCGATCCTTCCCGGGCCAGCCAGTTCCTTGGCTGGCAGCACGAGGTCCAGGCGTCAGATTCCAGCCAATGGCCTTCGCTGGTAGATGAGATCGAGCGCCTAGGGCGAGTGAGCGCCGAGTTAGAGCGTCGCCTCTCGCTCCTCTTCTCGGACCCCGAGCGAGCTGAGATGCTCGATGAGGAAGTGGGTGAGAGCCCTGCGCGAAAGGCTCTCCTGAACCGATGGCGGGACCGGGCCGATCTTGCGGAAGTGGCTTCCGCCTGGGACGAAGACCACGATCTATTGGCCCTGATCGCTCTGGCAGAGCGGTGGCCCAACGAAGCTCACAGGCGACTCACTACGTCGAGCCAAGCTGCTAAAGAGGCGCAGGCGCGACTGGCAGCTCGCCTCTTGGCCGAACTGGATTTGGAACTGCAAGTTCCAAAGGCTGAAGTGTTCAAGCTCACTGCGGAGTGGGACGACGCAACGAGCGAATTGGCTACGGCTCAGCAGATGCGGGATCAACGCCGAGCGGAGGCCCAGGAGGCCGAACGCTCCGCACCTCCTGGATGGCGCGGGCGAGCAATGGACTGGAACGCCGGGCTAGCCTTCCTGGGAGGAGCTCTCTTGATCGCCTTTGGGTTCCTTGCCCGAGCAGGACCGAGTTGGGGCTCATTCGCCTGGGCCTTCGTGTCGATCCTGGTAGGAGGGGCTGCGCTGCTGACCCTTCGCGAACTCTCACAAGCGCCCATCCCTCGTGCGGCGCATGCAAACCCCAACCGCATCGGACCTCGAGATGTCATGCGGCTGGAACTGTGGATCCTGTGCCTCTCTCTGTCCGCCCTCGCCATCGGCGCCTTTAGCGGTTGGGAGATCTCGGGGAGGCAGAACGTAGCTCTGCTCGTTGGGTGGTTAGCTCTTGGGTTGTGGTCCTTCGCAGTCTTGTCGATCATCCGTTCGGCCCTTGACGCCGCGCCTTTGGCGCCAGTTCGCGATAGTGAGCAGCGTCCGCTCGTGTCACCCTGGGACCGCAGAATCCCGTTGCTCGGTGGAAGCCTCGTGGCCTTGAGCATCGTCGTAGCGGGCATCGCCGTGCCGATCCACCTGATACAGAGCGCGCTCAGGCGGGGAGGCGAGCAAGCATCCGCGGAGTCCGCTGGGCAGTCGCGGGCCACGAAGGCAGCCACGCTCTGGACGGCCCACCTCAAGGGAACATGGGACCAGGGGTCCTTGGTCTTAGCGGGAAGCAACCTGGTCGTGTTCAATGGGTCGAACTATATCTACAGCATCCGAGGCGAGCGCCTCGCCAAACTTAAGGGCATGGACGTCCAGCACTTCGTTGGCGGAGCCGGTGGAGTGCTGGTATTCGGGGCAGAACCCGGCGGCGTCGCGACCGAACTCGTCGGCGTGCGAGCGTCCTCCGGAAATCGCGCTTGGACTGGACCCTCAGGAATCAAGCCAGTAGTGCTCGGCGCGACCGCCCTGCAAATCGAGGGTGAGTACCCCTATTTCCTTGTGGCGCACCGGCTATCGACAGGTCACGTACTGTGGCGCACGTCCATAGATTCCATCTGTCCCAACACCGGGACGTTCTCGGATTGCTCGCACGTGTCGTTTTCTCTCGGCGGCGACCTCGCGGTCGTCAAGGCCGGCTCTGGCCTCGCCGCCATCGACCTTTCAAACGGCCGAAAGCTCTGGGACCGTTCCCTAGGAATCGATTTCGATTTCTCCGGGATGGATTCATCCCGCATCTACCTCATCACCAACCGCTCGGGAAACATTCGCTCCCTGCCCGAAGTCATCGCGATCAGAAGAGGCTCGGGGGCGGTGGAGTGGCGATTTCGCGCTCCTCGCTCCTTCGAGTCCAACGGGTCGTCCTTGGCTGTGCCAGGGAAGGGACCCTTGCTCCTATTCAATACGGATAACATCCCCCGATACCTGACGATAACCCGTAGCGATGGGTCGGGCCGGGCCGGAACGGGCCTGCCGGGAGACGCCTGGATCTGCTCTACGTGTGACATCGACCTTGTGCCTACAGTCGACGGGGCGATGCTGGACAGCCAGTACTTGATCCTCGGAGATTCGGGGCAGGTTGAGCCGCTCCCGTGCCAGGACGACTTCACGTTCAGCGGTTCCTACGGAGTTTGTCTGTCTGCGTCCGGCCTTGTTCGCTTCGACATGGGGTCGGGCCGCATCGTAGGTGCAACTAACTTGGTGAACCCGAAGGCAGCCGTGGTCACCTCTCGTGGGAGGGCGTATGTGGTGAACGAACTGAGCGACGGAAGCCTTGCGCTCACTGCCCTAGATCTGAAGAGGCTGGCATAGGCACCTCCGTGTACGAGGTCGAGCGGATCGCGGACCAGATCCGCTAGGCCAATCTCTGATAGATAATGAAGCGCTTCGTGTTGGCCTGATTGAGGGACAGCCGATCGCCGGAGAAGGCGACCTTGAACACGGTCGAGGAGGGCGGGGAGATCGCCGTGGCATCTACCCTGATCGTGTCCTCCGAGAGCACGACGTATGAGCCACCGCTAAGGACGTTCGAAATCATCGAGTTGCCGGTGAATGTCCCACCGGGAAAGAACTCCAGGATTCTGGGCAACGCCTTCTTCAGCATCCCTCCGAGCAGCCCCATTCCTTCGATCCCCACCCGTTCCCACTTGCCGGTCAACAACTGCTCCAGCTCATTTATCATTGCGCCCTCCCCATAGGCACATGCTCCGGAGAGCAACTCGGCCACCTCGAAGAGGACCCCGTCATGCCATAGTCGCACGTCGCTGGCGGCGTCACGGGCGGGACCAATCGCTGATCAAGAATCCGCCAGATGCGCCCGTTGCGAAATACAGGTAGATCGCTGGGGAATCTGGATAGTCAACTTCCGTGTAGTAGCAATGGCTTAGCGCGCCAACACCAGCCACGCACTGATCGAAGTTTCCGGTTTCGAACCGGAACGGCTTCGGATCAATCGCGAACAAGGAATCAACGACCTTACGGTTTGCCACAGTCAGGGCCTTGTCGCGGTCGCCACTCTGCCACGCATTCAAGAAGGTCCTAGCAGCCTCTTCGGGCGTGCTCGCCCCCTGGACAGTTGGGGAGGAGGCTCTGCCCCCTTGGTTCCCCGAAGACCCTGGAGCTGAAGACTGCGGGCCGAAGGCTCCACCCCGGCTGCCGCAGGCCGGAGCAAGCACTCCAAGAACCAGAACGACCCCTAAGAGTCTCCGCACCTCGGCCCCGCCTTCTTCACCTCAGGAGTTGAGCCGGCGCGAATGTACCGGTCAGAGAAGCAGAACGCAAAGGGGTGCCGTGCCTCTACGGTGGCGAGATCTCCAACACGTCGCTGGTTTCTCCCTCGCCCTTCACCACCTTGATGACTGTCTGCTCCCCGAACGTCTTTCGCAGCATGTTGATGGTCCTTAGCTCCTCAGCGAGGTCTTCCTCAACCGGCGCCGGTCTCACGGTGGCCGTCGACCGCGCTCGGGACACAATTCTCAGGAACCCGCGGACCGCCGCCATCCGCCGATTGATGGTGCCCGGAGCGTAACCGCGCTCCTTCAGGCCCAGCTGATAGCGCTCGACATCGTCAGGCGACGGGGCGAGCGGGTCGATTCCAGCCGCCTCGCACCATTCGCGGAAGTCCTCCAAGTCGGCCTTGTAGGCCCGAGCCGTCCGCTCATGGAAGCCCAGTAAGAAGTCCTCCCGGGCCAGCTCGAAGACGTCGCCGCGCGCCCGCTTCCTCAAGAACGGTCCCGTCGGGTAGTAGTCGCCAGCCATCGCCCCTTCTTATCACGCTCATGCTTGGCGTTTCACCGGCCACCTGGGACAAAGGCTTCGTGAACGCGAAGACCTGGTCGAGAGGCGGTCGGTGATGTTCGAGAAGCTGCGCAACGCCATCCTGCTAGTGCTGGCCGGCGCCCTCGCCCTGCGGATCGCCTGGGCGCTCATCCAGCCGCTGCTCCCGGTCCTCATGGTCCTCGCGGTCCTGGCTGCCGTCTACAGCTTCCTCTTCCGGCGGAGCAGGTGAAGGTCTTGACTTTGTGGAGCATGTTCCACACAATGGGAACCAAGGGCTTGTGGAGCAAATGCCACAGGCTCCGGAGTCACCCATGAAACACCGCCCGCTTCGTATTATCCCCATCCCGCGTGAACAACCTGACCTCAAACTGCTGGCCCAGGCCCTGCTGGCATTGGTCGCTGAGCAGCGCCAGAAGCGAGCGCAAGAAGAGGAAGCCAAGGCCAACAAGCCCAAGGAGGCGCGCAATGCCTAGCTCCGCCTTCCTAACTACGGCTCTGCTGGCTGGGATAACTCTGGCCGCCTTCCTCATGTGGCTGCGCGTGGCCGACCAGCGCCGGCGCGATGCCGAACGCCTGCGCTACGAGCTGCGCTTTCCCAAGGATCTGACGGCTGATCAGGTG
>Ga0137378_10000976_pt1 | contig 23773 bp, 20 predicted proteins | sample SagtaG_21_FD_104813 | JGI IMG/M metagenome (GOLD analysis project Ga0137378, IMG submission 104813) | Vadose zone soil microbial communities from Sagehorn Ranch, Mendocino, California, USA - Sage2_L_60_16 metaG | ecosystem: Environmental > Terrestrial > Soil > Vadose zone | place: USA... | reverse complement strand
TCTGCGAAGCGGCGACGTCGCAACTCTTCCGAGCCAGCCCTCAAGGAGATTACTTCGGGACGGAGGAAAAATTTCCAACCCCTTTGAATTCTTCCTCCGTGCCGAAATGACCGCTAGTCGACGCGAGGTTGTGCAGGTGCCGCTCGTGGTGGATCGGGTATCGCGAAGGCGATCACTTGCCCGGGCGTTTGAGTGGCGGGATCACCGGCAGCGGCAAACACGATGTATTGCTTGCCTCGAAGCATGTACGTCATTGGCACACCGCTTTGAGGGCCCACCGGTATCTTGGTTTCCCAGACAATCTGGCCATTCTTCTTGTCGTAGGCGCGGAACATTGGCTGGCCGCCATAACCTTCGCCCGCGAACAAGAGCGTCTTCGTAACCACGATTCCTGCACGCGATTGGCTGCCGGTTTTCGGAATGTTGATTCCCTTCAAGAGTGGATGATTCTTCACCTCCGGCGGCGTGTCGCCGTTGGCGATTTGCCAGGCGATCTCGCCCTTGTTCAGGTCGATCGCTGTAATCCGGCCGTAAGGCGGTTTAATAATCGGCAGTCCTTGAATTGATGGCGCAACGCTACCCGTGCCGATCATCTGGATGTCCGTCTGGCCCGGTTGCGGCGTCGTCAACCCGTAGACTGCGGTATCCGTCCTTGTTGCTGAACCAATGTACAGGTAGCCCGTTTCGGGATCTACGGCGCCACCTTCCCAATTTGCGCCGCCAGAACCCGGAAACGTGAGTGTACCCTTTGCGCCTTTCGATTTATCGACGACGGAGGGCGGTGTGAACAGAGGGCCAAGCTGATAGCCTTCGACAGCCTGCAGCGCCATTTGCTTCAGCGCGGGTGTGAAATCGATCAGGTCGTCGTTCGTGAGTCCCTGGCGATCAAAGGCGGGCGGTTTTGTCGGGAAAGGTTGAGTCGCCGAAGTCCGCTCGCCTGGGGCGGTGGATTGCGGAACAGGGCGTTCCTGGATCGGGAAGACGGGTTGACCGTTGGTGCGGTCGAACACGTATGCGAAAGCCATCTTCGTCAGTTGCACGACCGATTTGACCGGTCTTCCACCAACATTCAGGTCAACCAGAATCGGCGCCGACGGCGGATCGTAGTCCCAGACGTCGTGATGAACGAGCTGCTGGTGCCAGATCCGTTTTCCCGTCTTGATGTCGAGGCACACGATTGACGACGAGAAAAGGTTGTTCCCGGGACGGGGCCCTCCATACTGGTCACCCGTTGCGCCTTCAACCGGCAGATACAGGTATCCCAGGTCCTCATCCACAGAGAACGGTGCCCAGGCTCCGGTGTTGCCCGAATATTCGTTGGAGTTGTTCTGCCAGGTGTCGGCGCCAAACTCGCCTTTGCGTGGAATGGTGTGGAACGCCCAAACTTTCTTTCCGGTGCGTACATCAAACGCCAGAATATCGCCTTTGGGGAACTTCATGGATTTGGGTGCACGGCCGTTCTCCAGTGATGTGGGGACGACAATGACGTCGTGGGAAACCAGCGGCGGGGAGGTGTTCATGAGATGACCAATGGCGGGATTCAAATTCGCGTCCTTTTCCACTTCGTTCAAGAGATCGACGATGCCGTCCTTTCCGAAAGTCGGAATCTGGTGGCCAGTCTTGGCATTCAACGCAACAAGCTGATATCCCGGTGTAGCGACGATGATTCGTTCCTCGCGCCCATCCGTCCAGTACGAAACTCCGCGGCTATTTCTTCGGGCGCCGCCTTCCAGCCGTTTGCCTTCGTCGATTCTCCATGTCCAGAGTGTTTCACCGTTAGCGGGATCCGTCGCGACAACAGCTCTCCGGTTTCCGGCTGTGAAGTACAAAACACCGTTGACCATGAGCGGCGTCGTTTCGGTCTTGTATTCCGGCCCGCTGCCAAAATTGTCGGACCGCCAGATCCACGCGATCTTGAGATTCTTCACATTGTCACGATTGATCTGATCCAGCGGCGCGTAGCGTGTGCTGCCGGGGTCGCCGCCCCAGGAGCGCCATTCGCCATTCTTCGTGCCTTGCTGCCCGCTGATCGTTACAGCCCACAGCAGCAGGACGATCAACAACACCAAGCCTTTCGGTCGAAATAACTGTCGTGCCATGTTTTTCTCCTTAAGGTTTTAAGAGCGAGTCGAAGATATTCCTCGCTTTCTTCGAAGTCAAGAACGGTGGCGGCAGTTTTCCTCAATGCACTCTTGACGATACCGTTTCACCTTTTGTGTTCCTCTATGCCTCTTTGTGGTTGTAAAATGCCGCCAAATTGTTCATGAGGTAATTTCCCGACAAAAACCGTTCCTCACATCCGAGAAGGAGGAGAGCATGAAGCGTAATCTCTGCGTAGGTGCGATCTTTCTAACGCTTGTCGTTCTTTTGGGGGTTGGAAACACCGTACTTGAAAAGAGAGCCGCTGTGGAAGCCGCCACAGTTATGGCGCCCAGATTTGAAGTGGACCCGCTGTGGCCGAAGCCGTTGCCGAACCATTGGCTCATGGGTCAGACGATCGGCGTATCGGTCGACGGCCAGGAACACATCTGGATCATTCATCGGGCAGGCTCGCTCGAACCAGGCGAACTGCACGCCACAACGAACCCGCCGACCGCTCAATGCTGCGCTCCGGCTCCGCCTGTTCTCGAATTCGATCAGGAAGGCAGCCTGATCGGGCACTGGGGCGGAAAAGCCGAAGGCTATGATTGGCCCGACTCGAATCACGGCATCACTGTTGACTACAAGGGTAACGTCTGGATTGGCGGAAACGGCCGAGGCCAACCGCCAGGCGGCGCTCGGGGAGGCGCGGGTCGCGGGCAGCCGGCTGGACAACGAGGCGAACTCAATGAGAATCAGACCGGCGGCGTTCAGGGCTATTTCAACGACGCCATGATCCTGAAATTTACGCAGGCCGGAAAGTTTCTGATGCAGATTGGTAAACCCGGTCAGAGCAAAGGCAGCAATGACACCGAGAACCTCCGGTTGCCCGCCAAGACGTTTATCGACAAGGTGGCGAATGAAGTCTACGTCGCCGACGGCTACGGCAACCATCGTGTGATCGTATACGACGCCGATACCGGCAAATACAAACGGCATTGGGGCGCCTATGGTCACAAACCCGAAGACGTGGACCTTGGCCGGTACGATCCTAACGCGCCTCCGCCTCAGCAGTTCCGCAATCCCGTCCACTGCGCCGAACTCTCGAACGATCGCTTGCTATATGTGTGTGACCGCGTGAACGACCGGGTTCAGGTGTTCAAGCCAGATGGCACGTTTGTGAAAGAAATGTTCTTCCAAAAACAGACCCTGGGTTCCGGCTCGGCGTGGGACATCGCATTCTCGCGGGATGCACAGCAGAAGTACATGTACCTTACCGATGGAGAGAACGACAGAGTCCACATCATCGAGCGTGAATCGCTCCAACTGTTGACGACTTTCGGCGAAGGCGGCCGCCAGCCCGGTGAATTCTACGGCGTGCACAGCATTGCCACCGACTCGAAGGGCAACATCTACACAACAGAAACCTATCGGGGGCAGCGCGTGCAGAAGTTCGTTTATAAAGGTCTGGCGCCGGTCACGAAGGAAGATCAGGGCGTGGTGTGGCCGAAAAAATAGGGAGTGATTTGGAGGGACGAGAGGTTCGGACCCCTCGTCCCCGAGCAATCGCGACATCGCAAATTGACTAAACGGAAAATCCGCATTGGAGGTTGGAAATTCGAAGTTCAGAGATCCTGATCTCGCGACAATTTGCAGCAAACGAGGAAAACAGAATGAGCTGGAATTCCCCTCCTTGGCGAAGGAGGGGTGGCTGCGCCCATCAATAAAATGTCGCGAAGCCACCTTAGCTGGGCGCAGACGGGGTGGTTCGTTCAACCTCCGAATAGATCTAACGGTAGGTTGAACGAACCACCCCGTCCGCGCCTTTTAAAAGAACGGGAATATTTTTTGATGGCGCGTCCACCCCTCCTTTGCCAAGGAGGGGAGTTCATGCAGCCCTGACAATTTGCAGTCTTCAATTTTCGAATCTTCAACCTCCAATGCGGATTTTCCATTAGTCAATTTGCAATATCGTACGGACGTTGCTTCCTATCGGTCCGGGAAGGGGGATGAGGATCAATGAGGGAATTCTTGTTCGCAGCTCGAATGCTGCTATGTCTGGTTATATCCACTCATGCATTCGCACAGACAAGTAATGCCACGCTCGGCGGAACCGTCTCCGACGCCACCGGCGCATTGATTCCCGGCGTAACGATTACGGCAACGAATATCGCAACCGGAATCGTTACGACCGTCACCAGCAACGAAGCCGGCGCATACCAATTCGCGAGCCTGCAGACGGGAACCTACCGGGTCAGCGCTGAACTCACCGGTTTTCAAACCCGGACCTACAGCGACGTTGTTCTTGGAGTGTCGCAGCAAGTCCGGTTGAACTTCACGCTCCAGGTGGGTGCGGTGGCGCAGGCCGTGGAAGTGACCGTGGCAGCCGACACGCTTTTAGCCACATCGTCGGCCTCGGTGGGTGCTGTGTTTCCGGAATACAAGGTGCGCGACCTGCCACTGTTGACGCGGAATGTAATCGATCTGGTCGGGGCGACGGCCGGAACCGTGGGAAGCAACTTTGCTGGCGGACGGCCCGGTCAAGTGAACACGACTCGAGACGGGATTGTGGTCTCGGATGGGCGGTATTTGGAAGCCAATGGCGCCTTCTCGACCACATACACCAGCCCAGACCTCGTCGAAGAAGTCCGCATCATTGTCGCGCCAGCAGATGCGGAGGCGGGGCGCGGCTCGGGGCAGGTTCAGATGGCGACACGGTCGGGAACCAACCAGTTTCGCGGCGCCGTGTTCTGGATGAACAGCAACTCTGCGCTTGGCGCCAACACCTGGTTCAACAATTTTAATGGGGTCGGCAAGGACTATCAGAACCGGAACCAGTTTGGAGGACGCATCGGCGGACCGATCATTCATAACAAGACGTTCTTCTTCTTCCTCTATGAGGGCCAGCGTTACGTCACCAAACAAATTTTTACGGGCAGTGTGCTAACGGCGGACGCGAGGAAGGGCATCTTCCGATTTTTCCCAGGAGTGGAGAACGGAAATGCTTTTGCGAGCAATCCGGTTGTGGATCTGCTGGGCAATCCCGTCACTCCTCGAGGGGCAACAGGTCCTCTTTCTTCGTTCAGCGTCTTCGGCCGCGATCCCGCTCGGCCGGGCTTTGACCCGTCCGGATGGATGCAACGGCTGATCGAAAGGATGCCGCTGCCCAACGATTTCACCACGTGCGGCCCGAACTTCCCGTCCGGCGCATCATGCGATGGCCTGAACACAGCGGGCTATCGATGGGTCCGCCGCATCGAGGGTCTGGAGGACAACACCGGAGCTTCACAAAACACCAACCGGAACCAGTACAATGTCCGCATCGATCATAGCTTCAACGCCGCCCACAAGCTCTCTTTCACCGGCACTCGGGAAAACAACTGTTGTATATCACCCGGGACCGCCCGCATTACCAACTGGCCCGGCGGGTACAGCGGCCACGTTATTCGGAACCCGGACGTTTACACCGCTGGATTGGTATCGACACTGTCGCCGACCATCGTGAACGAATTCCGCACCGGCCTGCGGCGCTCGCACTATTACAGTTGGGGATCGTATGCGCTGCCCGGCAAGGAAGGAGAGGAAGCGCGGGCGTTTCTTCCCCAGAGCAACGGGATTCTGTTGATTCCGAAACCAACGCTGTTCCCGGAGCACCTTGTCACGAACGGTGTAAACAGCACTCGTGGCCAGCGGAGTCCACTCTACATGTACTCGGACACCATTAGCTGGACTCGGGGCTCACATGCTTTTAAGGGAGGCGGGGAAGTCCGCTTCACAGGCTCGAACGGATTTAACGCAGAGGACATTGACGCTGTACGGGCCTTCTTTGGCCCTGGCGGAGTTCCGGTGAGAGGCATCGACAACACCGCCATCCAGGGTCTGATCGGCGCTAACCAAACAACGGCGCAAAATTTGCTAATCGATCTGGCTGGGTCATTCCAAAGGATCCGGGAAGGTTTTACGCTCGTTGACGCGAAGAATCCGCGATTTGTGGATAGCCGTGAATTGAAGGAGAAGTGGCGTTATTGGCGCCAGCGGGAGTTCAGTACATTTTTCAAAGACGATTGGAAGCTGCGTCCGAACCTCACACTCAACGTCGGCGTGCGATACGAATTCTACGGCGTGCCGTGGGAAGCGCAGGGTCTTGCGGGACGTCCCGTTGGAGGAACGAGCGGGCTGTTTGGGATTTCAGGCACCGGCTTCGCCGATTGGTGGAACCCCGGACGGCTGAATGGTTCCATAACGAAGGTGGAGCTTGTCGGCAAAAACTCACCTCAGCCGGACAAACAAATCTACAACAACGACTGGAACAACGTTGCTCCCGCTGTTGGCTTGAGCTGGTCGCTGCCCTGGTGGGGAAAGGACAAAACGATCCTGCGCGCGGGATATGGCGTCAGTTATCAGGGAGCGGTCACGTATATCGGTCTCGACGGCGCCGTCGGTAATCTCCCCGGAACGAACCTTTTTGTCGAGCACACGACGGCCAATTACTTGAACCTGTCGAACTTCACTCTGCCAGTCCCGCAGAGCACCGCGAAGCCGCTGGAGCCGATTCCACTAAACGATCGGCAGCAGACTATTCAAGGGTACGAAGATAACCATCCGAATCCATACGTTCAAAACTGGAACATCGAGATTCAGCGCGAACTCGCCCGCAACCTGACGCTGGAAGCCCGATATGTCGGAAGCAAAGCCACGAAGCTCTGGACGCCGTTTCCGCTCAACGACGTGAATATCTTTGAGAACGGAATCCTGAACGCGTACAACATCACACGGGCCGGCGGTGACGCGCCGTTGTTTGACCAGATGTTGCGCCGACTCGACTTGGGGTTGGGACCGGTGAATGGTACGACGGTCACCGGATCGGCGTCGCTGCGCCAGAACACGCTGTTCCGAGCGTTCATCGCCAACGGAGATATCGGCCAGTTTGCAAGCACACTGAATACTTCGACGACCGTCACCAATCAAGGCGGCGGGCTGGTCCGGAACGGTGAATTTCCCGAGAATTTCATTGTGGTCAACCCGCAGTTCCAAAGTGTCATACTGAATTCGAACGTGGGCAACTCCACGTATCACTCCCTGCAGTTGCAGGTGACCAAACGCCTGTCGCAGGGCTTCACGAATCAGCTGTCATACACGTGGAGCCGGACCCTAGGCCAAAGCGGTACGGGTGACACCAATCCGGACCGGACCGCAAATTATCGGAATCCCAGAAACATCGCTTTGGACAAAGGCCTCCTCAGTTACCACCGGACGCACGCCATCCGGAGCAGCGGCACGTTGGAACTGCCGTTCGGGCCCAACCGGCCGTTTCTCCACAACGCGCCGACGTTTGTAGAGCGGTTGGTCGAACGTTGGCAGTTCGGTGCGATCTTCAGTTGGAATTCCGGAGCTCCTATCGATATCCTTGCTTCCACATCGTCGATTACGGCTAGCACAACCACCATGACTCCGAACCTGGTCGGGAATTTTCCCAAGAGCACGGGGAAGGTTACGAAGCTGCTGAATGGCGTCACCTATTTCGATGGTCTCCACTTGGTCACCGATCCCACCAGAGGAAACGTTTCCGCGTTGCAGGGACTCCAGGGCGCATTCAGCAATCGCGCAATTGCAGATTCCCAGGGGCGACTTCTTTTGGTGAACCCGGCGCCCGGAGAAGTCGGCAGTCTGGGTGCCCATTGGATCGAAGGGCCGTCGAAGCTTGGCCTGGACATGAACCTCGTCAAGCGCGTGAGGATTGATGAAACAAAGGAGTTTGAATTGCGGCTGGACGCAATCAACATATTGAACACGCCGCAATGGGATAATCCCACGACCGACATCAACTCTCTCAACTTCGGGCGCATCATCAACGCGACTGGAAATCGAGCATTCATAATCAACGCTCGCGTGAACTTCTAACGAAACGCGGGCTAAAGCCCGCGACTACATTTAGGCCGAAACGCTCTGGCAAGCATGTAGTCGCGGGCTTTAGCCCGCGTTTAGACCTTATTCAGGCCGGCTAAAACTCGGAGGGAGGCCGGCCAGTTCCCGAAGCGTACCGGCGACATAATACCGCGCCATTTCTTTGCGCCAGTGCATGGCGAAATCGGTATTGTCCAGAGGTTTCGCAGGTTGGTATGCCGCTGCTGAGGCCTCGCGGATGGTGTCCTCGTTCAGCTTTTTCCCGGCAATAGCCTTCTCCGCGGCTACGGCCGGAATAGGATAAGAGCCAACGCCTCCCAGGACGATTTTGGCGTCCTCTACGGTTCCATCGCCTGCCAGCCGCAGACAGGCCGCCACGCCAAGAACCGGGAAATCGAACGAGCCTCGGCGGCGGAGCTTCCAATATGTGGCTCGCCAGCCGTTGGTTGGTGGAAGGTGGATCTCGGTCAGCAGTTCATCGGGCCGCTTGTTCAAGTGGCGGATTCCGTCGTCGTTATAAAGCTCCGACGCCGGTATCACCCTCTCTCCGGAACGTGAAACCAGCTTCACTTTCGCGCCAATGGCCACCATCACGGGGGCGCAGTCGCTCGACTGGACTGCCCAGCACCGAGGGCTAGACGGCGCGACCCAGCAGATTTCGCCGTCCTTCTTCATGCAGAAGTGGATCGCCTTGCGCCACTCATAGTTCTGGTCGTAGTAATTGCATCGCGTATCGAGCAGGAGGTTTCCCCCGATACTACCCATGTTGCGCAGCAGCGGTGTGGAGATCAACCCGGTGGCCTTCGCTACAACGGGATAGCCGCGTTGAACGCGGCGATCGTCGGTGACCTCGGTTAGCGTAAGACCCGCACCCAGGACCACGTCCTCTTTTAGTTTGCCCTTAATGGTGCGCAGTTCTTTGAGCTGCCCCAGTCCGATGACGATTTTCGGCGTCTGCTGGCGGCGCTTCATATTGGGATAGAGGTCTGTTCCGCCGGCCACAAACATGGCGTCCGGGCCGCTGTCGGCCATGACGCTGACGGCGTCTTTAAGAGATTTCGGCTGGATGTAACGAAACTTCGGGAGTCGCAACATTATTCATCTACACCTTCTCTGAGCGCCGGCAGTACACCAACTTGCGATGTCGTGAGTGGTTACCGACGGCGCTACTTTCGGGATAAAGCGGGCTCGCGTTCCACGGCCTTGCCGTCTCCGCCTTCAAAAGGCGTTCGCACAACAGTTGGGGCAGGCATCGGGCAAGTCGGGAAGACAGTCGGCCCATATCTGCCTTCCTGTCCCTTGGCTTTTGCCCGGATCGCTTTCAACACCTTATCGGGGGTGATTGGAATTTCATCGATGCGAACGCCTACCGCGTCATAGATGGCGTTGGCAATCGCGGGCGGAACAGGCAACTGCGGTCCCTGGCCCGCTTCTTTCGCTCCGAACGGTCCATTGGAATCGGGTTCCTCGACGAGATAAGTAATGACATCGCACATCTCGTGCGTGGTCGGACTCTTGTATTCGAGGAAAGACGGGAACTTGTGGACCAAATTCCGATTCCCCCGGTACACCATTTCTTCCATCAGGGCCTCACCGAGACCCATGTAGACGCAGCCTTCAATTTGCCCCACTGCCAATACGGGATTGATGGCCTGGCCAATGTCGTGTGCGATCCAGATTTTTGGCACCGTCACGATCCCGGTTTCCGGATTGACCTCCACCTCGGCGACTGACGCCGTACAACTAAAGGCCGGCGACGGACCGATTGTGGCTCCTTTGTATTTTCCGGGTGCGGCTGGCGGTTTGTAGGAGCCGGTCGTGCCCAGTGTGCCGAATTTTTCCTCGGCGAGCCAGACGGCGTCCACAAAACTCATTCCTTTTTCCGGATTCTCCGTATCAAAAACGCGGCGATCTGCAAACGTTAGCCTGCTGCCTGGAACTTCGAGTTTTTCCGAAACGGCCTGGCGCAAGATTTCTCGTGCTCGCTGGGCGGCCTGGATCGCAGCATTACCGGTCATGAGCGTAACGCGGCTCGAGTAGCTGCCCAGATCGACAGGAGTGAGATCGGTGTCGCCCGTGACGACTCGGATGTCAAAGGGATCAATCCCCAAAACTTCAGCGACAATGTAGGCGAGAATCGAATCCGAGCCTTGGCCGATCTCGACGGAACCACAAAAAACGCATACGCCCCCACTGCGATCCAGCTTCAATTGCACGCCAGAATGCGGCAACTTGTTGTAGTAGATTGGAGTTTGCGTCCCGGTCATGTAAGCGCTGCATGCGATCCCGACGCCTCTGCCGTGGGCCAGCTTCCGGAACTTGTTCTTCCAACCGGAGCCTTCCACCACTTTATCGATGCATTTACCCAATGCGAGAGTGCCGATCCGAATCCAATTGGCCGTAATGAAATTCGGCGGAACCGCATGTTGTTTGCGCATCTCCGCCGGGTCGAGCCCCAAGTGCTCGGCGATCCTGTCCATTTGGATTTCCTGGGCCCAGCGCGGCTGCGGAGTTCCGTGGCCGCGTTTCGGGCCGCAGGGAGCCTTGTTGGTGAAGACTCGCACGGCTTCAAATCTATAGTTCGGCAGTTTGTAGGTGGTTGGTTGAAGGATGCCGGTATAAAACGTGCTGGCCACACCGTGGCCTCCATAAGCGCCGCCGTCCAAAATCGTGCGATGGTGCATCGCAGTAATGGAGCCGTCTTTCTTGTATCCAGTCTTCGTGGACATGAGGACGGGATGCCGTCCGCGGTGGGCGTAGAAGACTTCTTCACGCGTTAAGCAGATCTTGACAGGGCGTCCCGTGATCATCGCCAGCTTGGAGACGGCGATCTCATGGTTAAAGGGATCGCACTTCCCTCCAAAGCCCCCTCCGTTCGGTGTTGCGATGACCCGGATATGGCTGGTGGGAAGACCGAGCACTTTGGCCAGGTGCCGATGCAGGTAGTGCATGTCCTGGGTGGAAGTCCACAGCGTGAGCTTGCCGTCATGGCTGAATTGGGCCAGGCTTGCATGCTGTTCCAACGCAAGGTGTGTGCTGCCTTCGTAGAACGTGATGTCTTCCCGGACGAAGTCGGCCTCGGCGAAGCCTGCCTGTACGTTGCCGAATTCGTAGACTTGTCTCCGATGAATATTGCCTAGTTCGCCGTATTCATGGATGCGGGGCTCGGGCTTGTCAAACGCATCCTGGATCGACGTGATCGTCGGAAGCGGTTCATACTCGACCTCAATCAAGTCCAAAGCTTCGGTTGCCACATCTTCATCCACTGCGGCAATAGCGGCTACCGGATCTCCCACCATTCGCACTCTGTCGATGGCCAGAGCGTGCTCATCCTCGCTGACGGGAAGGGCACCGAACGTCGTCGGCAGGTCTTTTCCAAGAAGCACGGCCTTGACGCCCGGAAAGGCTTCCGCTTTCGAAATATCAATTTTCACAATGCGCGCGTGGGGGACCGGGCTGCGCAAGAGCTTCGTGTGCAGCATTCGCGGAAGCACCAGGTCGTCGGCATACTTCAATTCACCGGTGCACTTTACTTTCGCGTCCACTTTTGGGAACGGCCTTCCAACAACGCGCAAACCATTCCGCCTTGATCCGTTATTGCCAGCCATAAATGCTCTCCTCGGCGGGTTCGGCCTGCTCGCCAGCGATCCGTGCGGCAGCCAGTTCCACGGCTTCGTAGATCTTGATGTAGCCGGTGCAGCGGCAAATGTTTCCGCCCAGGGCTTCCTTGATTTCGTCGCGGGAAGGCCGCGGGGCTTTCTCCAGCAGTACTTTTGCCGTGAGGAGAATTCCAGGCGTGCAATATCCGCATTGGGCGGCGCCCAGTTCAGCAAAGGCCTGCTGCAACGGATGAAGTTGCGTTCCCTCCGCCATACCTTCGACCGTGGTCACCTCATGCCCCTCCAATGCAACTCCTAAGGCCAGACAGGAAAGCACCGGGTGGCCGTCCACCAGCACCGCGCAGCACCCGCATTCCCCTAACTCGCAACCGTGCTTGGTTCCGGTGAGTCGCAGGTCCTCGCGAAGCACTTCCAGAAGTGTTTTGTGCGGAGCAAACGCCACTTCGACCTGCTCGCCATTCACACGCAGGCTGATGTGGGCCTTCTCCAGCTTAGCCTTACTCCTTTTTTTAACCTGCTTCACTCCCATGAATCATCCTTGCGCAAGACCATATGGTAGTCGCCCTTTGGCGTCAAGCTCAAATCGGCCCGGCGAACGGTTGCTAAGATCGTGCTTCACAATACGTGCAGATAGTCTGTTCTGCAAATGTTAGATCCTGATATGTTGTTGGGCAGACAGGGGCAGAACATGGCGTTGATCTCCGTGACACGTTTACGGGTCCGGTCGTTTCGTTACATACCGGGATTCATTTTTTATACGCTACTGTCCGCCCTCCAGGCGAAGCGTGCCTCCGGCAACCTGGGTATCGGTTTGTTACGCGACGCGAACAGCACTTTCTGGACGCGCACCGCCTGGCGGGATGAGGCTTCGATGCGGGCATTCATGATGGCAACGCCGCACCGTCGTGCGATGTCCAGGCTGGTGGACTGGTGCAACGAAGCGGCGGTCGTACATTGGGCACAGGAGAACTCCGGCCTCCCGGATTGGCTAGAGGCGCACCGGAAGATGGTTGCGGAGGGCCGGCGGTCAAAGGTAAAGCACCCGTCGCCGGCACACGAAACGTACGAGATCGCGCCGCCGAAGCTTCGCCCGCGGAGTTGAAACCTCTTGGAGCTTTTTCGCGGTGAAACTGAACTAACTGGAAGGAGATAAGCAGTGAGTAAGACAGGGAGCAAATCAAGAACGCTTTATGAACGTCTTGGCGGCTATGATGCCATTTCCGCAGTGGCCAACGACCTGTTGCCGCGCTTACAAGGGGATGCGCGACTGGCTCGCTTTTGGCAGCATCGAGGAGAGGATGGCGTAAAGCGGGAAAAACAACTCCTGATCGATTTTCTGTGCTCCAGTGCAGGCGGTCCCCTGTACTACACCGGACGAGATATGAAGATCTCGCATAAAGGGTTGAAAATCAGTGAAAGCGATTGGTCGGCATTCTTGGGGCACCTCGACGGCACCCTGCAGGCCTTTCACGTCCCTCAGGCCGAACGTGACGAGGTATTTGCGTTTGTAGAGAGCACAAAACGGGACATCGTCGAGGAGTAGACGCGCAAGATCGACTTGAGCCGCTGGGGGTACGCTCCGCGGCGGCTTTTTCCAAGTAGAGTCTGCTATTCTTGGCATATGCCGGAACGCGAAATCCTCGAAGTCGATGTTTTGATTGTCGGTGGCGGGCCCGCCGGACTTGCTGCTGCTTATCATCTGCGTCAACTGAATGGCGACGTTTCAATCGCTGTGCTTGAAAAAGGCAAGGAGATTGGCGCGCATACGATCTCAGGCGCCGTCATGGACCCGCGCGGCATCCAGGAACTGATGCCGGATTGGAAAGAAAAGGGCGCGCCCATCGAGAAGCCGGTCGACGAGGACCACGTTCTCTTTCTCACCGAAGGTCGCCAATTTGAACTTCCGATCGTCCCACCGCCTCTCCAAAATCACGGGAATTACATCATCTCACTGAACAAATTCACCCGTTGGTTTGGCGAGCAGGTCGAGCACAGCGGTGTGGATATTTTCGCAGGGTTTGCCGGTGCAGAACTGCTTATCGACGACGGGAAAGTCGCCGGCGTGCAGACAGGCGATAAAGGCATCGACAAGCAAGGCCACAAGAAAAGCAACTTCGAAGCCGGCATTGACATCCGGGCGAAGATCACGATTCTGGCTGAGGGTTCGCGCGGTTCCCTGACCAAGCAACTGGTCAAGACATTCCATCTCGATCGAGACCGGAATCCACAGGTCTACGCAGTTGGAGTGAAAGAAGTCTGGGACGTCCCAAAGGAAAAGAAGACCGGCGGCCGCGTGATTCACACGATGGGTTGGCCACTGCGCAATGAAGAATTCGGCGGCGGATTCATTTACAACATGTCCGATGGCCGCGTCTCGATCGGATTCGTTGTTGGGCTGGATTATCTCGATCCTCGGCTGGATCCGCATCAGCGATTTCAAGAGTTCAAGACACATCCTCATATAAAGAGCATCCTGGAAGGTGGCACGCTCTATTCATACGGCGCTAAGACGATTCCGGAAGGCGGCTACTGGGCGCAGCCCCAGTATTACTTCAACGGAGGATTAATCATTGGCGATGCCGCTGGATTCTTGAATTCGATGCGTCTAAAGGGCATTCATCTCGCGTTCAAGACCGGCATGCTTGCGGCGCAAGCTGCGTTCGAGTCGCTGGAGGCGAACGACTTTTCTGCCAAAAGGCTGAAACGCTTTGAGGAACTGGTGGAGAACAGCTGGGTTAAAAAGGAACTCTGGAAGGTTCGGAATTTTCACCAAAGCTTCGAGCACGGACTGCTTGCAGGAATGATTCACACGGGCCTTCAAATGGTGACTGCAGGACGGGGACTGTGGAATCGTAACCCGAATCGTCCCGGCCATCTGCGCATGCGGCAATTAAGAGAGTATTACGACGGCAAAGTACCTGCGTACGCTCAGCCGGTCTTCGATGGCAAACTGACTTTTGACAAGCTAACGGATGTTTTTAACTCGGGAACCGATCACGACGAAGATCAGCCGTGCCACCTCGTCGTCTTGCAGCCTGATATTTGCCATCCGCGCTGTACAGCGGAATACGGCAATCCGTGCCAGTCTTTCTGTCCTGCGGCCGTGTATGAGATGACGGATACCGGCAACGGACAGCTTCGCCTGCAAATCAACGCTTCCAACTGCGTCCACTGCAAGACGTGCGACATCATGGACCCCTACGAGGTTATCAACTGGATCACACCTGAGGGCGGCGGGGGCCCCGGGTACGAGTTGCTGTGAGCGATACCTTTTGCACCTACTCAATTATTGTTGCTGCGAACAGCCGGCGTTGCCGCAAGCAATTCCGCTTTAGCTCTTCGCGCGTCGGCTTCGGTCAGCCAATGCTCTTTCACCAAACGATCCGCCGTCTGTTCGACTTTGGCGGCGTAGTTCTTGTAATTCCCGTAGAGAGATTCCAGGCGTGACCAAGTAAAAGGCTCAACATGCCCCATTTCCCGGCAAGTTCCCGGACCCGGGCTGGTCACGAAGTAGTTTGCAGCAGGAACCTCCACATAGACACTGCGAACGCCACCCACACCGTGGCCGAACTGGTCGAGCACAAAACTCTGCTGTGGAGTTCCCGCATCCTTTAACTCGAGGCGCGCCGCTTTCGGAAGCGGCGTCCCTTTCCGCACAAATTGATCCAGGTTGGTAAACGTGGCGTTATAGACCTGGGCCAGGACGGGAAGCGGCATCAATGGAATTTCCGGCTCGCATCGGGCGGTGAACGGCCAGGCCGGCGGGCCTTGAGCGGACCCTACCGCTGCGACCTGGTCTTCCATCCTTGGAAAGCCGTAATATGCCCACCAATCGATGTGGCCGACTCCGGCGAGCTCGTACAACCGAAAAATATCGTTCGCGGCATCGCTGTCCGGGCGACGCGATGCCAGTGTCCCCAGCGTTTCGCCTTGCGCCGTCGCGACGATGACAGGAACGTTGACGCCTTTGACCATTCGCCGCGGATCGTTCGCGCCCGGCGCGGCCGCACACTGGTTGATGCGGGCCGGGTTGAAGCCGGGCCTCATGAGATACGCGTCGAAGACGGTCTTGCCATTTGCCAGAGTGGCCCGCGAATGAATCGTGTTGATGTATGTCGCAATATCGCCGCCCTGGGCCGTAGCGAACACGTACTGCGCGCTCAATCCCGCCAGGGTGCCACTCTTAAGCAGCGCCGCCACCTGGCTCAGCATGTCAAAGCGCAGGCCTTCTTCCGATGGCGAAGGAGCGCTGTTCGGTGCCGAGGCGCACGGCGCATTGGGCGTCGGATTCGCAAAAGACAACTGCGCGTACCTGGTGGGATTGAATTTCTTTAGGCCATCGATAGATGCAGGCAGCGTCACCCCGACCCAGGCAGCCCCGCTCTCTACGATGTAGTCATGTGTGTATCCCCACATCATGGGCCAATCGAAGCGCCGGGCTGTGAACATGGGCTCGAAGATCACGGTACCGCTGAATCTGGCGGGATCCATAGGACGCCGCACCAGAATCCGGGTTCCGTAAGGAGCGTTCGGCGTTTTCACGCTCACGGTCCCGTCTGCAGCCCAATCGTAGACATTCGCGGAGCCGGTAACGATGAACTCCTCTTCGACATAGCCAACCTTCGCGAGATCGATCACCGGCGTGCTCTTATTCGCCGCTGCAAACGGAAAAGAATCTGCGGTCACGGGAATCGGACGGGTCACTTTCGGGATTGCTACTGCGCCCGGACCACTCTGTGCGGCTGCGGCGCCGGTTCCGCAAACAATGATTGTGATTAAGGCCAATACGGCGGCCCAATCTTTTCTCTTGAGGCACATCATCTTTCTCTTCTCCTTTGGATCAAAGGCAAAACCAGCAGCAAGTTTTCGATAATGGTCAGCGCGAACTGTAGTCGCGGTCTATGACTGCCGGCAATTTAACACTTGTTGAACCGTCCGCGCTCGTAAGAGGGCGCTACAATGGAGCTCTCAGTTTCTTGCAAACTGACCAACTATGCAAGGACTGCGCCATTCATATCCCGGTTCCTGGGCGGGATGAACGCGGGCTAAAGCCCGACTACATGACAACTTGTTGCATTCTCCGTGTAGTCGCGGGCTTTAGCCCGGTTCATCCCTGTGCTACGACAGTCACGGGTAATAGTACATTAACGTGTTGCCGGGTGAATGACGACGTCTCCCCCAGCGAAAGCTGCTGCGCCAAGGTTCGCCATGGCTAGCTCGACATATTTCGCTTCTTTCTCAATCCCGATAAATCGCCGGTGTTCTTGTAGGGCAGCTAAGGCTGTCGTACCACTGCCCAAAAAGCAGTCTAAGACGACATCACCGGGATCGGTCAGCAGTCGAATGGTTCTGCGGGGTAGTTCGATTGGGAACTTGGATTCATGATCGTTATTGGCTCTGACCGATGGAAAAGCCCACACGGCACGCGATCCCCAGTGAGTCCATTCTTCTTTAGTTAATCTCGAACGATCAACGGTCGTGATACCTGGCTTCCAGAAGAAATATAGGTACTCGAATTCATCAACGGAACGGTAGGACAACGTGTGCCATCGGCCATTTTCCCATGCCGCATCTTTAACCCATACACGCCGATCATAGGGGTAGAATCCGGCCGACAGCCCCCACTCTTCGACGAGACCGCCAACTATTTTTACCCTAGTCTGTGCCTCGTATTTTCCGCCGCGGATGTTGTTTCCATTTAAACGGCGGTCGACTGTTTGCTCGCTACAGCCGAGAAACGAAGCGATTTGGTAGCGATTCATATCGGGATGTTCCCTCAGCGCACATAACACATCCTCCGTGGAAACCTTAGAACGCCTCCGGCTGACGTTATCTGCCTGGATCTTGGGCATCGATGAGTCGCTGAAGCAAAGAATATCGGCAATGTTGATGACGAGAAATCCTCCGGGTTTAATGATTCCGAAATGGAGCTGAACGGCTGTACGCAGCAATGATTGCCAGTGGTCGAATGTCAAATCGCATTCGTATTGTTTTCCAACAAAATACGGTGGTGACCATACGCTTAGCGCAATAGAGTCTGGCTTGATTTGTGGCAGCAATTGTAGGGCATCGCCTTCATAGATGTGGTTTGGGTTTAAGAACGAAGTTGATCGGGATGCTTTCAATCTTGAGATTGCATGCGGTGCAGGCGCTAGTTGTTCTCTCAAATGTTGCGGTAGGCGATCAAAATTGATTCGAGGCTTCTGACGTGCGCTCATAAGGTACTTTCTTTGAGTGATAGGCGCCGCAAAAAAGGCACTCCCAGAGTGGCGATGGTGTAGGACGATTTAGGTCCAGGCCGATCTACGAAATCTACGAATCGTGCTTGAAGTTTTCCATCCGATTCTGATAGCCTCCTGCGCTTTCCGGCCCACGCAAATTCACAGGAATCGGAATCCGGGAGATAAAGATGGCAGAAATCCTCGCCAGTGAAATTATGGCGACCGCCGGTGCTAGAGAACTCCACGACGGTGAAGTCGTTGTCGTCGGCCTTGGACTGCCCCAGGTGGCCAGTGTGCTCGCCAAACGGACGCACGCGCCGAGGCTCAGTGCTCTTCTGGAGATTGGTGTGATGAATATGAGCCCGATCGATACTGCGGTGGGCCTGGCGGATCCTCGGATTTGGTACCGGGCAACGTGCTGGAGCGGCTTTCTGGATGTCATGGGGATGAACGTACATCGTGGCGTTGTCGACGTAGGTTTTCTCGGGGCTCTGGAGATAGACCGTTTCGGCAACATCAACACAACGCTCTTGAAGGAGGACTCCGGAAAAGTGCGCTATTTTAACGGCAGCGCCGGCGGAAACGATATTGCCTCGCTCGCCAAGCGCGTGATCATGATTATGCGGCATGAAAAGCGCAAGCTGCCGGACGCTGTGGCCCACCTCACGAGTCCCGGATTTGTGGGCGGACGCAGCCGCCAGCAATTGGGCTTGCGCGGAGGAGGTCCGCACCGCGTCATCACCGATATGGCTGTGCTGGGTTTCGATCCCGAGACTCATTCGGCTATGCTGCTCTCCTTGCATCCGGTGGTTCGATTGGAAGACGTGGTGGAAAATACGGGCTTTCCCCTGCACATCCCCAAGCAGGTTCCTATTACGCCGCTTCCCACCGCGGAAGAGCTGCGTCTTTTGCGCGAAGAGATCGACCCCAAAGGCGTTTACTTAAGGTAAGAAGTTAGGAATTAAGGGGACAGTGACCGAATTCTTGAACCTCAGAATTCGGTCACTGTCCCCTTAATTCCTATCGCGGAGGAAGAATCGTGATCTATGACATCGAACTCAATTCGGCTGCGCATTACCCGGTTGCGGGAATCGTGGACTTGTCGCCGTCGATTGAACAGGCCGGCTTTGGCGCGTTCTGGAAAGGCGAATCCAACAGCACGGACCCGCTGATTATGATTTCCGCAATTGCGGCGCGCACTCGCACGCTCAAGTTGGGAACCGCTATCTATCATATCTATGGCCGCAGCGCAGTCACTCTGGGCATCCAATCGGCCACGTTGCAGGACCTTTCGGGAGGAAGGTTGCTCTTGGGTCTTGGCGTCGCTAACAAGACGATCGCCGCCTGGCACGGAGGCACATTCGATCGTCCGCTGCGCCGCGCCCGCGAGTACATCGACATCGTTCGCCGCACTGCCGCCGGTGAGCGAGTGGAATATCAGGGAGAAGTCTATTCGACGGGGCAGCGCTTCCAACTTTCCTGGAAGCCCAGCCAGCCATCGTTTCCTATCTACCTTGCGGGCCTGGGTCCGCAGATGACGCGGCTCGTCGGGCAGATCTCCGATGGCGTGTTCATCAATATGGCAACCCCCGCCACGATTCGGGAAATCGCAGGCCGCGTTCGCGCCGGAGCTGTCGAGGCGGGCCGCGATCCGGACAAAATTGAGATCATCGCGAAGGTGCGCGTGTCGCTGCATCCGGACCGGACGATGGCGCGCTCACGCCTGCGGCAGGTCTTGACGTTTTACAACATCGCCGATCACTATCGCGACATGCTCAAAGCTTCCGGATTCGAGCAGGAGGTGAACGCTATCCAGGGGGCCTTCAAAGCGGGCGGGTTCAAAGCCGCCAGTGCGCTGATCACCGACGCCTACATGGACAAGCTGCCCGTCATCCCGGCGACATCCGTGAAAGAAATCAAGGAAAGGCTGCAACCCTTTGTAGAGGCTGGTGTCCATCGACTAATTGTTCCTTATGTCCCTGTGACGGAGCCAGTCATCGAAGATGCCCGTCGATTCGTTGAAGCGTGGGGGAATTCATAGCCGCGAATTGCGCCAATCGCGTCATGGGCGTAATTGGCGGCAAAATTCTCCTTTTTTAAAGGAGGCTATTATGTGCGATTTTGCTGCTGATGCCGAAGCGGCCCGACAGCTCCTCGTGGGCCGAGTGTTGACTGTGGAACGGGTCCGGCAACTCAATGCCAAAGATTATTTCTACCAAATGCTCAAAGACAACCCGGAGATGCTCAAGATTTATCCGGGAATCGAGAATGAGCTTTTGCTGGGCGCTATCGACTGTCATATTCATGCTTATCCGGATTTTGTCCATCGCTCCCAGGACATGATTCAGATCGCGATTGACGCTTCGAAGGCCGGAATGCGTGCCCTGGCCTTTAAAGACCATTGGAACGTCAGCGCCAATGCCGCCTTCCTCGCGCAGCGGCATATTGACTACCTGGTCGAAAAGGGGGAATTGACTCACCGCGTGGAAATCTATGGCGGAGCGGGAACCTGCCTGGGAATGAACCCCGAGGCGATCCGCATCGCCTTACAGTATCCAAACTTTAAGATGATATGGTTTCCCACCTTCACATCGCTGGGCTTCTGGCGCGGCGCCGGACAACCCGAGAAAGGCGGCGTGCGGCTGGTGAGCGAGGACGGTGAGGTGCTCCCGGAAGTCGTCGAGATCATGAAAATGGCGGTGGCAAAGAAGGTCGGAATCGGCTTCGGACACACCGACTTCAAGGAGTTATTGCCACTGGCGAAGAAAGCCAGGGAACTCGGCGTCCGGGCAACTTTGGACCATCCTTTGTTAGAACTGAACAAGCTGTTGCTGGAGGAGATGAAGGAACTCGCTGAGCTTGGAGTCTATGTGGGGACGTACTGCCAGCCCATGATACCGAGTTTGTATCAGCCGGTGGCCGATCCGATGGAAACAATCCACACGATCAAGGAAATTGGCCCCAAGCGATGCATCATCGGAAGTGACTTTGGCCAGGTTCTGCACATGGACAGTATCGACGGCATGAGAGTCTTTATTCGGGCGCTGCTCGCCTTCGGGATCAAGCCGGACGAGGTCCGAGTCATGCTGCATGACAACCCGGCCAAGCTGATGTGGCTGGACTAAGTACAGCTTTTCGCAAATACGGTCACGTATGAGGAAACAAACGATCTGACCAATGCTCAATTCCCATCCGATGAGAATTGGGAATCGAGAATTGAGCATTGGTCAGATCTTGTCTTCATCTTTTCTGGCTTACATATCTCGTCGCAGGTCGTGCTCTCCCAAGCTTTGCTTGGCGCGATGAAATTACTATCCGCATCGGAATGACTTCTGTCTTTATGCGATAATGAACCCGGCGTGCATTCCTTGGAGGATGACCTCATGTCGAGAAGGTTTAGTGTTGAGCTTGAATTGCCGGACGACGTCGTCGAGGACCTTCAAGACGAAGATCTCAGCAGCAAAGCCAAAGAAGCGCTTGTTATGGAATTGTTACGTGAGCATAGAGTCTCGCAAGGCAAGGCAGCTGCGATTTTGGGTTTGAGCCGTGAAAATCTCTTTCCTTTGATGACGAGATACAAAGTACCCGTGATCGATCTCAGTGACGATGAATTGTATGAGGAATTGAACAAGCCCCTGCCGCGCGACTGATCGTCTCCGACTTACATGTCTGCTGTTTCCAATTCCGGTCCAATCCTCTCCTTTGGACGAGCTGACCTCTTGGGTCTCCTTGAGAAAGTTTTGAAGGAAATCCATATTCCCAATGCAGTCTACGACGAGATTGTTGTTCATCGCGCCGAGGTGTTCTGGACGCCAACCTGGTCTTTTGCGGCCGCTGCGAGCCCACAACCTCGGCGCTGATGAAACGAGATTTCTATTCTGCTTCAATTGCCGAATTTCGAAATACTGCTCGTGAGCAGATCCTCGGCCAACTTGCTGCGAACAATCCGTTCTCGTTGGAACAAACTCAGAGGAACGCATGGCTGGAGGAGATCGACATCCTCCACGACCTACTTTCGAACCGCGAAGGTTTCATTTACTTCGAGTACTCAATCCCCAGAATGGGGAAGCGCATTGACGTTGTTCTGATTATCGGCCCGGCGATTTTTGTTCTGGAATTCAAGGTTGGCGAAACCGAGTTCACTATGGCTGGGCTAGATCAGGTTTGCGACTATGCCCTGGACGGCTTAGCTGGCGATCGGTGGTGGATATGGCGGTGGATCCGGAATCCACTGTACCGTGACAACCTACTGATGCCTAACGGCTAAATAATCTATATCCGTGAAGTCTCCGTCGAATCTCTCCTGCCGAGTGGCTATTACGAAGCGTTCCTCGAAATGCATGTTGAACAGGTCCGGTGCTGGAGCAGCCGAACATTCCCGTTGGTGTTGTGACTGCCATTGCGGCGCCGGCGAGTTTGCGGATTTAGATCGACGGGGAAGGGGGTCATGCCGGCGCCGTGCTCATACCAGATCGGCGCGACGCGTTCCTTGCCGCGGCAGAAATCAGCCTCGCTGTCGAATCGGCGGCCAAGTCCACCGGGGCCATCGACTCGGTGGCGACTGTCGGAGTGTGCGATGTGTTTCCCGGGGCGGTTAACAGCATTCCAAGCCGCGTCAAGTTAGAGATCGATGTACGCGACATCGATCTCACGCGCCGGGTATATTGTATTGCGCGCAATCGAACGGGCCCGCGACGGAGTCGCCGAACGAAGGAACATCCACTTCGAAAGAGAAGTTCTGAACGCGGACAGTCGAGTCGCAAAGCGGTGGACACGCTGACTCAATCCTGCGAGATGTTCGGAATCCCGTGCTTACCCAATCTACAGGTGAGCTGGCTTACGACTTAGCCCAATCCTCCCAAATAGGTCCTTGGACGCGGGCGAATTCCTTCCCGTTTGCGGTGACCAATGTCACCTTGTGACGGACCGCCTGCCCCGCGATCAATAGATCGTATGCCCCTATCGGCCGGCCCGCCGCTTCCAATTCCGCCCGTATCGTTCCCGCAGTTCTTGCATCTTCTTCTTCGAAAGCCATCAAACGGATGGGGCCAGCGAGAAAAGTGTCCAATCGTTCTGCATTGACTTCTTGATGTCGGCTCTTTGCAACTCCGTACCACAGTTCGAAAGCCACAACCGTGGATACGTTCACCTCGGCGCCACTCTCAATCGCTTTCTGAAACTTACCGCGTACGGCGGACGGCTTGCCCTTGATTAAGGCGATGCAAGCGTTGGTATCGAGAAGATAGGTCAATCAAAGATCTCGCGGCGGGGTGTCACCGGCTGCTGTCGGCTTCCTTTCTTCAAAAACAGCTTGGCCTTGAAGCGGTCAAGCTCCGCGAACCACTTGGAGACATCGGGAATGACAGGCTCCAAGAGCACTCCTTCGCCAACGCGTCGAATCCGGACTTCGTCTCCCTCAAAACGGAATTCGCGTGGAAGGCGCACCGCCTGGCTACGACCGTTGCGGAAAAGTTTGGCCGTCTTGGTTTTGGACACTCATGCACCTCAGTACAGAGCGATATATCACAAATATATACTACGGCCAACGCCTGAACGAAGCCGTCTCCGGAGATCGGGACCTCATCTGTCCAGTTCGACCGGATACTGAAACCTTCAATACAACCTGGATGGAGTCCATCGCTGATGACCGAATCCACAGGACGGTTAAGAGCCTTTGCGTACTTAGACGCCGAAAAGACGCCTGTCTACCGGCAAATTATGCGCAGATTCCTCCGCGCCAAGGAGGCATTTGGAATCCATCTTCGTCCGTCTGACATACGCGACGGAATACTTGGCGACATCGAACTCACTGAAATCGAGGGCGCGCTCGAACAACTATGCCAATGGGGCAACTTAGAGAAGCATGCCGATACAGCGGATGTCTCAACCGTAGAGGATTTCTATCGACCTCGCTTTCTCTACCAATTGACAGTGGAAGGAGAGGCAGTA
>Ga0137378_10000972_pt1 | contig 23802 bp, 24 predicted proteins | sample SagtaG_21_FD_104813 | JGI IMG/M metagenome (GOLD analysis project Ga0137378, IMG submission 104813) | Vadose zone soil microbial communities from Sagehorn Ranch, Mendocino, California, USA - Sage2_L_60_16 metaG | ecosystem: Environmental > Terrestrial > Soil > Vadose zone | place: USA... | reverse complement strand
TCGATAGAGCTTCCATCCAGACTATTAGCTGCTTGAGAAACATCTACGAATCAAAACAGCCTGTGAACTATAATATGCCGATGTACTTTGAAGCATATTATAGGCCGAAAATGCCAGGATATGAGTAAAATTTCACCCCGTATTGAGAGGTATTCCTCGCAGACGTGTCCCGTATGCGGGGAGCGGAGCAAGCACCGCAGGATATACTGTTGCCCGCACTGTAGGGCCACAGGCCCGCGTGACGCAGTAGGCGCGACTCCATATCCTGGGTCTCGGTCAACATGGTGACATGCTCCCAGGCCGTTGCCTGCCCTTGCAGGTGAAGTATCTGCGCCCTTGGCGCAGTAGTTCGGGCGGACACCCCGCACATAGCTCGGCGTGAGCCGAGAAGCCCCCGGCTTTAGCCGTGGGGAGTGTCACACGCCCTGACGAAATCCTTCCTCAATCCAGGTAATGTGCGTGGCTGCATGCCCCGCTCTCCCGGCAAACAAGTCACCGGCGGCCTGGTCACCAATGACAGCGGGCACCAGAGCGGCCAGCTGATCATCGGTGAACTGTTGCAGGAGGTCCAATGTTTCCTGCCGCGCCGCCAGGTAATCCGCTGCCAGCATCTCCATACTGTCGTCATGGTGCTCGTTCACGTAGGTTTGATTGACGCTGGCGACGGCCATCCCCAGCCGCTCCACCTCCTCCGGGGTCAGCTCGCTCAGATTGCCCGGAGTGCCCGGCATTTCCATTCCCGCCGGGTATTGAAGGCGTAATAGAACGTCTCGAGTCTCGCCGGCGAGTGTACGGCGCAGCAATCGCTGGATGTTGCGCTCGCTTTTCACCAGGTGTGCAAAATGATCCTTGGCGCGCCACGGAGCTGCTCCGGGAACTTCACTCGCCGTTGCCGGGCGCTCCAGGTCTTCCGGGCTCAGCCCTTGAAAAAACGCCATGACCTGCGTCTGCGATGCCGCAAGTGTATCCAAAATCTCTGCACGAGTTGGCATGATTACCCTCCTAGAAACCAGTGGGAAGCACAAGGCGTGTCCAGACGGCAACCACCGACGTGGCATGAGGGCGACCGTCAGCTCGCCCTGTCGAGAGCCAAAACAGCTCGGCGGTTTCAAGCACGCGGCAGGTCTCCTCCCATGGAGTGGCAACGGCGTTTGGATCACTGTATCGCGGGTCGATGGTTGTGATTGGTTCGTTCATGCAAAAACTCCTTTCGATCATTCAGTGACGCAGCTATGTAGCTCTGGTCATCTGGTCTGTGAGAAGTCGAGTTGCGCCCCTTGAGAAGTATAGCATGCGAACCCGAACAAAACTTCTCCCATCTTGCTCTTCTCTATCTACAGTCAGCACCCATTCCCAGAAAAGGTGAGAGGCCCTCTATCAACCTCGGCGATGACACCAACTTTTTTGCCCAGTTCGAGTGCGCCCCCCTTTCAAGCATCATACGGCGAGGTGTCTGACGTTGCGAGCAAAAGTAATCGGGCTCAGTTCCAGGTGTCGTCTCTGTGTGACGCCATCCCATGGCGCGCTTCCCCCAAGCTCCTGCTCAAAGTCAGGGACATCGCTTGTCATGACCATCATGCCCCAATCGCTGACTCTCGCGCCCATCACGGCTGCTTTAAAACGCGCGGTCTGCGTCACCGCCCATGCAGACATAAAACCTCCCTGGCTCCATCCTCCAATCCCCAGTCGCTCAGGGTCTGCTATCCCTCGTGCAATCGCGGCGTCTACCGCCGCGATCACATCCTGGTAATCAGCCTGCCCGACTTCACCTTGTGCTGCTGCCGCGAACTGCTCTCCATGCCCGAAGCCCCCACGAGGGTTCGGCATCAACACGATATACCCGGCCAGCGCCAGCCATTGCCCCCAGTCGAGGGGGTGCAAGTGGAATTCGTGTCCCCATCTGCCATAGGGTCCGCCATGGACGAGCACGACCATCGGCAAGGGGGAAGCCTCCACTTCCCCGGCCGGCCGGATCAGAATCCCATCCAGCTTCAACCCGTCTCTGGCGGTCCAGAGGAACGGTTCTTGCTTGCCAAAGGAAATGCCAGCCAGTTGCTCCTGGTGGGTCGAAATCTGCTGAAGGCCTATCGATCTGGCGTTTTGTCCGGCCTGTTCCTGGCCGGACCACACCTCCCGGGGCCGGTCTCCTGCACTGCGAACGACTGCGACGGTCAGCTTTCCATCTTCGCTGCGCCGCACATCCCAGGAGTCGTGCTCCACACCGCGCTCCCCGTCCATATCACCCAGGAGCGTGACCGCCTCTCCCTTCTTGGGATCCAGCAGGTCTATGCGACTTCCCAATCCTTCTCCTATCAGGACAGCAAGCGATGAAGTCTGATGGAGCGCCCGCACCTCGGCTGCACAGTTGGTCTGGCCACATGCAATATGCGTTGACTCTCCTCCCTGAACCGGAACGGCATAGACCGCAAATGATGACTGGCTTTTCTTGGCAACAGAGGCCAGGAAAAAGAGGGTGCTTCCATCCTGAGATCAGGTCAGCGAATGGATCGCGCAGGGAAAATGGCACACGACCTGAGGTTCGCCCCCGGCGATGGCGATGCGTTCAATCACCACTTCATGAGCACGGGCTTCCAGGTCCGGAGTCTGGTGGACGACGTAAGCAATCTCCGTTCCATGTGGATGCCAGGTAAAATCGGCAATGTGCCGCTCCCCCGCGGCCAGTGTGGTGATCTCCCTGGTCGCCAATAAGAGGAGGCGCAGCCGCGCGTAGGGCCATTTTTCACCATAGACGCGCGCGTCATCGCGCTCCTTCTCTTGCTTCTCATCCTCTTCCGTTGGTTCATCAGAGCTGGTAAAGGCAATCTGACCGCCTCCCGGCGACCAGGCGAAATCATCCACGCTTTTCTTGTTTTTGATCGAGGTCAGCGCCAGCGCCTCACCGCCATCAGCAGCGATGAGGTAGAGTTGGCCAGTGCCCCGTTTTGCCCGATCAGAAAGAAAAGCCAGGTATTTGCCGTCCGGCGACCACCGTGGATGCCGATCGTGTGCCTCCCCCGCGGTGAACTGCCGCGCTTCTCTGTCGCGATCAGTGCTGGCAATCCAGATGGCGCTGCTCTCATGCTCCTCTTTTTTGCCCGTAGGAGCCAGGATATACGCCACCTGTTTCCCATGGGGCGCGATTTGCACATCCTGTGGGAAATCTTGATCGACAATCAGTTCGGCGGTCAATTCAGACATCGTTTTCTCCTTCATCGCGTTAGGTTTTCTACCATGTAGTGTGACATTTCAGACGTCTCCTTGGCAATTATTCGCACGCGTTTCGCTTATTCGCGGTCAGGTACAATCAGATAACGAGTGAAGGGGCAGAATACTGACGAGAACTGATGGCGTGGTACAATGTGGTTCCTGGCAGTCTCAGGCGGTAACCATGAGAAATTGGAGAGTTTTTGCTATGTCGTCATCCTCGTCAGATCACAAAGAAGTTATTCGACAAGAGTTTACGCACCAGGCACAGGCGTATGCGGCGAATCCCTTGATCGCGGACCGGTCCCAACTCCTGCGCCTCGTCCAGCTTGTGCGTCCCCAGCCACAGGATCGTGTCCTGGATGTCGCTACAGGGCCAGGCTTTGTCGCGATAGCTTTTGCGGAAGCCGGGTGCGAGGTAGTAGGTATCGATCTTACTGAAGCACCGCTTGCGATTGCGGAGCGGACGCGCCAGTCACGAGGACTCACGAACCTGCGCTTTCAACTGGGGGATGCTGAGCATCTTTCCTTTGGAGAGGAAACATTTGATATAGTCGTCTCTCGTTTTGCCCTTCATCACTGCGAAGATCCGCAACGCGTAATTGCTGAGATGGGGCGAGTATGCCACTCGCAGGGCCTCGTAGCGATTGAAGATCTGGTGGTGAGCGAATATCTAGAGCGGGCTGCCTATCAAAACCGCTTTGAGCAGCTTCGTGACCCCTCGCATACATGCGCGCTCTCCATCAGCGCGTTCCTGGCGCTGTTCACCAACTGTGGACTGGAAGTAGAACAGGTCTCTACCGATCACCTCGACCAGACGGTTGAACAATGGCTCGCGAATGCTCATACTCCGGACGATCTAGCTCAGCAAACTCGAAAAATGATTGAGCAAGATCACCTTCACGATCTCAGTGGAACCCATCCGTTCGTTCAACAGGGGGCAATGCATTTTCGTCAACGAACGGCTCTATTCGTGGGCCGTAAACTCGCTGTTCCCTCGCATGATTCTCCTCAAGGTGAGCCCTGAGTGTGAGGCAGATCTTTGTATAAGCATAAACGGCCAATGATGACCCTGGCAATAATTCAGAAGCCCTGACAAGCTGGATGATGAGTTATTCCAGACCGGATCAGTAGCGTGTCTATGCCCGGGTGGTTTGCAATTTTAGGTTTCTTAGACTCACTATCTTTGAAAACTATTTCTCAGTAATTGTGATCACAGTCTCAGTAACTATGAGATCCTACACATATGGTGATTGTCACAGATATTTGGCAGAAGCCCAGCAGTATTGAGCGTGGGGTAACGCTTATCGTCACACATTTCTGGCAGCTTTTTTCACAAATATTTGGCCAAACCTTGCTTATCGTCAGAAATATTTGGCCAAACCGTACTTCCTTGCATGAATGTGTGAGCCCATGTTCAGGGTTTCACGGTAAAAGAAAAAACAATGCATCTGACCTACGACGTGTTTCCTTTATCGGACACCAACGACCGGCTTGTTGCATTGTTCATCTGCCCTGTGAGAGAATGCTACAACACCCTGTTTCACCCATGACAGAGCACGAGTTGAGGATGTAGAATGTCTCCCCATTTGAGGGGAGACACTTCCTCGGGCTTAGAGCGATCGAACAGGGGAGGAAGGCAGAAGACCGATGTGGAAGAACAATAAACAAGAGAGGAGCACCCTCTCTCAATGTTCCTTCTGTGGTAAAAGCCAAGACCAGGTCAACCGACTCACAGCAGGACCAGGCGATGTATATATCTGTAATGAATGTGTCGATCTCTACCGCAAGCGCATCGAAGAGGCGGCTGGAGAACCCATTGCCATAGGGAAACTCGTACGCGTCTGTAGTTCCTGCGGAACCAGTTGCCCTGCAAGCTACCGTTACTGTTTCAATTGTGGTTCTCAACTCACAAAGGAAACGTGAGATGCTCATGGGTGTTGCATTGACTTCAGCATGATACTCCTCTTACCGCGAAATCTTGTTGAACGTCTTTGTCACTCTTCATTCTCGTCTGAGCTGCTTCGTGAAGTTTGTCTGCATTGGTAGCAGTCAGCGCGGAGACATGTCCCTTCTGAGCAGTGAACAGGGAGTTATAGTATCTTTTACAGGACGTATGAACCATGCGACAATGCCGCTGACGGATCTACTTACGGCCGCTTGAGTCCAGCCTCCGCGAGCGCCCGCTCCAGGAGGTCACGCACTCCGAGGGCTGCTGTCCAGCGGTCAAGATACGCCCAATCGAGTGCATTCCCCTGAGTTCTCAGAATACCGAGGATATCGTTCCATTGCCTGGTAGAGACGCCCCCGCCCATCTGGTACCACTCCAGTTTGTTGACGACCGTATTTTCGGGCGAGGCCATTGGAAAGGCGCGCCCTCCTCGCTGCAAGGGTTGTTGCATCACATGATGCAAAGCATCCTGGTCGAACGCGCGCGGCTTGAGAACGAAGACGTCCACTTTCATGAACGTTTCGTTCGAAATGAGATTAAACGAGGAGCGACGGCGAATGGCGTCGCGTATCGAAGCCTCCACGACATAATAGTCGTTCTCGAGCAGCTTAACGAAAGGGCGCACCTGAGAGGGGTTGCAGGTAGGACCCCACTAAACGGTGGTCGAGCATAAAACCCCCTTTCGTAGGCGAACGAGAGGACGCTTGCAAGCAGTCTTGATCGGTTTAACCGGTTGCTTTGGTCGTCCGCGTCTCTTTGGCTCAACCCAGGGCAAAGGGGCGACCCGATACCTCAAGAGTTCGCAGATGCTCCAGACATGATCAGTCAGCCCTGCAGCCATGGCAGGAGTGCAAGGAGCTCCGAAATGGTTGGTCTTGCTCAATTCATGATGCGGAAAACAGAAATTGTAGCTGCATCCGATCAAATACATGCCGGTTTCTAGGGCGAACATCCGACGAGCGGCATGACGGGATTTGCGCGTCAAGCTGGCCAGTCGTTCGCGGAACGTTCCATTCAAGCGCTCGATAAAAGCGGTGTTCAGAACGCTGCCACCATGGGAGAGCAGAAGCAGTTTCTCTGCTTGGGCCATCACCCCATGGGCCATCTGGCGCGTGATCTCGACCACCCGCTTTTTCTGGGTCCGCTTGATCACGGTGCCAATGTGCAACTGCGGCCAGATCTGCAAACACGCACGTCCGACTCCGCTGTGCTGCTTGACCTTTTCGCGGAAGGCCCGACGAATACTGTTGGGATAGGCACTCCAACCGTCTGTCAAAACCAGCAGCGGGAGCATCGCTTGAGCCGATCGGCGAACCTGGAACATCAAGCGGTCGGCCAGACTGCGATCACGCGAGAGCTGGACCACCCCACCCAGAAACATCCGCGTCGAGACCATCATGGCCAGTCCCATCCACGCCATCATTTTGCACCCTTTCACCCGAATTTCATCGGCTTGAACATGCATCAGGTCCAGTTGCCCTTGCTCGACGATGGCTTGGTGCACGTTTTGGCAGTGCGCTCCCGCTCGATCTCGCCAATCAGCCACCGTACGCTCATCCAAACTGAAGGCATGGACAATCGCTTGAACAGGACACCCATAAGTCAAAAGCGTCACCACGATCACAATCAGATCCACTGGTTTGCGCAACCCCTCAAACATGGTTCCTCGACGGGCGCTGAACGTCCTTTTGCAGACTTTACAGCGATAGCGTTGTCGCTTGCTCTCATGGATGACAATGGTGCCCTGGTCTTGTTGGCCTCTTGCAGAACACGCCAGATTCGGGCAAAATGGTTTCGGCGCGTCCCTCGGCTCTATGTTTGTTTGCATAAACGACAGTATGCCAATGGACGCTTGTTTTTTCAAGCCCCCCTGCTCTTTCCACCGGTTAGTGGAGTCCTACCGGCCTGGTTAAAGGGCATACAAGACCAGTACAGCAAGTACCAGAAGAGGATCGGCAAGAAACACCATCCTCGGAGGACTATTCCTCTGCAGGTGCCCAGAAAAGGAGGACCAGGAGTTTTGTCTTAGCTGCCCTCTGCTTTCAGGCCAGCATCAACCAGGGCTCGTGCCAGGAGGAGTGGGACATCGAGCTGGGCAACCAGCCTTTCAAGGGCTGCCAGGTGAACAGTGGATCCCTGGACTTTGAGCAGGCCGAGTAGGCCATACCAGACATCGTCGGCCCGTTCACCGCTGCTCTTGAACTGCTCGAGGAGCAGCACGGCTACATCCTCTGGCGAGAGCACCCTGACGGGGTGGCTCCCCTCAGCCAGCACGAGCGGGTGTGCTCGGCCTAACATTTCCTGATCGAACGCTCGCGCGCCCGGCAGGGATACGACGACTTTGAGCAGGGACTCCAGGTGAATGAGGGTGAAAAACGTTCCCTGTTGGAGAGCCGCTTGCACTTCGTGCTGGCGGAAGAAGTACTTCGACACCAGCTGCTGGCGGAGAGGGATACTCTGGCGGGGTCCCAAAGCTGCAACGACGTCGAGTTGTAGCGTTGCGCGCTGCATACCGTAGAGTGAACTCGCCAGCGAACCACCGAGGGCGCAGGGAACACCCAGGCTATCCAGAGCCTCGAAGAGCGGGGCGAGCGTCGCCAGGAAGTCAGGAATACCGCTGGGATGCACATCACGCTCCTGCAACGCGGCGCGCAACTCGTCAATCAGGTTTTTACCGTAGTGCCTTTCAAAATAGAGCAGGAGGGCCTCTTGCTCGTCAGCTTGTGGGTAGAGCTGCTGTACATTGATTCTGCCGCCCTCGATCATCGCGTGGCTCCAAGATTGAACAAAGCTGAAACGCCTGGTAAAGGATGCCCTGCGTATCATGTCAATGAGCACGCGTTCGGCGTCGGGACTTGTGTCAATGGATTGTGTTTTCATCAGGTGATCCGCGTTTCTCCGATTGGTCCGCCCATTGAGAGTGTACCGAATACCGGGAGGTAAGTCAAGTGTAAGCAAATGCGAAGGAGTGGTCTGGAGCAAGCTATCTCCCCGCGCGTAAAGTGCAATGGTTGTCAACGCCACCAGCACGCCAGCGCTTACTTTTCCGTCTATTTCTGCTCGTGCCCATGACCTTTCCACCGCCTGGAATCGCCCTGCACGGTACCACAGGTCCTTGTACTGCGAGGAAAAAGCTCTACGAACCGTCTCTCTATCATATGGGCGGTATCTGTCTTACACTCCTGAGATTCTCGGACAAGCGAGGTTAAAGAATATGGATCTCCTTTTGAAAAGACGTCTGGTTGCCCTGCTTCTGCTCAGTAGCTGCCTTTTTGGTGGTTGCGGACCGGGGGCGCAGCCCGCAAACCGGATCGATGGACCTTCTCTGAATGTCGTACTTATGCTTACGATGCATGGGCTGATGGCCCTGAACCGTCAAGACGGCAAGCAGCGCTGGGCTTTTCGACCGCCGGGATGGCAGAGTCCACAGGAATCAGGTACCGGGCCGCTCCTTATCGTTGACGGGGTGGTGTACTGGAAAGCGGATCGCCTCTATGGCATCCGTGCAGAAGACGGAAAACAGCTCTGGAGCACTGCTCTTGATGCCATGGGGCCATCGATATTTATCAGCGCAGCGAGCGACCTGGTCTATACGACCATCTCCTCGACGGTTTACGCATTTGACGAGCAGAACGGCAGGCTGGTCTGATAGAAGGAGACAGGCATTGGCGAGTCGGCAGGTTTGGTGCAATTGCTCCTTGCGGTTAGTGGAACGAGACTATACGTCTGGGGGCCGCAGGCGCTTCTCGCGTTGGATGCCGGGACAGGGGCAACCCGGTGGGAATACAGGCAAAGCAACGCATGCGGCCAGATCACCATTGTGAGGCCTCACAATGGTGATCTGGTCCAGGTAGGAGGAGGAACGCAAGCAGCAAACAGCATCCTCGGATTGCAGGCCAGCGATGGGCAACAACGCTGGCAGATAGCAGTCCCCAATACAGCACTTCTTCGATTGGGGCAGGACCGTTTCTACACGATTGCGGCTGAAAACTCCACGGGAAAAACCTCCCCGGTACCTACCACCATCAGTGCCTATAGCTTCAACAACGGGCAGAGACAATGGACGATCCAGGATCGAGCCGCCTCTTCCGAGTTTGCGGATGAGATCTTCTACCAGGTGCGAGGAGCCACTTTGGGAGAGATTGTGGCCCGAAGCGGAACCGATGGGCATCTCCTCTGGAGCGCCCAGAGCGATCACTCCTACACGTCATTGACCATCGATAATGGAACGATCTACGCCCTGACGCAAAAGGGAGAAGTGGTAGCTCTGTCGGCGCGCGATGGAACACGGCGCTGGATCTACGCCAGTGGCGATGCGCAGGTGGCTCTGAGCGTTCAGGCGCATCTTCCCTACCTGCGGGGCTTCGTTGTTGGTCAGGGGAGAGCAGGCAAATTGGCCGGGACATTGATGGCGCTTGATCCAGATGGCAAGGGTCCCTTGTGGCAGGTACCTGTTGGAGACGAGGCATTCGGACCATTTGGCACCAGTAGCTTAGAGGCGGTCATTACAGTGTTTGAAACTGGCCCTTGTCCATAGAGAGAAACTCACCCAGTCTGCTGGTCTCAGGTTCTCCTGGTTGGGGTAGCAATGTGTATGACCGTAAAACCTTGACCTGTTCATCCATGTTGTATGATGCTCTAATCACGTCGACATCCGGCTAAACCTTGTGTCGAAGGATCGCTGTGTTTGCACACAACGATCCTTCGACACAAGGTCAAGGAAAATGTTTCCCTCTAAAAAACCGTCCAAGTGTTTTCTCCACCTGGACTCTAAAAAAGTTCGGTGAGTCACAGGTATCCTTTTCTACTAACTTTTCCCTATGTGTCAGTCGGCTGGTGCAGAAAACCACTGGCTCTACGAAGCTTTTCCCGGAGGCTCTTGCTTCTTATTCCGGGTAGTATTGATCATCGTACTTCCTTATAAAATCGTCTATGGCTGTGTCTACCTGCACACGGAATGTCAGGTACCTGCCCAGAGCGAGGATGACCCTACTTACGGCATCAGCATGAAGCATACAGCGTTCTTCGAACGGATCAGCCAGCAATTCTTCATCGTCGTCACTGCCACTTCCAACAACATACACCTGATCACCCCCGATATCGGCATCGGCTATACGTTCCTGGAAGCAGCAAAGCGTTACGAATGTTTCCAGTTCACCTGGTCGGAATTGTTCAGTCAATAAATTTCTAACAAACGTTTCAAACGGTCCAATACGCACATCTTCCCCGTCCTCACCAAGCTCATCAGTATATGTGGCCAAAGAGACAAGGAAATCTCCCATGTCTGCTATGCTAATATAGTCTCCGCCTGATAACGCATGTATATGGCCTTTGCGATCAAAGAAGACTCCGCCTGGAGGAACTTCAATCTTATGTTCGGCCGTCTCTTCCGCGAAGTTGTGAAAGAATTCTTCGTACTCCTCAGGGGATAACGCAAACAGCATTGCTTCAAGCTGTTCGTAGGAAGCGTTTGGTGTCTGCTCAACCATATCTCTCTCCTTGCATCATGGAACAGATGAACTATATCAACGTTTATCATTATACACACAAAGAAAACAAAGAGAAAGAATGCGCATTGTGCTCAACTGCTGTAGACCTAACAAAAGGTGTAGTTGAACAGAAACGTACGTTTCGGATTTTCAGCTCTTGAAAACGCCTCTAGACGAGCATGCAGAGAAGAAGTATACTCTCCACGGACAAGAGAAGCAGTAAAAGAGGAGGGCACGAGGGGTGGGAAGTTACCGCTCGCGGAGTATCTACCAGCTTCACATTCAACTTGAGGAGATCGAGCCAGCGATCTGGCGGCGCATTATCGTTCCTGGCAAGATCTCCCTGGCACGTCTCCATCGGCTTCTACAGCTAGCGATGGGGTGGGAGAACTACCATTTACACCTGTTTACGATTGGCGGGATGCAATATGGTGAGCCAGATCCTGAGTATGCCGACGAGGGCATCCAGATCAAGCATGATCGCTATGCGTCAGTGCGCGATGTGCTTCGTACCGAAGGAATGCGTTTTCGCTACGACTACGACTTTGGCGACAATTGGCGTCACGACGTGCTGGTAGAGCGCATACAACTCCTTGATGCGGAAGACTGGGTTGCACCACGGTGTCTCGACGGCAGGCGGGCTTGCCCTCCAGAAGACTGCGGCGGCGTCTCGGGGTATTACGAGTTGCTGGAGGCCCTGCGCGATCCTCACCACGACGATCATGAGCGCTTGCGTACCTGGGCAGGCGTTCACTTCGATCCCGAACTCTTCTCTGTGCAGCAGCTCAATTCGGCCTTTGCTGTGGAGTAAGTATGCGTTTCCGCTCTGTTGCACTCCACATGCCTACCACCGTCAGGATGTGCTACGCTTCCCCAAGCTTGCTCAGCGTGTGCGTCGGCGTTTCTCTTTTGACTTTTTCCTTCCTGGCTTCTCCAGGCGTGGAAATGCATCCCGTTGTATCTTTGGAGTGCCCAGCCCGAGCGGGCTCAGCAGGTCCAACAACACTTCCATGCGAGCGTCACTGAGCCCGCTGATTAACAGGGCGTCCTCTTGCAGTTCGAGGTCTCCGAAGCACACCGTTGCATAGGGAGGAGTATCAAACGCCGGGTCTCCCCAATAGGGCCAGAACGCCCGCTGCGGCGTATCCTGGACGCAATAGAGCCGCTCATCATCCTGCAAGAATGCGTACACCACATCGGCGGGATAGTCGTGAAGCGAGCTGATTGCGGATGTACCAGGCTGTAGCCCTGCATGCCTGGATTTGGGCAAACTGGTCGCCAATATGGCAGGAGTTGGCAACAGGTGCCAAAGGAGTTGCCACTGCCGCAGGGGCAGAGATCATCGGCATCGGTCGGCAGAGAGCTCAAGATGGAGAGCTTCTCTCCTGGCTGCTCTGGATTGGGATCTCCTGATCGTGGTCGCAATACGCCGTGACGACAATAACACCTCCACTCGGATCGAGGGAGTGCAGGTCAGAGCCCGCTAACGCATCGAACATGTCCATCAGTGCTTCTCCTCTAACGATTGGCAAACCACACAGCATATTCCTCCACCAGCTGCCGCGTCTCGGTATCCGCCTCCGTGGCCTTTAGATCGCACAAGGGGAGTTCATTGACTCCATGTGTATGCTTCACTGCCACGATGGTGCCATAGGTGTGCTGGCTACATCAGATATCCGTTCAAGAAAAAGGCCCACTGAGAACGATTATCCGAGCGTGCTTACAAGGAAGCATGAGACACGCCTACAATCAGAAAGTATTGCTCTGTTTTCAAACGCTGTTCACTTATGGTAGTGGCAAAGGAGAAGCTTCTTCTGCGTTTTGTGTTCTTCATCACATGAAGCAAGCAGTCAGTACAGGTAGTCCTCCTTGAGACGGAAAAGGCTTCTTTGGGAGGTGGCAGAGCAGCCTCTCTCGATGGCAGGAGCATCCCCTTATTCCAAATTCATCTGGCCATCTATTCCACAAATATTTGGGTTGACCGTACTTATTCCCATAAATATTCGGGTTAGCCATACAGTATTTCCGATACATTGGATTGGGCATTTGCTCCATTCGGCTTGTGTTATTATTACGTACCGAGCCGCAGGCCTATCAGGATAGGTTCAAATTGTCTATAGAACGAGAGTTAATACAGCCTCTTTTGAGAACAGATGTGCCAAGTAGCCAACACAATGACCGTTTTGTGGTTCATCCGTTGGAATGAGTAAGTGTAATGCAGCTAATAGACATTACTGGAAATAGAACCGGAGCGAAGATTTGACGAGAATCTGTCCTCGATGTGATGCTGAATTTCCCTTACGTGGCAACGGGCGCGGACAATCGTACTGCCCAGACTGTCACAATGCCTATCGCAGGGAGCGGTATGCGTTGTTCTACAAGCTCTCTCCTGAAGAGAAGCGGAGCCGCAACTAATTGAGAGACGAGCCGCAACGCATTGAAGCCTTGCTGGCGTATAGGCTCCGTTGGAAGTAAGCACGATTAGTCGCAATAGAAAATGGACGGAACAAAGGCCCATGGAACGACGGCAAAAGGACATCGTGATGCTGAACGACATCCTTGACTACCTCAACAATTACGAAGCCCGATCGCGATCTCATCATCCGCTTTCGCGGACGCTCGCAGGAGCAGCTGCTGGACCTGGATAGCTCGCCGGTCGCTGTGGCTGCCGTTGCGCGAGAGTGGCTGAAGGGCAATGAGCCGATAGAGCCGAGTGTCCTACCTCCGAAGACGAGCCAGGTCCTCTATGCCTATCTCAGCGATGAGCGGGTGTATGGCAATCGCCTTTTGACCATGCCGAGCGATTCGCCGATCTGGTTGTCATTCAGCAACCGCAATTTCAGCCAGGCCATCGGGCCGCGCACGATCGGCAACATGTGTGAGCGCTACCTGGGAACGGGCAAGGTGCATACGACGCGCCATACGGCTGCTGTCAATCTGTCGCACCAAAAAAGGGTGAAAGGACTACGAATACATGGCAGAAGCTCCTGAAACCATCGACATTTTCTCAGCCAGGCCGGGGGATATCGTTATCTATGGCGGGTACAGCAGTTCAGAAGCCCTACGTGATGCATGCTTTGTGGGGATATACCAGGGCTTCGAATATTGGACACCGGATGAGCGACCACGAGAAAGGGCGAACGAACATGGACAAACACCAATTGGCCCAGGAACTCCGCCAACGGCAATATGCCCGCGGCCTGGTCGAAAAGAAGTACATCGATGCGCTCTCTGACAATGACATCATCGAGAGCTACATCACCTGTTCGGGGTGTGGCGCGAAGTTCGTCCCGCTCGACGATCTTGATCTGATGATCAAACGGGCCAGGTCAGCCGAGCAGTTCATCGCGGCTATCGCCCCACACACGCATTGAAGAGTGGGCTGAGACGGCCATCCCAGCCCACAGAAAGAAAGGACGCACCCAGCGTATGGCACATACCCCACACGATCCTGAGAGGGTCATCGAAAAGGCCTTTCTTGTGCGGTTTTTCGCCGATGGTGGATTCCGCGTCGAGGGCCCGTTTCCGCCCATGCAAGTGCAGCGCCTTATCGATACCAACGAATGCCAGGCGTGGTTACGGGACCCTGCACTCGTTGCCATCTGGGGGAGCGAGCCCGTCGCCAATGTTGGCGAGCTGTTCACGCTCGCGCCAGAGATCAACGAGATCGCGTCTCGCCTCGCACACAGGCGTTATCAGCCGCTGAAAGCGAACCACTATCGTGCGCAACATGCCCGCCACTGGCAGGACGAGCAAGGACAAACCCCATGAAAGGACATCGTATGCATAAGAAACGACTCTCTCCCCCAGAGCGTCACGCCATTGAAGCAGCGCTGAAAGGCGAGCCGTTCCCTGGCCTGGTGTACCGGCGTGGTGAGTTCTCTATCGCAGGGAACATGCTGGTTCTGCCAGGCATTGGGCGCATCCCTATCCCTGGCGATGTCCCGCCGAAAGGCAAGATCGTGTCGGTCACGCTCCAGGAAGACGGAGATGGTTGGACAGCCACGGTCGAGGTCGAGGAAGATGGCGAATGAGGGTTCTGTTGCAAAAATCACGATGGAACCGCAACGAGCGTGAGGGAATACTTGTTGTTCAGTTTAGGCGGCCACGCTAAACACACTGGCGGTGAACGTGATTTGCCCCTGGATAGTGTCCCTTGCGAATCATGTGCATGGCTTCATAGCCTTAGAGCGTTCGCCACGCGGTTTCCAACGCAAAGAAGCCTGGCCCTGGTTTAACCAGCCGCTTGATGAAGCAATGATCCTGTTCCTCAATGGTGTTGAGATATTTCACTTGACGCAGTTCACAGGCTTCTGGAATGGTCCTTCTGCCTTCAGTTCCTTGAGTGCTTTAGGATAGGCCGCGTTTTTGTCGACCGTGACCACCCGAGGCACAACGGTGTGAGAGGCTTGAAGGGTTTGTGAGAAAAAGCGCCTGGCCGCTTGGGCATCGCGGCTGGCACTCAGGAAGAACTCGAGCGTGTTGCCTGCTGAATCCACCGCACGATAGAGATACGTCCACTCGCCTTTGACCTTGACATACGTCTCGTCGACCCGCCAGGAGTCCGTGGTGGCTTTCAGATGGGATCTGCACAGTCACCCGGCCGCGATCACCCGGAGAGCGCTTGAAGGGCTGCGGCATCTCGTCCCCCCACCCATACTCGGCCAACCGTATGAGGACTCCGTTAGCCCGTCGATGCACAAGACACTCCATTACTGAGAAGGATCTACCTGGGCGGGCGCTTGTACGCATCTCACACGAGGGGAGCGCGCAGCGCCAGCGATAGCTGAGGGCGTTTGCTGAATGTTCGTGAGTTTATCGTGAAAGTTCGTGAGGTGTGGAAGAGGTTCACCTGCTATCATTGCTTGAGAAAAGAGCTCGAGCACGACGCGTTCGTCCCGGAAAGGGGGCGAACGCGCAGAATCAGGAGTAAGCGACGGAGATAGCACATTACCTACCCACCTGCAGCACAAAGCCAACACTGGGAAGCGTACTTTCGATATTCGACTCGTTCGCGAGGAATGTACTGGTAAAGACAGGCAATCGTTTCCCCGGTCGAAAGGAAGGGACCTCATGCGAATGATTACCGACACGATGTACTACGGAAACTACAAATTCGACGTGGAACTCGACACGGGCTCCGAGACCGGAGCCAACCAGCTGACTATCTGGGTTGCAGAGAAGTTGAATATCGATACTGTTCCTCTCAAACAGTTTGGGGTGGCCCAATTGCTGAGCGCATTGATCGAGCCTGAGCGAACGCGCCTGCACGCCAGGCTCGAAGAAGAGAAACTTGCCTGCCAGCGGTCGTTCGAGCTGGAGATCGCGAGCCTGCAACTCCCTTACACAGTACCGGGGGAGAAGCAAGGGCAGAAGGTCCCAGAGAAGGTGAAGCGGAAGGCGCGCAAACTACGTGAGCAGATGAAAGCGGCGAGGCCTCGGCTTGAGGTAGAGTTTGCGCGGCGCGAGCTGTGGCCCCTGGACAGGCAGTGGTTCGACCGCGATACGCTCCAGGCCCAGAGCCGTGTCTATGGCGAAGTGCTCTTCCTACGAAATTTCTACTTCGAAGAGGCAAACGACCCGCACATCCGCAACTTCTGCCGCAAGTTTGCCCTGGATGAAGGGTATCGACAGCAGGTACTCGCAGGGGAAACGCGCTGGGCTAAGCGCAACGCACTCTTCGTGCGGAATCTGTTCGCTCAGGTCGGTGAAGACACACTGCTCTCGAACGAGCGGGACTACGACCGCAAGGCGCGCGAGTTCTTTCGCTGGGTCGACACATATGTCGAAGAGATTCTGGCTCTGCTCGACTATCAATGCCTCCAGCAGGAGGACTCCACCTTTCAGCCGAGCGCGGGCGAACTCGATCCCCTCATTCGACAAGCCGTCGAGGCGCTCAACCGTATACCGGGCGTGACCACTCAGTTTTCGTGCCAGGGCGTCTCGGGAAAGGTGCGATTTCAGGGACGTGAGCTCCTGGTCGTTTCGCCGCACGAGGAGTATGCCTATGTGTCGTTTTCCGAACTGCAGTGGCCAGCCAAGGATGCGATCTGCGCACTTCTGCCCTTGTTCCCAAGCATCACAATCGCCCGCATCCCCTACAACTTCGCCTTGAGATCCGTACTGCGCTCAACGGGCGATAATCTCCGCTTTCGCACGGAACTGGTCGAGCTGGCAGAGCGCGTGCTGGCCAGTGTGGATGGCGTTGGGAGTATCCGCCCAGGCGAAAGCGGACTCTCTGCGCAGGCAAACGCCGCTCAAGCGGTAGAATCGCTAGGGGGGTCGGCACCTGGCGGCATTCCTTCGTCCAGACTCAAATGGCTTTGCCAACCAGCACAAATTGAGCGGACCCTGCACCTTCTCTTCTACCTCAATCACTGGGCCAAAGCAAGGGAACAGCTACTGTATGCCGACCGCCAGGGGCTGTATAAGGTGAAAGCAGCAGTAGTAGAGCAGGCGGTCGCGGCCGAACTCATCAACCCGGCCGCCTATATCGATGGGTCTGCGGCCTTTGCACACGATTACTCCTTCGATCTCGCTGCAGACATGGCAGCCGAGGTGTTTCTCGACAGGCTTGCGATGCTCGTCGAGGAAGACGAGTACCTCCCGGCGGATGCGGACGAAATCGATTCCACCGTCCTCAGTCTCTTTGCACGCATCACTGGTCACGAACCAACGTCACGCACCGATATCGAAACGCTTAACGTGGAGCGGATCAAGGCGTTTCTTCTCGAGCGCCTCGAGACGCTCGTGGGACAGGCAGGGTCTACTTGCCAACCCATTTCAGGCAGCAGTCTCGCCGAACTCTGCATCGAGCCGATCGACCTGCTCAATATACATTGGAGCCGCAACCGTCCCTCACCACGTTGGGATGAACTGGATGAAGGCGAGGCGATCCAGCTCGATCCGGAGGGGTTGAGCCTGATCGCGTTTGAGTATGACAGCTCCACCGCGCACTACGTCTTCCACCTGCCCTTTCGCGTGGCGGAGCGATTTTTGCCGGAGCAGCAGGTACGCGAATTAAGAAATCGGCCAGGGGACAGCCGGGAGTGCGGAGTATTCTTTGGGCGAATCATCACGGAAACAGAGAGCCAGGAGCACCCGGTTGAAGAAATCCTGCGCGAGCTGGAAGCAGACGTCGCGGCCGTTTGCCCTCATAAACTCATAGATAAGCGAGAATATGTATCTCAACTGGCGAGCAGTTACTCCTACTGGGAGGGCGACGAAGAGTATGATGACGAAGATGAGGACTGGGGTGATGAAGATTGGGAGGTATTTCCTCCCCGACCCAGAAAACACAAGCACACAGGAGAGCGAGCGCCAGGTATATGCCCCCTGTGTGGAAGCGCTGTTGACCCTGACAGCGCTCTGCGCGTCGAACACTGGCGACAAAATCATCCTGACCAGGACCTGATGGTAAGTTCTGCCGCGTGGGTGCTGGGGAAAAGCTAGACTGAGCTAAAGTCTCCCACTTCTGCTATCCCCCCCGGACTACCGAGGGCCATCTTCGGAGCAGGGCGAAAACGGCGCGAGGTTCTGGAGGCTGGAGACACTGGAAACTGCGGTCAGACAGGGCCAGGAATGTCTCAGCGAAAGCTAGGAGCTTGCAATTTATTAACACAGGTGGGCTTACACACGCGAGGATTTGATAAGACCAACCTCAATGATGAGCGTGTCGTAGACCGTCGGCGAGAAATCCCTTAATTCACCCGATGAGTAAGGAGAAGCAGATGATGGACGCAATCGATGTGTATCTTGACACCATTTTGACCCCACAGCTCGAGCACATGGGAGTGCAGTCATTTCCGGGTGCCATAGAGGCCGTTGTCACGGATATTCGCCGCCGATTGCAGTCGGTGCTTGCTCGCTGGCATGATATGGAAGTGCGGAACACTCTTCTGCTGCTCGGACGCGAGGAGGGAGCGTTTTATGAGCCGCGGTCTGCTCCTTTGGAGATCCGCGCGTTCGTTGTCATCACGGTTCGCAACAGCTTGCTCGAAGATCTGGGCATTCCGGGCGCCTCCCTTATCCCTGACGATGTCACAGCGTCAGAGAAGCCGATGCAAGAGGCGAATGTTCAGCCGATCACGGAGGCGGCTATCAGATACTGGCAAACCATTGATTTACAAGGTCTTCAGGTTCCGCCGCCCGCTGCAGAAAACGATCCCTTTAGACATCTCCGTAAGGACACTCCTCATACCTGGCATGTCCTCTCTTGCCTGGCAAATGCGCGAGAGCGTATGATCACCTATGTGCCTTGCCAGGCACCTCACCCCTTTCTGCCCAAGGCAACGGTTGACCATGATCCGGAAGAACGCAGCGTAGTACTCAGCGGAATTACTCCAGAGTTTGACACCTTGATGGTCTCCTCGCTTCGAGCCATTCGCAACGGGAAGTTGCAGTATCTGTACAGCAACTCCTGGAAATGGTTGACTCGCCATCCAGGCAAACTCTACCGTGCTCTTGATTTTGCGCTGGCGCATGGAGGAACCGTTGTCACTCAGAACTACCTACTGACAGCAACGATGGCTTGCAGACGTCGGGGCTTTGTACGTCCAGCACACACTGTGGATGAGTTTTACGCGAAATTCCACGATGCTCGCCTTCTTGATGGGCTGGAACTGGCCCATCAGAGCGTGCTGGCATATCTGTCAGAAGAGCTGGGCAACTGGTAATCCGCCAGGATGGGACGCTCGAACGCTGGAAGCATTTTGGTCGCTCAACGGCAAACAATCTATGGTATAATGAAGTCAAGAGGATGATATGCCGCGAAAGATACGGCAGCTCAAGGCAGATTTGCGAAAGGCAGGAGCCTACGTGGTCTCACAAGAGGGAAGCCATACCAAATGGAAACACCCGCTTGTGCCAATAAGCACGCTTATTCTCTCCGGTCATGATGGCGACGATGCCAAACCCTATCAGGAAAGGGCTGTGCGTGATTTGCTACGAGAGATTGCGGAAGCGAGACGGAGTGCCGAGCTATGAGTGAACACCATCTGCACTACTCTATGCTCATCGAGTGGTCAGAAGAAGATCATGCCTATCTGGTGACCTTACCGGAATGGGCAGACCGTGTCATGATGCCAGCAACACACGGTAGTACCTACGGAGAAGCAGTCCACCATGGACAAGAGGTGCTTGACATGCTTGTGAGCAGTGCCTTACGAGAGGGAGAACCACTTCCCCAACCCAAAACGCATGTAGCAGCGTAGATCCTCTACCCTGCACCTATCGGGCCATTGGTCAAGCATGGGCCAATCCGCTGCGATCAGATCCCATAAGCTTGCGATGGCACACGTAACCTTGTGCAGATCGTTCACTCCATGAAGCAAGCAGCCAGTGCAGGCAGTCCTCTTTGAAACGGAAAAGCCTTCTTGGGGAGGTGGCAGAGCAACCTCTCTCAATGGCGGGAGCATCCCCTTGTGTTATGGCCAGATATTTGTGACAATCTGGGCCAAATTTTATTGATAATCGGCCAATTATCTGTGAAAACCTACACATATGTCCCCTTACACATCCAAATTCGCACTCTTAGCATGACTCTCAATAAACCTCCTCCTGGGCCCAACCTCGTCCCCCATCAGCATATTGAAAGTCTTGTCAGCCTCGATAGCCTCCTCGATATTCACCTTCAGAATCGTCCTCTTCTCCGGGTCCATCGTCGTCTCCCACAGCGTCTCCGGGTTCATCTCACCTAGACCCTTATACCTTCCCACCTCCGGCTCCTTGCCATTGTGCTCGGCCTTGTAAGCGTCAACCAGAGCGTCGCGCTCCTCATCAGTATAGACAAACTGCACCTGTTTCCCCTTGCGAATATGGAAGAGCGGCGGCTGCGCAATATACAGGTGCCCACCCGTAATCAACTGCTCCATGTGACGGTAGAAAAAAGTCAGCAACAGAGTGCGAATATGGGCGCCATCAACATCGGCATCGCACATAATCACAATGCGACCATAGCGCAACCTTGCCATGTTGAACTGCTCGCCAATCCCCACACCGATCGCCGTAATGATATTTTTGATCTCCTGGTTTTCCAGCATCTTGTCGAGGCGCGCACGCTCCACATTCAAGATCTTACCGCGCAGCGGCAGGATAGCCTGGAAGTGGCGGTCGCGTCCCTGCTTGGCGGAGCCACCCGCCGAATCACCCTCGACCAGGTACAATTCGCAGCGGTCAGCGTGTTTCTCAGAACAGTCGGCAAGTTTGCCCGGCAGCGTCGTGTCCAAAGCGTTCTTGCGTTGAATCAGCTCGCGTGCAGCCCGCGCCGCCTCACGGGCTCGCGCGGAGGTCAGACACTTCTCGATGATGAATTTGGCCTCGCTCGGCGTCTCTTCCAGGTACTTGGTGAGCATATCCGCCGTCACCACCTCAACGATAGGGCGGACCTCCGCGTTGTTCAACTTGGCCTTTGTCTGCGCCTCAAATTGTGGATTGGGCAGTTTAACGCTAAGCACAGCCGTCAAACCCTGGCGCACATCGTCACCCGTGAGGTTGCTATCCTTCTCCTTGAGGAAATTCATCTTGCGCGCGTAGTCGTTAAGCGAACGCGTGAGCGCGCTTCGGAAGCCAGTAATATGCATACCGCCATCAACGGTGTTGATGCCGTTGGCGAAGGAAAATTCTGTAGTGGTCCAGCTATCGTTGTATTGTACCGCCAGCTCGACCTTCACATTATCGATCTCGCGAGTGGTGCTGACCGGGCGAGACTGGAGACGGCCGCGGTTCTTATTCAGGTAGCGCACAAAGGAGACCAGCCCACCTTCAAAGTAAAAGGTCGCTTCGCGATCGCTGCGTTCGTCATAGAGCGCGATTGTCAGGCCGCGATTGAGATAGGCCATCTCGCGAAAACGCTGCGCCAGCACTTCAAAACTGTAGTCGCGCGACTCCATCACCGTCAGGTCAGGTAAGAAGGAGGTGATGGTACCTGTATCATCATCTTCAACGGGGTCCACTTCCAAAAGAGGCGTGACAGCTATACCCCGTTCGTAGCGCTGGCGATAGAGGATGCCGTCGCGTTTAACATCGACCTGGCACCAATCGGAGAGCGCGTTGACAACGGAAACGCCTACGCCGTGCAGCCCGCTGCTGATCTGGTAGCCGCCGCCGCCAAATTTTCCTCCTGCGTGCAAGATGGTCATGACCACTTCAAGCGTGGAGAGGCCGGGACGCTGGTGATGCTCCTCGACAGGGATACCGCGCCCATTATCTTCAATAGTCACCGAGCTGTCGGCATGGATGGTGACAACGATGGTGTCGGCAAAACCGGCCATCACTTCGTCTATGCTGTTATCGACAACTTCATAGATCAGGTGGTGTAGGCCACGCTGGTCGGTTGCACCAATATACATCCCGGGACGCACCCGTACAGCTTCTAAACCTTCGAGAATCTGGATATTTTGTTCACTGTAACCATTTTCGCCGCCGTTCCCGTTCCCATTCATCTTCCCACTGCCATTTCTGGTTGCGCTATCGTTAATTAGAGCGTGATGATCATCGGATTGTTCTGTCATAATTGATTCTCTCGTTTTTGCCATAGAGCCTGCACCTTTTGCGAGATCATGTGAAGCGAAGCTTCGGTGATGATTGTGTAATCAAAGAGGAACGTCCTCCCATAAGCGTAGATTGAAGACGCCTCGTAAGGCAAGAACAAACCCCGCCACTACTATACACGGCCCTCAAAGGCCAATTCGCCGCGTATAGCAGGGGTAGAGCTTGCACTTGCCCTGGCCGATGTGGAGGACTGTGCTGCCAACCTGAGACTCCCCTGGCTAAAGCCGAGGGGGTTCTGCTGTCATTCCAACTCTCACTACCCTGCGGTAGAGCCTCATTGGAGACCAACAGAATTTCGAGCCGACGAACTCTGGCGTGGAGGATATCCGCGCTTCCGAGCAGAATGCTCATCTTTCGTTCGTTGCTCCTCTTGCTTCCGACTCACGCCCATCTCCAGGCGCTGTCCCGCGAACGGAACGAAGCAAGAGAAGAAGGAAGGTGCGCCTGCGCCGTCAGACGAGCAATCGTCTGACGGTCTTACGGCTCCTCTCCAAGGATATTCTTTTTGTGCCAAGGAGAAACGGAAGTTCCACCTGCGGGTACAGGCTTTTCATCCCCTGCTTGGAAAGGCAGGGGCTTGCAAGCCTGTTCTCCCTGTAACCTTAGATATTCAATCCTCATCCAACCAAAGGGCTGAATGCCATCGTTTAACAAATTATTCTTTTATCAAATAGAAAATACGGCAAAATCGCCGCATTTTCCGACGCTTCATTATACCACATAATAGGCCATAAAGAAAATTCAGAAGCCCACTTGTACAAGCTTTTTGAGGTAGCCCCAACAGAAGAAGATGAGGTTCATGTGTGGTTTCAAACCACACATGAACCTCATCTTCTTCTCTTAATACCTTGGCCCGCTCATAGGGACACCAGGACCACTGGGAGGCATTCCTTGCATTGGCACGCCCGGCATAGCAGGCATACCCGCCATCCCTGGCATACTCTGTATTGGCGCGCCAGTCAGGTTAGTGGCACAATAGGGGCAGAAGGTCCAACGCAACTCCAGCAGGCGCTCGCACTTAGGGCACGGCCGCTTCAGCTTTTGGCCGCAAGAAGGGCATACCTGAAAATCTGACTCGACACGCGCGTGGCAATTGTTACAGGTCTGGCGTTCAGTCATCTCCGCCAGCAGTGATTCTTCCTCTAACTGGCGCTCATAGATCTCTGCCAGCGTCTGCCGCGGACGCAAAATCATATAAATGAACAGACCACCAATGAAGAAGACCGTCACCAGCAGCGTCGCCAATACCTGCGATAAGAAGTCTTGTGTTCGCGACCGTATATCGCGGAAGGTCCAGATAATCAGGCTGAGCCAGAAAATAACGATAAAGGTAACGAGGAAGCCAATGAAGATTCCCAGGTAGCCTGTTATGGTAGACAGAGTAGAACTGCCTGAAGTGGCTGTCGCTGTGGGACTGGGAGCGGCCGTGGGTGTTGCCGCCGGCCCCGTGGTAAATATAGTAGTCAGAACATGCGTCATAAGTGTATGTGTCATCGCAGGACTAAAGCCCCTTTCAGGATATACATAGTTTAGTGTCTTCAATTAAGACGTACACAATAAGAAAACGGCAACAAGATAGGACTATTGTGACTTCAATTATTGTGAATA
>Ga0137378_10000966_pt1 | contig 23852 bp, 8 predicted proteins | sample SagtaG_21_FD_104813 | JGI IMG/M metagenome (GOLD analysis project Ga0137378, IMG submission 104813) | Vadose zone soil microbial communities from Sagehorn Ranch, Mendocino, California, USA - Sage2_L_60_16 metaG | ecosystem: Environmental > Terrestrial > Soil > Vadose zone | place: USA... | reverse complement strand
TGTAAAATTCGTTTTGCTCTTCCCGGCTTTGTGATTGGCCGCTCACGGGCACACCACACCGGTGAGTGCTTGCGCACGGCCACGGCGCTCGTCCTCGCCAAATTCGATTTGTCGCCAGAAGACATCACCTGGATGTCGCGTTATTCATGTTCACAGATCGTTCATCTTTCGTTGACCGCCATTCGTCTTTCAGTTCCGCAGGGAAAACAAAAAACCCTGCCTACACGGGGTAAGCAGGGTTGAAGAAAGTCTATTTCGATTCGTTACCTGCTTACCATAAGTCTATCCAAATTGGCTTCGGGCTCTTGCCCAATATATGCCCTGGATAGGCTAAGGCTGAACGTAGCACCCGGGCTTAACCGGCTATGACGTGTCGCGTGCGCGACCGACATTGCCGGCCAACTCGTGGCTGATGTGTCCATGCAAGTTTCCATCGAACTTGAAAGACGTGTATCACAGGAGAATGGTTACGTCAAATGTTTTCGCAATAATTTCGCCTGCGATGGAGGGTCGGGGAGCCACGATGTCTATGAGAAGGCGCCATCCTGCGCCCTGAACCCGGCGCCGGGTTCAGAACGCAAGATGGTGGAGGCGGCGGGAATCGAATTCACTCGGGGAATTGCGTGATTTTGCGCGATGACGACCGAACCTGTATGAACATTGCCGATGGTGCGTGTGTTGCTTTTTCCATTCGCCTGACTGGTTGGCATATTCTTGCACGAAAACGAACGTGTTCTTTCCCGTTTTTTCCCGTTAGCACGCAAGGGGGCGGGGGGGGTGCGGTCAGCCGGGCGCGCGAGTCGAAGCGATAGGTTTGGCCTCGCGGAATTTTTGCCTAAAAGGCTTCTGGAGTTGACGGCGAATGCCGTCGAGAACAGCGTTGGAAACGCCATGAAATTCACCGTCGAGCGCGTCGCATTGGAGAGAATGATTGACCAGTTGAAGGCTGATCGCTGTGTGAGGGGTTAGCAGCAGCGGATGATGCAACTCTCCGCGCGCGCAGCGCGCGCTCTTCCAGTCGCGCACACCAACGGTGGAGTGCCACCCAAAAAAGTCGATCCCAGTTGGAGAGTCACAACTTTCGGACTTGCCTTCGGAGCGCTGTGAGCTGATGTCGCAGGGCCAGAATCTCCAACATGAGCGAGGATGGGTGGAGCAACGGCAGAACAGGCACCTCAAGAGTGACAAAAGAATTCCAAACATCGCCCAGCAGCTTGGCCAGACATTCTGGAAAATCATCGACTTCGCGTCGCGTCAGGTTTTCGCCAGCCACAGGGTGACACCTGAGCGGAGCCGAATCCAATGAGCTGCTTCAACTCGTCCTGAACGGATGCCCGTCATGGTTTTCGTAGGCGATAAAACCGGCCGGCATTGTTCACGGGCACGGTCACCCGATATCGAGTTCCAGTCAACTGACGCACCGCGGAGCTTGGCGACCAGATGGTGGTGGCACGGATGTCGCTGGCTTCTTCCAGGATGCAGTCCGCACACTCTGAGGACCACTCGATAAGCACGCTGTTCCCGCTGCGCTGGACGAACAGAGGCATGACTCCGACCTCCCGAGCTCGATAAAATATCATTGTCACGGCATCAGCCAAATTGGTAATCAGAGTTGACGGGGTCTCCAAATCCACTTCCTGAAAAGCCTTCCAGGCCACGGTGCTAGTGAGACTTGTCGCAAATTCAATGGAGTAGCGACGGTTGGGGTGGCCATAAAGCATGATTGAGCGCATCGCGTTGCTTGAAATCTCCGCGTCCAAGATGGGCTCCGCCCCGATGACGAAGATTCGGCTGCCAACGCCGCGACCGTTTCCCAGCACTGCACCATTTCCACGGGTTCCAATCAGATCCGAAATTTGAATCGGGACTATGGCAGAATGCGCATTTGAAATTGCGAAGAAATTCAGTTGCGCTAGCTCTATGCTTCCTTGAAGTGCTTCGCTCGGTTTGGCTCTGAAAAACATGCTCGCTCTGCCCGGACCAACCGGCGTGAGCTCGGCGGACGCAACTTCAGACGCCAGTTCCCTGAGCGCCAGCCCGGTCAATCGACTCTCTGCAGCCTCCAGAGTAAAACTGATGCTGGCCAAATCCGCTCCTGAGGCGAGCAAAACAGGCACGGAGTTGCTATCTCCTACAAAAATATTAGTCGTGCCGACACTCAAGACGAAGTCGCTCCTGGTATTTCTGACGATTACCGCAAAAGTTTGGGTTGCGCTCAAACTTCCCGGACCATCATCGGTAACAATAATGGAAATGCGATTCGTCATGCCGCCTTGGAAGTCCGCGGGACGCCACGTGAACAGGCCGCTCGTTGGATCAATTGTTGCACCCTCAGGCGCGCCCGGTCCCAAGCTGAACGTCAGATGCTGGGCTGGAAGGTCCGAATCTGTCGCAAAGTTCGTGACCGCGAGCAATTGTCCTTCATTAATCTTATAGTTGCCCAGCGCAGCAATGGAAGGAGGACTGTTGACCTCGTTTACGATGACGGTGACGGTGCCCGTCGCACTCAAGCTCGGTACGCCATTATCTTTCACTCGCACTGTGATGACATTTGTGCTTGGCCCGTTGGCCTCGCCTGTCGGCCAGGTGATAACACCGGTGTTCGGATTGATTACGGCGCCCGCTGGGGCTCCAGGCTCAAGACTGAATGTGAGAATATTGGCCGGTAAGTCTGGATCACTCGTGCTATTGGTAATCGTCACCGTCTCGCCTTCGTTTACCGTAATGGTTTCAGGCAGAACGATCACAGGTGCCCGATTCGTGAGGTTCACCGTTGTGTCTGCATCAGGCACTGGTGGGGGCTGTTCTCGGTTTCCCGAATTGTCGGTCGCAACGCTATAAAAGGCATAGTGGCTACCAAGAGTGCCCGCATAAATGGCGCCGTGCAAGGTCGTGTGCGACAGCCATAGTTGAAATGGCCCTCCGTCAATCGAGACGTAAATATCGAAAAACGCCAAACCACTGCCGGTTGCCTCGTCCACGCCCGACCAACTCAGTGGAATCTGCTGATAGCTGTTTGCAGGCAGGAGCCCAACAGCGCTGGCCGGAGCATTTGTATCCTGAGCAGGGGGAGCGGCGTAGTAGAGAGTGTAGCTGCCGGTGCTGTTGTAATCGAGCAGGTGCAGAATATTTTCACGAACAGGGGGTCGTCCCATACCGATGAACGTGCGGTCAGTCGTCCAAACGTTCGTGCCAAAGGCCATATCGAGGCCATCCGAGCGCCGTACTCCCGTAAGGCGGAGATGTCCATCCGATGGTTCAGGCACCCGCAAATAGGCCCAGCCCCCGGGCATCGGCGCCGTGAGTGCTGCCTGCGGATTCGCCGCGGATGGCGGACTGCCCACCGATGACTGTTCAACAACTTGCACCGGGTTGGTGCTGCCATCGCTCAGGTATAGAGTGTCGGGGAGAGCGCGCGAGTCCGAATTGTCATTCACCAGAAAGTCCGGCTTGCCATCCTCGAAGCGCCCCCCTGCCTGCACCAGATGGATCATCTCATGGATGCTCAGGTCTTCTATCAACGAGAGCTTTTGATTCCCTAGCGCGTCGAGGTGCTGGAACGTCGCCGTATAATCGGTGAACAATCCTTGAAGACTCGAAGTCAGGAGCCAGCGCCCGATTGCGATCTGCCCAGGCTCAATATTGCCGAAGTTCACGGTTAGCGAAGGCGTCAGATTTTGTCCGGCCACCTCCGTCGCGACGATCTGGAAATCCACGAGAAGCCCTTTCTCATTGTCCACGATCTGCGGCTGCGCCGAAGTAATGTGGAAATTTCTGGCTTCGCCCTGACCTTTGTTTTCGACCATCACGGCGAGACTGAACGGGATGCTTGGCTCAACAATGTCGGTGAACGGATCGTCACTAAAGACATCGCGCTGGTGGAAATACTTCACAAAGAGCCGCGGGTTGGGATAGACGGTGATGGGAACCGAAGCTAATGGAACTGTAATATCCAAACCATCGTGCAGGTAGTGGAGTGTGCCACTCACGAAATATTGAGTTGGCGAAGCAGGTGCCGCCTCAGAAGTTGGGATGATGGTCCAACTGGCTTGCGAAGCCACCCCGCCGTTTACCGTTCCTGTGCCATCCACGGCCACCAGGTTGACCAACGCTGGCGCCCGGATTCCGAACAAGGCGCTCGCGTCCTGACTCAAAGAGTCTCTTACTAAAACTTCCACATCCACATTTTGCAACGGCGTGTCCGTGTTATTGAGGATTTCCAACGTCGCCTTGAAAGCGTCTCTGCTCACCACGGCCTGTTGGTCCAATTGCATCCGGACGCGGGCGCAGATCCCGGCAGGTGCGCGGTTTGTGGTGCCGAACAGGGACACGACCTCGGACTCGGACATGAGCAGTTCGTCGGTCGGGAACGAGTCAAGAATGATTTCAGTGTTCAAATCGCCGTTGCTCGCCGCCTTAAGCCTCGTGGCTCCCGGCGCGGGCGGTGGAGGCTGCCCAGCCTGGGCAATAACGACGTTTTGACTCCATGAAAACCCCGCCACAGTCCCGTCGGCGGCTTTCAGGGTCCCCGTCAACTGAGCTACAGAGGTCAACTGACCGGCAGCGCTGATGGTGAACTGACCACCACTACAACCCCTGGCCGTGGTGGTCATGGAACCCTGAATGCCCAGCGTTCCATTCACCTGTCCAGAAAACGGGATGCCGCCGCGCGTCGCGCTAATCGAGGCGTTGATTTTTGTGCCCGCAAACGGCTCGACGTTCAAGGTACCTTGAGCACAGAATTGCCAGTCCCCCAGACACTCTTTCTTCAACTGCAGTTGAGTCGATCCCGACATTTTGATTTCCACACCAAGCAGTCCCGATGCGGACGCGTGAACATCGCTCCAACCTCCCACGTTATCGATTGAAAATGATCCAGCAAAGTTCGGTCCTCCAATGAGCGTCATCGAGACGTTGGCTCCGCCCATGGTATCGATCTGAAAACCCGTTTTGCCGTCTTTGCAGCAAGTGCAAAATCGGCCAGCACCGCTAATAGTAATACTTGGATCACTGACAGTGAATGCGGGAAGTAGTTTCGCGTCCGCTGCCGCGAGTTTCTTAGCCAACGCATCCAGTTTTACGGATTCGCTCCAAGATAGGCAAAGTGGTACAAAGCAATCGCATGTTGACGGTGGAGCGAAATTAGGTTCTGTGACATAGGTGTTCCCAGTCCCTGAGCCGCTCCCGCTGACCGGACCCCCTCTCGTACCTCTTCCTCCTCCGTCTGTCGGCGGGGGTGGTGGCGGATTGCCCGACGAAGGCTTGGGCTGACAGGCAGGATCGGCATTGGACATGGGCACTTCCAAGCAATATTGATTGGTACGAGGGCCGCAGACCAGCGTCCAGCAAGCCTCGCCGAGAACGATACAGGGGTCTCCGGTGGCAGCCGAGGCCGCAGCAAGTTCGCGGTTGGCCTTTGGGGCAGCAGCGCTCCCCGCTTCCGTCTGAAGTCTGCGGGCCGTCACAGGGATACTTAAGCTGCTCTGAGCAGGCAACACACCGAGGTCCGTGAGCAACGGCTTGACCTCCCAAAGTGGGTTGCCGGCAAAATCGAATCTTAAATCATTGGCGGCAATAAGTCCATGGTTCGAAATTGTGAAGTCAATCTGCGTAGCATCCCCGGAGACGGTTGATAGGTCAAAAAACGCCGGCTCAATCGTCACGACGGGCAATGGCACGTACGTTTCAAACACTGTCTGAACTGTGATGTCGTATCGGTCCTCGATTTCCACCGGCTGCACGGTCCAAATGTATTGTACCGTCTGGCGTGAGAGGAACGCCTGCACTTCATTCGTTTGACCGGCTGAAAGCAGAATCGTGCTTCGAAACGAACTATGCTTATCTGCGGTGATTTCCAAATCGTAATACCCTTCCATCAATTGGCCGACAAAGAATTGGCCGTTTGTGTCGGTAACACCGGTGGCAACATTGGTGTGCGTGACCGAGTCTTGGACAAGCACGTTGGCGTTCGCCAACGGGGGCGAGCCTTCTGCGTAGTAGGTGTATTCATCGACAGTCGTGATCATCAAATCCCCTTTTGCCTCGGACAAGGCTCGGAAGTTAAATGGCACACTGAGCCCGGCTTGCGCGGCGTTCAACGCCAGGTTGCCGGTGTAGGGTCCCAGCGGTAGGTCGGGTGCGGGCGTCAACTGCAGGGTCACATGATTCGTCTCTCCCGGCGCCAATGAGGTGATTGGGTTCGTGCTGGCCAGTTGCATCCAAGGGATGCCGGGCAGAGAAATGGTGATGGGGCCGCTCGGAATACCGCCCACGTTGGCCACGTCGAAAGCCACCATCGCTTGCCCGCCGCGCACCATGCCGGCGAAAAGTTCGCCCGGAGTAGCCAAAAGCTGGGGGCGCAACGGTTGGACGCTCACACCGAAATATATGTCCACCGTCGCCCCTTCAGTGCTGGTGACGCGAATTTGCACCGTGCCATACGCGTTGGCACTGTTGGCTGCGAACGCGTAACCCAGGGTCACTGTGCTCAATGCTGGCAACGCGTTGCTGCCCAGGTTCACGGCCACTCCCAGATCGGCCGGTTTGCTCACGATTTGGGCCGAGAGTCCTGTCAATGGCTGGTCGCTGAGGTTTTCCAACCTCACCGCGCCTGCAACGCTCGAAGCTTCAACCATCGTGAGGGAAGTGCTGGCAGGATTGGCCCTCACTCCCAACAGGCTGAACGTATCCTGCACGGGCGCTTGCGATACACCCGGATGGGTGGCAAAGATTTGATACACGCCGGCCTCGCCCGCCAAAGGCTGCCAGGCGACCGAGAAATTCCCGCTGTCATCGGTGAGGGCCGAAATCACCCGCTCGGTTCCACGCACCAGGATATGGATGTTCACCAGCTTGGAGCCAACTGGCGCGCCCAAACTGTTTGTGGCCTGTCCATGCATCGGAACAGGCGTGCCTGCCAGCGCCGAATGCAGGCCGGCGCTCACCACCGCGCTATAAGAGGCGCCCACGGCTATGGGAACCCGACTGATGGCTGTGTTGTTGTCCTCCAGCACTTCCGGCACGATTTGTTCCGTGTCGGTGGTAACGATTACCCAATAATTGCCCACAGACTGGGGCATCCGCACTTGGAGGGATTGTTCAAAGTATTGGCCGACAGCTAATTGGCCAGGGAAGCGGTATTCGCCGATCAAAGTGTCGTTGCCCACCACCGGATCTTGCGACAGGAAGACGCGTGTGAGAAAGCTGCTGGAGGCGGTCGTAAAACCCTGGTTGGAAACGCGGTAGGTGACGTTCGTGTAACCGTCTGTCTCCGCTGAAGCTGGCACGGTCAGGCTGCTCACCACCAGGTCCGGCAAGTCTGTATCAGTCACCAATAACGTATCCGCTGCGGCCGTGAAGCCAGGCGCCGAAGCGTTAAGCACCACCAGCCGGTTGCCGGCGTTGGTATTATCCGCTACACTCGCGATGTTGAAGGTTACGGAGGGGGAACCCGTGGGAATTGTCACGCTCGGCGGCAGCGTGGCAGCATTTGTGTTACTGGAGAGCAAAATAACAATCAAGTCATTCGTCGCCGGCGTGTTGCGTGAGAGGGCGCCGGTCGTCGCGGGATTCAAGCCCTCCTTCACCACCTTTTGGGCCACCACCAGGAACAAGGCCGGGCCGTCGTCGTCAGTCACAGTCAGGGTGTCAGGGGTGGCCTCGGCTATGCGAGTATCCGAACCCGTGGCCAGCACAAAGGCGCCAATCACGGTGGTTTGCGGCCCATCCACGACCTGGTCATCCACGGCTGCCACCGGGAAACTGACGGAGGCTTGGTAGGCCGGGATCGTCACGTGCGTGGGCACCAGGGCGGCCGTGGGATCGCTGCTGAATACCTCCAGTGTGACCGCCCTCGATGTGACCACGTCTCGCGTGATCGTAGCGGAGGTGGCTTGCGGTCCGGCCCCTTCGCTTACCGTGTGGCTGGCCAGTGAGACGGTTACCTGCGGGACGTCATTGTCGAGGACTGTCACGCTGACCGCGTCGCCCTGAAACCCTGCGGCCGAGGCGGTGAGGTTGTAAGTTGTTGGCGGTTCCAGCAGCGCATCGTCCACGGCCAAAACGACGAAGGCCGCAGCGTTGGAGCTGGCCGGGATTACCACGGTTGGCGGAAGACTGACCTGCCCCGGGCTTGAACTTTGCAAGGTCACAGTCAACGCATTGCTCGTCACAAGATCCCGAGTCACCATCGCGGCCACGCTGAGTCCCTCAATTACCACATTGGTTGCAAGTGTGAGACTCAGTCGGGGCAAATCCGCGTCCAAGACCGTGATTTGGACCAAGTCTCCCAAATAACCATCGGCTGAAGCCGCGATCCCCACCTTCTGCGGCCCGTCCACGATGCCATCGCGTAATACTCTGATGTCGAACAGCGCCGCCGGCGAACCCGCGGCGATAGCCACATTTGTTGGGACAGTCAGCCTCAGCGGATCGCCGTTTGTGAGTGTAACCATCAATGGTTCGGTGAGGTCGCCGTTGCGCGCGACTGTCACATGTATCACTGGGTCCAGCGCGTCCTCCCTGATCTGCGTCACCGGCACCTGCAGTCTTAACTGCAAAGGGACGGTTGTCACATTGGTGGCGACCGCGACATTATTTGATTCATTGGCCTCAAACACCTCGTGCTGGCTGTCCACTTCAACCACAAACCACACTTCCCCTGCTTGCCCCGTTGCTGGGAGCACGACCGATTGCGTGCGAACAATGAAATCGCCGCCGTTGAGCGCGTTGGTGAAGGTGAACAGCGCCACTGCCTCCACACCCCTGAGCGCATTCGATGTGGAAACAGTCTCGCTCCACACCCCGGTGGCCGAGGCCGAACCCAGATTCGTGACCGTCCAAACCAGCTCCAGTGGTTGCCCCGCTTGTGAGGAAAACGGTGCGACAAGTGAAGCCACTTCCAGATCCGGCAGCGGCGGCAGCGTGAGCGAGATCGGGCCGCTCGATTGTAGGTTGTTTGTCTCGTTGGACTCGAACAAGGCATTGTTAACGTCAGCCTGCACGAGGACGAAGTAAGTACCCGGCGCCGCCGACGTGCTCAAGGAAAGCATCACGTTTTGGGTGCGACTGTAGGTCGCGCCCGGTGCGAGCGGGATAATATCCGCTGCAGACAGCATCCCAAAGTTGGCGACGTTGCTTAGCGAATTTGAGGATTGTGAGAGTGAGGCCCTGTCATTCCAATTCACATTCGCGGCAGCATTTCCTGCGTTGCGCACGGTCCAGGCGACGGGAACAGGTTGGCCGAATTGGCCGTTCGGCGGGGCTGACACCGACTGAACAATCAGGTCTGGGGCCAGGATTTCGATCGGTTCGGCGTCGGTGAAATCGTTGTTGGTTTCATTCGTCTCAGGCACCTGATCGCCACTGTCGGCAAACAAGCGCAGAAATCGTGAGCCGGAAATGCCGGATGGGACGATGACCGTAGCGGTTTGAGTTAACGAGCCACCCGGCGCGATCTCGTTGGTCGTGGCCAGCACTGCAACCTGCTGGCTGCCGGCGCCGGAGCTGTCGGCAGCGAGGTACAGTGTATTGCCCCACGGGCCGAGCGCAATCGCGGTACCTTGGTTGGCGAGAGTCCATGAAACCTGGATGGGCTGACCTGGAAGGGCGTTGGACGGCCCGCTGAGCTGAGCTACGAGCAAATCAGACAGAGAAATGTTGAATTGTGCGGTGAACACGTCCTCTGGCGATTCTCCGTTCGTTCCATTTGCATTTTGATCCATCGGGTTTCCCGCAATGTCCGCGACGTTTGGGCCGAGCCTGAAAAGGTATTCACCATTCGCACGCTGGACAGGAAAGCTTATGCGAAAGACGTTGCTTGAAACGGCGGAGAGGCCTGTCACACCCACCGGGCCGCCTGGTCCGGATAGCGTTAGATCGGCGGCGGTGAGAGTTGCCGAGTCAATCGCGGAGTCAAAGGTCACGTCCAGATGTTCCAGTGGCAGGTTGACACAAGAGCCGAAGTCGGCGCACGACCTAACTCCGACCACCCGCGGGCCTCGGGTGTCGATCGTGATCGAAGTTGATGCCTGAACGGCGCTCCCAAACAGCGGGACAAATCGCGCCGTGGCGGTGTGGATTGCATCGCCGAGGATCGGGCTCGTGAACACATGAGTACCCGCCACGAGGTTCGTGCGGACTTCATCGGGGACACCATCCCCTGTAAAGTCGAACTCGATGCGACCCCGCTTGTTTATCGTCACGTCAAATCTAGGCGTTGTGTTGGACGTTATGTTGTCCGAATTGGAAAAGCCAGAGTCACTGGCGGTCTGAAGGGCAAGCGTCACTGCGGGCGCGATGGCCAAGATCGTGACTTGGATGGAAGCAGTATCTGCACCGCCGGCATTGTCCGTGCCGAGAACGGTGATTCGGTGAATTCCCGGCGACAGAGTCGAGATCTGAAGCAAGCCTCCGGCCCCGAGAGAGCCTTCGCGGTCTGAACTCCAAGTGTAGGTGAACGGCGGCGTGCCACCAGTTTGCTGGACTTGCAAAGACACCACTGCCTCCTCGTTGAATTGGCTGCCGTTGGCTGGAGAAACTATCTGCAGACGGAATCCCACACCGCCTCGAATGGTTGATGAGATTCCCGGCGTGTTCGTGTTTCCGCTGTGCCAGGCCACGCTGTACAGAATGCGCCCGTTGGGCTGCAGCCCGAACGGCGTTTGGCTCGGTGAGGAGTCATCGTAAAGTTGGTTGCCCAAATTGTTGGGAAAGCTCATCAATGGGCTCGTTACGTCAATAGGAATGAAGCTCAGGCTGAAGTTTCCGTGGAACCGCGTAATCCCAATCCGATCGTTCACGCTGTTTATCCCAGTGACGTAATTGTCATCGTCGGTGCCGAGCATCAGTCCACCACCCGCGCCTTTCAGATTTTCGTAGTAGTTTTGGGTAAGTCGCGCACCTTCGCTCTGCCAGCGTCCACTCCAATATGAAGAAATTGTCCGCCCATCACAAACGATTGCCAGGTTCGTGCGGGCATTGAACCAATCGCCGATGGCTTGCCAATCCGCGGGATAATCGTCCGCTCCCGCGGAGAGATCGAAGATCCAAATCTGATCATAATGGTTCGTTTGGATGAGCGTCGCCGCTTTTCCGTTTGCGTCGAGATTAACAAAAGTCGCCCTCGCGCCAGTCATTGTCAGTGTTTGATAAAAGTTCGCCCCATCGCCATCATAATTGCCGCCGTGAACGTTGATGAACAGAACGTTTTGATCGGATGGCGTCACCGTCACTTGAACCGAAGTCGCGTTGTTCGTCAGGTTCAGATCCGGTTCATTGGCCGTCACGCTGGCGCTGTTTGTCACGGTTCCGGTCGCGGTGGCAGTGACGACGATGGTAATCGTGGCCGCAGCACCATTCGTTAGAGTCCCAAGCCTGCAAGTAACTGTGCCGCCGACGGTAGTGCAGCCGCCTTGGCTTGGCGTTACCGAGATGAGGCCGAGCGAAGTGGGCAGCGAGTCGATCGCGACTGCGCTGGACGTGTTGAGCGGCCCTCGATTGCTAACGATGATGCTGAAGGTCAGATTGCTTCCTATGGGAACGAGGGTCGCCGCAGCGACCAGCGAAATAGACAAATCGCTGGGCTTGCACATTCCGGCGCTGCCGGCGGCGTAGATAGTAGCGATTTCCTCAGAGGTGAGAGCACGGTTGAAAATGGCGACTTCGTCAATTGTTCCATTCACAGTCGTTCCCGGCCAAGAAGATCGGCCCATCAAGTTGTAGGAAAAGCTGGGCGCTGCCCCAGAGTAAGGATTGGTTCCTTTGAGAACTCCATTCACGTAGATTTGGATACCGTTTGGCCCCCATGTCCCGGCGACGTGATACCACGTGTTGGTCAGAGGAATCACGCCACTGTAAGCCCACGCCCAAGCCGATGAGAACAGCCCAAACATCAACTCCCCTGTGCCCCCGTAAGTGCCCAGGTCCATGAAGTCAAAACTGCCGGAGTCGGGCAGGTAGGCGGTACCTGACCAGAAGAACAGGCCGACGCCTGCGGTGCTCCAATTCCAGGTGTTCAAGTAGAACCAAAACTCGACCGTCCCCTGGGCGAGGCCTTGACTTACCGGCGGGAATTGAACGTAAGCATTAGTGCCATCAAAGCCAAAGCCTTGTCCAACAAATCCCGGTGCGAATGACGCCCCGTCTTGCAGCGTGCCAATGTTCGTTCCGATGATGTCATTAGCATTCCCATCCCCTGGCCACCAACTCACCAGGCCGCCAGGTGGTGGCGCGCATTGCGGCTTGCACATCCCGGCGCTGCCGGCGGTGTAGATGGCGGCGATTTCGTTCGAACCCAGAGCACGATTGAAAAGCGCCACCTCGTCAATCGACCCGTTGAAATAGGCGGGAAATGGATGGATGCCGTTGACGTAGGCTCCGATGAAGACTGGGTGAGAGTTTTGGTGAATGTTCGCCGGGATGAAGCCGGAGATCGGCAACAATGTGCCGTTATGCGGTTGTCCATCGATGTAAACGTCGAGCGAGGGGCCTGCACCATTGTAAACGCCGGCAACATGATGCCATTCACCAAGCGGCAGACTGATATCTGACTTTCTGCCGGCGAACGAGGAGTCAGTACCCGCCGTTCCGAAGACGTCGAGCTCGATTCCCCCATCCGGGTCCATGTGAAAACCATAGGATCGGTCACCGCTTACCTGTGGATCCTTGTGCAGAATTGGCTTGTCCCCGGGGCTGGGCGGTTGGTTGATTTGGACCCAGGCGGAAACGGCAAACGCGTTTGAGAAGCGCAGGGCCGGCGCGTCAATCACTTGGATGTAGTCATCTACCCCGTCGAAACTGAAGGCTTGCCCCACAATGCCCGGTGCGAATGCCGCACCGTTTAGCGTGCCATTATTCGTACCGAAGATGTCATTCGCATTTCCTTCGCCGGGCCACCAACTCACCAGCCCGGGCGGCGGCTGAACACAGACGGGCTTGCACATTCCCGCGCTACCTGCCGCAAAGAGCGCGGCGATTTCGTCACTGGAAAGGGCGCGGTTGAAAAAGTTCAATTCATCGATCAAACCTTTAAACGGGATGTCCAACCCATACCGATTACCGGCATAGAGGGAGTTTGCGTTTTGCAAAGAACCAATGCCGGTAGTGGTGCCCGAGGCCGCCGATGTTCCGTCAAAATAAAGCAGAGCGATGTCGGAAGATCGATCCAGCACACCCGCCACAAGATGCCATTGTCCATCACTGATGCGGCTATCGGTGACGCTCACAAAGACGGCCGGAACCCCGCCATCCAGAACGAACCGTAATTGGTTCGTGACGGAGTCTGCATTCAAGTCGATGTAGAAGCCTTGGTAGGGCGCGTCCACGGCGACTTTTTCCAAAAGTGCCATGCGCCGTGAAGAAATAGAATTGTTGACCCAAAAGGCAACGGTGAACGAATTCGTTGCCCCTAAATTAAAAGAGGGGGAATCTGGTGCAACAATATAGTCATCCACTCCGTCGAAACTGAACGCCTGCTGCACTATGCCCGGTGCGAATGCCGCACCGTTCTGTAGCGTCCCGTTGTTCCCACCGACAATATCATTTGCATTACCATCTCCCGGCCACCAGCTCACCAGACCGGAAGGTGGTGGCGCGCATTGCGGCTTGCACATTCCGGCGCTGCCGGCGGCGTAGATGGCAGCGATTTCGTCAGGGGAAATGGCACTTTGGAACAACGCGGGTTCGTCAATCAAACCGTTGAAGAACTGTCCGACGTACACAGGTGGATCATTGATCCCTCCGATGAAAAAATCCCTCGATGTATTTGTTGGTGCATCGTTTGAGACCACCTCGTTGTCCAGCAGACCGTTGAGGAAGACGCGTAAGGTAAGGCCGTCCCATGTGCCCGCGACGTGGCTGAAGCTCCCAATGGGAATTTCATTGCTGCTGACGCAATCTGGATAGATTGTGCTCGCGCGGAATTGGATGGCGACCTTCATTCCAGACGCTCCAGTTCGCACGACCAGTTGCGGACGTCCGTCATCTTGAGCGAAGAGAACCTCTTCGCCGGAGGGGTCATCCACGGGCGCATTGGGTTTGACCCAGGCCGCGATGCTGAAATGATCGAGCAGTAGTTCAGGTTGAACAGGAATCCTCACGTAGCCAGCAACGCCGTCGAAACTGAACGCTTGCCCCACAATGCCCGGTGCGAACGCCGCACCGTTTAGCGTGCCATTGTTCGTTCCGAAGATGTCGTTCGCATTTCCATCCCCCGGCCACCAGGAAACGAGGCTAAAGGACGGCGGGATGCAGGTCAGGACAGTGAGTGCGGCCGCCGCGCTTATGACCGAACCGTAGGCATTGCTCACAATGACTGTGTAACTGCCTGTGTTGAGAGCGGAGACGTTGATGACGATTAAACTATTGCTGGTTGAACCAGTGATGTTCCCTTCGTCCAACAGATTGGTTCCATCAAATTGCCATTGATAGCTTAAGGGCGCCACGCCGGTGGCCGAAATGGAAAAGGTGATTGTGGCGCCCGCCGTGTTGGTAACGTTCGTGGGCTGGGACACGATTGAGGGCGCCGGGAAGGAGGCATTGGGGTAGTCTGCTACAACAATATTGTCAAAGAACTGCTGCCCCGGGGTTCCAAGGCCGTCTTCCGCCATTATTCGACCACCACTCCGGACTTGGACTTCATAGTGCCGCCAAGTGCCATCATACGTGAGCGCCTGTTCGAGGCCGGGATACCCTTGGCTGCCCGCCAGCCAATCTCCAGCCGTCCCGATGTAGGCTCCAACACCCATATAATCAAAGCTCAAATAGGCGCCGGCCGGGACCGTAATTTGGCTCCAAATATCTCCACCAGACATAAGTCTGTTAAACGTTAGGACGTGTCCGTGCATGGGATCGGGATCGGTGGTTATCACACCCCCGGAGCCAGGTTGCCATTGCCCTAACCCCGATTCAAAGTTGTCAGCAAAGTAGATAGTTCCCCATGCGCTTCCGGCGCTAAGGATCAGCGCCAGCGCCACAACCTCCAGCGTCAGGTGTTTTGTCGCGGACCTGGTTTTCATTCTCCAGTGGCTCCGTCGCAGCCCAAGACACTCCCGTCGGAATACGACGTGACGAGCATGTCCGCCCGGGCCGAGACCGAAACGAGGGTGCTCGCCATGGTGAGGACCGCGGCGAGAATCTTCCCAGCGATTGTAGTGGCGGTCGCGTTCATTCTATTCGTCCTTTTCCTGTCACGTCTTGTCCCGTCCTTTCAGGCCTGGATGATATCCTTTGAACCCAATCCTGGGCATTGCCCCAGGCTATCGAATTGAGCGCTTTCAGCACTGCTGGTGAGGACGGCGCCGTTGTTGAGGTCGTCGATTTGTTGCGGCAGCGCACGGGCGGTGTGAACGCAAGGGAAGCCTGCGAGGAAAATTAACGAAAACAACGTGTCAATGATCCCCCGACGCATCGATGCGCGGGCCGGATGCATTTAGGAAAAATTGATGCTGGTCTGTGGCTACAGGACTCCTTGCGGAATGTCAATGAAAATCTGTCCTGAATCTGTCGGCGGCTTGGCCCATGCATGAAGAACGCCATCTGCGCATTCTGCGGAGACGCTCGCTCTGGTTTCCGCCGGAAAAGTCCAGCGAAATTGGGTGAAACCCGCTGTCGGTGTCGGAAAAAGGTTCCAGGAATGCAGCCCGCACAAACGTTGTGTTCTTCAGAACGCCGAGCGCCCGCATTGCAGCAAGAATCCGCCCTGGGGCCGCGAAGCTTGAAGCAGCGCGCGCGGCAAATGATACCCAATTCAGGCAGCCGGCCGGACTCGCGCAGGTTGCGGACAAAGGGCGACCGGGGGCCTGAATCTATCAGCCCGGCGTCAGGACGAAGCGGGAACACGGCGACTGAGGGAATCGAAGTCGAACATGGCGGGAGACGCGACTGGGGGGGGCAGGGGTGCACCGTCGAAGGAGGGGCAAGCGAGAAAGATAGCTTAGTGCGCGCGGAAATTGATTGCAAAAGGATTCTTGGCTTCGGCGCGCTGAGATGCGGGCGGTCAAATCGCTGAGAACTGGATCGTCAAACGCTGTACCCGCGAGAGCCAGCATGGGCTACTTCATGGAGATATCATCGTTGAGGCCAAGCTCGCGAAGGGCGGATTTGGTTTCGTCGAGCTTCTGCTTGGAGACGCCGCCTTCGGGTGTGGCCTCGACTGTCAATGTCAACTTCAAGCCGCAAGCGGAAGCGAACTTGGAGAGTACCTTCGTGTAGAAGTTCATCCATTTTTGGGGCGGAATTTCTCCCGTCCAACTCATACCCGCAAACGTCAGTTGCTCGCCCCCAGGCGCGGTGCCGCCTTGCGGCGGCGAAGCAGTTGTGGCTGGCTGTCCTCCGCCGGCGGCAGGCGGCGGAGTCGCGGTGGTTGGAGTTGGTCCAGCCGACCTCGTTTTCAGATATGCCTCCGCTGTCTCCTTCGTGATTACAAACATGTCTTCGGAAATTTCCACGTCGGCGGTCATTAACGCCTGATTGAACCAAAACGGTTTATATTCACCCGACGGTGTTTTGCCGACGTACGCCAGCAGGCCGTTGCCGACACCGCGCGAAATTGTTTCCTTCAAAACGTCCGGGTTTGTCAGGCGCGGAAATTGCGGCGAAGCAAAGAAAGCATCGCGCACCGATTTGGTGGACCACTCTTTGAACGCTGGCGGCCATTTGCGGAGCAAGAATGGCGGGCTGATTCCTTTCGTCTCCAAATCTCCTTCTGAATTCAGGCGACTAACGATCAAGGAAACAAGGTCCGTCGCGGCGCTGGAATGAACCAAGCCCAGATCCACGCGCTTCAGCGCGTTGTCCTTGCCGAGCAACATCAGGTTCTTGTACGTGCGCCAGATGGTTTCCTTGAGGTCGCGCCGCGCCTTTTTGAGGTTTTCGCCAAGCTGATGTTGCTGGCTCTCGTCCAGCTTCAAGTCATCGTCCTCGATGGCTTCCCATGCGAGCACTTTGCGAGCGTCTTCTCGCAGCACGTCCGGCGACTCTGGCACGCAGAAGATCAGCGCGCTCTTGAAGGTGCGCGCCGACGTGCCGTATTCGCGTGTCATCGTTTCGACGAACAGCGCGGTCGCTTTCTCGTCTTGCAATGACTGGTCTGGCGCGAGCACCACCAGCGTTACGCAAGGGCGGTCGGCAACCTGGATCGTTTTCTCCGGGAAATAGACGCGCTCCACGCCCACGCCAGCCCCGAACACTTTCTGGATTTCCCCGCGAATGTGTTCCTCGCCTTGTGCCAGTGGAATCGTCGCGCGACGGTCGGCGAACCGCTTGTTGAGGTTTTCTTTGAGACTGAAATGATAGCGGTTGCGCTCGACGGTCAGGTAAAAGCAGGCTTCGGTAAGCGCCTCCAAAGCGGTCTCGACGTTGCCAATGTCGAGGCCCGGCTCGGCCACGGCAAACCGAATTTCAGGCTGCGTTGCGTCGGCCTTCGCCTGCCCTCCGTTCGACTCGAAAAAGATTGCAGTGGCCACTTTGCGATGGAGACGCGCGTTCTTGATCGTCTCCGTCGCCTCAGCGTCGAACCGAATGGCGTGCGAGTCGCGCTTTCCGCAAATGTCCGTCGTGACCGGGCCTTCGAGTTTCGTTTCGCCCAACTGCTCGAAGACAGCGGCACGAAACATCGCGTCGTCAAGCGGCGCGGTGCCGAGTCCGATCAAAGCGTCCTTGTGCGCGCCTTTGAAGCCGTCCTGATAGGCACGCGACACCCACAAGGCGAGCAACCGCAAGATGCCGCGCGTCTGCTGGAATCGCGGGAGGGCCTGCCATTTTCGCTCGAATACCGAAATCAGCGCCGGATGAAAAGGGTACGTTGCCGCAAATTCTTCGCGCGCGGTATCCACGTTGAATTGACTTGGCAACTGCTGGCGATGCTCGACGACCCAAGCGGCATATCCGGCGCAAGTCTCCAGCGCCTCTTTCGGCAGCATCACCTTGCCTTCGCTCGTGACAGCCCGCTCATCCCACTCGAACAGCCGGCGGCGGATGATTTCCGAAATCTCCACGTCCGACGACATCACGATTGCCTTGCCGAGCCGGTCGAGCACCTTCTTGAACCGCTCGAAATCGGACTGGTCCTCCGCCGTCATTTCCAGTTCCGACGCGGGGATGGACACCGCGAGCACGACGTTGTCGAGGCCGCGCGCCACTTCCGAAAGGTTGTGGAGGAAGTGATAGAGCTGCGCGCCCAAGCCGGTCCGACGATTACGGCTGACGTAATTCATCAACTCGTCCATCAGGATGAGGCTCCGCTTGTCCTTCGGGAGAAACTGGCGGATCACGTCACCGCCAGGTGCTTCGCCTTTTTTATCGTGCTCGGCGACGATGGCGAATGCACGCTCGCCACCAAGCTGGAAAGCAATTTCCCCCCACGCTGTCTTACGAAGCGGCGTTCCATCCTTCCCGCCCCGACCGCTGATAGAGTCGAACTCCGAGCCGACAAACACGGCGGAATCGGCCTTCGGCACGCCTCCGACACCCGCACGGGCGAGCAGTTGAGGAACACCGGCCCATTTGTTGGCAGCCGGGCCGTGCTTGGCGAGATGGTAAAGCAGCGTCAACGCGTGCGTTTTCCCGCCGCCAAACTGAGTGGCAAGGTTAAATACTGCGTTCGTTTCCGTCCGCTCACCGGATAATCGGCGAATGACTTCGCTGGCCAGGGCTGTGAGGTTCTTCGTGAGATACGTCCGCTCGAAGAACCGCTCCGGCTTCTGGTAATCGGCGGGGGCTCTGCCCTCGCGAATCTGATCGAGATGGACAGCGAATTCTGAGGCGTCGAGGGGCTTGCCCTCGCGCAGGTCTTCACGCGGCGTGACGACTTTATACCAAGGTTTCATTGCCATAACCAAGAATCCTACCAAAGTTGCTCGAATTTGCCTGTATTATTCTCAAGCTCCCACCATTTGAAGAATCCGTAGGGGAAGGTTGCCGATTCATCGCGGCAGCCCACGACAACCACCGTGTGCCCGTCCAGCTTCAATCGGCCCGGCAACCCCATCGCCTCAATCACTTCGTCTCGAAGGTATCGCAAGAGATTTACCGCACCCTTGCCGGTTCGGCGATAACAGAAAACGAGACGCAATTCAGCCCGGACGCACAGCAGTTTCCAAAGCGAGTAACCGATCTGGTCATCCCGCAATTGGTTTTCCAGTTCCATTACCGCGACGGGAAAGCGCCAGCGCTTCTTTGCGTCGCGGAACGCCATGACATCCAACGCCAGATATTCACTTCTCTGCACCGGCAACAAGTCGAGCTTGTGACTCTTTGCTGAAGCACGCCATCCCATCTGATTGCACGTCGCGACGACGACAGCAGTCAACGCCGCCGTCCAATCCGTCAGTCGTTCCTCCAGTGCTGCCTCCTTCAAGCGCAGCGCCGTTTCGTCCGCCTGAACCTCCTTGAAAAAGGCTTCACGCCAATCCTTGACCATAGGCGCAGGCATTAGAACCTCCGGCTTTCCGTTGGCGCCCCCTTGCCCAATCTCCCAATCGTCCCTCAAGGGCGGCCCCTTTCAATGGCCCGCCAAAAACATCCAGCTGCACCGCCTCGAAAAACGCCGTGCGAAACTGTATGTGTTTTTGATCAATCACCATACGCCGTGTCTCAAAACAGTAGATAAATGAGAATCACCAATCCCACTGCCGGCACCAGCGTCCCAATCTTGGACTGCCGCCAAAGCCCTATACCAAAACAGCACATCAACATTAAACCGAATAATGCCATGGCGAGACCCTTATATGAAACAACCAAGAACATGAACGACCGCGACCATCGAAATGTGAAGGCGAACCAAACAGCCGTTACCAACACTGCACACGAACTAAAAAACAACCACTTGCCCTTTCGCCCCCAATATCGTCTGCCTTGCTCCCCGGTCTTCGGAGATGTCAGCGCGATCAAGATTGCAAGAGATGTACCCAAACAGATTATGTTGATAGTATCGAAGACATCTGAAGAAACATCGGTTGTTTGGAGCAACAACTGCGCCTGCATCCGCGGGAGTTTCAGAGAGGCAGGTACCGAAACTATGGATACCAAATCATACCTCGTCGCTATAGCCACACTTACAATTGCAGGAGGCAAGGTAAGAAAGAGCAACCAAATTGCCCGCTCTCCAAGGCTCGCCAGATCACGTGCAATGCGCGAGCCCAGAGGGTCATCAGGACATGAGAATTGAGGAAATGAGAAAAGCTGTTTGTCGGCAGAAGACGGTCTATCGAAATTAGATTCTTTATTCTTAAATATGAGGTATAAAAGCTGAAAAAAGACGAGGATTGGCCCCGCCAGCATGAGGAAATCGCCCGGAGTGAAAGAAAGACCGGTTCCGCTCACGTTGATGTTTCCCTCAGCTGGCTTTTCGTTTCTCAGGGTTTCATACGCTTTGGTCCTATATGATTCCAGAAGGGATTCCGCTTCGGATGAAGAACTGCAGGCTATCAATCGCTCCCGCTCACGAGAGGCATCCTCCCACGGGCCCCAATTAGCAGGAAATCGGTTTACATAGGATACCCCGTTCCGGCCACTAACGCTAATCGTGGTACCACGATCCCTTGGTGGCCATTTCGAATCGACGATCCAATCGACAATCGCAGGCCATTCCTGGTCGTCAGCAAGTTGATTCATGTGAGTCATTACCTCATTGTCGAAACGATGTCGAACCGTATTAGTCTTGAAAGCCGCTTCGACAGCATCGGTCAGCAGCGTCAGCCTTCGCTCACGATCACCATTCACGCCAAATATAGCTGTTGCATCAGACCCAAATTGGACTGCCTGAAACATGAACATGTCATTGTGAAACCATTTAATCCGGCCGCTCGCCACGTCATGTTGACTCGCGACCCCTTCAAAGAAAGGCGGATTGTCTTCCGCGACAATGAGCGCGAGGCTTGTAAATAGCCCTTCATTCTTGAACCTAAACGCCCTGAGTTTTCCTAGCATATTGGACATCCTCTCGTAGCGTTGGGCATGAACTGCGTGCTCGCGCTGGCTCTCAGCAATTGTGCGATTCAGTAGCCAGACAGCCAGCAATGTAATGAGCGAGAGGGAGAAAAGCACCTTCGCGCATTTGGTGCTTTGGATGGTCTCGCTGTCTTGCATGTTCTTTGAACGCTCAGTCTGCGTGGTTAGACTCGAGACTTGTCAGTAATTCAAAGGAATCAAAACCCCAATCCCTTCTTCCTCGCAAGAACGCCATCAACCCAGCGCTTCTCTTCTGTTTGCGAAGGATAGAGAGCGGACAGGGCTTGTGCAAGCCTCCAGAAGCGTTGGTCGCGGCCGGCGCCATCTTCCACGAGGAAACGTTTCAACGCCTCGCCTCGCCCGGCGGCGAAAAGAATCATGCTCTGGTGGATGCGGTCGAGGACTGTCTCGCCTTGGCGTTCGACTCTTGTTTCGCCTGCCTGTCCGGCAGGCAGGCCGAAGGTCGTTCCGCCTTCGTCGGCTTGTTGGAGCACTTTGAACATATCCATTTGCGGTTCGCGCTTCCTTCGTTGCGGCGCGACTTTGCCTTCGTCCTTGCCGAACAAGTGGCGGGCACGTTCGCCGACAGGGAGCAGGCGGGCGGTATCGCCTGACACTTCCACGAGACTACCCAAGTCTTTAAGATGCGCGCCGAGTCCTTGCGCGATTTTCCGCGCGGCATCATACTCAAGGCTGAAACCTGAAGGCTGAACGCTAAAGTTTTTCCCGCCTTCGTCTTCCTCTTCCACCTCTGACACTCCTTCAGCCTTTAGCATTTCGCCTTTAGAATTTGAAGAAAGCGTCCAGAGCCACATGGCTGTCAGGCGGGCGTCTGGCTCGAATCCGGTGGTGTCCGCGTCTTTGAAGACCAACGCAAGGGCCTCCTTGGCGACGGCGGCCCACACTTGTTCCAGGTATTCCTTGAGCGCGACGGCCTCGCCGCTGGCTTTCTCCACGCGCGGATAGCGGGAGAAGATTTCCAGGGCGGGGCCGAGACAGGCGAAGATGGCGTCCGCGCCCACAACGCCTTCCTCGGCCAGGCGCGGCATCCATTCGTGGATGCGGCGGGGCAACTCCTGCAACACGTCGCGCCAATCGCCGATTTCGTCCGTCCGCACTGAACCGTCGGGATTCTCGCGCGGGCGGCAGACGAGATGGACGGAGGAAGCCAGAGCCGCGGATGACTGTGCGCGAAGACGTGTTCCCATCTCGGTGTCGATTGGCCATGAGCCGGTCATAATCCAACCTGCATCAACCATCGCCTGTAACTGAGCTTCCCACCCCGCCGTGGACTTGTGCGCGAACACCACGATACCAACGCCGTTTGGCGCAAGAACGCGCCGTCCCTCTGCCATCGCTTTCTTCATGGTCGCCTCAAAATAGGCGGCATCTTTGCCTTTCACCTCATCAACAATGCACTCCTCTGTCTTCGGCGTCAGGATTGACGCAAAGCCGTGGTGTGCATTTTCCGGGAGCGTCCGCTTGAACCAAACATAGAAGAAGTCGGAAAGATCAGAGTAAGGCACTGCATCGTAGTAAGGTGGGTCGGTGACAAATGCTTGGGCTGAGTCGTTCGGCAATGGGTGAGCCGCTGCGTCCGCCAACTCGACATGTGCTGATGAATCTACTGGCACTGGATTGTCGAGCGCCTGCATCGTCCAATCGAAAAGTCCCGGCCAACTCCCAGCGCCCGATCCGAAGAAAACTGGCTCAACGAAGTCCCAGACAATCGGAATCGCTTGACGGTGAAACGTATGATTCACCTTTTCGCGATTGTGATAGTGCCAACTGCACAAGCTCGTGTCGTAGTCTGCTTGCTTGTTGACGACTTGCGCCAAGAGAGTCTGCACAGCATCCGCAAAGGCTTGCTCCGTATGGGCCGAGCGGAGCTTGTCACCGACCGTGCGAACAAGACGAGCGAGGGTTGTTATCGCGAGCAATTGGCGATTCGTGAAAAGGTCGGCGAACAAGTCCATGCCATAGTTACGTTGGGAGAAAGCTCGTCCAGCTCCGCTCCCGCCGCCAAGCGGTGTCGGCTCCTCCGGCACCAGACTCACCGCCCCTTCGTGCTTGGATTTCCGCCGGTTCAATTCTTCTGAGGCCGCACGTATTGCAGGCGCGTCGGCCTCATTCGCCACGCGGTATAGCCGGCCGTGCTCGTTGGCTCGTGTCATTACGACGCAAGTAAGTCGTGCGTCGTTGGCCCCTCCGCGCCGCGCCTTGAGTTGCTCACGTACGCGTGCTACAGGAGTTGTGTAACCGCAGCAGGGACACGTCGCCGAACCGCGTTTCACCGTGCCGTCGAAATTTGGGCTTTCGATCTTGATATTGGAATTGGCCTGGACCACCCAGCCATCCCGCTCCTTGACGATGATTTGGAAGTCCACGCGCTTGGCCTTAGGGGTCGGCACAAGCTGGAATGCGACAGAACGCTTATCTTTTTTGACCAGCCAGGGGGCACGGATGAGCGGCACTTCCGCGCCGCAGCCGGGGCCTTCGCATTGAATCGTCCGCGCCCAGAGATAGGCGATGGGCGTCGCGCCGTCCGCGTCCTTCGGATAGAACTCGGCCAGTTCTTTCTCGGCCTCGCGCTTGATCCACTCGCCCCATTTCCGGACTTCATCAGCGAGGCGCTGGCCGTATTTGGGGATGTATTCGAGGACGACCTTGTTGAGCAGGACAGGGATGGGGTTGAGGTCGCTGGCAAAGGCGTCCGCGCCCACGCGCAAGGCTTCGAGCGGAATGGAGCCGCCGCCAGCAAACGGGTCCACGACGAGCGGTCGGGTGCCGGGAGCGCCGCCCAGCGCCTCGTGGGCGGCCTGGGTGAGCGCACGGCTGGTGTCGAGGTATTCGCGGACGGTGGAGTTGTCCCAATTGGCGAAGTCGGCGATGAAGTCGAGCAACGC
>Ga0137378_10000965_pt1 | contig 23876 bp, 23 predicted proteins | sample SagtaG_21_FD_104813 | JGI IMG/M metagenome (GOLD analysis project Ga0137378, IMG submission 104813) | Vadose zone soil microbial communities from Sagehorn Ranch, Mendocino, California, USA - Sage2_L_60_16 metaG | ecosystem: Environmental > Terrestrial > Soil > Vadose zone | place: USA... | reverse complement strand
CGGGTTCGGCCTGCTCGGCGGCCTCGGGTTCGGCCTGCTCGGCGGCCTCGGGTTCGGCCTGCTCGGCGGCCTCGGGTTCCGCCTGCTCGGCGGCCTCGGGTTCCGCCTGCTCGGCGGCCTCGGGTTCGGCCTGCTCGGCGGCCTCGGGTTCGGCCTGCTCGGCGGCCTCGGCCGGCTCCGGTGCGGCCTGGCCTTCGGCTGACTCCTCCTGCTCCGGGACCACCTTCAGCGTGCGCGACCGCCTGCGCGAACTCCTGGCCCCGGCGGCGGCGCCGGCCGTTCCCGTTCGACCGCCGTTGAGCTCACCGTCGGGAGGAGCGCCGGCCTCGCGCTCGATCTCCTCGACCTCGGCCGCGGTCATCCCGGAGGTCGACCGCGGGGCCTGTCCTCCCTGCCGGCCCTGGTCGGCCTCCTCCGACATCCCGATGGGACCCTCCGTGGCCCCGGCCAGAAACTGCCGGACCACGGGGATATCGGAGTTGAACATGTTCTCCTTCGAGTCGAACTTGACCAGGTTGCGCAGGTAGAGCATCCCGATGTAGTCGGCGACCCGGCGGGCCGTGGCGATATCGTGGGTGACCACGATCATGGTGGCTCCGAGCTGCCGGTTGAGCTCCAGGATCAGCTCGTTGAGGAAGGCCGTTCGAACCGGGTCGAGGCCGGAGTCCGGCTCGTCGAACATGATGATCTGGGGATCCAGGACCAGGGCCCGGGCCAGGCCGGCCCGCTTCTTCATCCCGCCCGAGATCTCCCCCGGCAGCTTGCCCTCGGCCCCGATCAGCCCCACCATCTCGAGCTTCTCCATCACGATGCCCTTGATCTCCTTCTCGCTCTTCTTGGTGTGCTCCCGGAGCGGGAAGGCCGTGTTGTCGTACACCGTCATGGATCCGAACAGCGCCCCGTCCTGGAACAGCACGCCGAACTTCCTCCGGACCTCATAGAGTTGCTTGTGGCCGAGGGCGGGGACGTTCTTGTCCCCGATCCAGATCTCGCCTTCCTCGGGCTTGAGGAGGCCCATGACGTTCTTGAGGAACACGCTCTTGCCCGTCCCGGACGGGCCGAGGATGAGCGTCACCTTTCCCTTGGGGATGTCGAAGGTGAGGCCCTCCAGGATCGTCTGCTTGCCGAACCTCTTGGTGAGGCCCCGGATGGAGATCTCGCACTCGGGTGCGTCCTGGGCTATCTCCGGCTTCTCCAGCGTTCGCCTCTTCGCCACTGGCGCCCTCTCTCGCTCCGTCGGCCGGTTCCGCACCGAGGTCCGGAGCGGACACGAGCGGGTTCTTTCCCCGCCCGGCCGACTTCTCACGGCCTTCCCCACCCCGCGGGCCGGCAGGGTCGTCCAGGATGTGCCCGATATCATAACTAGTCATGCCGGACTAGTCCAATCGGAGAGGTTATCTCTGGACCGGTGAGAGAGCCAGACGGGGCCGGGGGAACGGCCCGAACCATCGCCGCGCTGGCCGACGCCCTGGTGCCCCCGGGCGGCGACCTTCCCGGCGCCATCGAGGCCGGCGCCCACGTTCGGGCCGCCGCCCTCCTCTCGGGCATGCCGAGGGGGATGCGCCGGGCGGTGGTCGCCGAGCTCCTCATGCTGGAGCACACCCCGAGGCTCCGGACCGGCAGGCCGTTCTCCTCGCTGCCCAGGGCCGAACGCGAACGCGTCCTGGGGCTGGTCCACCGGCTTCCCCGGAGCCTGGCCGGGGTGGCCGTCCCCATGGAGGCGCTGGCGCTCCTGGCCTACGCCGGGTCGCCCCAGGTCCGGGCCGCCCTCGGGTTCGAACCCGGACAGCTCCTTCCTCTGTCCGATCCCCTTCCCCCGGCCAGGCCGCTCCCGGTTCGAACCCACCCCGAGCTGCGTCCGGGATTCGGCGAGGCCTTCGACGTCGTGGTGGTGGGCTCCGGGGCCGGTGGCGCTCCCGTCGCCCGGGCCCTGGCCGAGGCCGGGTGGTCGGTGGCGGTGGTCGAGGAGGGCTCGGCCTACACGCGGGAGGACTTCGTGGGACCCGAGGTCGAACGGATGCGCCTGCTGTACCGGGGAGGCGGGGCCACGCCGACGGCCGGGAGGCCGCCCGTGGTGGTGCCGATCGGCCGGGCCGTGGGCGGGAGCACCGTAGGGAACTCGGGCACGTGCTTCCGCACGCCGGACCGGGTGGTCGCCTCGTGGCGCGAGCGCTTCGGGGTGCACATCGAACCCGACGACCTGGGGCCCTTCTACCAGGAGGTGGAGGACGTGATCGGGGTGGCCCCCGTGCCCTGGCAGGTCATGGGCAAGAACGGGTTGGTGGCGCACCGGGGGGCCACCGCCCTGGGCATCCCGGGCCGGCCCCTGCTGCGCAACGGCTCCGGGTGCCACGGCTCGGGAGTGTGCGTGGCGGGCTGCCCCGTCGACGGCAAGCGGGGGGTGCACCTGAACTACCTCCCCATGGCCGTGGCCGCAGGGGCCGAGATCTTCGCCCGGTGCCGGGTCGAACGGGTGCTCTGGAACGGCACCCGGGCCGCGGGGGTCACCGGGTCGCTCCTGGACGAACGCGGGCGACCTGTTGGGCCGTTCACCCTGCGGGCCCGCCGTGGGGTGGTGGTGGCCGCGGGGGCCCCTTTCACCCCCGGCCTCCTCCGGAGGAGCGGCCTTCGCCATCGCGGTCTGGGGCGGGGGCTTCGGCTCCATCCGGCCTCCGCCGTGGTCGGGCTGTTCGACGAGGAGATCCGGGGATGGCGGGGCGTCATGCAGAGCTACCTGATCGACGCCCTGGCCGACCGGGGGATCATGCTCGAGGCCACGTTCCCCCCGCCCCCGCTGGGCTACGTGGAGCTCGGGTTCGGCCTGTCGGGCCTGGAGCGGAAGGAGCTGATCGCCCGCCTCCCCAACATGGCCGTCCTGGGGTTCCTGGTCTCGGACACCTCCACCGGCCGGGTCATCGGGCTGGGTCCGGGCCGAACCCCGATCATGAGGTACGACCTGAACCGGTTCGACACGGCCCGGGCCATGGAGGGCATGCTCCTGTCGGCCCGGGTCCTGCTGGCGGCGGGGGCCACGGAGGTCCACCCGATGCTGTGGGGGGCGTCGCCGGTGCGAACCGAGGCAGAGGCCCGGGCCATGCTGGACCGGCGGTGGCCGGCGTCGGCGCTTCGGCTCACCGCGTACCACCCGATGGGGACGGCCCGCATGGGATCGGACCCCCACGGGGTGCTCGACGGGTTCGGGAGGGTTCGGGGATCGTCCCGGCTTGTCGTCGCCGACGCCTCCGTCTTCCCCACCTCGCTCGGGGTGAACCCGCAGGTGACCATCATGGCCTTCGCCACCAGGGCCGCCCGCCGTATGCTCGCGGACTGGTGATGCCGTGATCCCCTTCGACAGCTTCCTGCTCGACCCTCCCATGCTGTTCGCCTCCGGCTGGCTGGCCGCGAGGATCACCCGCCCACTCCCGCCCGGGGGCCGGCGGGCCGCGCTGCGCTCGCTGGGCGGGAGCACCATGGCCGTGTTCTGGGTCACCTCGGTCTCGCTGTACCTGAACCTCGAGTGGACCCGGTGGATCTGGGAGATGTGCCGGGCCCAGTCGGGGCGCGACTGGATGCTGAACTCTGGGGTGTTCCGCTTCGAACACGAGAGGCCCTCGGCGCGAACCCACGCCGTGTCGGCGGGGATCCTCGCGACCTACCCTGCGTGGCTCCTGCTCGGCATGAGGGCGGGCGGGGCAACGCGCCCGGCGGCATGACCGAGCGGGTTCCGTTCGGCGAATTCCAGAACGAGGTCTACTTGGCGGGGCTGGGCGGCCGCCGCCCCGACCTGCCGATGTCGGCGGAGGAGCTCGAAGCCCGCGCCGCCGAGGCGATGTCCCCGGAGGCCCACGGCTACGTCTCCGGGGGCGCGGGCAGCGAGCGGACCATGCGGGCCAACCGGGAAGCCTTCGACCGGTGGCGGATCCTGCCACGGATGCTCCGCGACGTGGGGGCCCGCAGCCTGCGGGTTCGGCTGTTCGGCACAGAGCTCCCGGCGCCGGTGCTGCTGGCCCCGGTCGGGGTTCAGTCGATCGCGCACCCCGAGGGCGAGCTGGCCGTGGCAAGGGCCGCCGCGTCGACCGGGGTGGGGATGGTGCTCTCGACGGCCTCGTCGTTCACCCTGGAGGAGGTGGCCGAGGCGAACGGCGGCTCGCCCCGATGGTTCCAGCTCTACTGGCCGGCCGACCGGGAGCTCGCGGCGAGCTTCCTGTCGCGGGCCGAACGGGCCGGGTTCACCGCCGTCGTGGTGACCCTGGACACGTGGCTGCTGGGGTGGCGGCCCCGCGACCTGGCCAACGCGTACCTGCCGTTCCTGCACTCCGTGGGAATCGCCAATTACCTGGCCGACCCGGTGTTCCGGGCCTCGTTGCCGGAGACCCCGGAGGAGAACCCGATGGCGGCGGTTCTCCGATTCGGCCAGGTGTTCTCCGATCCCACCGTGACGTGGGACGACCTGGCGTTCATCCGCGAGCACACCTCGCTGCCCATCCTGCTGAAGGGCATCCAGCACCCCGATGACGCCCGGGCAGCGGCGGACCGCGGCATGGACGGGGTCATCGTGTCGAACCACGGCGGCCGGCAGATCGACGGGGCCGTGGGAGCGCTCGATGCCCTGCCCGCGGTGGCGCGCTCGGTGGGCGAGACGATGCCCGTGCTGTTCGACAGCGGGATCCGAACGGGCTCCGACGTGCTCAAGGCGCTGGCCCTGGGAGCGCGGGCCGTGCTCGTGGGGCGGCCGTACGTGTGGGGCCTGGCGCTGGCCGGCGAGGAGGGCGTGCGCCACGTCATCCGATGCCTGCTGGCCGAACTGGACCTGACCATGGCCCTGGCCGGCCAGACCGACGCCTCGGCGCTCGACCCATCCATCGTCGTTCGATCGATCGGGCCCGAAGCACCGTGACCGTCCGTTCCAGCCCGACGCTCCCCGCGATCGAGGACCGCCGAACCACGGGTGCCCGTTAGCGGGGGGTCGTTCGAACCCAGACGTCCCGGGTGTCTTGGCTGCGACCGTTCAACCACGCCGTGAGCCCCGTGCCGAGCTCGGCCAGGGTGCTCCCCTTCCCGGCGATCAGGAGGTAGCCACCCCGGGAACCCCTCTTGTTCCGATACATGTCGGCATCCGCCTCGCCCACCAGCGCCGCCTTGCCCCCACCGTCGCCGAAGGACAGCCCGATGCCGATGCTCAGGCTGATGTGGACATCCAGGGCACCCAGCGTGCAAGGGGTCCGGGTGGCCTGCCGGATGCGGGCCGCCACCAGCTCCGGGCTCCGGCGGACCTCGCCTGCCCCCGCGTCGTCGTCGGGGTCGGGGTCGGGGTCGAGATCGGCCAGGAGCACCATGAACTCATCGCCGCCCACCCTTGCCACGAGGTCGGTGTCCCGGGCCACCCCGGTCAATCTCGAGGCCGTCTGCCGCAGCACCTCGTCACCCGCGGCATGCCCCAAGGTGTCGTTCACGAACTTGAATCGATCGAGGTCGAGCGACAGGACGGCCACCCCTCGCCCGTTCCTCCGGGCCCGGGCCAGCGCCAGCCCCAGTCCCTCCTCGAAGAGGCTCCGGTTCGGCAGCCCGGTCAGGTCATCGTGGTTCGCCCGATGGGCCAGGGCCTCCTCGGCCTCCTTTCGCTCCGTGATGTCCTGCAGGGTCCAGTGGAGGGCGACGAGGTTGGCCGATGGGTCCCGGATGGCCGCCACCGTGACCAGGGCCACGAACGGAGCCTGGCCGTTGCGACGCATCCGGACCTCCCACTCGCCCGGGTCGCCGCCGCGCGCCGCCCGGACGAGGCCACGAAGGAATCCCTGTCGCGACTCGGGCGCCACGAATCGCACCACGGGCTTGCCGACCAGGTGGTTTCGGTTGCCCTGGAGAAGACTGACCGACGCCGGGTTGGCCTCCGTGATCAGGCCCGCGGGCGTCGTGACGAGATAGCCGTGAGGAGCCCGGCGGAACACCTCGCGGTACCGGCGCAGCTCGCCGTGGAGGGCACGGTGGGCCGAGGCGAGGTCCTCCAGGCCGGCAGCGATGCCATCGAGCTCGATGGAGGGGGCCTCCCCCGCGGCGGAACCGGTTCGTGCCCCGTTGCCCCGAAGCGCCGCCACCCGTCGCCGCAGGGTGGAGAGCCGCTTCTCGAAGGGCACGGTGGCCGTCTCCCTCACCACGCTCCGGCCTTCTCGTCGCGGGCCGCCGATCCGCTGGAGATCGAGGCCGGGGGCCATCGGAGGCGCGGGTTCGTGTCGTTGGCGATCCTCCTCGCTTCCCCCATCCACTTCTCCACAACGGCGAACCGGCCGTTCTCGGAGATGACCAGATCCATCTCCGGGTTCTCGTGGTTGATGGCGATGACGAAGCGGATCCCGTCCACGCGAACGGCTTCGTACTCGTCGCGGTGGAGCCCGATCGTGTCGGTGCAGCCGACGTAGCTGCACTCACAGACGTACCGTTCGGCCTCCTCGGACTGACCGAAGCTGTGAGCGGCCTGTTCGATCCACTCGTTCCGGCTGCGGGCTCGAACCTCGTTCTCCACCACGTCGGAGTACTGGTCGGGCACGATGGCCCCCCCTCCTACCATCGCTGATGCCGGCAGCCGGTGCGACGGTTCACCCGTCCTTCCGGTGAGAGGGATGCGAACACCCGGCCTCCAACCTCGATCGACCGGCCGGGTGCTGGAGCCGCCGCCTTGCGGCCAGGCTGCTTGGGGCCGCAGATGCTGTGCTCGCGTGAGCCGCGAGCAACCCAACTATATATCGTGCGACCCACCTAGTCTCGGCCGGCCCCATGGGTTGGGGTACATTGGAGTCCGGATGGGCGAAGAGGAATCCCGCCTTCGCGTGCTGATCGCGGATCAGCGGACGGAGCGGACCACCCAGGTGAAGGCGGCGGTCCGGGGTCTCGGCCACCACCCGGTGGAGCGGGACGTCGAACTGGCGGACGTCGGGCCGGTCACCGCGGAGGAGAAGCCCGACCTGGCGTTGGTGGTGGTGGAGGAGAACTCCGAACGCGCGCTCGGGCTCATCGCGAAGATCGTCCGTGAGGCCGCGTGCCCCGTCATCGCCATCCTGGACGTCCAGGACCGGGCCTTCGTCAACGAAGCCGCCAAGCTGGGCATCTTCGCCTACATCACCGACGGCGGGAATCTTCCGGAGCTGCAGAGCTCCATCGACATCGCGCTGCGCCGGTTCACCGAGTACCACGCCCTCGAAGGCGCGTTCGGTCGCCGCGCCGTGATCGAGCGGGCCAAGGGCATCCTCATGGAGCGCCACGGCATCGGAGAGCGGGAGGCGTTCGCCATGCTCCGGGCGCACTCGAGGAGCACCAACACGAAGATCATCGACGTGGCGGAGGCCGTGAGCGCGAGCTACCTCCTGCTGCCGGTGCAGCCGGGCGGGACGGCCTCGACCGACCCTGCCGACTGAGTCCCGAACCGAAATGGCGCTAGCGAGGGGCCGAATCCGGACGTCGAACCGCCTGGCTAGCTGAACTCCCCGTTGATGTCGAGGGCATGGCCGACCCGGTAGTAGCCCCGGTTGGAGCTGGGGCCCGGCGGCACCGGATCCACCAGATGGAAGAAGATCAGGTCCCCCTGGGTCGGCGACGCGCCGCCGAAGGGGTGCGTCGTCGCCACGCTGCCCGGAGTCCATGACCGGAGGCTGTAGCTCGGCTGGGTGCCGGGCGTGTTCCCCGTGAACCCTCCGACGAAGGCCACCCCGGCTCCGTGGACCGAGCTGTTGAAGTCGGCCGGCTTGGCCAGGAGACGATCAACTGGCCGGGTGGACATCTCCTCGTAGGAGGCCGGCCCGGGAGTGGGGACGACCCATGTCCGGCTCCAGCCGGTGGGATGGCCGGCCTGGTCGAAATAACCGTGGGCGATGTCGACGGCTCCGGTATCGGCGGCCACATGGTAGCCGATCCGGAAGTAGCCGTGGTTGGTCCCGCCGGGCTGGCTGCCCACGTAGAAGAAGATCAGGTCCAACAGCCCGTCGCCATGGGTGTCGGCGATGGTGACGTCGGCTCCCTGGACGGCCGGGGTGAACCAGGCGTCCTCGAGTCCCAGCGGGATGTCCGGACTGGCCGCCGGACCCACTGGGTGGTCTCCCGTCCAAGCGGTGATGGCACCGGTGATCCCGTCGATCTTTCCGACCTGGAACCGTCCGACGTTCGGTCCCGCCCCCTGCTGCTCCACGCGGAACACCACGATCCTCATGAAGGGGGTGGTCATCCTTCCCAGCGCGATCCCGACGCCGCGAACGTCGGGGTTCCCGGCGCCGGTGAACGGGTCGAATACGGTCATCACGGCGGACCAAGCGGTGGGGTGGGTGGCGTCGCCGCGGGGCTGCCCGGTGGCCGGATCGAGGTTCCAGCCCACGCGATACCGGCCATGCTTGACGCCGGCTCCGTCGACCTCCACCCAGAAGGCCACGATGTCGAGGGCGCTCTCGCCCGGGAGGCTCCGATTCTTGTTGCGGATGTTGCCCACGGCCACGCCGGCCCCCTGGGTCTGTGCCCCGATCGGATCAGGGAGGGTGAAGGGACCGATCCAGCTCGTCGCGTTGCCCGACTCGTCCAGGTCCCGGCCGATCCGGTAGTGGTAGAGGTTCGTCCCCGGAGGATGGTCCACGTGCGCCACCACCAGGTCCCACATCCCGGAGACGTTCGTGTCGGCCACCTCGATGGCTCCGCCCTGGCTCGAATCACCGAAGGAGCCGGGTATGGCCAGCGCCGGGCTGAGCCCGTGGCCGGCGCAGTGCTGGTACTTCCAGTAGACCTCGTCGACGAAGGCGTGGAAGGGCAGGAAGATCAGCGCGGCCTGCCGGAAGGGCTCCGTCCGGTAGCAGACCCCGTTGATGCTCAGCGGCGTCTCCGCCATGGACCCCCCGATGTGGTCGTGGGCGTTGAGGTGCCACGTGTTGATGGCCGTCCACAGGTCGCTCGCGTTATTCACCCCCGCCACCGAGCAGGGATCGGTGAACGGCACCGCCGGGCCGGCGGTGAAGTCGGCCAGGATCGGCCACCTGGCCCCGGCCGGATTGGGAGGGGGGAGAGGGATGGGAATCGGGAAGAACGTGGGTGTGGTGTTCGGGTTCGGACTGCACGGGGGGGCCGGGGCAGGTGGGGGAGTGGCGGCGGGCCATGGCGGACTGGGGAGGGCCGCGTTGTCCGGCTGCCGGACGTCCCGGAACCCGATCACGAACCCCGGCGTGGCCGAATCGTCCGGAAGGCCAGCCGACGGGTCGAACGCCGGAAACGGAAGGAACGGATCGCCCACCATGAAGTTCGGATCGCCGGCGTCGAGGCGGATCTTCAGATGGTCCTCCAGGGCCATGACCAGCTCTCGATGGGAATTGAACGAATGGAGGGCGACACCTGGGCCCACCCCCGCTGTACCTCCGTGGGCGAGGAAGTGCTCGACCACGATGGGGTCGGTCAGGTAAGGATTCATCAGGTTCGCCAGCCGCACGCGCTGGACGGCGGTGAGGACCGTCGGGCCGGCTCCGGCTAGCAGGGCGCGATGCGCCATCTCTTCCTCCTCTCCCCAGAGGCCACATCGTCCCTTCGAGCCGTCACGGCACCGTCACCGCACAGATCGCCGGGCGAGAACGATGGTGACGATGGGGTGACGGGTGAGGGCCATACTCCTGGCCGACCGCTCGGGAGGGAGGGCCACCATGACGAGCCAGCCGAGTTTCTATTTCGACATCGTGAAGAAGCTGCAGCTGCTGGCCCATGCGTACGACGGCACGCTCCACGTCGATGGCAATGCCCAGTCCGGGTTCAACATCGATGATGGAAGCCTTCCCTCCATTCGGACGAACTGGCTGAACCCCGGTTCGATGACGGCCACAAACACGGCGCTGTACAACGTCCTGGATGCCAAGCGTTTGGGGAACGCCACGGTCGCGGCCGGACTGGCCGGCGCGGGCTCCCACGCCATGCCACAGGACGCGCAAGCCGGCGATCCGTGGGACGTGTTCCAGACCTTGGCGACGTCCCCGAACCGGCTTCTCGACGTGTTCGGCGCATGGATCGCGGCCGGCAGTCCGGACGACACGGCGGTCGGGGCAATCCGGCCTGGGTCGACGATCTCCCCCACCGACCCCGGGGTCAAGGTATTCGTCCGCAATGACACCACCGACGAGGGCACGAGCCCCCTCCCCGCCGACTGGTGGGCCCACGCTCAGATCTTCCTGGTGAGCCCGAACGGGAGCCTGTTCTCCGGCTCATCGCTCCAGGCCACCGACGACCTCTACCTGGTGGCCGTCGTGGGGAACCGGGGATCGAGCAATGCCGGGCGATGGCAAGCGTCAGTCCTCACGGCCCAGCCCACCGGCACCTCCTTCCTGGCCCAGGCCTGGGTGGCGGTGTGGAACTGCGGGTTCAGCCCGGGCGTCCTCCTGCCTGCGCTCTCCAACCTGCACTTCGACCCCAACATCCTTGATCCCGACTCGCTCAACGACGAGTACGAGGAGTACGTGCTGGAGCCGGGCACGTACGACCTGGTCGGCTTTCGGCTGAGGGTCCAGGACGTGTTCGACGGCCTGGTGCAGGAGCTCGTCAACAGCGGGATCGACCTCGGTGCGCCGGTCGGGACCACACCGAAGGATGCCGCCACGGCCTGGCTCGAGGACCCGGCGCACAACGCGCACGTGTGCACGCAGGTCCGAGTCAGGGGCGACTCCGCCCTGCAGGACTACCCGCCGTTCGGGCACTCTCTGGACACCCTGCCCAGCGACCAGCAGCACCGCATCGCCCAGAAGAACCTGATCCCGTTCAACACGTCCCTCACCGCCATAGCCGACGATCCGCCGATCAACTTCTGGTCGTTCGTCACCGGGTGCATGATCATGATGACCGGCATCGACCTGTCCGAAATGTTCAGTTGGATTCGGATCGAGATGGAGGACTTCGCCTATCCGAGGTTCCGGCGGTTCATCGCTATCCCCGAGCGGCCCTTCGCCATGTGGGTGAGGGACGAGGACCAGCTCGAAGGGCTGCGCGTAGTGAAGGGATTCACCTCGAAGCGTGGCCCCGAGAGCATCGCGCTCACATCCTTCCAAAAGCGGCTGCTCAAGCAGGACTTCGAGTTCGGGCTGAGTTGTGAGCCGGGACAGCCGGCCACGCTGGTCCGGACGACCAAGCGGCGCTCGTCCGGTCGGTCCACCGGGCGCGGCCCGCGCGCGCCGTTCACCAACTTCCTCATGCTCGAGGCCCTGGAGCGGGACAGCGCTCTCCGCCTGCCCCACATCGGTGAGCAGTACGTCGCCATGGCGCTGGGCGTGGAGATCCGCCCAAGCCGGTTGAAGGAGGGGTACCTCGGCGACATCCGGGTCGTACAGGAAAGCAACGTCCCGGTGTTCGAGGAGGAGGAGCGCTGCTACAGGGTCGAACGGAGGGTCATGGGCGGGTTTACCGTCCAAGCAACCGCAACGGACATCCGCGCCCGTGATCCTCGGTGGCAGCCGGTCGATGGGAAGTGGACCTTCGTGAAGTCCCCCGCTCGCGATCTCGAGGCCGAGGGCTACGGCACATAGCTCTTCTCGAGCGGGGGGAAAGGGATTCGAACCCCTGAGGGACTCACGCCCCTAGCGGTTTTCAAGACGTGTTGCCGCTGTCCAGGCATTTCGATCCTGTCCCGACGCGTACCACCTGAGCTGCGATCTCATCCCGGGAGCGGCGGTTCCGTGACAACGCCTCCCAGGCCGTCCCACCTGGTTAGGTTGCACGCGGGTTGCAGGTCCGAGCTGAACGCGGGCGCCGCAGGGATCGGCCATATGGGGGTGCCTCCCGAAACTCCCGGAACCCCCATCCCCCGCACGGTCATATGGGCTGAGTCCTCGAAAGTCTCGAAACCCCCTACCCGCACGGCTATATGACCAACTGCCGAAACTGCAGAAACCCCCAACGCGTCAGGGGGGGCGGACCCGGGCTGGTCTGCGTGTGGCGAGGGCGCGGGCGGTATCGTCCGCTTGTGGATGGGCCTGAGGAACCACGGACTCACCGGACCCGAGCCGCCCTCGTCGTCACGGCCGCCGCTCTCGTCGCCGGAGGGATCGGCTTCGGCGTCGGGCGAGCCTCGCATTCGAGCGAATCGACTCCGACCCCGCAGAGACTCGGGCCGTTCGTCGCCCAGACTCTGCAGGTGACGCTCGTGAGGCAAAGCATCGAGCCGCCCAACGGCTGCTCGGGCGTGGACGGCGGGTATCTCGTTCAGGTCGCGGACACCCAGGGCAACGTGCTCGGCCAGGCCGTCACCCCAAGCAGCGGGATGAGGGAGGATCTCTTCTGGCCGGAGTCCCCGACCTATCAGCGGACGGGCGCGTGCACCCTCACCGTGTCGATCGCTGTTGCGCCCTCCGACGCCTACCAGATCGTCGTTTCGAACGGCCTCGCGTACTCGGCCCGCACGGGATTCATCAACCTCGCCGACCTGGAGCACCTTGGTTGGAAGGTCGCCGTCTGCGAGGACAGTTGCGGCGGCGACACGATGAACACCGGGTGACGTTAGGAGCCTCGCACGAGAGACAGGCCGAGGAGTCGGTCAATCTCGGACTCGGTTAGGTACGTCGGGCCGGGCAGGACCGTGGAGATCACATTCGAGCCGTAGAGGGCGCGAATCCGTAACCAAGCCCGTTCGAGGGCCGCCGTCTGGTTGAACCAGTTCACGTCGGGCTGCCTCTCGTCTGGTGGTCTCCTGCTCTCCCTGGCTCGCCAACCTTGGTACGCGGCTCGCCAGTCACCATCGAAGTACCAGGCGTCGTAGCCACGAGCGGCCATGGCTTCCACGAGGGGGAGGTGATCCACCCGGAACCCCCACTCGATTACGAGCCCTTTGAATCCCGACGCTGCTGCGAGGAGCGGCCTGTCGTTGGGTTTGCGGTCAAGATTGACGGGGACTGCCAGCTTGAAGCCCTCCGCGAGAGCGTCCGTCCGCTTGTCTACCTTGTCGCTCTCCAGCCGCGCCCAGCCTTGGCGTTCGAGCGACTTCGCGTAGTGGGTCTTTCCGGCACCCGGCAGACCGCTGAGGATGAGGATGTCCCCGATTTGCACGAAGGTCCAGCGTACGCCCGTCCGGTGCCGGGACACTGCGCGTGGGTCCCCAGGCCGCCTCCCGAAACTCCCGGAACCCCCTCCCGCGCACGGCCGATGGTCTTGGGCTTCCGGTTCTCCGCTGTGGCCTTGCGTTGATGATGGGCGACTGCAAGCTCTATGTTGCTGGCCAGGACGTTGTTGAAGGCTCGGGTGAGGCCCGATCCAGTCTCGTCATCGCTCAGCTTTGCTGCGAGGTCCTTGAGGGCATCGAGAAACACCGTGCCGACCCCTAGCTCGACTGCCCATGCCGCCAGCCGTTCGGGTTCACGGGCGATGTCGAAGTCGAGTGGCCCCTCCCAAACGATGAGTCGGTCATCGAGAGCCTCCCGGTCCTCTTCCCCGACCATTCGGTGAAGCGATCGACGCGCCTGGATCGGACGGTCAGCCGCAACCAGCAGCACGGGGCGCTCGTCCCTGTCCACGGGGAGGCCCAATAGATCGTCGGCGCGTATACCAGTCCGGTGAAGAACCAGGCGGTGAATCTGCGTCGAGTGCCCGATGCCTGTTGGCCCAACGATCAGGAGGGGTTCACCCCGGGGCCACGCGACCTCGTCGGCGCGGCCCCACACTGCCGGGCGCCCCTCGACCCCGTCCAGGGCGAACGTTCCGCCCGGCAGTAGCCGGATTCTCGGCGTGCATGCTCGCCCCAACCCGTCGCCCGCTTCGGCGCGTTCGACATCGGCCTTCGAGTACCAGCGCCCGTCAGGACCGGTGGCGAACCCGTTCCCGGCGTCGGCGTAGCCGGGGGGCAAGGTCACCGATTGTCCCCTTCGACGCCGAGGAGTTTCAGAAGTGCAGGAACGCCGATCACGGTACGGCGGCCGATGCGGAGGGCGGGCAGTTCGCCGCGCTGAACAGCAGCGTAGGCGGAGTTCCGGGAGATCCCCAGCACCTCGGCTGCCTCCGGGACGGTGACCGTCGTCTGGCCGCGCAGCCTGTCGAGGGGCGTGGTCGTTCGTCGCGTCCTGCCGATGTCGCTTCGTCTTGCCATCCCTCCGCCCTCCCGGGTAGACCGTTCACATACCAACGCGCCTATTCTACGCCTAGGACGTTGACACGCCACCGGCCTATCCGGCAAGATGGGGTGATGCCAAAGCGTCCCGTCCGATCGCAGCCCGTACAGCCCGCTGAGCCGCGGCTGACCCGCGTCATCGCTCGGCAGGTCCGGGCGCTGCGCCTTGAACGGAAGTGGAGCCAGGACGAATTCGCCCGGCAGATGCGGATGAACGGCTTCCCTGGATGGACGCGGTCGGTCGTCGCGGCGGTCGAGAACGGCGGTCGAAGGATTGACGCCGAGGAACTAGCCGGGCTCGCTATAGCGCTCAACGTCCCCGCGTCCTACCTTGTCCTGAGCAAGGATCGCTGGATCGGCGTCGGGGATCAGGGGGCCGCCACACACAACGCCGTCCTGAGGATCTTCGAGGGCGAGCGTGCCGGGGACCTCGCGGTTACGGCGTTCCGCTCTCCCAGGACGGACCAGGCCATCGCCGAGATGGCGCTGGTCTCGCGGACGATGCGGCGCGTCGCCGATCTCGCGCCCGAGGTTTCCTGGGGCCGTCTAGGGGCGGCTGAGAAGGGCGAGTTAGAGCGCCTGATCGCGGGACGGCTCGACGTCCAACCAATCGAGGTCGCAGCTGCCGCCCACCACCTCTGGGGCCGTTCGGCCAGCGAGGAACGGGACGCACGGGCGGAGGAACGACCTCGCGCCAAGCAGCACATCAGTCGAGCGATTGCGGAGGAGATACGCGGCGTCCTCGCCGAACAGGCGAGGGGCCGATCCACCGAGGGGGAGAACCGATGACTCAAGGACACGTCAGGAAGCGCGGGAACCGCTGGGTCGTTGTCCTCGACCTCGGCCGCCAGCCCTGCCGGGACTGCCCGGTCTGCGTTGTCGTAGACGCACGACGGGGCGGTGCCGTCAAGCCACTGCGTCGGTTCTGGACGACGGACGGCCGGGCCGATCGCTGCGATCGCTGCGGGTCCGACCTCGGGGACGTCCGCTACGAACGGCGCCGGAACTGGCTGTCCGGGTTCGCGACCAAGCGCGAGGCGATGTCCGCCCTGAACGACGCGATGGGCAAGATCGGGCAGGGAACCTACAGGCCGCCGTCCGACATCACGGTCGCCGAGTTCATCGAGCGTTGGCTGCCGACGGCCAAGTCCCGCGTCCGGACCTCGACGTTCGAGTCCTACGAGATGAACCTGCGTCGCCACGTCGCCCCGCGGATCGGGTCGCTGCGCCTGCGCGACATCGGCCCCGACGTCCTGAACGCCCTCTACGGGGATCTCGCCCGGCGGGACGGGAAAGGGAAGCTATCTCCGAGGACCGTGGGCTACATCGCCATGATCCTTCGCCGCGCCCTCCAGGACGCGATGCGCTGGGGACTGATCGGGCGCAACCCCGCCGACGTCGCGGACCCGCCCCGGGTTCGGACCCGCACGACGATGAAGACCTGGGCTGCTGAAGAACTGCGCCGCTACCTGGCCTCGCTCGCAGGCGATCGCCTGTACGCCGCTTGGCTGCTGCTGGCGACGACAGGGATGCGCCGGGGCGAACTTCTCGGCCTCGGATGGGACGGCCTCGACCTCGACGGCGGGCGCCTGTCGATCGTTCGGGCGCTGATCGCGACCGACGACGGCCCGGCGTTCTTCGACCCGAAGACGGCCAAGTCCCGTCGCCAGATCGCCCTCGATCCCGCGACCGTCGCCGCGCTGCGGGCGCACCGGAAGCGGCAGCTCGAGGAGCGGCTGGCCTGGGGGGAGGCCTATCAGGACGCCGGGCTCGTCTTCTGCCGCGAGGACGGCCGGTCGATCGACCCCGAAGGCTTCTCCGAGCTGTTCCGGACCCGCGTCCGGCTCGCCGGACTGCCCAAGATCCGGCTGCACGACGTCCGGCACACTTACGCGTCGCTGGCTCTACAGGCAGGGGTCCACCCGAAGGTCGTCTCCGAGCGCCTCGGCCACGCGAACATCGCGATCACACTCGACACGTACTCCCACCTGATCCCGGCGATCGAGAGCGACGCGGCGAACCGGGTAGCCGGGCTAATCCTCGGCGGGTAGAAAGGCGCTCGCCTCCGAGGGGGGCTACGAAACCCGTTCGGTCCGACCGGATCGAAGGTCGTCCAGTTGGTTCAGCGCGTCCTTCATGCCTGCCGTGATGTTCTCGAACATCAGCGTGATGCCGTTCGCGAGGGAAACCTGAACGAGTTCGTCTAGGAACGAAGGCGACGCGACTTGTACGCCCGCAAAGTTGACCCGGACGACGTTCCCAGGCGGCAAGGCACCAGCAATCTCACGACCACGAGCGCGGGTGACGAGGATCGCGCCAAACTTACGCATCTCAACGCTGTCCGCTGGCATAGGGACCTCCTGGGATCGGGGGCGGCCCATCTTACCGCCGCCTTCCCGGAGAGCACAGCTCCACCGAGACGATGGTCCCCGGGAGCCCGGGCACGTCGCGCTTCACGATAAGTCCCTGCCTCTCCATAACGCTGCCGTAGCCCGATCGAATACGAAGTACTCCCCCGAACGTATCGGCGTACTCGCGGACCGTGCTTAGGCCGACGCCGGAGTGGACCCCCGGCTTGCTGGTCGTGCCGGGCTGAAGCGCGATGGCGATAGCCTCCTTGTCGGTGAGCTGGCCAACCTCCGCATCGCCGATCTTCAGCGACTCTTTGATTCCGATTCCGGCGTCGCCGACCACGAGGTGAAGACGTGGCGCGAGGCGGCCCCTGTAGTTCCTTTCGTACCGCTGCCCCGCCGTGAACCCGATGTCCGCCTGGGAGTGGAAGATGACGTTGGACCCGATCTCCGCTACAGCGACCACGAATCCCTCCCGGAACCTAACCGGGAGCTGGGGGGCCACGAACTCACACAGCTTGTCGATCGCCCGTTCGCCATCTTGGATGTTCAGCCTGCTCAACTCCAAGAGGTGGGCTGGGAATTCGGTCACGGTCGGTGGCTCCCGGTCGTACTGAACGCCTTCCGGCAGGAGCTGGAAGAACCGCATCCGGGCCAAGTAGGTTGTGGTTGACCGCGAATTCGGCAGGCGGAGCCGAACTGGGTGGCCAAGCCTTTCCGCTCGCAGGGTCGTGATCGTGAGGAGCGTCACCATGGCGTAGATGTCCGCGAAGATGCACGATCGCAGGTCCACCACGAGCAGCTCGCTCCGGTCGGCTACGAACGTGGCGGCTCCCTCGAACGTCTCCTGGTTCAGGTTGCCAGGGCTCTTGATCAGGATCGACATGAGACCCCTCCCGAGAACAGGCTACCAACCCGCACGGTTGCAATCGGGTTGCATTTCGGCCTGAAGGCGCTTTCCGGATCGACAGGGTGCCCGAACTGCCTCGACGGGAACGCGCAGGTCAGCAGCGGGGGGACAGGGATTCGAACCCTGGAGGGACTCTGCAGCCCCTAGCGGTTTTCAAGACCGCCGCCTTCGTCCGCTCGGCCATCCCCCCGGCGCCACGAGTGTACCGGCGAGGTCGGTCCCGGTTCTTCGAATTCAACAGAGCCCGTCGGGTTGGGCTGGCTGGCGAGGGGAACCCTTGTAGGGAGGCGCCCGACAACCCCGCCTCAGCGCCATGTTGGAGATCGACGTCAGGATGCCGCTCGACCGGACCGCTCCGGCCCTGGCCCGCCACGCCCTCGACGGGTTGTCGGGGCAGGTCCGACCGGAGGACCTCGACCGCTTCCAGGTCGCCGTGAGCGAGCTGGTGACGAACGCGATCGTCCACGGGCCGCCCTCAGGGGAGGGTTCCGTCCACCTGGGCGTCGAGATCTCGACCCACCGGCTCAGGGTCTCCATCGACCACGAGGGGTCGTTCGAGGCCACCGCCCGGACGCCGCAACCCGACCAGGATTCCGGGTGGGGGCTGTTCCTCCTCGACAGACTGGCGGACCGGTGGGGCGTGGAGGGCCATGACGGCACGCTGATCTGGGCGGAGTTCGAACTGGCACAGGGCGCCTGAGGGTCCGCGGACGGGTTCGGCCCCCTCCCCCTCGGCCTCGGCACGACGTTTCCTTGCCTCGGTTCCCGGGATAATGAGGGAGCAGGCAGGTTTCCCGACCGAGGGCGAACATGGCCTCCCTCATCGAGAAGGCGCTCCGCGAACCGACCCGTGCGATCACCCGCGTCCGGCGGGCGTTACGGGCCGAGAACGTCGTGTTCGTTCCCGCGGTCTTGGCGGCGCTGATCGAGACGGGGCTCCTCCTCGCGTTCGGCCCTCGGGACGCCGCCGGCCTCGGGCCTCAGGTGTCGGCACCGCCGCCGTTCGACCTCTTCCACGACCTCCGGTGGATCTCGGTCTATCACCTGTCCTGGTGGATGCTCGGGCTGGAGCTGGGGGTGGCCCTGGCGCTGCGGAGCCTCTACGTGGCGTGGTTCGTCCAGCGAGCCTGGCCGGGACCGAACCCGCCGTCCATGCCGAAGGCGTTCGTCCGGGCCCTGTCCTTCTACGCCATCGCCTCGGTGCTGCTGCTGCCCTGGGTGGTGCTGCTGTTCGCCCTGGCCGTATCGAAGGTCTCCTACTTCTTCTTCGTCGCGCTCCCCCCCACAGTGCTGCTGGCCCTGGTCATCCACCGGGGCGCCATGACCCAGGCGGCGGGGCAATGGTGGCGGTGGGCACCGACCCTTCGAAGCCTGGGCTGGGTGGCCGCGGCGTTCGTCTGGCTCACCCTGGCCGGCGGGATCATCAGCGAGACGCCCGTGCCGGTGGCGCTGCTGGCGGCGGCGGGGGCGGGGGCGCTGAACGCGATGGCCGACCGGTCGATCGTGCGGCGGATCGCCCAGCCGGCCCGGCCCCCCAGGGTGACGTCCAGGCTGCTGGTCCCGGCGCTGGTGACCGTGGTGTTCGGGGTGGCCGTGGGGGGAACGGCCGCCGGCCTGTCCACCACCCGAGGAGTCTCCGACGACGTCACCACACCCATCCCCGCGTCCGCCTTCGGGCATCCCGTGCTGGTGGTGGCGGGGTTCGACTCCCGGTGGGCGGCGGCAACCCTCCAACTGCCCGACGGCTTCTTCGCCTGGCGCTACTCCTATCGGGGCCTGGATGCCGAACGGGAGCCCGTCCCCTATCAGCCCGGCGACACCCACCAGTCCCTGCTGGCGTCGGCCCGGGCCATGGCCGCCCAGATCGACGCGCTGGCCGCGGCCTATCGCCAGCCCGTGACCATCGTGGCCGAGAGCGAGGGCGCCCTGGTGGCCCGGGTCTACCTGCTGAAGCTGTACCGCCCGGCCGGGCTGGCCGTGGACCGGCTGATCGTGCTGGACATGCCCTCGGGTCTGCCGGTCGTGTACTACCCGCGCCGGGGGTCGGAGGGGTGGGGCGTCGGTTCGGGGTGGGCCCTCCGTGGGGTGGCCGCCCTGGTGAGAGCGCTCGGTCCGCTTCAGGTCTCGGCCGACGCGCCGGTCCTCCGAAACCTCATGGAGTGCCGCTCGCTGGCCGCCGAGGTGGCCACGGCCCCCGCGCCGGCGGGGGTGCAGCAGATCACGGTAAGGGCGCTGGCCGACGTGGTCGACGGCGCGTCCCCCAGCGGCCTCCCCTCCGCGGACACCTTCGTGATCACGGCGACGCACGGCGGCCTGGTGAAGGACCATTCGGTGCAGGGCGTGATCGACGCCGTGCTGCTGGGGTCCCAGCACGAGACGCTGGGGGTGGGCCTGCGAACCCTGCGGGTGGTGTCGGCCTTCTCCAGCGCCTGGCGGGTCCCCCGGCTGGCCCAGGGCCTGGCGCCGGACACCGCCTGCTGAACCCCTTCATGCCGGGAGCGAACGAACCTCCCTCGACCATGGCTCGCTGCCGATGGGCCTGCTCCTCCTGTTCGGCCATGACGGCCAGCACCTCGGCGATCTTGCCGTTGGTCAGCACGAGGCTGGTCCCATGGGCCGATGGTCGCATGCGGCCCGAGCCGCGCGTATGCCACGAGGGCCAACCGGGAATGAGCTTCGAAGGGACAAGAGTGCCGGCGCCCTCGGCCGTCAGGAGGCTGCGATGCCCAGAGCGGAGTGGACCGACAAGCAGGAGCGGAAGTACGAGCACATCCGCGACAGCCAGAAGGCCCGCGGGGCTTCGACCCGAAGGGCCAAGGAGATCGCGGCCCGGACCATCCAGAAGGAACGGGCCCAGCGGGGGCAGGCGAAGACGGCGTCGCGTTCGTCCACCCGGGACATGCCATCGTCCAGGCGCGGCGGGCTTCGGTCCGGAACGTCCGGGCCCAGGGGCCGGACCAAGGAACAGCTCTACAACGAGGCCAGGCAGATGGGGATCGAGGGCCGGTCCAGGATGAACAAGGCCCAGCTCCAGCGGGCGGTGGATCGAAAGAAGCGGTAACCGTCTTCGCCGTTTCAGCCCGCCAGGCCGAGGCAGGCGAGCGCCGGGCCCAAACCTCCGACTATGGCCTGGCCGGATGTTCGGCCGGGACGTCGAGACGCGCTGCGAGCCATTCCGTCAGGCCCAAACCTGCAGCTCGTTCTCGGAGCGCCCGCTCCGCCTCGCGGAGCCGGGCCGGGTCCGAGGACTCGAGTTGCAACGGAAGATGATGCACGAGGTCCGCGAAGGCGGCGATCCGTCGTAAGGGTTGGTCGGAACCCCTTCCCCAGGCCTCCGCCCTGATCTCGAGGACAGCCTGGAATAGAACGGCGACGAGCCGCCGGCGCAGCTCATCCGAAGCGGAATGCTCGGATTCAAGCCATTCGCTAATACGGGAACTCCATGTCGAACGTGATGGAGCTGGCAGGGTTGCTGGCCCGTCTCATCATCTCCCCTGCCCTCCCGTTCCCTTCCGTGATGCGCCCGTCCGGCTTCACCCGCACGTGATTCCCATCTCGAGGAGAACGCAGCGACTCGAGCAGGTCCACATCCGCGAGACGTGAAAGGTCGGGGCGAGTCACCTGTCGATGGATCGGTCGCAGGATCGTTCCGAGTTCGCTCACCCTCCCCGTTTCCATTCGCGCATTGTGGTGAAGGCCACCGACATGGGGCGAGCAATCAGTCCGGCGGAACGATGAGCCGGTGGCGTACGGGCAGGTAGGGGTGGAGCACCTCGGGGAGTTCGATCGAGCCGTCGGGGCGCTGGCCGTTCTCCATCAGGGCGATGATCGTTCGGGTCATGGCGCACAGCGTGCCGTTCAGGGTGTGCACCGGCCTGTTGCCGCCGAGCGTCCTCACGCGGACGTCCAGGCGGCGGGCCTGGTAGTCGGTGGTGTTCGACGTCGAGGTGATCTCGCGGTACCGCCCCTGCCCGGGGAGCCACGCCTCGATGTCGTACTTCTTCGACGCGCTGGCCCCCAGCTCGCCGATGCACACGTTCACCACCCGGTAGGGCAGGCCCAGCGATCGGACCCACTCCTCCTCGATGGCCAGGAGGCGTTCGTGCTCGTCGCTGGAGGCCTCCGGCATGACGAAGCTGAACATCTCGAGCTTGTCGAACTGGTGGACCCGAAAGATTCCCCGCGTGTCCTTGCCGTAGGTGCCGGCCTCCCGGCGGAAGCAGGTCGAATACCCCACGTAGCGCTTGGGCAGCTCGCCCGGGTCGAGGATCTCGCCGGCGTGGTAGGAGGCCAGCGTGACCTCGGCCGTGCCGATGAGGTAGAGCTCCTCGTCCCGGGTCACGTAGATCTGGGCCTCGTCGGTGGGCAGGAACCCGGTGCCGAACATCGCCTCCCGCCTGGCCAGGGCCGGGGTCCACATCGGGGTGAGCCCGTGGGCCTCGGCGAAGTCCAGGCCGCACTGCAGGAGGGCGAACTCCAGCCGAACGGCCGCGCCCTTCAGGTAGTAGAAGCGCGACCCGGACGTCCGGGCGGCACGTTCGACGTCGATCACGTCGAGGAGCTCGCCCAGGGCGAGATGGTCCTTCGGATCGTTCAGGGCGGGGGGCTCCCCCCACCGGCGGATCTCGACGTTGTCCTCGTCGGTGAGCCCGTCGGGCGTCGTGGGATCGGGGATGTTGGGCAGTCGTTCGGTGACGGCGAACAGCTCCTCCTCCGCCCGGGCCAGCTCGGGTTCGAGCTCCTTCAGCTCGTCGGAGATCGCCTTGAGCGAGCCGATCAGACCGGCCCGTTCGGCCCCGGACGCGTCCCGAACCCGCTTGGAGCCGCGGTTCTGTTCGGCCCGGAGGTCCTCAACCCTGGCGATGAGCTTGCGCCGCTCCTCGTCCAGTTGGAGGGCCCGGTCGAGGTCGTCCGCCGCGCCCCGCCGGGCCAGCGCCCGGCGGGGCGGCTCGGGGTCCTCCCGGATGGCTTTCAGGTCGAGCACGAATCCCTCCGAGGTGCGAGGTCAGCAATCCTGACAGAGAATCGCGACGCCCCCATCCTCACCGGTAGACCTCACTGCGGGGCGCCACGTTGACCACGATCACGACGACCTCTGTCTCCCAGATCTCGTACACGATGCGGTACTCGCCGACCCGGATTCGCCATGCCGGCGGGTCGAAGCCGGACAGCTTCGACGACCCCGCCGGGCGCGGATCGACCGCCAGGGAGCGGATTGCACCAACGATCCTCGAGTAGGCCCGGGGATCGCCCTCCTGAACCCCGGAGCTCACCCAGCGGGGGACGGCTACCTCTTCGCCCCCTGGGGTTCGGCTGCCCGGGCCGCACCGACGTCCCTCGTGGAGGCCGCCGCAGTGGCCGGCTCGGGAACCTGCACCGAGGCCTGGGCCGGCACACCGGAGCGCCCGTCCATGATCGACTGGCCCGTGAACGACGCGCCCTCCGCCACCACCAGCACCTTCGTGGTCACGTTGCCGTCGACCTTGCCGCCCTTGGCCAGCTCGGTGCGGTTGCCCGCGATGATGTTGCCCTTGAAGGTCCCCCCGACCACCACGTTCGACGCCCGGATCTCGGCATCCACGTCGCTCTGCGGCGACAGGGTCACGTCGCCCTCGGCGGTGATCTTGCCCTTGACCTGACCGTCGATCCGAAGCGACCCCGCCGACACCAGGCTCCCCTCGAGCCGGGCGCCCTTGCCGACCACCGTGACCTCGGTTCCGCTTCCTCCCTGCTCCCTCATGCGCACCTCCGCCGGCTGGATCGGACCGTTGTCCTGACCGTACTGCTGGTCGTGCCGTTCGTCGCCCTCGCCACGTCTGAACATCAGCTCGCCTCCACGGACTCACGGGCCCTCGAGAGGGCCTCACGGATGGCCTGCTCCTCCTCGTCGGACAGGTTGTGGATGCTGGTGCCGTTCTGGACGTGCTTCGCGTAACACCGGGTGTCCTGCCGCCCGTTGATCGAAGTGATCACAACGCCGTCGCCGTGGTCATCGAGCAGCGCGGCCGAGAAGGAAAGCCGCCCGCCCATGTCCTCGAACGCGTCGAACCTGACCACCCCCACGTGCTGCACGGCACCCTGGAACAGCTCCGCCAGGCGCCGCTCCCCGGACGCCAACTGGCGCATGGCGGCCTCGAGCCGCTGGATGCTTCGGGCCTGCGCCTCGACCTGCGCCTCCAGCTCGGCTCGATGGGCCGTCTTCGGCCGGCCCCGCAGCCGTTGCTCGCGCATGGTCCGCCCCAGCCCCACCACGAAGGCCACGCCCGACAACGCCAGGGAGACGATGACCAGGATCGAGAGCGTGGTGTTGGAGAGGTTCATGCCGTGGCCGAACGCAGTCTGGTGGCGTTGTGGCGCGAAGTATACAATGCGGCCCTCATGGATCCGGGGAGGCGGACAATGGGTTTCCGCGCCTTCCGATCGCCCCACATCTGATGCCCGTCGCCTACTTCGATTGCTTCTCCGGCATCTCCGGGACCATGGCGCTGGGCGCGCTGCTGAACGCGGGAGCGGACCTGGAGCT
>Ga0137378_10000960_pt1 | contig 23913 bp, 25 predicted proteins | sample SagtaG_21_FD_104813 | JGI IMG/M metagenome (GOLD analysis project Ga0137378, IMG submission 104813) | Vadose zone soil microbial communities from Sagehorn Ranch, Mendocino, California, USA - Sage2_L_60_16 metaG | ecosystem: Environmental > Terrestrial > Soil > Vadose zone | place: USA... | reverse complement strand
AGGATATAAGACCTGTGTTAATGATTCGTCTGGCGCGCCGTGGTGCGCGCAAACAACCGCACTATCGCATTGTGGTGATTGAGAAGGCGCGCGCCCGCAACGGCCGTCCGGTGGAAGTGGTCGGGACCTACAATCCCCGCACCAATCCCGCCAGCGTCGAACTGAAGCGCGATCGCGTCGAGTACTGGGTGTCGAAGGGCGCCCAAATGTCGGAGCGCGTGAACAAGCTGTTCTCGAAGCCTCCGGCTCCGGCCACCGTCGGCTCCGCCGCTTAGGATTGCGGTGATCTTCGGGATCGCTCGGGGAGCGCCTGACTCGAGAAGGGCAACGCGACTCGGGAAGGGCACGACTTTAGTCGTGCCGTAACGCCGCAAACGGACCGCGGCTTTAGCCGCTGAGGGAACTGGTAGACGCTTCCTCAATCGTTTCAATTTCCACCGTGAGAATGCAGACTATGACTGAGCCCTCCGGAGATGTGCGCGCTCTTCTTGAGTTGATTGCGAAGTCGCTGGTCGACGCTCCCGACGAAGTTTTCGTCGAGAAATTCGACGACGACGTCATCGAACTGGAAGTTGCCGAAAGCGACGTCGGCAAAGTCATCGGACGCCAGGGACGCACCGCTCGCGCTCTGCGTGCTTTGTTGAGCGCCGCCGGCCATAGGGCTCGCAAGCGTTACACGCTCGAGATCCTCGAGTAACGTGGAACGAATAGCGTGGACCGTGCGTCCTGAATCAATCGGCGAGTTCATCACCCTGGCCCGCGTGGTGAAGACGCAAGGCCGGCACGGCGAGGTCGCTGCGGAAATGCACAGCGACGTCCCAGGACGCTTCGCCGCAGGCATGAAGCTGTTCGCGCTGCCGAAGGTTGATGGTTCGAAGGCACAAGACTCGCGGCGCGAACTGGAAGTCGAAGATTTGTGGCCGCACAAGGGCCTGGTAGTCCTGAAGTTCCACGGCGTCGATTCGATGTCCGACGCTGAATTGTTGATCGGATCGGAATTGCAGGTCCTTCGCGCCGATCGCGCGGACCTGGAAACAGGCTGGACATACGTCAGCGATTTGATCGGCTGTAAAGTTCTCGATCATGCCCGCGAAGTCGGCCGCATCGAAGACGTTCAGTTCGGAGCCGGCGAAGCCCCGCTGCTGATCGTGGCCAATAGCGCGGGGAAGAAGTTCGATGTGCCTTTCGCCGATGCGTATCTGGAAGGGGTAGACATAGCGCAGCGCCAAGTGCGAATGAACCTTCCCGAAGGCATGCTGGAAGTGAATGCCCCGGTTACGGCAGAAGAGAAGCAGCAACAGCAGTCCGAAAGAAAGAAGAAGCACTAAGGTTTACCCTGTGAACCCCCGTGCCCCCTGTGTTAAAGGCTTTAGGTTTAAGGTCCGATGAAAGCCGATATTCTCACGATCTTCCCCGGCTTTTTCAGCGGACCGCTGGATCACGGCATCACCCGCCGGGCCTGCGAAATGGGCCTGGCGAAAATCGAAGTCCACGACTTGCGGCAGTTCACGCACGACAAACACCGCACCGTGGATGACCGCCCTTTCGGCGGCGGCGAAGGCATGGTGCTGAAGCCGGAACCGATCTTTGATTGTTTAGAACCGCTCGGGCTTGCTTCTCGAGAGCAACGGTTATCGGGCGCTGTCAGGGAAAGCCTGATTTTGCTTTCGGCGCAGGGCCAGCGCTTCACGCAGCAGGTTGCTGCGGAACTGGCGGTGCTCGATCGCATCGTGCTGATCTGCGGCCGCTACGAAGGCGTGGATGAGCGCGTGGCAGATTTTCTCGCCGACCGCGAGCTTTCCATCGGTGACTACGTGCTGAGTGGAGGCGAGTTGGCCGCAGCCGTGATCATCGAAGCGGTCATGCGTTTGCTGCCCGGTGCAGTCGGGAACGAAGCTTCGACGCGGCAGGAATCATTCACCTCGCATGAGCAGACGACGCGGACGGAGTCTGGCGCGGCCGATTCGACTTGCGGTTCCGGCGGATTGCTGGACTATCCGCACTACACGCGCCCCGCGGATTTTCGCGGGATGACTGTGCCGGAAGTTCTGCTGAACGGCGACCACCAGCAGATTCGCAAGTGGCGCCGGCAACAGGCTCTGGAAAAAACGTTGCGCAACCGCCCGGATTTGCTGGAAGGCGCGCCGCTGAGCGACGAAGACGCAAAGATTTTGGCCCGCATCAAGGCCGGTCGCGAGTAAGAGGTGTTGGGTCTTGGGTAGGGTCTTGGGCCAAGTCCTAACACCTACGCCCAAAACCTAAGACCCAAAGATTTCAGAGAGACGAAGGATAAACGACAATGTCAAACCTAATCATCGAAAAGCTGCTGGCTAAATCGCAACGCACCGACATTCCCGCATTCCACCCCGGCGACACGATTCGGGTTCACGTGAAGATCAAGGAAGGCGAAAAGGAACGGGTGCAGGCCTTCGAAGGTGTGGTCATCAAACGCGACAACGGACCGCAGGCCAGCTTCACCGTGCGCAAGATCAGCTTTGGCCAGGGAGTGGAGCGCATTTTCCCCGTCCACGCAAAGGTGATCGACAAGGTCGAAGTGCTGCGCTCATCGAAAGTTCGCCGCGCCAGACTGTTCTATCTCCGCGGACTGAGAGGCAAAGCCGCCCGCCTGCGCGACGTAGAAAAGAGCTAGCGTTGCCCGTGTGGGGATGGGCGCCTTCGCCCGTCCAGCCGAGCGGAGCGAGGCGGGGTTTTGCTTGAAGTTCCCTTCGTCAGCGTTGCGGACTGGATCGCGTGACCCCCCGCGGGGTCTTGCTCCCGCTAGCCGGCCGCCGCGACCAGCCGCTCACTCACCACTTCCACCTCGACGAATTCCTCGACGCTCCTCGCCCGCAGCTTGCTCAACACGTAGCTGAGCAACGGACGGTCTCCCCGACGTATTTCCTGAAATTCCACGCCCATCCCAAGATTGTTGACCAGATATTTCACCTGAGCCTTCAGGGCAACGCTGATGTCGAACATGTTCAACATCAGCCGGAAGTCGGTTCCGGGCCGCATGATTTCCGTGGAGGAAATGCGCGCGCCATATTCCGAAATCTGCTGCACCTCACCTGCGGCGCGTTGCACGCCGTCGATCACCTCCGCCTCGCCTTCGACGTAGAATCGCGGACGCCGCCGCCGGTTTGACTCCGTACAACTAAACTCGCGAGCTACCGCTCGGCGCTGCAGACCATCGATTATGACGGGCTGGTACTGCTCTTCCATCTGCCGCAGTTCTTCGTCCCAGGGCGTCTTGCCTTCGACACATTGCACCGAGAATTGCCCCCGCAAAGGGGAGTCGGGATCGCCCGCCCAAACCACCTGGCAAATAGCTTTGTTGCGCCCGCGCTCCACCATCACCAGGTCGCCAACGTTGACCGCGCGCGCACTGAGCAACCGCGCGCCGTGCGGGTGGATGTCATACGTACACGCCATCTCCACCGGCGCGCGCCCTTCTTGGCCCGCGAGACTCCAACGCACCGGAAGCGCCAGATGCACCACCTTGCTGGTGAGCAGGCCGTCCTCTGGCGACGTTTTGATTTTGCTCTTCAATCCTGCCTCTCGCGTTCAGTTCAACTGACGCGAAGTTACCAGTACATGTCCTACCGGGCAATGTACGTCCGTAATCCAGGGGATGGTTACTGACTGGCGTTACCCGCGTGGGGAAACATGGCCCGCGCGTGCCATGGTTTCGAACATGCGGTCTCGAAATATCAGTCGTGAAATGCTTGCATGAATTCGCGCGCTCGACGAAGATGGTGGGCAACTCCCTTGTCTGTGATGAAGTCACCGCCGGCACGAACGCTCTCGCCCTCCGCGGCTAAACTACGCCTGCTGAAGACACTGCGGTGCACGTTGCGCTACGAAAAAAAAGCCTGGGAATCGGGTGCGCGGAAGGTGGCGGGCGTCGATGAAGTAGGACGCGGCTCACTTTTTGGCTGCGTGGTTGCGGCGGCGGTGATTCTCGATCCGGGTTATCGGGTGCGCGGGCTGCGCGATTCAAAGCTGCTGCTGCCTGAGCGGCGCGAGGTGCTGGCGGAGCGCATCCGCGAGCACGCCGTGGCGTGGTCCGTCGCGGCCGTGGACGCGGCGCGCATCGATCAGATCAACATCTATCATGCTTCACGGGCGGCCATGCGCGAGGCTGTGATGTGCCTTGCGCCTGCCGCTGACCACTTGCTGGTCGATGCCTTGCGCCTCGACTGCGAGCAGCCGCAGGTTCCCATCATTCATGGAGACGCGCTGTCGGCTTCGATCGCGGCCGCGTCAATCCTGGCCAAAGTCGAGCGCGATCGCATGATGTGCGAGTGGGACGCGGTGTTTCCCGCCTACGGCCTCGCCTCGCATAAGGGATACTGCACGCCCAAACACTTGGCGGCGCTGCGCGAGTTTGGGCCGACGCCGCTGCACCGCCAGTCGTTCGCGCCGGTGTGGCAGAATCCGGTGCCGCAGGAGATCTTTGGGTTCATGAGCGAGGAAGAGTCTGTGGAAGAGGTAAGTGCCGAGGATCTGGCGGTTTAGGAGCAGGCGCCGGGAAGTTTTCCACAGCGTTCCTGCAGGAACACTTTTATTACGATTGTGTACGTACAATCATATAAGTAGAGTGGGATACATGACACAGAAGAAACGGGTTACGAAGGGCGGGAAAAGCAAGCGGCGCGGCGCCAAGTCATTGACGTCCGGGTCGCGGCGGAAGACTAGCCGGCGCAAGAGTTTGAGTCTGTCGGCGTCGGTCGAATCGTCGAGGCGGCCTCACGTTTCGATTGGGGATGTATTGGAGTTCTACAAGCCGATCAAGAAACCGGTCACGCTGCGGCTGGACGCCGATGTGCTGGCCTGGTTCAAGCGCGACGGACGGCGGTATCAGACGCGCATCAATGCGGCGCTGCGGAGGGTGATGGAGCGGGAGATGAAAGACGGGGAGTGACCATTCCTCAGATGTTGGCCCATGACGGTTGAGTCAAAATACCCACGTCTCGCAAAGGACGCGAGACATGGGGCACCCAGGTCTCACCACCAACTGACACGCATCAAAATCCCCACCCTGTCGCAAAGAACGCGACAAGGGTGGAGCACCCTCGCGCCTAAGGGTTGGTTACGTCGGTATTCAGTTCAATGAGCAGGTTCGTGTTTTTCTCCAGGGCGTGCTGCAGGATTTCTGCTTGCTTTTTTGCCGTGGGCCAGTCTTTGGCTTCGACGGCTTCGGTTAATCCGGGGAGTTCCAGGTGGGCGTAGGTGAAGCGGGCGCCGTAGAGGATGTGTTTGAACCAGGGGCGGCCGGGGATTCCGTCGGGGTTGAGCCAGTTGCGTTCGACTTGCATCATGCTGTGATTCAGGGTCGCGGCGAGTTTGGGATCGATTTGCCCGGACGCTAGTTTGCGGCTCAGGGATTCGTTCAGGCGCTTGCCGGCAGCTTCGAAGTTATCGATTTCCTTTTGCACTCCGGTCAGGTCGAGCCGTGGAGTCGCGTCTGCGGAGTTTTCCTTCGTCCGGAAAGCGGCTTCCACGAAGCTGGGTCCGTCGTGAAAACTCCCTGATGAGCCGCAGGTCGCGCAGGCGGGCACGGGGTCCTTCGACTGCGTGGCGGCTTCGCTTCGCGAACCCGCCACTCCGCTCAGGATGACAGGGGATTGCACGCCGCTCAGAGCTTGCCCTGAGCTTGCCGAAGGGATGACAGAGTTGTTTTTGGCGAGTTCATTCACGAACTGGCTGACGTTTGCGGCGTAGCTGGCGAAATCGAAGGGGAGCAGGTCGGCGTTGGCGAGGCGCAGGGCGGTCACGCCCCAGAGCTGCGACATGAGCGTGTGATAGCGGTAGCCGGGGTCGCCGAAGTGGTTCATCCAGTAGAAATCGTCGTAGGCGGAATGGTAGACGCCATAGTCTCCGTCGAACTGCAGGCCGATGACGGGCATGCCGATGAAGTTGAGGAAGACGGTGTGATCGGAGCCGCTGCCGATGCGGGTGTCGGCGAGAGTCTGGCTGGCGACGCCGGAGTCGTTCATCTGACTGGATTGGTGGCCTTCTTCTTTTTCGCGCGTAACCGTTTCCTTCCACGCGTCGTAGAGACTCTTGCCAGAGGGATCCTGCAGGGTGTGAGTGGTTTCTTCCAGCATGGGCGCGAGCGAGGCAACGGCCTGGCCGTGGAAGTTCGGGCCTGAGGTGGCCTCGTCGACATTGATGTAGGCGACGGCTTTCGCGCGGAGTTCGTCGGCGAATTGCTCTCCCCACTCGGTGGAACCGGTGAGGCCGACTTCTTCGCCGTCCCAACTGCAGACTACAAGCGTGCGGCGGGGGCGCATGCCGTTCTTGGCGAGTTGGCCGAGAGCGCGCGTGAGTTCCATCATTGAGGCGGTGCCGCTGCTGGGGTCGACGCCGCCGAAGACCCAGGCGTCGCGGTGGTTGCCGAGCACGACCCATTCGTCAGGGAGTTCGGAGCCGCGGATGCGGCCTTCGACGACATAGTAGGGCTGAGTTCCGTTGTCCATCTCGATTTTCAGGTGGGCCTTCACGCGCTCGCCGCCGAGGTGATACGGAAACGGCAATCCGCCTTGCCAGTTTTCCGGGGCGAGGGGGCCGTCCATGTTTTCGAGCAAAGGCTTGGCGTCGTGCCAGGAAAGCGGCAGCGCCATGATTTTCGGCGCAGACGTGGCCTGCTCAATCGGAATCCGCTTCGCGCCTGGGATGGAGGCCCATCCCGGCGTCTGCGGGTCGCCGGGGACCATGAAGTCGTAGGTGATCGCGCCGCGCTGGATGTGGTACTCGGGGCCCCAGGGTCCGTCCGGATCGACTTTGCCTTTTTTGTAGCCGTCTTCTTGCGGGTCGCTGTAAATCAGAAGCGCGGCTACGCCCTCGCGCTGCGCCGTGAGCGCTTTGAATCCGCGGTAGCTGTAGGGGTTCGAGTAGCGGACCAGGACGATCTTGCCTTTGACGCTGATGCCGTTTTTGCGCAGCAGATCGTAGTCTTCGGGGTTGCCGCTGTGGGCGTAGACGACGGGGGCGGTGACTTCTCCGGAGATCGACATGCCGCTCCAGGCACCGCTGATGGCGGGATTTTTCGAGTCGGGGTCGGCGTCGAGTGGGGCTTCTCGCAGGGTGGCCTGATAGTGCGTGGGTGCCGTCATCTCAAGTAAGGCGCTTTTTGGATTGCTGCTGTAGACATCGTAGCGGCGGATGATGACGTCTTCGAGTCCCTGCTTCTTCCATTCGTCGCGAATATATTCCGCGAGTTCGTTGTTGCGCTTCGATCCGGCGACATGAGGTTCGGCAGTGAAGATGCGGTGCTGGCGGCGTTCTTCGTCGGGGGTGGGGATGGATTTGAATTTGGTTTCGATTTCGGTTTCGCGGGCGGAGGAGGCGTGGGTGAAGCCGAGGATCTGGGCGCGGGCGGTTACGGGGAGCAGGATAAGGGCGATTGGGGCGAGAAGCGCTAGAGTCATGGGCGGATGCGATTGTACCTCAGCGGCTGGATGGTGCGATGCGGGTCAGTGAGTTCTATGGCGATGTTACAACAGCTATCGCCTGAGTTCATCTAATAGTGGTCGAGGAACTGCATGGGCGGTTTCGCCACCTAACCAGCGCAGCCGTAATGGCAGAGCCTTTCTCTCGCGTACTACCGGCGACTCCGACCGTTATTTTCTCGTAGTCATAAGTTCTCGAAAAGGATCCCCCGCTGACTGCAGACAGACGCGCAAACTCATCCTTCATTCTGCTGCCCCGTTCGCTCAACGGGACGACTTCTTCCCACTACGCTGATTGTGTCCTCTTCTGAGAGAGTTGGCATCAACAGAAACTTTTCTCCATCCCAATGCCTCGGTTCGAGCACCATCTCGCAGACTTGGCCGTCGCTGGCGTATTTGGCTGTGAGGGTCATGTTCGGGCGCACGGCGAATACATAGAGCCTTGGGTAGCGCAACTCAATTTGGCTCTTGGTCTGGGCAATGATGGTCGAGACACCCAAAGCAAGGAAGGCAATGGTGAAGATAGCGCAAAATATCATTCGTCTCATGCCCGCACTCTACGCCGTATCAGGCCAAAGTTCCACGGCGCTGGCGAAAACAAGCGATTTCATTCGTCGACCCGGTTGTGAAGGGGCGGTGAGCCGGAAGCTCCAAAGGACGGAGTCCAGAGGTTGGCGGTGTAATGGCCGTTCTTAACGGCCAATGCCTTTCAGTCTCCCCGAATCGCTTGACGCGCTCACGGGCCGCTCCTGCATTAACGGAGCAGCGGTGGTGTCGGCGAAAAGCACGGCGCTGCGCGCCTGACCGGGCCAATGGGCCCGGTCCCACACGAGCAACATCAAGACCCACCGCTACTTGGCTTTCAGGATGTCGGTCAGCAGGTCTGGCTTGGTGTCGTCGCGCACCAGGTGGGGATATTTTTCGCCACCGTGGTAGTCGATGTTGTACGTCTTGTAGTAGTCGGTGTTTTCGATGAGCAAGGCGATGGGTTCAGTACTATTCTTGGCGGATTTCAGGGCGTCGTGCAGCACTTCAGGGGAGAAACGGCGTCCGTTCACGGCGACTACTTTCATGCCAGGGCCGATGCCAGCCTTGGCTGCTGGCATGCCTTCGACGGTATCGGTGACGCCACCATCGTCGGCCAGCTGGAGGCCGAGAGAGTAAATGGCGTCCACGAAATGGAATGCGCTCGTGGCGCCGCTTTCCATTTCCGAAGGAGTTTCGTCGTACGCAACTTTCCATCCGCTGCCCTCGATGCCGCCGAGAGGCGCGCCGGGTCCGTGATTGGTGAGGCGTTCGGTCCAGAAGCCGCGCCAGTCGTAGGGAGCAATTTGGTTCAGGGCTGCGACCACTTCTTCGAAGGTGTAGGGCTTGACCTTCGGTGCGGTGCTGGGCGCGCCGTGGAAGAGGTGGCAGAAATCGTCGAGGGTCTTGGCGCCCTTGGTTTGCTGGCGGATGATGACGTCGGCCCAGAGCCAGTTGAGGGTGTCTTCGGAATAAAAATCGGTGCCGCGGCGCCACGAGTACCAGGCTTGCGGAGAAAAATAGAGTTGCGGGGCGGCGTCGGCGGTGTCTTGCAGGTTGCGCCATTCGCGGCCGGGAAGGTGATCGAGCGCGGCGGCGGTGAGAGCGAGTTCGTCGCGCTCCTGCTCCAGGGTGCGGAGGCCGCTGCGGCCGGTGAGCACCTCGCCCAGGTAGTTGGTCAAGCCCTCATAGACCCAGAGCAGATCGTCCTGCATCGGCTGCTGATAGTCGGGTGTCGCAAGGTCGGCGGGGCGACGGAACTTTCCGTTCCACGAGTGGACATACTCGTGGGGCAGCAGGCCGGCCGACATCTTGCGCGCAGTGTCGTCGACCAGGGCGCGCTCACTGACGCGGCTGTCGTCGGACTCGTGATGCTCGAGGCCGAAGTGCGCGACGTGATCGCTCAACGTATAGAGAAAGTGGTAGTCGCGGTAGTGGTGCGCGCCGAAAAGCTTTTGGGCCTGGTCCACCAGATTCTTGTAGCGGTCCCAGACTGACTGCGGGATGTCGAGGGCGGCGGCGCTGTCGGCGGCGATATCCATTTCGGTGAGAGGATCCTGAGCGAGCGGCACGACTTTGAGAAATTCTCCGGTGATAACCGGCGAGTCGACCAGCGTAGTGAGGGAAACGGTGGCGAACTTGATTTCGTTGCCGCTCTGACTGGTCACCGGAAGAGGCGTGCCGAACTTCCAGCCTTCGGGAAGCTTCAGACTGGCGGAGTAGTTGATGTCGTCGGACTTGAAACCTTTGGGATAGAGCAGGACCTGGTTCCAGCTGATGATCGCCAGCTTGTCGGTGGCGGAGGATCCGGCGGAAAATCCGCCTTCGAAGGTCGCGGGAGAAAGGAAGTCGAGTTCGGCGGAGATTTCAGTGGTGCCTGCGGGAACGTCCACGTGGAGGGTGAAGCCGTCGAGTGTGTCGCGACGCCATTTGAGAGTCTTGCTGCCGGCAGAGAACTTCAGACCCGCCAGATCGACGACGGGGCCGTCGGGCGCGTGCTCGCCGGGAATCCACTTGGGGTAGTAGAGGGTGAGGTCGCCAGGGGTGGCCGGGATTCTCAACGAGGCATGGAAGATTTTTCGGGGTGCGGTGGTGGCATCGACTGCAATGGTGACGGTGGGAGGGGTGGCACCCAGCGCGGAAACCGCCAGAACTGCGATGCAGAGTGCTCCCAGGGTGCTGGAGAGTTTCATTCTTTCGGGGCTCCCGTGTTCGTGATGTCGTGAATCCACGCGATGCGATTGAAACTATAGCAGCCCGTGAGTGGGAGCATACAGGGAGGCGAGCTTGTCGAGAGAACTCCCTGACGCGGATGTCTTGATGATCGACTGATAGGGACCTTCGACTGCTTTGTCGTCCGCTTCGCGAACGACAACTTCGCTCAGGATGACATTTATGATTTGGTGATGGGCAGAATGCCACGATTGCGCCCGCGCTGCTATCATTCGGCAGATGTCGCGGCGTGGGAAATTTATTACATTTGAAGGGCTCGACGGAACGGGCAAGAGCACGCAGATGCGGAAGCTGGCCGCCGTGGTGCGTGCGGCGGGACACAAGGTGGTGGAGACGCGCGAGCCGGGCGGGACGGCGACAGGAGAAAAGATCCGCAGGGTGCTGCTCGATTCGGGAACGGCGGGGCTTTCGCCGCTGGCCGAGATGGCGCTGATGTTTGCTTCGCGCGCGCAGCATATTGCCGAAGTCATTGAGCCGGCCCTGGCGGCGGGCAGCGTCGTTTTATGTGACAGGTTCACGGATTCGACGGAAGCGTATCAGGGGAGCGGGCGGCGGTTGGGAAGTGACGCGGTGCGCGAGTTGCATCGGGTGCTGTGCGAGAACCTGCAGCCGGATTTGACGATTCTGCTCGATTCCGACGCGGGCGCGAGTGTGAGTCGTGCGCGGCGGCGGAATAAGCGGGCGTCGAAGGTTGCGAGCCGAGGGCACGGCGATGAGAACCGTTTCGAGCAGGAGACCCGCGCATTTTTTGTCCGTGTGCATGAAGGATATCTCGCGATCGCGGCGCGGGAGCATGGGCGGGTCGCAGTGGTGGACGCGCGCGGGACGCCGGGGCAGACGCATCACCGGATCGTGGAAGTCGTAAGAAGGAAGTTGAAACTGTAGGTAATAAGTCGCTTATGTCCTTTTCTGATTTTTACGCTAACGCCGAAACTATCCATCGCTTGCGTGACATGCTGGCGCGGGAGCGCTTTCCGCATGCGGTGGTGCTTTCGGGGGGGCAGGGATCGGGGAAGTACACGCTGGCACTGATGCTGGCGCAGGCTCTGAACTGTCTTGCGCCCACCACGACCGGCGGTCTGCCGGATTTCTGCGGGAAGTGTGCCAACTGTAGGCGGATCGCACAGGGGGCCGATCTGGATGAACGCTTTGCCGAGGCCGTCGAGGCCCGCGAGAATCTGCGGGAGACGGATAAGAAAGAGACGCGGCTTTTTGTGCAGACCCATCCCGACGTGCTGGTGATTCCGCCGGACCCACCGCAGATGATGATCAAGGTCGACCAGGTGCGGCGGGTGATTGAGACGATCTATTACCGTCCGGCGGAGGGCCGGGAACGGGTTTACATCTTCACTGAGTCTTCCTTTATGAAGGAAGCCGCGAACTCGCTGCTGAAGGTACTGGAGGAGCCGCCGGAGTTTGCCACGATTTTTCTGCTGACGGAGAATCCGGGGGAATTGCTGCCCACGATCCGCTCGCGGTCGATGGTGTTTCAGTTGGGGGCGTTGCCGGCGGAGGAAATTGAGAAGTATCTCGCGGAGCATCGCCCGGAGTGGAAGGCGGGCGAGCGTGCGCTGGTTGCCCGGTTGTCGGAAGGGGCGGTGGGACGGGCCCGCAACTTCGATCTGGCGGCTTATGTGGCAGCCCGCGGACATGCCTTGGCTCTTTTGAACTCGGCTTTGCGCGGCGGGGAGCATAGTGAGTTGTTCAAGGTGACCGAGTCATACCGGCCGGGAGCGGAAGGGCGGGAGAAGATTGAGCTGTTGATTCGTACGCTTTATTCGTTGTTGCGCGATCTGGCGTCGATTGAGGCGAGGGCGCCGGAGTTGGTTCGTAATACCGACATTGCTTCGGAGTTGAAGAGACTGGCCGAGGCTGCCGATTTCAAGTGGATTACGGCGGCATCGGACCGGCTGGCCGAGGTGGAACGCGGGATGCGGCGGAATCTGCTGCGGTCATTATCTCTGGATGCGTTTGCGGCCGCGCTCGAAAAAACGTAAGCGGGCTCCGATCCTGCGAGTCGTATTACTCCGACACGTCAATCAGACATATCAGTCCGACTTTGCCCGGCTGGCTGGAGGCACGATCCCGTTCATCCGCAGGTACTCCACCATTTGCCCGTAGTGATCAAACGCGTGAGCGACGCCGAATTCCGCCCGATGCAGGCGCAGCGATTTGCCTTGTCCTACGGGCTGCAGCATGTTCTCAACGGTCAACGTCGCCGTGGCCTTGTGGCCCTGGGCAAAAGAATCCTTCAGGAACTTCATGATGTCGGCCTTGGTCTTCAACTCCGCGGGACCGTTTCCGTCCTTTAAGCCGTCCGGCAGCTTGTCGCCGGTGATCGTGGACCAAATGAAATAGTTGGATGCGGCGACATGTTTAACCTGCATGGCGAACGTGCGCACGCCTTTGTAGTCGCCACCGGGAATGTTCAGGCTTTCCGGAGAGAAGTTGAACCTGTCTTTCGGCATGGCATCGGCAACGTCCACAACTAGCTTTTCGACGGCGCTGATTTCGCTGTCCACCATGGAAGCGAGGGTGGGCGCGGGTTGCGGGGAAGGCTGCGCCTGGGAGGCGACCGTGGTCGCGCTTTTCGCGGTCTGTCCCCAGGCGGTCATGGCTAAGGTGAGTAACGTCGGTAGCAAGAAGATTCGAGTTTGTTTCACAAATGTTCCCTCCCAGTATTGAGTCAAATGTCGCCACACCCCTGAATTCTTTGTTCCGCCATAGAGACTTACCGCCGCGAATCCGGCGGCACTAGGTTGTTCGCGCGGTAGTACACTACAAGCTGGCCGTAGTGCTCGCCGCTGTGCTCGATCGCGAACATCCAAAGGTAGGAGTTATGGGCGAGCTGCTTTCCCCATTTTGCTGTTTTGTCCAGGCCCGAGTCGCCCTGCTTTTGAATCACGCTGGCCCCATCCGCGACTGCCTGCTGAACGAACTTCACTACATCGGCCTTCGTCTTGAAAGTGTCCCGCGTAGGGTTATCGCCCTCGCCGAAGTCGGGCCCGATGTTCGTTCCGGAAACCCTGCGAATCACGACGTAATCGAACGCGGCGGCGTGCAGCAGATTGAGCGCGAAGGTGCGCTGGTCTTTCTGCAGTTTGTAGTCGTATTTGTCTTCGGGAAAATCCTGCGCCATGGCGATGAGTTTGTTGCCGATGTCGTTCCATCTCTCCAGGGTCTCGTCGGCCCGCGAACGCGCGGGAGCAGGAGCCTGATTCTGCGTTTGGCCCTGACCGGGAAGACTCAGTCCGACGAGGGCAAGAAGGGTAACCGCAACGAGCGTAAGCTGATACCGCGTTTCAAACCGCTTCATCATAGATTTCTCCTTTGGGGTCCGGGGCGTTAGACGGGGCACTCGTGCCAACGTTTTGTCAAATTGTAGAGACATGAATCGACTACGGGCAGCGGCTGGCGGAGTTGGCAGACTTCAAGTAGATTACGGCGGCGTCGGACCGGTTGGCCGAGGTGGAACGCGGGATGCGGCGGAATCTGTTGAGCCTTTCGCTGGATGCGTTTGCGGCGGCGCTGAAAAAGGGTAGTTCCAGATTCGTCAGCCTTCGGTGGAAAGTTCGTGCCGTCCCGAACGGGACTTGTTCAACCCTTTTCGAGGTCTACTCAGGACTTCCGTCCCTTCGGCTCCGCTCAGGGCAGGCTCTGGGCTATCATCGGCCGCCCCTCCGGCGCTGAGACTCGTCGCGCCGCCGGTAACCTCTAACCTAGGTTACCTCGGGCTTCTTCCCCGGAGATATTTGAGGGCCATAATGGGCATATCCTTCAATAAGTTATCGGGATTACTCCAGTGGTTCTACTCCCTTCAGAGAGATTGCCCGCCCATCTCCCCCCGCCTATAATCGTCCTACTCTGGTTAGGATTCTCCGTCAGGTTCCGGGTGGTGCATGGAGAGGGCGAGGTTTGTCTGAACGGGAATGTCTGGATGCCCCTCCAGCGAAAGTTCGGTGAAAGGGACACGCCCGGATATGCGAAAACGCTTGCAACTCGCATTGATGCTGACGGCCACGACGGCAATCGCGACCTCCTTCTCTTTTGCAACGCCCCCGGTGTGGGCGGCTGAGGGCGAGGGTAAGCCCGAAATGATCACCACAACCCAGGAGCACGGGCGCAAGGTGTGGGTGAACGAGCCCGTTCCGGTGGCGAAGCATGGGACGCAGGCAGCACAGACGGCGCAGCCCAAGCGGTCGTTGCTGGTGTATTGGAGCAGCAAAGAAAATCGCTGGAAGCCGGTGCCTTCGGCGAACACGGCTTCCATGAAGGCGGCACAGTCGGCTGCGGCCGAGGTCAGCCAATATTTCGGGCATGAGTCGGTGCAGTCGGCCAACGCAAAGATCGTTGCGGCCAACTCCCGGGGACATCAGGCTTCGCAGGATGAAATCGACTCGTCGATCGTGATGGCAGCCGCCCGGCACAACGTGGATCCCAACCTGGTGCGCGCGGTAGTCAAGGTGGAATCGAACTTCAATTCCAACGCGGTTTCGCGCAAGGGCGCGATGGGCCTCATGCAGCTAATGCCTTCGACCGCGCGGTCGTTGAATGTGAAGAATCCGTTTGACCCGGACCAGAACGTGGACGCGGGAGTGCGGCACCTCAAGCACCTTCTGGAAAACTATGGCGGCGACGTGAATCTGACCCTGGCCGCGTATAACGCGGGTTCGGGGGCGGTGGCGCGCAGTGCAGGCGTCCCACACTTTGCCGAGACGCAAAACTATGTGCGGAGAATTACCAACCTTTATTACGGCGGATTTGATCTTTCTCAGTCTGGCGCTTCGCGCGATCCCGTGCGTGTTCAACGGGATGCGAGGGGCGTGCTTTACATCAGCAACACCGAGTAGGTTTGCGGCATCTGTTTGAGTAGAAATAGGGATCGAAATCCCCACTCTAGCCGCAAAAGGCGCGGCTAGAATGGGGCACCCTAGTGAAGTTGTATTTGGAATCGCTCAGGTACCTAAGGCAGTTCAACTGCAACGTTGGATCGAGACAGTAACGGACCGACGACTTTGAGAAAGAAATCGAGCCAGCGTAGCTTACGCTGGGGAGCGCTGCTGTTGCTGATGGCGCTTTCCGGACTGCCGGTCCATGCCCGCACACGCGTTCATCACACCGAATCGTGGGCTCGCGACCGCTTTGCCGCTGCCGAGCGCATGCGCGAGGCGCTGAACGGACGCCCTCCGGCCGACCGCACGCGGCACGATTACCAGCGAGTCATCAACGCCTACCGTAATGTCTATTTTGGAGCGCCTACTTCTGTAAAAGCCGATCCCAGTGTGGTTGCCGTAGCGGAGACGCTCGTCGAGATGGGGCGGCGCTTCGACGACGACAAGATCCTGAACGAGGCCATCGCCCAGTACAAGTTTCTGCGGCGGGAGTATCCCGGCAGCAAGTACCGTTGCGACGCGCTGTTCACGATTGGCGAAATTTACAAAGACGATCTGAATGATCCCGAGCAGGCGCGAGGCGTTTTCCAGGAGTTTCTCCGTCGCTATCCGCAGAATCGGCTGGTAGAGGATGCCCAGCAGGCCGTGGCGGAGCTCGACCGCGAAGCGGGCGCCGAGAAAAAGGCCGAAGGGCAGAAGAAGCCGGGCAAAGCGATTGCCGCCCGAGGCAAGACTCCCAAGGATTCATCGGCCGCGGACTCGGATTCTCACAGTGCTTCGAGACCCGCCTCAAAAACCGATTCTGAAACCGATCCTAAGGCGGACTCTCAAACTGAAGTCAATGCGGACGCCACAGGACGGGAGTCTTCCGAGCCCCATACCGGACGTCTGCCGCGTGTGACTGGAATCCGGCACTGGTCCACGCCGGATTACACCCGGGTTGCCATTGACCTGGAGAGCGAGATCAAATTCGGTTCGCAGCGCATCGCCAATCCCGATCGCATCTTCTTTGACCTGCGCGATACCAAACTGGCATCGACGCTGGTGGGAAAGAGCTTCGACGTGGATGACGGGTTCCTGAAGAAAATCCGCGTAGCGCAGTTTCAGCCCGGCCGCACGCGGGTTGTGCTGGAAGTGGACGATCTCTCGGACTACGAAGCCTTCCTGCTGCCGAATCCTTACCGGCTGATCATTGACATACACGGCAAGGATATACACGGCAAAGACGCTGGGAAGTCTGCTCTGGCCAAAGCGAGGAAGGAAGCTGCCGCTGCCACGGCCGACGCGGAAGCGCCGCCGACGGCGGGAACGAAACCCAATGTTCCGAAGTCTGAGTTGAAGGCTGACCTGAAAGCCCTGGCGGGGAAACCGGTCAGCGATCGCGAGCAGATTCACGACGATCAGAACTTGGCTCCCAAGGACGCCGCGACGGGTTCGAAGTCGGACTCGCCCAAGGCTGCAGCCGCAGGTGGCAAAACTACGCCAACGGTCGTGAAGAAGGTCGTAGTGGACGTGGACGATGACGACGTCGATGACGCTCCGCCGGTGAAAGTTGCGAAGCTTGACGCTCCCATGGGACGCGCTCATACGTCGTCAGTAGCTCCTTCCCACAAAACGGATAGCTTGCCGGGTTCCAATACAGCCGTGCTGGAAGAGAAGGCAGCGAGCGATCCGCTTCCCTCTGGGCGTACGCGGAGCAAGTCTTTGTCGCGTCTCAACGCGGGTAAGAAAGGCACTGACCTCGACATCCGCGAGGCAAAGCCCACGGCCAGCGGCGACCGGTCGCTGATTCGCGCCCTGGGCCTGAAGATTGGCAGGATCGTAATCGATCCCGGCCATGGCGGCCACGATACTGGAACCATCGGTCCGAATGGACTGGAAGAAAAGGATCTCGTGCTCGAAGTTGGCCGCCGGCTTGGCAGGCTGCTTGAAACGAGACTTGGGGCCGAAGTCGTCTACACCCGCAAGAACGATACTTTTATCCCGCTCGAGACGCGCACCGCGATCGCCAACCAGCAGCGCGCCGATCTGTTCATTTCGATTCACGCCAACTCGAGCCGTGATTCCGCGGCTCGCGGTGTTGAAACCTACTACCTGAACTTCACTTCTTCCCCGGAAGCGCTGGAAGTAGCGGCGCGGGAAAACGCGGTTTCGGAGAAATCCATCTACGAGTTGCAGGATCTGGTGAAGAAGATCGCGTTGAAGGAAAAGATCGAAGAGTCGCGTGAGTTCGCCGGAGATGTGCAGGAGTCCCTGCACAGCGGCCTGGCCGTCAAGAGCCCCGCGATCCGCAACCGCGGGGTTAAGAAGGCGCCGTTCATCGTGCTGATCGGCGCGAACATGCCGTCGATCCTGGCGGAGATTTCGTTTGTCAGCAATCCCGCCGACGAGCGTCGTCTGGAGACGAGCGAGTACCGCCAGCGCATTGCCGAGTCACTTTATCGTGGAATCGCGAAGTATGTGGAGGGACTGAGCGGAGTAAGAATGGCCAGCAAGCTCGACAAAGCCGCCGGCCAATAAAGGGCGACCCTGCGGAATGAACGTTTAACCCAGCCGAAGACTGCCTACTGAATCGAGCTGCCCACCTGCGAGAAAATGTGTCCGGCGTTCGACCCGATGAGACGCACCGTGCCCACGACAATCACGAGGATCACGGCCAGCATCACTGAGTACTCGGCGATGTCCTGACCGGCTTGATCTAACCAGAGATTGCGGAATGAGTAATTCATAAAAACGATCCTTTCCCCTATACCGCCCCTGAGGCATGAGAAACCGCTTGGCGCTTAAAATCCGGAACATTCAGCCCCCACGCTTCACTGTCCTGGGTCACAGCCTTTAGCCCAACCTGAAACTCAGATGTTCCCTTCATCTTCTTCGTCCACACGACGCAAAACTGTATTTTTCGCTGCCGATAGAACACCATGATCTCGTCGTGCACATTCAATTCGTGACGGACCGAGCCCAAGCGAACCCCATCCCGGGTCACGTCCAGCGTATGCACCAGCTCTTCAAAAGGCTTCCCGGCGTTGTCCTTGCCCTTCACTCTTACGGGAAGAACTGCTTTGGTGCGATTCCCGCGCCGCTGATTCGTGTCCACACTAACTGCCGACATTCCGTCACCCACAACTAGTTTGCCGCCAGATCACCCTGGCGTGAATGGCCCCGATGTGTAGGAGCGGCGCACGAAGGTAACAATCCTTGTGGCACGATCAGGCGGGCTTGCCAGATCAATGGCTTACCAGGCTTCGGAAACCTTTCTCCTCTGTCTGTGGTCTAATTACTATCAGGAGTTCTCAAGCTCGGGGCCATTCATGAGTTTTTCCCGTTCTGTCGGCATAATCGCTATTTCTCTCGCATGCCTGTTGGGCATGGCTGTTGCGGAGCAGAAACCTGTGGCTCAGTCGCCGGTCAGCCGTCCGGAGCAGGCTCCCGCTCTACTTCCGCAACGGTTTGGCGGCTGGGAGATGCAGGGCTCTCCTCAGACCAGCACCGACCCGGCGGCCGCCGATCCCACCAATGCCGCAGTGCTCAAGGAGTACCGCTTCTCCGATGTAGCGTCGTCCACCTATACGCGCGACGATGGCCGCACCCTGAAGATCCGCGCCGCGCGCTTTGCCGACGCCTCAGGCGCGTTTGGCGCCTACACGTTTTATCTGCAGCCGGGGATGGCGAAAGAGCAGATCGGCGATCAGGCAGCGTCTGTGGGGAATCGGGTGCTCTTCTACCGTGGGCATGTGCTGGTGGACGCACAATTCAGCCAGGAATCGGCCATGTCGGTGGCGCAGTTGAAAGAGTTGGCCGCCGCGCTGCCGCGTCCCAGCGGAAACTCCGGCAATCTGCCCACGTTTATCGAGTTCATGCCGCACCGGGGTTACGCAGCGAACACGCAGAAATATCTCATGGGCCCGGCAGCCCTGGCCGCGCAGGCGCCGCCGGTGTCCGCGGACCTGGTGGACTTCAACGCCAGTTCAGAGGTGAGTATGGCCCGTTACAACACGTCGAGCGGGGATGCGACGTTAATGTTGATTTCGTATCCCACGCCGCAACTTGCCGCGGAACATCTGCGCCGCATTGAAGCCGCGCATCACGTGGCTCCACCGCAGGCGGGCGTTTCGAGCGTGGAAAGCACAGGCTCGTTCTTCGACAAGCGCACCGGGCCAATTATCGCGATCGCGACAGGACCCGTTTCCGATAGTGACGCGAAGTCGCTGCTCGGGATGGTGAACTGGGAAGCCAGCGTCACCTGGAATCAGGCTACCGATAATCAGCAGGCGCGCGATCTCTACATGCTGATTCTCAACATCGTCATTCTCTGCGGAATTCTTGCAGGACTCGGGGTGGTGGCGGGCGTGGCCTTCGGCGGAATTCGCATTCTGATGAAGCGCTGGTATCCCGACAAGATTTTCGACCGTCCCGAACAGATGGAATTCATCTCGCTTCGCTTGACCGAAACCGCGGTCAAAGGAGCCTCCCCGACTGGGACTGAGAGCGGCCGCCCGACACCCTGATACAGGGTAAGTGTCTTTAGATAGATCGGCTTAGGACCTCCCTGATCGATTTCTGTCTCAAATTGGTACACTTACCATAGGTATTGATTGGTTCTGTAAATCGTTGAAAACAAAGACATTTATTTCACAAAAATCCCTTGACACCCCCGTTTTTAGACTCATAAGATTTGCGCAGAAAGTTTTGACGGATTTCAAAGCTCCGTTGGAACTATTCTCCCTTGAAGAAGAGGCTGCCCTGTTGCCGGGTGGCCTCTTCGTTTATGCATTCAACTCGCCACTCGCTAATCGCCCAGTTGACGTGCGGGACGAGTGAACCGCGAGTGTGAACTCGAATTCCTGAAGACGGAACTGTTCTGGGTTTTCTGCGTATCATCCTTATCATCTGTTGTAAGTATTTTGTGGCGGCGAGATGAGGCGGCAAGGTTCGAGGAGGAATTCATGTTCTGCGACGGATGCGGCGCAGCAGTGCAACCGGGTCAGGCGTTTTGCAGCAAGTGTGGGAAGCAGATCGTCGGCCCAGTGTCGTTCATGCAGCCGCGTCCCGGACGCGTGAAGGAGCATGTGCGACTGCTCAGTCTGTTCTGGCTGGCGCTGTCGGCTTTCAACACCATCGGCGGCATAGTTCTGTACGTCGTGGCTAATACGGTGCTTGTGCACAAAGGGGGACAGGAGGGCGGTCCGCCGGCTTTTCTGACTCCGCTCCTGAGCGCAGTCGCGATTCTATTGCTGGCCAAGGCCGCTTTCGGATTTATTGCAGGCTGGGGATTATTGCAGCACGAGCATTGGGCTCGCGTCGTCGTTCTCGTCCTGGCCTTTATTACATTGTTCACCAACATTCCGTTCGGAACGGCACTCGGCATCTACACCATGTGGGTCCTGCTCCCCGCGGAATCGGAGGAGGAATATGACACTCTGGTCGCGGCGCGAGCAGCGTAGCGGGAACTGAAACTATTCATCTGCATCGCTCGCGGGGCGCCGACCCTCTGCACGAGCCGTATCTCCGCATCCCAGCATTCTCTTTACGCTTTTCGGCCTCCCATTTAGAATCGACGAGAGGCCGACGTAGCTCAGTTGGTAGAGCAGCCGATTCGTAATCGGCAGGTCAGCGGTTCAAGTCCGCTCGTCGGCTCCATTCTTTTCAGAAGCTTAGAGGTCAGTTCACCGCGACCTGCTGCACAACTGCTGCACGAGCTATTTTTGCTTCCAGTTGCTTCATGGCGTCGGTCACAACTTGGGGCACCGTCTTGATGTAGCTTCTCTGCGTCGTACTGACATCTTCGTGACGCAGAATCGCTTGGATCACCTTGTCCGGAATTCCGAGTTGATGCAAGTTCGTGGCGAGGCCTCGGCGATAAGCGTGCCAGCCTTTCCACTTCAGACCGTTTGCTCTGAACATGGGCTTGATTACGCGGTCGGCGAGGTTGTCTAAGTCAAGCGCCCCGCCAATGCTTCACCAGAGGAACGGCAGCGCATCATGGCCGAAACCATCGCCCAGCAGAAGAAGGCGAACTGATGACCAAGCTTTGCGAAATGATAATGGAATGCAGAGCCGTAAAGGGAATGGACAGGCTTGTCCTTTTCGGTTGGGCGTCCCAACTGGAAGAAGGAAATGACACGCTGTACTGCTCCAAGGAGACGGTGGCAGAAGCCATCGGGGTAAGCGAGGATACAGTGCTGCGTAGAACCCAAGCCTTGGTTAAGGCTGGCTGGCTCATAGACACAGGCGATCAGAAGCAATGGGAATTTGCTAGAACCCCCGTCCGTATCATCAATGTTCCAGTAATTGTGGGATTAGTTGAGGCTCAGTGCCGCAAATTGCGACCCTGCCTAGAAGCACCGCCGCAAATAGCACCGCCGCAAAATGCGGCACAAGGTTCTAGGTCTGATGGTTCTATGGTTCTAGGTGTAGATGTGTGTGTTCTCTTCTACATCTACTGCTACGGGCGTACCGCCCGCCGACAGTGGGGCAACAACGGTAAACCTACCTGAGAACCTAACACCTAAAACCTTTAAACCTGAAAACCTAGAACCAACACCCACCCCTGTGCCCACTGTTGGGGCAAACGGTGAAAGGAATGGTAAGGTATGCCCAAAGTGCAGTGAGCCTTGGTCAAGGGACCGGAACCATGTTTGTTCCATGGCCAATAGTCCTATGCCCAAATCCCAGTTGGATGAGTTTGATGACATGAGGGATGAGGGCTGGGAACCTTCAGGCTTGGCCTTGGGGAACAGGGGTTGGAAGCAAAGAAACATGGAACCAGCAACGGCGCAGAAAAGCGCAGAGAGCATCGTGGGGAAAGGGAGAACAACAGCAACCCCCGCGGCCTTTGCCCAATCCCCCGTTCCGCCGCTCCCCCACGGGATGAATTCCCAGATGACATTTGGGATGCTCAAGGCAGAACAAAAGACACCCCGGCAGGGAGGGCGTGGGCGGCATCAAGAGGAGAAGAAATTATCAAGCCTACGAGTATTAATCCATAAGGAGAAATTTATGGAGTTTACCCGAACGAAGTGCCTTGCGCCCCGGTGCCCTGCGATGGCTTGCCCCAGCGCGACGGGCTATTGCTCCTATCATGATTTGCAGCGTACCCCATTGGGTCAGAGGCCAAGCCGACCCGCAGGTACCTCCATGGTCGCTTCACCTCCTCCAACATTCCGTTGGGAGATGCCGATGGGGAACGCATGACGGACAAATGCGTTATACCGTTCCAAGCCATCAAAGAGGAATACGAAAAGGAGCAGGCGCTCGAACGTAGTAGTGTTCTTTCCCCGGCGACAGAGCATGACACTCAGGATGACGAACATGGTCGCAGATCGCGGCGCACCGAATAGTCCAACCCATGGCCGCGGCATCCGTGCGCGACAAGCGCGAACATGGACGCGATAACTGGAACTGATTCGCTGGTTCCGCAGCCACTCAACGACAATCATCGACTGTTCCCGGACTTTGAAAGTCAATGATTAGGGGAGCAAAATCGAGCGGTGCGGCAGCGAAGTGCTTTCGTTTCATTGAGCGTTGCTTGATTCTTCTCTCAACTTGGGGCTCGCAAGCCCAGTGGAGGATTTGTAGAAACTGTGAACGCACGAAGAGAAATCCGAGACCATCTGCTTGTCAGGAGGATGAAGTACTGGCTTGGCATCTCACGTTGCCCATTGATGAACACAAAAGTCCCGACGTGGAGGGCGAGAAAGAACTTCTGGTACTTGTGCAGGAAACATTCAGACTTGGCGAAACGCCTTGGGCTCAGCGCGACCAGTGTCTTTTGATCGATGCAACCAGCAGCAGCAGGACGACGAAACCAATCAGCCAAGTTCTGCGCTCCCTAGCGACTGGTGGAGCGCACCCAGTCACGGCACATTTTTTCCGTTCCCATCCGCAAATCCACGCACTCAGGCGCACATTTGGACCTGCCGCTGTTTTTTGAGTCGTGGGCTTCGCTCCCACTGTGAGGACGCGGGTCACCCCCCGAGTTACAAACACTGCGACCTCTATCTGCGCAAGGGAATCCAGTGCTAGACTTTTAGCTTGTGACGCGGGAACGGATCGAGCGGTTCTTCAAGAATCTAGCCTCGGCGCTTGGTCACTGCATCTTCGAGGACGCCGAGGTGCTGGGAATTGTGATCCCGGTGTTAGTCTGCCTCGGCATCTTTTGGTTAATCGGCGTGGCCGTTTACGATTTTGTCCTTGATCCGCATATCACGACGGCAGCCGCCTTGGACTCGCTCTCTATCGACCCCGACAAGTGGTTCCCCCGCTGACGGCCAATTCTCAACGAGCGTAATGGTCTTGGTTACAACAGTTGAAGATTCGAGCTACCAAACGAAGTAGTACTTGGGTTCAAACCCGGAGACAATACACCCGCCTAAAATCACTTCGCCGCGTTTTGCGCGTTCTGCGGTCTCGCGAGTAGGAAGGCCCATCACCAGCGGAACGAGCCTCGGTGGTCCTCCCTTTGGGATGGGGAGAACGTCAATTGGAGAAAAGGTCACCATAAACCAGACCATCCATGTGATCAATGATGGACGAAGTCTGTTGCGCCCAAACCTGAGAAAGAGTACCCATGCAACGATCAAGAACGGAAGGCTGACAAATCGGAATGCTAGCAGCGTGAAGAAGGTTGACACCAGAAGGACGACCAATACGCTGATCCAGCGGATTTGAGCTTTATGCGTCATTCCCTAGCTGCCAGCAACCGCCTACTAGTACCGTGACCGCGTGATTGTGTAGTCAAAGGTGGTCCGAGCCTTCTTGCGAGTGAATTTCCATTGGATCGGAAGGTGATGGCGATTCATACGGCGGCT
>Ga0137378_10000943_pt1 | contig 24049 bp, 23 predicted proteins | sample SagtaG_21_FD_104813 | JGI IMG/M metagenome (GOLD analysis project Ga0137378, IMG submission 104813) | Vadose zone soil microbial communities from Sagehorn Ranch, Mendocino, California, USA - Sage2_L_60_16 metaG | ecosystem: Environmental > Terrestrial > Soil > Vadose zone | place: USA... | reverse complement strand
CTCACCGATTCAAGACCATCAAGATAAACAAAAGCGGCAGATAGAGCACCGAAGCCAACAACAGCCTCCGGGCCTGCTGCCGCGATTGTGAAAAGGCAGCGCGAATGCTGCTGTAAAGAAACAATAACCCAAGCACAATCGCGCCGTAGAAATAAACTTTGCCCGAAATTCCAAGCGCGGTCGGCAGCAGGCTGACCGGCAAGAGCATCAACGTATAGGCAACAATCTGTTGGCCAGCAACGCGACCTTCAGGCTCGACTACGGGCAACATCAGAATTCCCGCACGGCTGTAATCTTCACGATACATCCAGGCGATCGCCAGAAAGTGCGGAAACTGCCAAAGGAAAAGAATGGCGAAAAGCACCCACGCTTCGACGCTGAGCTCGCCGCGCGCCGCAGTCCAGCCAATCAACGGTGGCACCGCACCGGGAAAAGCGCCCACCATGGTTGAAAGGGACGTTCTCGTCTTCAGCGGTGTATAGCCGAAAAGATAGCCGGCGATTACGAAGAGCCCGAGCAGCGCCGTCAACGGATTTACCAACACCCCGAGATAGACTTCAGCGAGCACGGTCAGGCCTACCCCAAACCACAATGCTTCCCACGGCGCGAGTTTTCCTGACGGTAGTGGTCGGTCAGCCGTGCGCCGCATAAGACCGTCAAGGTCGCGCTCCATATATTGATTGAGCGTCGCGATGCCGGATGACAACAGCGCGATGCCGGTCATCGCGCTCAGCAGCGCGACGTAGTCGACGCTGCGGCTGGCGAGACAGAAACCCGCGGCGGAGGTGAGAACAATCAAAGATGTGATGCGCGGTTTGGTTAGCTCCAAATAGGCAGCCAGGCGCTCGCGCGCGCTGAGGCGCACGACGGCCAACTCGGCTACTCCGCTATTCAGTTCGATAGCAAACTCTTTCATAGATGCCAGTTCGTCTAGGCCGCGGCGAATTCAATCGCGGCGCTGCGTGCGCGCAAAACTTTGAAAGCCCTCAGCGTGAGCACAATTGTCGCTGCGAAAACCAGAGCACCACAAGCCACGTGCGCAACGGTCATGATAATCATCGGATTCCGCGGCTGTGGACCGTAGGGCGATCCTAGCCGCGTAATGTAAGCCACCACGCCCAGGAGTAATTGCACTGCCAGCAGCCCGATCGCAATCAACGCTGGCCGCGTCAAATATTTTTCGCTACCGTGCCTGCGCAAAGTTGCGATCGCCGCGGCCCCCAGAATAATCGTTACCGCCGCTGCGCCACCGACGTGTGCAAGAACGAGATCCGTCGGCAGCGACTGGTCCCACGTAGCTGAATGTCGCAGCGTCGCGCCCAATATCAATTGCAAAAAGATCGTTACGGCCGCGGCAAGACAAAGATAACGCAGCGGCAGATTGCCCTTCTCTTCGTACGTCGCGCGCGTTTCGTTCCAACTCAAAGAAGTAAAGACTGAAAGACTCACGACGGTACAGAAAAAGAGTTGGGCCAGCGTCGCGTGCGCCGCCGAAACCGCCAGCGGCAACATCAGTTTCACGGTTAATCCGCCGAGTAGACCCTGCGCAATTACGCCGCCGAGCGCGACCAGCCCCAGGCGATGCATCCAGGTTCGCCGTTCGGTTCGATATAGATAGATCGCCAAACCGATTGTCAAAACTCCGACCGTCGTGGCCAGCATCCGGTGCCCATGCTCCCAAAAGACATTGCCGTCCATCTTCGGAAAAAATTTGCCGAAAGACAGCGGCCAATCCGGCACCGCCAATCCCGCATCATGGCTCGTGACGAGCGCGCCCGCGATGATCAGAAAGAAGGTCGCACCCGTCACGAACAGACTATAACGGTGGAGTCCCCTATGCATATTTAGATTTCAGATTTTAGATTTGCGATCGAAAAAGCTCAGCGATCTTTATATCACCGCTCGTTCAGAAGTCGCAAATCACCAATCAAAAATCAAAAATCCCTTTCACGGTCTGCCAAGCATCGGCACTTCCAGCGCCGGCATCATCTTAAGCGAAGGCTCCTGGGTAGAAGCAGTCGCGCTGCCAAACGAGAAATCAGCAGTGGCGCTGCCCTTTGCCGCAATCGTTACCTGCTTGATCTGCTCAGTCCCCTTTGCTCCACCCTCGTGCCAGGCGGCAACTGTGTAAGTTCCCGGCGGCACGCCCTTGATCTCAAACGAGCCGTCTTCCTTGCTCACGGCAAACAGCCTGTGTCTCAAGACACCGATGTAGGCCCGCATCCATGGATGCTGATTGCACTTCGTTGGCACCAAAACCTCAGTAACCTTAAAGTCGTGCATCATCGCGGGAGCGCCGTTCATTTGAGACTGATTCCATTCGGGATTGTTCTGCGGCGTAAAGTGAATATTGTGCTGCGTCGGATCGCTGTTGGTGATCTTCAGTTGCTGCGTGGCTTGAATGCCCAGAACGTGCGGCCGATAGTGACAGCCGTTCTGATCCAGGGTCACTGGTTCTGACGAGACTTCCCAACCCAGATCGGAAAACTTCTTCCCGTCGGCTGTGGTGCCATCTTTGATATAGACGAACACGTTGGCCAGCTTGCCGTCTTTCACAACATTGTCTTCGCTTTCGAGGTTTGGATTCTTCTTGCCGCAAACCGGGTCCTGCGACGTGTCGATTTTAACCGGCGCTGGCGGTGTTCCCACGTAGGCGATCTTGCCAGTGACGGTTCCCTCGTCCCCGGTCGGCTTATAAACCTCGCGAGTTTTGCCGTCTGACGGTGTCGGGCCCTCCGGATTCTTGTTGCACGCAGAGCCTAGCGCAAACAGCGAAAGCAAAACGCTCAGCGCCAACCACGACCTCGTACTTTTGGTAAACATAAAATCAATTCCTCCAATTGAAGATAACTTCCGTTCAACTACTCAAAGACGCGGGCTAAGACGTTAGTCACCCGCGCCGGCGCGCCGCAGCCGCTTCGCGGGCGCGCGCGCATTCGGCCGAACCAGCGCTATTATTCCACCGCGCTCGTCCTTCTGCGATTTGTACCATCCGGTCTGTCCGTTAGTCTTTGGCTTATTCAGATTCGCGCCCTGCGAAGGGGCCGCGGCCGGCGGCGTCGGCGAAGTCGCGAGTAGACGCTTTTGCTCGTCAGGCGTCATCAAGAACATATAACGCACGAGCAACATCGCGTGGTCCTTCTGATAATCGCTCACGTCCTTGGGTGGGTTTGGAATTCCCACTACCCAGCGGTCGCCTTCTTTCTTGAACAACCCGTCGGGCATTCCGACACCCGGACTGATTGCCGATGGGGCCGGCAACCAGCGTAAGGTCCATTCGGGTTTCAAGCGTTGGCCGGCAAGCAGAAAGTTCGGCGCAATGGCCTTTGCGTCGTGCACCGGATCGCCAGTGACGTGACACTTCAAGCACGGTGTGCCGGAGGTAAACATCGCGCGTGCAATCAGACGCTCCTGATCCGTAAGCGGCTCGAGCTGCTCCTTGATGTAGGGTTGCTGCTGGCCTGATAAGGCCATAAAGAAGCGCACCAACATTTGCAACTCGTTGGACGAGAAATTGAAAGTCGGCATACGCACTTTCAAGTAAGGTCGCACACCATTGCGGTCCTGCCCAGGTTGCGGCATCAATCGTCCGGCAATCTGATCCGGGTTTGCACCTTTCGCGGGCGTAGCGTTCTTTTCGCCAGGCGCAGCGGTCACTGTCGGCTGACTCTCACTCAGTGATGGATCGTGCAGGAAACGCAGCAACCAATTTGGATCGACGCGCGCGCCCTCGCTGGTCAAGCGCGGCGGCAACAGATCTTTCCCATCCTGCGTTTGATACTGCGGCAAATCCATCAGCACCGAGCGCTGGCCGACCTGAAGCGCGTGACAGCCCATACAATTGTATTTCTTTACGACCCACCAACCATTCTGAATATCCTGGCGCCGCTGATCCTGTGGATCGTAGAAGAGCGTCTTGGGCACGTTCGCGCCTTCAGAGCCGACGCTGCCCAGCAGGAACGTCGTCAACGCATTGCGCCAGTCAGCCGGTAGATTGAGATTGGGCATACGCAGACGATCCTTCGGGTCCTTCTCTTTGCCCTGATCATATATTGAGGGATCAGCCAGCTTGTGCTCGAAGAATCCTTTGTGGCTGTACCACTCCTTCTCTTTCTTTTGCGGGTGCAGGTTCAGTGGATCGTCGCCCTGCTCCGCCTTCTGCGTGAGCAGCGCAAAATCCAAACGCTCTATCGGCGTCGCGCCTTCAACCGTCAACTCTTTGCCGATTCGCTGCTCGTCTTCGAAGCCTTTGATCTCGTGACAGCCGGCGCAGCCGAACTGCTTGATCAACTGCCGGCCCGGCTCCTTCAAATTTGGATCGTCCATGAACGACGCGCTCTCGTAAGAAGGCGGCGACGAAAGCGAGAAAAGATACGTGGCGACGTCGCGCGCTTCCGTTTCACTTAAGCGAAAGTTGGGCATCACCGTCATGTTCTGCACCTGCAGCTCAGCGCCATCAATCGGGCACTTCGAGTGCAACTCGGTGTCGAACACGAACGGTTTACCAGCCTTGGCGTAATCTTCGGGCGTCAGGTCGCGCTTGTGCTTCGGGCAGTAAGGCGCCCAACGCTCGCGCGGATTGTAAATCCAGCGGACGATGTATTCGAAGTTGGCCTTCTCGCCGACCTTCGTGAGATTCGCGGCGAACGTCCCGCCAATCTTGTTATCGTCGGCGCCGATAGAGTGACAGGCGAGACAGCCCTTAGACTCAAACAGTTCCTTACCCGCGCCGGCATTCCCCTTTTGCTGATCCGGCACGTGGCCTTCAAAGCCGGATTGCCACAAGTAAGCAGAGATCGCTTTGATTTCATCATCGCCGTTACGGTCAATTGAGAAACGCCAGAACGTCGGCATCTTCGTTCCCTTGCGGAACGCCTGCGGATCTTTCAACCAGACGGGAACCCACTCCTTGCGCAGTTTGAGTCGCACATCTTTTAAGTTTGGCCCGATCTTCTTCTGGTCCTGCATCAGATACTTGGCCTGCAAATTCATCTGATCGATGCGCGCGGCCAAGAGGCTGCTGGCGACCTTAAGCGATTCCGAATGGGCGAGCATCTTGCGCACATCCTCGTCGCTGGTTCCTTCCGGCGGATTTTCATCCTGTCGCATCTGCTTCTGATTGGCCGTAATCTGATCCTCGAGCTGGCTAATTGTTTGCCGGGTATTAGTCAGCGCGTCCGTCTCGCGATCGAAACCTTCGTAGCGATGGCAGCCCATGCAGCCGCGTTGATAGAAGAGATCGCGACCCAGATTCAGCGTCTCAGCCCCTTGCGTCACGCGATCTTTCTGGTGGCACTGCTGGCAACCCGCTTCGGTGTTCTCTTTCTCGAACATCGGCCAGAGCCAAAACTTGTTCAGGCCGTGCCCTTTCAATTCACTCGTTGTCGCGCGGCCGTTGCCCCAATGGCAGCTCGAACAACCGAAGCGATCTGGTTTGTGAATCTCAAGCAACTCTTTATCCGGGTGGCTGACAAAGGCGCGCGCAATGCTATCGGGCGTCTTGCCTGGACCGCCGGGCGCCATGTCTTCGGCTTTGATGTTCAGCGGCGCCAGAACGCCGAGATGGCATACTTCGCAGCGATCGACGATGTTGTATTCATTGACACTGACCTGGTGGCCGAGGATGGAATAGTCGAAGCTCTTCAGCCCGCGTTTGACGCTGTCAATCTGGCTCGGTGTTAAGATGGCAAGGTGATTCTTTAGATAATCGTCGCGCTTTTTCTCGAGTTCCGACGGCTCTTTGAGCAGATCCGCTTTGTGACCCAGCTTCTCCGCTTTTTGCTCGCGCAGATCGTTGTAAGTTGTCTCGAGCGCCTGGTAATTCATCTTGACGATGGTCTTTTTCGCCGAACCGTCTTCCGCGGGCATCTCGACCTCGACAATCTCTTTTCGCTTGTCTTCAGCCTGTTTCTTATATTTCTCCTTGGCCCGTCCGCTGGCCTGCTCGACGTTATAGCTGATGACCGTCAAGCGGCCACGTTGGTTTTGAAAAGGCTCCGTTACCGCATCGAGCTTTACCTGCACCTGCCTAACTTCGGCATCGATTTGATCGATCTCGGGCTTCACCTTGGCCCGCGCCGCTTTCGCCTGCTCATCCAGCGCCTGGTATTCAGGGCTTTCTTTTATCTCCTTCTCAGTCTGTCCCGCCTGCTTCTTGATGCTGTCGAGGTAGCGACCGTAGCGCGCGACGAATTCGCGCTGCATGCTTTTCCAGGGACGCTGACCGTAGGATTCATCGTACAAGGCCCAGGCGAGCGAAACCGTCAACAGGATCGCGGAGATGAGCATGGCGCCGCTGGTAGAGCGGCTCACGATCGGGTCCGGCGCCGGGACCTCCGGCTCTCGTTTTATTAACGCATCAGCAGTTTCAGGAGAATCGGCCACTAGTAAATCGTTCCTCCGCGCCCGTCAAATGTTGAACCAGGGGGTTACCCAAACATACTTGATCGTCAGCGTCAGCCTTAGAATAAGCTTTACGGGCAAGGCCAACAGAACGCTGACTGCAAAAATTTGAAAAGTCAGATACTGCAAAACGCTGGTTCTGGCCAAAATATTTTGCTCAAACTGCTTCTTCGGGAAGAGGGTGAGAGGTCGAAATCTAATCTTTCGAAAATCGACCGTCATCAGCCAGTGGAAAAAGAGCGCGCCGAGAACATAGAAACCACCGACAACCAGCAAACCAAAGATCGCCTTCCACGGATAGGTTGAGAGGAACCCTAAGTGCAAGAGCTTTCCGATGCGGCTGGTGGCAATGAAGTCGTGCAAGTCAACGTTCTTATCAAATACTACTGCGTTGTGGTCCCACGTCTGTCCCGGCCAAAACCAGATCCAACCGGGCCCGCGAATAAACGTGCCGATAAAGATCAGCGAAATCCACATTAAGAAGCCCCACCCAAACATCCCGACCGCAAACCGCCTTTGCTTGATCGTGTAATAGCCGTTGCCGAGCGGATTCGAATCAACGTATGGAAAAACCATCAATCCGATCATGATGATCGAGGGCATTACGACGCCCGCAATCCAGGGATCGAAATAGACGAGCATCTCCTGCAAACCCAGGAAGTACCAAGGCGCTTTCGAGGGGTTCATGGTTAGATTCGGATTGGATGGTTCTTCGAGCGGAGCGTTGAGCGTGATGGACCAGACAAACAGGATGACCGTGACAATCAGTGTGGCGAGAAATTCGATGCGGACCAGGTAAGGCCACACGTGCAGGTCTTTCGCCCAGCCCGGACGCCACGGCTCGACCTTGCGATGATGCGTCTTCGCTAGTTTCGCATCGCCTTCGAGTTGCTCGATCAAACGATCGTTGGCGCGCGCTTGCCGGATACCAAGCCAGGTGAAGAAAGGCACCAGGAAAAGCATCGCCACGATAGGCACGTTGTCCGGCGCCGAAGCTATTGTCCAGAGTTGATGCCAGTCCATAGGATTGCCAATTGCCGATTGCCAATTTCCAATTTTCGATCTATCCGATTCACGTGTGCTAATGCCAATCGGAAATCGGCAATTGGAAATCGGCAATGCCCTATTTTTTCTTTACCGCCTTCATCTCGGATTCGAGCACCACCGGCGCGGGTCCGGAGATGCCGCCGTCCTTGCGTATGCGCCAGAAGTGAACAGCCATAAAGATCGATGCGACCAATGGTATGCCGATGCAATGCCAGATGTAGGAGCGCAACAACGCATTCGAATCTACAATCGAGCCGCCCAGCAATCCGAAACGAACGTCATTGAAGGGAGTCATTCCCAGTTGCGGGCCGAATGGTCCTTCGTGGCCAAACATCGGCGTGGCGCGCGCCATGTTCGTTCCGACAGTGACGGCCCAAAACCCAAGTTGATCATCCGGCAACAAATAACCAGTAAACGAGAGAAGCAACGTCAAGACCAGCAAGACGACGCCCACGCACCAGTTAAACTCGCGCGGCCTCTTGTATGAACCTGTCAGCACCACGCGAAACATGTGCAGCCACGTCGTGATCACCATCAGGTGCGCGGCCCAGCGGTGCATGTTCCGGAGCAGCTTGCCAAACGGAACGTCGTGTTCGAGATAAAGGATGTCGCGAAACGCCAGGACCTTCTGCGGATGGTAGTAAAACATCAGGAGCACGCCGGTGAAAGTCAACACGACAAACAAATAAAACGTGATCCCGCCCATGCCCCAGGTAAACCTGTAGCGCACCGCATCGCGATTGATCTTCGCCGGATGAAGATGAAGGAAGACGTTGGAGAGAATTGCGAGCGAGCGATTACGCGGGTCAGAACGATCGTGCGAGACACGAAAGATCGATTTCCAAAGCTGCGTGTCTTGGGGATCCTTGTAAGTCTTGGCCTCTTCAACAGCGCGATCTTTAAGAGCGGATCCACCTTCACGCAGACGCCCGACGAGACCAGTGTCGGTCTTCTCGCCTTGGGTCAATTGCTTCGTTTCTTTCTGGTCCGAACTTTCGTCCATCTCTTCTTATCTTCGGTTGTTCGATTTCGTAGGGGCGCACGTGTGTCTACGCCCAGGGCGGACACGCAGGTCCGCCCCTACCGTAAATCTCTTAAAGCGGGATATAAGCATTTTCCTTGTCGAATTCACTCGTTTCGCCCTTGGGCCATTTGAAGAGCCGGTTCGTGTCAACGACAACCTGTCCTTCGGGATCGATCTCGACGTGCGCGCGATCCATCGGGCGCGGCGCTGGCCCTTCAAAGTTAATGCCTTCGCTGTCGTAACCGCTGCCGTGACACGGACACTTAAACTTGTTCTCGCTCGCCTTCCAGTCAGGTGTACAACCCAGATGCGTGCAGCGCGCGTAAATCACAAACAACCGATCGGAGGTCTTGTCTACCCAGATTCGATACTGCTGCTGCCACTTCGTATCCACGCCCAACGCGTAATCGCTGGGAAAACCGATCTTGAAAACCGTGGAAGGCTCCTGAATCGAGCGCGGCAGAAAGAACCGCAGAAACATCAGGAAGCAAGTAGTCAGAAAACCGGCTATGCTGGCCCAGACGATCCGGCGCCGCATTTTGTTTACCTGCGAGTCAGGCGTGCTCTCGACGATCGCGCCCGCAGGTTTTGCGGCAGGTGTTTTTGCGGCAGCCTTCGGCGCCGGAGCAGGCGCAACAGCCAACTGCTGCTCCTGGGTCGCAACTTCGGCGGATAGATCTGTTTTCGGTTGACTATCCAATACGCAATTTCTCCATCAAGCTGGCATTTTCAAGAAGGTGTTCAGTCGTCTAGGTACACTTCGACCACTAGTAGAGAGTGAACTATACAACTCCCCGCAGCGCAGGGATCGCTCTCTGCCAATTGAACCGCCTTATGTTCTTAAACATTAAGAGCGCCGTGCCCAAATAACGATAACATGGCTCGGTAGGGCTATTTATAACCTTTTTTCAGAGTTGCTGGCAAGGAGTCTTCAAACATGTGCCAAGGCCGCAAGAGCGACGCAACTCGAGTTAAGCAATATCCAGTGCGCACTCTTTCGCACTTGCTTGCGTTGGGCGAGTAGCAACAGCAACGGCTGTTTGATAGGATTCGCATTCAAGTTTAACCAGTTAATCTATCAGGAGAGTTGGCTTGTCAAAGTCCCGTGTTGTTATCTACACCCGGCCCGGCTGCCATCTCTGTGAAGAGGCCAAAGAAGCGATGCACGCCGCTTGCTGCGTGGGTGAATACACGCTGAATGAAATAAACATTGAAACCGATGCTGAATTATTGGAACGCTACCAGAATGACATCCCTGTAATTACCGTTAATGGTGTCGAGGCATTCAGGCATAGAGTGAACCCTGACGAGTTCAGGCAGAAAGTGATCGAGCAATAGGTTAAGAATAGCGCTTAGTCATGGACCGCAGTTGTCCTTAAGAGGCGAAGTTTAGGGTGCCGCTGTACCCGTCGATCAATTCAAACAACCTCTCCCTTTCATCTTCATCTGTGGTCTGCCGATAGGCCATGACCAGATCCTTTAGTGTTGCTAAATTCCTGTAGAGTCCGGCATTCTCGATCGGCGGTGTGAGATACGAAATCAGCTCGGCATATGAGCGTCTTTTGGCGATCGAACCTTCCGACGGATTGTTTACGCTGTAGAGGTAGATGTTCGGCAACTCGCCGATTAACCGGTCAGGCCAACATTCACCCGACAACCCGACTTGTTTGCCCGGCATAAATTCCGTCGCTCCGTGTGTGCCGACATGCACCAGCGCATCGGCCTGAAAAACTTGCGACAGGTAGGTGTAGAACGCCATGAAGCCGTGGTGAGGCGCGCCGCTCCGGGCCATCATCAGCCGCATCGGATCGCCTTCATAACCAAACGTGGGTTGCACCCCGAGGAAAACATTCCCGAGCTGTAACCCGTAAATCAGTAGATCGTTGCAGAAGCTGTTAATGCGACCCGGCGCAGCGCCCCAGTCGCGTTCAATCTCTTCGACGTAGGGGCAGAGCTTCCCGTACTCATCGGAGTTCATGCGATAGGCAATGTTCGCCGTCGCGCCAAACATTTCAGAGCGGCCGCCAAGCAGCAACTCGCGCAGTTCATCGGATGAAGCCGGCGCCTCGACTCTATATCCGTCCGCCTTCAATCGATTCAGCGTGGACCAGAGACTCGGAAATACATCCAGGTCCGCAGCCGTGCCGATGTTTCCTTTGGTCGGCGGAAAACAATAAAGCACCAAACCAAGCTTAAGCTGATCACGTGGCTCGGTGCGCAAACGATTCCAGCGCTTGAGCCGCTTCGCGAATCGCGCACAGCGATCCTCGAGCGGAACTGGCTCGACGCCTCTGCCGGGGATCCCGCCATAGACAAACGGTTCCGTCGCGCCGTCGATCTCTGGAATGGCGATCTGCATGCCCATCTGCACCGGATTCAATCCAGTCTGAGAACCCAGCCAGGATTCGATCGTTTGCATCTCAAGACTGACCGCCGAGCGATATGGGCGATTTAAATCCTGCAGAAACTCTGTTGCCGCCTCGCTGTCATTCATCGCCGGCCCGCCAACAAAACTGAAACCGGTAAGCGAAACGATCTGGCTGACGCGCGGACGCCGATCATGGACGATAGACGATGGACGATGGTTGTTCGTGGTCCGTAGTCCGTTGTCAGTAGTCTTTGTTTTGCCCTTTGCTCTTGGCCCTTTGCTCTTATCGTCCATCGTCCGTCGTCCATCGTCTAGAAAGAACTTCTCGCACGCTTCTCGGTTGTCCATCAAGGTTGAGAGCACTGGGATCACATTAAGCCCTTCGGATTCAATAGCGCGGATTAGTTGGTCGTAGTGTTTGGTTGTCTTGCTTACGACTTGCGGCCGCATCAAGAGCAATCCGATCGTCGACTCCGAATCGAGAGTTCTTTTTGCTGACTTGAGAGTTGAAACTTGAGACCTGAGACTTTGTCTTGTGTACCACTTCTGGTAAGCCGTGAATGATTCGAACATCCTGGTTGCGTCGGGATGATAGATTGCGACCGACGGCATCTTCTCCGGTGTGGGAATTCTGACGCGCTTCAGCTTTTCGTCAGGCACGTAGTGTTTCACCGCATAAAGCACCATCGAGCGAATGTTTGCTGGGGTGGGCTGAAGGAAATAGCAGAAGACATAGAGATAGTTCTTGACGTCGCGCAAGGCTCCGGCCGAGGGCACAAACCTGAGGATGCCCGGTAAGCGATCCACGAGCTTCAGATACTGACGGCCGTGCCCGTTCTTCTGCCCATTGCCCCCACGCGCCTGCCGTCCTACCCACGAGCCGACGGTGCTCAGCAAACGTGCGGGCTCGCTTTGCGTCTTTGCGCCTTTGCGTGAAATATCTTTACCTAACAGACGCCCAAGATCCAACCCACCCATGCGCGTCTGGCGCATCAGGTCCGGCATGCAGTTGATAACGATCACCGCACGATGCCTTGAGCGGTATTTCTCAAGAGCAGGCAACAATCGGGCAGCGTTCTCACCATCCATTACGTGAATGACGAAAACGATGTCCGCCTCGCTCAGATCAGCTTCAACGGTGTGCCACTGGTCTTCGTTCAACACTGCGCCGAAGTTGTATGTCGCAATACGCAGATCGAGCGCGTGCGCGCGATTGATCTCCCGCTCCGCATTCCGGAGCGGCGCGAGCAGGCTTGATCCGACATAAAAGAAGGTTACGTTCACCTTAGTTCGCAAGCTGATGCTGGAGGCTGTCTACACGATCGCGCAACTTTTCCAATATCTCCTCGTCGGGATTCCAGTATCCGCGATCGTGCGCCTCGATGAGACGCTTCGTGAGCGAGCATACGGAATGCGGATTCAATTCGCATAACCGCTTGAACATCATTTCATCCAACAAGAAAGTCTTGACGATATCGGTGTAGATCCAGGGGTCGACAGCATCCGCCGTCGCGCTCCAGCCAAACGTGTTCGCCACATGATTCTCGATCTCCGCGACGCCGCGAAAGCCGTGCTTCAACATCCCTTCGTACCATTTTGGATTCAGAGTCTTCGCGCGCGTCTCAAGCCGAACCGTCTCTTCCAACGATCGAATCTTCGTCTGCGGCGAAAGCGAATCAGACAAATAGATCGCGGGACGAGATTTAGCGCGCATTTCAACCGCTTTCGAAATTCCGCCCAGATACTCGAAGTAATGATCGACGTCGGTAATGCCGACCTCGAACGAGTCAATGTTCTGGTATGTTGCTTCAACCCTTGACAGCGCATGATCCATCAAGTGCCGCGCTTCGCGACCTTCAATGCTGTGTCCCTTTGAGTCGCGCGTATACGCAAAGCACTTGCGCGTAACAAAAAGGTCACCGAGCGTCTCGTCGCTTTCCCAAACCGAATCCATCACCATGAAATTTACATTCGCGCCGTAGTTACCCGGCGCGTTTGAAAAGACGCGCGTAACTGCATCGTCAAACTCCGAAGCGCCCGCATCCGTTCTTTCAGAGACGTTGCGCCGCACGTAATTCATATCAAACGGTTCATCGAGCGTCGCAACTCGCCGAACGGCCTTATCGAGTAACGCCATAGTCGGCGCAAACAGATCGCGGAAGATGCCCGACACCGTCATTACGACGTCGATACGCGGGCGCTTTAGTTCTTCCAGGGGAACTACTTCGATTTCAGTGGCGCGATTTAGCGCATCACGAACGGGGCGCACGCCGAGTAAATGAAGCGCCTGAGCCACGCCTTCGCCTTGCGTCTTGATGTTGTCCAAACCCCAAAGTACGAGGGCCAGGGTGCAGGGATAGCGGCCATGTTCGTCCCGGTAACGACGAAGCAAAGCCTCCGCGGCGAGTTCTGCGCGAGCAAAGGCCATTTGCGAAGGAACTGAATAAGGATTGACCGCGTGGGTGTTGCGGCCCGTTGGAAGGACGAGCGGGTTCTGAACTATGTCGGCTCCCGGGCCGGGCTCGATGTACTCGCCGCGCAGCGCGCGCATCAGCGACTCAATCTCGTTATTGGAATCAAGTTGTTCAGCGATTTTTGCGAGCAGCAAAAAGATGGGAAGCGATTTTTCAGGATGGACGCCGGCTCTTGAATTCAACCAATCAGCGGCTGCGCCCGCACTGCTGAGGGGCATTAGCCCGACACCGGGGTCCTCAGACGGGCAGCCCGGCTGGGTTGGGGCGGTGAGGGAGGGCTCTTCGCAAAACCGCCGAATCGCTTCTGAGACGATTGGATCGATTAGCTCCGTCGCCTCATTTGCAGATGTCTCGTGAAGCAACCCATCGTAGCCATCGATGCCCAGCCCTTCCGCAACCAGCTTCGGTAATGCGCGTGCGCCGTGCTCCGGCCTATCGAACGATGCGACCATGCGCAGCAGGTCTGCCTTTTCGTGTAGCTCCGACGCGCGACCAAACACGTGCAGGCCAGTAGGAATCAGCCGCTGCTCGATCTCGAGGAGCTGTTCGCAGAGCTGCATCACGCACGCGTCGCGTTCCGCCGCAGTAGTTTCAGATTTCTTATTATTCCTGGCCATAGACTAGGAATACTTATTGAGAAGCCTTTCGCGCGAGCTCCGCTTTTGAGAGCTTATCGTTGCGGCAGAACGATTGCGGCCTACAGAGGAATTCGATTTCGTCATAATTCGATGAACTCTTTTAACTGAAAAGGTGGGTAGGGGCAAGGCTCGACGCCGCGTTCGGTTCCTGCCCTTCAATCTACCCCGAATTATTTCAAAAAATTTTTATTGACATTGGTGACCGACAGGAATAGAGTCTCCCCACCTCCCGATAATCTCCCGACAGTTCTTGCCCAGCGTTGTTTTCCAACCATACCCGGCTGTGATCAGATAGGCAGTAACCAATCTGTTTTCGGCCCGGTTTTACGAACATTCAAGGTTTAAAGCGGGTTCCCGGGGTTCAAGGAATATCTGCAGCTTGCCGATAGGCAAATTGCCGTTTTCTCCTGCACGAAAGTGCGTTCCAAGACTCCAAGGAGGTAAGACTCAAATGACGAAAGTCGTAAAGGTTTTCGCGCTATTCTTGTGCGCAGCGGCGCTCGCAGTGCCAATGTGGCTGTCGAGATCCGTCGCAAGTCAGTCAACAAGTGAAGCTCCCACCGGCATGGACACGCTAACCAATGATTCAACCTTTGTTACTCAGGCTACGCATGACGGTGACAGAGCAACCTTTGAAGAGCGGGACGATGTCAAGAAGGGCTTGGGTCCTGTCTATAATGCTCAGTCCTGCGCCGAATGTCACCAAAACCCGGTCACCGGCGGAATCAGCCAGATCTCGGAACTCCGGGCTGGTCACAACGATTCCTCGGGTAACTTCGTACCGGCTACGCTCACTATCAACGATGGCGGCGGCTTACCTGGCGGAATAACTATTGCCAACCGGTCGCTCATTAATCAGCGAGCGACGTGCCCGGGCGTGGTAACCGACAACGATTCGACTTCCCCAACGTTCGGTCAGATCATTTACAATCACCCGAACGAACAGGCCCAGGAACGGGTGCCTGGCGCCGAGACTGTTCGCACGCGGCGCATGACCACCAACTTGCTGGGTCTTGGCTTCGTCGAATCTATCTCGAACACCACGCTCCAGAACATTCCCAATGGCCAGCCTAACGGTATGAAGGGCCAGGTAACTTTTGTACCGGTGGCTGAAGCAAACAATGCTCTTCGTATAGGCCGCTTCGGCTGGAAAGATCAGGATGCCAGTTTGCTCACGTTTGCAAGCGGAGCTTACCTGAACGAGATGGGTATAACCAACAGGTTCAACACCAGCGAAGTTACAACCTTGTGTGACGATGTTCCCGACACCACACGCTGCAATAACAACCCCAACGTGGTCTGTGGCGAGGACCCAGACAACGACATTGACGCTTTCGCTCGATTCATGAGAGCGACGAAAGCGCCTTCGCGCGACGCCAGGTTGGCAGCTACCAATGATGCGCAAGTTGGCGCTTCGCTTTTCCACTCAGTAGGCTGCGACATCTGCCACATACAGTCGCTGACGACCGCTCCTCCGGGTACCCTAATCAATGGTGGGGCATTTACAGTACCGCCTGCCCTTGGCAACAAGATCATTCACCCGTTCAGTGACTTTCTGCTTCACGACGTGGGAACCGGCGATGGTATCGCACAAGTTAACAATCCCAACACCGGCCAACTTGACCAAACCATGAAGAACAAGTTGCGTACGGCTCCGCTCTGGGGAGTGCGCACGCGCAACGAATTGATGCATGATGGCGAGAATTACACGCGCAACGAGGCCATCCTTCGCCACGCGAACGAGGCCAACGGCGTCATCAACAATTATCGCGCGCTAAGCACAACGCAAAAGAACCAGCTAGTCACGTTCCTCAACTCGTTGTGACTTGGCGGCAGGTTTAACCCTTCTGCGCGTCAGTGGGGTTGACGGATTCCGCCGTCAACCTCGCTGACTTTTTCCTCTTGTTTTCGTCTGGTCACAGATTGGCCGCTCTCTGTATAGAGTCCTGTGTTTTGGAGGGTTATTGTCATGTCACGTGAGCGAATGACGGCATCGCTAATTGGCATTTTATTAACCGTCACAACGTCTTGGTTTGGATGTACAACGCCGCCGGAGCAGCCCAGAAACGCTGAAACGCAGTCGCGCACTCAGCCTGCCGCGACTGCGGCGATGCCATCCCCCCAAAGTTCTCAATCCGGGCAGCCGGCGAATAACCAAACAGTGAAAGAGCCATCGATTTCCCCACCCAAACCAAACGAAATCAAAGAAGCGGTGGCGCGGGTATTCGAAAACGTGGCAACAGCGGATGCTGCGCGTGTGCCGAACTTCGTTATCGGCGACTTCAACGGTGATGGCTCGGAAGACCTCGCGGTCATCGTGAAGGCGAACGAAGGCATGCTCGGTGAAGTAAATAGCGAGGTTGCCAACTGGACTCTCGAAGATCCAAAAAAAGTTTTCATCCCTGGACAAAAGACACCGTCGCAACCTCCCGCCAAGCCAATTCACGCAGAAAAGGGAGACACACTTCTGGCAATCATTCATGGCGTTGGTCCGAAGGGCTGGCGCAATCTCGAAGCTAAACAAACCTTCCTGCTCAAAAATGGGGCCGGTGCCGAGATGATGGCGCAGTCGGCGAAGACTCTGCTGAATAATAAGAACAAACAGAAACTCCCACCGCTCAGAGGTGACGCGATCCGACAGACAATCGCGGCCAGGTCCGGCCTGATTTTCTGGACCGGCGCAAAGTATGCATGGTATTCGACAGCTCCCGAATGAGTATTCCATGAAGCAGTTCAGGCGAGCCAATCGAGCGGATTAACTACTGTTGCCTTTGCCATGACAAACTCGCACACGTCAGCTATCATGCGGATTCCGGTCTTGATTATTTTATTGTCAACAATCCATATTCGATTTCATTTCGCGATAGCAGGCAATGTTAAAAGCGACGAATCTAGGCTGCGTACGCGGCGATCGCAGATTGTTCAGCGAGCTAAACTTCTCTTTGCAGCCCGGACAACTAGTGCAGTTGACCGGTCCAAATGGCAGCGGCAAGACCAGCCTGTTGCGCATCATCTGCGGGTTGTTGGCACCGGCGGAAGGTGAAATTCGCTGGCAAGGTGGGAACATTCGCTCACTCGGTGAGGAATATTTCCGAAGCATCACCTACATTGGCCATCGCAACGGTGTGAAAGATGAGCTGACCGCGATGGAGAATCTTCGGGTGTCGAGCGGTCTCGGTGGAGTGGAGGTTAACCGCATACAAGCGGCAGATGTGCTCGAGAAAATGGGCCTCGCTGGTCGCGAAACCTTGCCTGCGCGCTTACTTTCAGAAGGTCAGCGTCGCAGGGTGGCACTGGCACGACTCATGGTCCGCAATACGACACTCTGGCTCCTTGACGAAGTGCTCTCCTCTTTGGACACCGCTGCTGTAACGCTGGTGAAGCGCGTGATCGAGGAGCACTTGAGTAACGGCGGGATGGCCATCATCGCAACGCACCAGGAACTCAATTTGCGCTCTGGCAAGTTTCAGCGGCTCGAACTTGCATCGTGAGCGAACCGTCGACCTTATCAATGCTGGGCTGGGTCGTCTGGCGCGATCTTATCCTGGCGTGGCGGCGGCGCGCGGATGTTTTGTCCACGCTATTTTTCTTTGTCATTGTGGTCAGCCTGTTCCCGCTGGGCATCGGACCAGAGACGCAGTTGTTGCGCTCGATTGCGCCTGGCGTGGTATGGGTGGCGGCGCTTTTGGCCTCAATGCTTTCCCTTGGTCGGCTCTTTGCAAGCGATCTCCAGGACGGCACGCTGGAACAGATGCTCTTAACACCACAGCCGCTCTACCTGATTGTTCTGGGCAAGGTTTTTGCCCAGTGGCTGGTGTCGGAGGTGCCACTGGTTTTGATTGCGCCGCTGTTGGGAGTACAGTTTGGTCTGTCGCAAGACACACTGCTTGTTCTTTTCGCATCGCTGCTGATTGGCACGCCCATTTTGAGTCTGATCGGTTCGATCGGTGCGGCCTTGACACTAGGGCTTCGCGGTGGCGGGGTTTTGATTTCCCTGCTGGTGTTGCCGCTGTACATCCCAGTACTGATCTTTGGCGCTGGGGCAGTGGACGCCAGCATCGCCGGTACGAGCCCGCTGGCGAATGTTGAGTTGCTGACTGCTTTTCTCGTCGTGACTTTGGTGTTCGCGCCGTGGGCAACTTCTGCCGGGCTGCGTATATCTTTGGAGTGAGGGAAGAAAGCCACAGAGGCACAGAGACACAGAGGAAGAATGAAACAGGGAACAGAGCAAGACAGGACAGCGAGACAGAGGGCCACGCGAGCCATCGCGACCTTTGTGCGTGGATATATCTTCGCGTCGGTTTGTTGCTTCTATCGGTCAGCTTAATTTATCTCTGTGTCTCTGTGCCTCTGTGGCTGATTGATCAATGAGTAAGCGAAAGATCAACTGGTACAAATACGCTTCGCCGGCGAACTTTTATCCGCTCGCAGGAAAGATGATCCCCTGGTTCGCCATTCCTGCCGCGATCCTTTTCGTCGCGGGCGTCTATGAGGGTTTCTTTGTCGCGCCTACGGATTTCCAACAGGGTGATGCGTACCGGATAATATTCATTCACGTGCCGGCTGCCTGGATGGGAATGTTTCTGTATGTACTAATGGCTTTATACGCAGGCGTCGGTTGGGCCCTTAATGCTCGACTGTCATCGATGATGGCAACGTCTTTATCGTTCACCGGCGCAATGTTTACTTTTCTCTCTTTGGTTACCGGCTCATTGTGGGGCAAGCCCACCTGGGGCGCCTGGTGGGTGTGGGACGCGCGCATGACCTCGACGCTGATCCTTATGTTTCTCTACATCGGGTTCATCTCGTTGCAGGCGGCGATTGACGATCCGCGACGAGCCGATCGCGCTGGCGCGGTGTTGGCCCTGGTGGGCGTCATCAACGTTCCCATAATCTACTTTTCTGTGCAGTGGTGGAATACCCTGCACCAGGGTGCTACGATCAAACTCGTAAAGAAGTCTACGTTGGCGCCTCCGATGCGGAACGCCTTACTGATCATGGTGGCGGCCTGCTGGCTCTATTCAATTGCAGTTGTCCTGATGCGCCTACGTTGCATCATTCTTGAAAGGGAGCAGAACGCCGCCTGGCTAAGTGAACTGACGGCCTAAAACCAATGAACTGGTCGAGGCTTTTTTCCCAGGGCGGTTACGCTTTCTACGTTTGGGGCTCTTATGGCCTGGCGCTGCTGGCTATGGGCGGTGAAGTGATCTTCTTGCTGCGACGCAAGAAATCGCTAACCGCAACGAACGCATCGAACAGGAAGGCGGTAGGAAAGTGAAATGAAAACGCGACATAAACGAATGGGGTTTATTGGTCTGGGTGTGGCTGGTCTCGGGATCGCCGCCGCGTTGGTACTCAACGCTTTTCAAAAAAACCTCGTCTTTTTTTTCAGTCCGTCGCAGGTGGTTGCGAAAGAGGCGCCAGTCGGGCGAAATTTTAGAATTGGCGGCCTGGTCGAGAAGGGTACGTTGAAGCGCGACAACGACGGGCTAACCGTGCGTTTCACTGTAAGTGACACAGTTAACAACATCCCCGTGGTTTACAAGGGCATTCTTCCGGACTTGTTCAAGGAAGGGCGCGGCTGCGTGGCCCAGGGTCACGTCGGTAATGATGGCGTGTTCTACGCCGAATCAGTGCTGGCAAAGCACGACGAGAACTACATGCCGCCGGAGGCAGCGCAATCGATCGAAAAGGCAAAGCGATCGGCGAACGAAGCGAGCAAGACGTTGGTAGACAAATGAGGCGCGAACTTTGAGATCCATGAACGCCACCCGGCAAATCGGGTACAATATGTTTCGGTGATCCGGGAGAATATCTTATGAACGCAGTAACTCTGAACGATGCAAAACAGAACCTGGAGCAATTAATTAAACAAGTGATCGCGGACGCCGAACCAGCGATTGTTTGCACGGAGACGGGAGAACAGGTTGTATTGATTTCGCTGGACGAGTTCAATTCCTGGAAGGAAACGATTTATCTGCTCTCCAATCCCGCAAATGCGGCTCATCTCCGGAAGTCCCTGGCGGAAGCGAGCGCTGGCCAGATCCAGGAGAAGGAATTGGTCGATGCATGAAAATCGCTTTTACCGAGTCGGCTTGGAATGACTATATCTGGATCCAGGAACACGATCGGAAGTTGCTCAAACGCATCAACCTGCTAATAAGAGACGCCACCCGTACACCTTTTGAAGGAATTGGCAAACCCGAACCGCTCAGGGGTGATCTATCTGGCTGCTGGTCGCGAAGGATTACGGACGAACACCGCCTTGTTTATAAAACAACGGCCACCGAATTGATCGTTATTGCGTGTCGGTTTCATTATGCGGCGTGAAGCCTTGATCGAAAGGGAATACTAGGGGTTTTATGGTTCCTGAGATAGGACAATTCGCTTTAATCATCGCGCTATTGCTCGCGCTCACGCAGGCGAGCATTCCCATGATCGGCGCCGCTCGTGGGAATCGATCATGGATGGCGGTAGCGGCGCCCGCCGGTCAGGCGCAATTCATTTTTGTGGCGATTGCGTTTGGCTGCCTCGCGTATTCGTTCATAACGAATGACTTTTCGGTATTGAATGTAGCGACTAACTCAAACTCGCAGTTGCCGCTGCATTATCGTCTGGCCGCGACGTGGGGTTCACACGAAGGTTCTTTGCTGTTGTGGACTTTGATGCTGGGAGTTTGGACGGCGGCAGTTACCCTGTTCAGCCGTCATCTTCCCGAAGAAACGATTGCGCGCGTGCTCAGCGTGATGGGTTTGATCAGTGTGGGCTTCTTGCTCTTCATGCGGCTGACGTAGGATCCATTTATACGTCTGATCCCCGCGGCGCCTGACGGACGCGACCTGAATCCGCTGCTGCAGGATCCGGCGATGGTCGCGCATCCGCCTATGCTTTACATGGGCTACGTTGGATTCTCGGTGGCGTTTGCGTTCGCGATCTCGGCGTTGATTGGCGGCCGGCTCGACGCGACGTGGGCACGCTGGTCGCGTCCCTGGACTACCGTTGCCTGGATGTTCTTGACTTGCGGCATCGCCCTGGGAAGTTTCTGGGCTTACTACGAACTCGGCTGGGGCGGCTGGTGGTTCTGGGATCCGGTCGAGAACGCCTCGTTCATGCCGTGGTTGGTCGGCACCGCCCTGATCCATTCGCTGGCGGTGACTGAGAAGCGTGGCGGCTTTAAGAGTTGGACTGTGCTGCTGGCGATCGCCGCCTTCTCGTTGAGCCTGCTCGGAACTTTTCTAGTTCGCTCGGGAGTTTTGACTTCCGTCCATGCGTTTGCGACCGATCCGAAACGCGGCATCTTCATCCTCTGTTTTCTGGGCATCGTGATCGGAGGCTCGCTGCTGCTTTACGCGTGGCGCGCTAAGCAAGTCGGCTTGGGCGGGAAATTCGATCTCATTTCCCGCGAATCGTTCTTGCTGTCAAACAATGTGCTGTTGGTAGTGGCCGCGGGCTCTGTTTTGCTTGGCACGCTCTATCCCCTGATCATCGATGCGCTTAACCTGGGCAAGTTATCGGTTGGCCCGCCTTACTTCAACACCGTCTTCGCCGCGGTGATGGTGCCTGCCGTGTTTCTGATGGGTGTGGGACCAATCGCCCGTTGGAAGAAAGCAAGTCTCCCTGATCTGGCTGTGCGTTTGCGCTGGGCCTTTCTCGCAAGCGCGGTCACGGCGCTCATCCTCCCTTTCATCGTTGGCGGATGGAAACCGCTGGCCAGTCTGGGACTGTTGCTGGCGCTTTGGATCGTCACGACGACAGCTTTGAATATCTGGGAGCGAGTCAGAATCACTACTGGCCAGGTCGGAATCCTGCAAAAACTCCGCAGTCAAACACGCAGCTATTACGGAATGCAAGTGGCGCACGTGGGGGTGGCTGTGTTTATCTTAGGTGTGACGCTGGTCACTCAATATCAAAGCGAGAAGGACGTGCGGATGGATGTAGGAGACACAGTCAACGTAGGCGGTTACGATTTCAAATTCAACGGTGCGACCAATGTCGTCGGGCCCAACTATCAAGGCGCGCGCGCAGACATCAGCATCAGCAGGAATGGTAAATTCCTGCGCACAATGAATCCTGAAAAACGTATCTACAACGCAACTCAAAACGCGATGACAGAGACCGCTATTGATACCGGATTGTTTCGCGATCTCTATCTCTCGCTCGGCGAGCCGGTCGGAAACAGTGGCGCCTGGAGCGTGCGCGTGCACTACAAACCGTTCGTCGATTGGATCTGGGGTGGGGCGTTGCTGATGGCCATCGGTGGCGGTTTAGCTGTAAGTGATCGACGCTACGCGCTCGCCGCGCGCAAGCAGCGTGAAGCACTTGAGGCAGCGACAAAAGAGCGACGCGCGCCGGCGCTGGCCGCTGTTCCAGTTAAGGAATCATGACGAAGTTCGCAATTCCGCTCGTACTCTTTATTGTCATCGTCGTTTTCCTCGCCACTGGTCTGCGCGGTGGCTACGACCCGCACAAGATACCCTCGGCGCTCATTAACAAACCAGCGCCCGACTTCCAATTGCCGCAACTGCGTGAGCCAGCGAAGACTTTCTCGCCCCAGCAAATGCGAGGCAAGGTCTGGCTCTTGAATGTCTGGGGTTCGTGGTGTGTTGCGTGCCGCGAAGAACATCCTTTTTTGATTGAGCTGTCTCGTTCCGGCGTCGTACCAATCTACGGTCTCGATTGGAAAGACAAACGCGAGGACGGTCTCTCAGTACTCGATGAATTGGGCGATCCTTATATTCTCAGCATGTCTGATTTTGACGGACGCGTGGCGATTGACTATGGAATCTCCGGGGCGCCGGAAACTTACTTAATAGATAAGAACGGCGTCATTCGTTACAAGGAGGTCGGCCAGTTAAACCCTGAAGTTTTTGAGAATAAGATTCGGCCGCTGGTTAGGGACCTGAACAAATGACTGCACGCGCTCTTATATTATTGCTGCTGCTATTCTGTGTTTCGTCCCTCGTAATAGGACGGGAGGCGAAGCCTCTCACTGACGATCCCGACCTGGACAAGCGGCTGATGGCGCTGTCGCAGCAACTGCGTTGTCTGGTCTGCCAGAACGAGACGCTGGCGGATTCGCAAGCCGACCTCGCCGCCGACCTGCGCCGCCAAATCAAAGAACAGATGAAGGCCGGGAAGAGCGACGCGGAGATCATCGCCTTCCTCACGGATCGCTACGGTGACTTTGTGCTCTACAAGCCGCCGGTGAAGCCGCGGACTTACTTGCTGTGGTTCGGTCCTTTTGTTCTGCTTGGCGGCGGACTTTTCGCGTTGTATCGGGTCATTAGCCATCGCCGCCAGGCAATTGTCTATTCCCCGCTTTCTCCGGAAGAGCATCGCCGCGCCGCGAAGCTGCTGGAAAGCGATAACGGGAAGGAACTGGCATGATCGCTCTGTGGTTAGTCTTTGCGTTGCTGGTTGTCATTGCTCTGGCATTCGTCCTTCCACCGTTGTTGCAGCGCACGGAAACAAGCAATGCTACGGAAGTTAAGGAAGCCAACATCGCGGTCTATCGCGATCAGATGCGGGAGCTTGAGGCCGATTTGAGTAACGGCATCGTCAGCAAGGAGCAGTATGAGCAGGATCGCGACGAACTGGAGCGACGACTGTTGGAAGATGTCACGCGGAGGAATGGAAGCGAGGCAAAGAATTCAAAACCGCCGATCGCCGCACGCAATCTGGCGTTTGGATTGGCTATAGGCATTCCCTTAATCGCAACGTTGTTTTATTTAAAGATTGGCAATCAAAACGCTCGTTCCGAAACGGTTGCTACTTCTGGCGCGCAAGAGAGCTCGCCATCGGCGCCGTTTGCCAACCAATCCGGTGAAATGACGCCTCAGGCCATAGAAGCAAATGTCGCGGCCCTGGCTAAGCGTCTCGAACAGAATCCAAACGACTCCCAGGGCTGGACGATGCTGGCGCGCTCCTACAGCCAGATGCAAAGATACAAGGATGCAGCCGAGGCGTACGAGCACGCCACCGCCCTGGTTAACAATGATCCTGACCTCTGGGCCGATTACGCTTTTGCCGTCGCGATGATCAATGGTAAGGAGATGCAAGGCAAGCCGATGGAGCTTGTCAATAAAGCTCTGGCCAT
>Ga0137378_10000936_pt1 | contig 24111 bp, 19 predicted proteins | sample SagtaG_21_FD_104813 | JGI IMG/M metagenome (GOLD analysis project Ga0137378, IMG submission 104813) | Vadose zone soil microbial communities from Sagehorn Ranch, Mendocino, California, USA - Sage2_L_60_16 metaG | ecosystem: Environmental > Terrestrial > Soil > Vadose zone | place: USA... | reverse complement strand
GACAGGCCACTAGGTGGCGCCTTATCGCATTCAAAGCGTCTGCAAGAACGCCACCAAGTCCGATTTCTGCTGGTCTGTCAGATTCAGGTTGAAGCGCTCGTTATAAAATTCCACGGCATCGTTGAGAGTGATTGCTGCGCCATTGTGGAAGTAGGGAGCGCGTCCCGCCAGGCCACGCAGAATCGGGCCTTTGACCTTTCCGACGTCGGCGCATTGCCCGGATATCATGGCGCGCCCAATATCCGTGACCTGGACTGGAGGGGCTCCGTCCGCGCACTGCACCGTGTACACCGGTAGACCAGAAATATCCAGCGCTGAAACTGCCGGATAGGCGGTCGTTCCAATATTCAGCGGCACAGAAAAAGAGTGATTGCCCACATTCGGACTGTCATGACACGTAGTGCAGGTGCCGTTAATCTGGGACTCGCCAAGAGCGTCGTTCAGGCCACCGACTCCCGTAATCACAATCGGGAATGTGTTAAACAGGCTCTGGCCGCGCGCTACCGCCTGTCGGTTGGGCTGGCGGGTAAGATTCGCCCATTTGTTGTAGATCGTAAAAACGTTGGGATTGAACTGGGCACCGGTTGGGTCGCCGCCGAGAGCATCGTTGATTCCAATATAGAACGGCTGGGTCGAAAGGCTGAATGGTCCGCCCTGCCCTCCCTGAGTGCTGAGGTTGCCCGCATTTATGTCATTGGACTGAGCGGTGTACAGGGCGGTCTCAAAGGCAACAATCTGCGCGAGTTGCTGTGAGGTTGGAGGCGCGGTGGCTTGGGCATGCCCAAGAGTAGCGTCCGTGGCCTGCTGCGTCAGGCTGGCATTGAGGTCGATGGTGCCTGAGGAGTTCTTGATCGTCTCCCGCCCGTCAAACATGACCGCACTAAGGAAATCCAGATTTGTGCTCGGCAAGGGCCTGCGGTACATCGCAGGCTGGCTGGTAGTGGTTTGGGGGCAGTTATACGGGTCCTGAATCAGGGATATGCTGAATGCCGCGCTGGCGGGCATCGGTAGCGAGATGCGGATCAAGCCTTTGTTCAGCAGCTGGCTGTATGCCGTCTGGCGAGCCTCCAATGTCGACACATCGTCGCTGGGACAATTGGCGCCGTCGACTGGCTGGAACACCGGGTCCAGGCCCTCGGTAGAGTTGAAGCGCGCCAGAAGATCAGGCGGCGTGATACTCCAGGCATCACGGGAAATGTGGCAACTGCCACACGTGCGCCCATTCGTTCCCAGGCTTTGGAAAAACGGGTTGGACTGGTCGATTCCGCCCGCAGTGCTATAGGTTGCCAGCGTGCCGGTCGAGTCCGTGGAATAGGCAGGGTTCGGTCCTTTTGTGCCTGCCACGGTGCCAAGTCGCAACGTGAACAGGGCCGCAAGAGCAGCCCCTAACATCAGCAGGCGCCATTTCCATGATGAGCGCTTTCTTGAAACGCTTCTTGCACGGTATCCATCAGCGGACATAGTCGACTCCTTTTCACTGCCTGTTTGTGTGAGTGGTTGCTTTGCCCCAGCCGGGAATTTTAGAGCACTAATACTCGTAGGGGGGATGCGATTTCTCGGCCTCTACTCTGATAATCGGAAATGGCAGGGAAAAGACGACAGGACGAAGAAGAAAATTACGGCGCAGTCAATAGCAGGGCTGAACAGAGCTTACCTGGCGCCGGGAGGCTGCTGCAGATTGAGAAACGCTCCGGGTTCTGAACTGCCGCTAATGATTCCGTCTATCCTGTGGGAATTTCCTTTGTCTCGAAACCCTGCCAACGAGCGCCGCCTGTAAATCAGCGAATACCGTCAGGGCATGGCCGAAGCTCTCTATCGCGGAATTGAAAAATACGTCGACGGATAGAGTGGCGTCACCATGTAAGCAAGATGCATAAGGCCGCAGGGCAGTAATCGTTTTCAGGGTCGGGCGATGTGTTCCAGCAGCATCGCTGGAATCGTAATGTTCTCGGGACGAAAGCTGGACTCTAGTTAGCTTTCTGGCGCGAGCCTGCGTGCTTCCTGGCATAAACAACAAGGGCTTCAAACTGGGGATCTCCATGAAGCGATTTCAGATCGTCGTCCTTGTCGATCGCCAGCACAGCACTGGTTGCCAGGCCGTGATCTATCGCCTCGCGAACCCGTGAGAGCGCCTGAGTGCTGTGGCCCTGCAGCGCTTCCAAAGAGCCGATGCTGTACGTAGAGACGGCAGTAGCTGGATTATCGGGCCCGAGAGTACGCCGTTGGACATCGCGTATCTCCACAAATAGAGCCTCTGACTCCGGGTAGCGTCCCACATTGTAGAGAATGTCCGCCAGATTATTCAGTGAACGCATCGTGTAGGTGTTCTCTACTCCGAGAACGCGGCGCTGACTCTCAAGTGCTTGGCGCTGGATCTTCTCCGCTTCGGGATATTTATGTTCGAGAGACAGAATCCTGGCCAGCATGTTCTCGGAAATTGTTGTATTTACATCGTCGGCTCCTGCCACCCGCAGCTCAGCCTCGAGCGCCTCGCGCTGCAACTTCTCCGCCTCGTCATAGCGATGCTGCACGTCCAGAACCCAGGCGAGGTTGCCCATGGTGGCGAGCGTATCCGGGTGTTCCGGTCCCAGGACCCGGCGTCGAAGCTCGATTGTCTGACGATAGAGATCCCCGGCTTCGGCGATGCGATCCTCCCGACTGAGCACGTATGCAAACGAGTCCATGCATCGCAGTGTCTCGGGGTGCTCGTTGCCGAGGACCCGGTGATCCATGGACAAGGCGTCGCCCAAAATCTTCCGCGCCTCTTCTTTGCGTCCTTGTGCGGAAAGGCTCTTGCCGACATCAGTCATCGAGCTAAGGGTGTCTGGGTGCTCGGGGCCCAGCACGCGGCGACGAATATCAAGGGCGCGCGTCTGCAGCTTCTCCCCCTGCGGGAACAACCCGAGATGGTAGTAGACGTTACCCATTACACTCATCATTTGGGCCTGCGTCCCTGCATCTTTTTCCAGACCGGAATCGATCTCATGCGAAGTTTTGTCCAGGATCTCTCGTACCGTGACGGTGTTTCCTCGGGCTTCGCTCGGGTCGGAAACGTTAAACATTTTAATCATGAACTCGGTGATCCGGTTTGCGCGATCGCGCTCGCGAATGGCAATATCGCGCTGTTGTCGGACCGAACGAGCCTGCATCACTATCCCGGTGATGCCCACAACCATGGCGAGTAAGGCAACGGCGGTCAGCCCAACCGCCAACCGATTCCGGCGCAAGAATTTAGCAGTTCGGTAGCTGAAGCTATCGGGCCTCGCACTGATCGGTTCTTGTTTCAGATAACGACGCAGATCGTCCGCCAGCGCCGTCACCGAGGTATATCGTTCCGCAGGATTCTTCTTCAGGGTTTTGCGGAGAATCGTATCCAGATCGCCACGAAGATCCTGGCGAAGCTTTTCTGCAGTGGTTCCACGCTGTTCGGCAATGGCACTGCCTTCGGCTGCCATCACGCATTCGGAAGCTCGCGGCGCTTCCGTTTCCACGATTGCTTTCACCAGTTCGGCTGTAGAGTTGTGGCCAGAACCGGTTGGATGCTTTCCAGTCAGAAGCAGATACAGCAGCACACCCAGCGCGTACACGTCAATGGCCGTGCTAATGACGCCACCAGTGATCTGTTCCGGCGCAGCGAATTGTGGAGTCAGCGCTCCTCCGCTCTGTTGCGTGAGCACGCTTGCTCCCGTGGAGGTTGCATCCTCGGCCAGCAGCTTGGCGATCCCGAAATCCAGCAGCTTGACCTCTCCGTCGTTTCGGACCAGTACGTTCGAGGGCTTGAGGTCGCGATGCACGATCAGATTGGCATGCGCCTGGGCGACTGCGCCCGCTACATCGAGGAAAAGCCGGATGCGAGCGTCCAGCGAGAGGCGGCGCTGGTCGCAGTACTCGTCGATGTGTTCTCCCTCCACGTGCTCAAGAACCAGGTAAGGTTCGCCGTTTGGGCTAACCCCGGCGTCGATCAGTTCCGCGATGTGAGCCTGAGCAAGCTGGCCGAGAATCATGCCCTCACGCTTGAAGCGTTCCGCACCGCCATGTGCGGCCACGGAAAGCCGCAGAAACTTCACTGCCACCCGCCGCTCAAACCGCCCGTCGCTGCGTTCCGCGAGCCACACGCTTCCCATTCCGCCTTCGCCAATCGGAGAGATTAGCGTGTATGCGCCGATGTTTTGTCCCACCAAGGAAGAGTGGAATGCTTTTTGCACAGGTGAACCTTCAAGGAAATGGTTACGGTCGAGCGCGCTGTGCTCGTTCAGAAGCTCTTCTAAGAGACGGGCCAACTCTGGTTTCTCGAGCCGAAACGACTCGAGCCACGTCGTGCGCTGCGGTTCCTGCAGGCCAAGAACCTCATCCAGGTAAGGGCTGATTTGCTGCCAGCGCTCCGGACTCAGTGTGGGCATACGCTTAGACCTCCAAATCCGCGCGAATCTTGCGGTGCAGATAAATGCGGGCTTTTTCCCACTGCCGCTGCGCCGTCCGTTCGGAGATTCCCTTCATGGCTGCAATTTCAGCAAAGGTAAAGCCACAGAAAAATTTCAGGTCAACAACCTCCGAAAGCAAAGGGTCTGCTTTCGAGAGCTCGTCCAAAGCTTCGCCTATGCGGGTCAGTTCGCGGGCATCTGCAGGGCTATCGACTTCGGTCCCGAGCGAGGTGATCTCGAATCGACCGCCGCGTTTCTCGGCGCGGCGGCTGCGGGCGTGGTCAATGATCAGTCCGCGCATCACCCGCGCGGCATAGCCCATGAATCTGGCCTGATCCGGGAAGGACGTTCTCTCTTTCCCGGCCATCTCTATGTAGGCTTGGTGCAGAAGGGTGGTCGCGCCCAGGCTCACCGGAATTCCCCGCCGCGCCAGTTCGCGCTTGGCCAGACGGTGCAGTTCCGAATACAGCATCTCGAAAAGGGTCTGCCCGGCAGCCCGATCCCCTTGCTCAGCCGCAGAAATCAACGAGGAGATTGAGGGCGCTGACGCCAGATGCCCCTCCACTGCCCGGAATTTGGGCGGTGCCAGCCTCTCGCATTTTGGCTGGAGAGTCAAGAGAGAAGGCGGAAGGAAGTGGGGTTAATTGAACGGATGCCAGGTCGGGCAGCCATTGAGTGGCCAAAAAGCAGAAATCACACTAGGGCTCTGAGTCTTAGGCACGGAAAGCCCGGAACTTATTCGCCGACAGTCGAGTCCCGCCAGCGCTGAACTGGGCGGGGGGAACAAGACACCGATTCCGCGACGTGGAAGGGAGGTTGCAGGAGTGCGCCTGCCCGTCGAGGGGCTGGCGGCGCAGCTTTCCCGTCCTGATCTTCGGGCCGGAGGCCCAACAATTGCTTTCGCCACGGGTCAGCTACAAGTCCTTGGCCGCGAGTTTCCGGGGTGGAACATTCTGATTCAGCCGGAAGTAATTATTTGGATCATATTGCAGCTTCACCGCGACCATGCGGTCCCACCGTTCGTGATAAGCCTCAGGCACGCGATCCTGCTCATCGCCGCTCATGAAATTTATATAAACACCTGGTTTCATCGCTGGCCGAAGTTTGTTGAAGATTCCGCGAATCCAGGAGATATTGCCAGCATCATCCGATGGGTCCGACCAGTTTGCCAGCAAATTAAGGATGAACGGAGCGCTCCGATCCCCGAAGGCGGTCTCGCGAGCGGCAATCCGCGCCGCAGCGCCACCCAGATAGGCAAGTTCAATCTGGGTTTCCGATGACGGGATAGTGGTAACTGCCTCCAGCAGGCGATCGATCGTGCTGTCATCGAGATAAGTGAAATAGCCCGATTTGGTGTAATAACGCCGGCCGGATGGAAAATCAGAATCCGCCATTGTTTGTAAATCTATGAACGAAATAAGCCTGCTGCTCACGGAATCCGGAACACACATCGAAAGCGCGCGCTGGAGATATCGGCGCCCAGCTTCGGGGTCGCCAGTCCAGATCAAAGAACTACTGGCCACGGGCTGTCCGCGGAGATCAACAGGGACTCTTTTTGTATGCCGAGCAAGACGGAGATCGATATTCCACTTCAGGTCAAGTGGCGCTTCAGCCATGAAGTCTCTCCAGCATTCAAGGAGCGGACGAATTTTACCCTCGGGAGTCAGTCCTTCAGCGAGCACCACGGCAGCAAGTGAGTGGAGTTTCACTTCGAATTCTGTCACTACTCCGAAATTACCGCCGCCTCCGCGCAAGGCCCAAAATAAATCCGGGTTCTCTCTTGAGGTGGCGCGTACCACGGAACCGTCCGCGGTTACGAGAGTGAACCCTTCGACGTTATCGCATGACAATCCGAATCGCCGGGTTAACCAGCCGGTCCCTCCGCCGAGGATCAGCCCGGACGCCCCCGTGTTCGAGACCACGCCAGAGGGAAAGACCAGGCCTGCTTTTTGGGTTGCGGCATCAATCGATCCCAATAGACAACCCCCGGCGATCGTAGCCCGGCGCGTGTCGGGATCGACGGTGACCTGGCGCATTCTCGACAGATCGATCACCAGGCCGCCATCACAGGTGCTAAAACCGGCAAGGCTATGTCCTCCGCAACGGATCGCGGTAAGAATTCCGATCTCCGAGGCAGCCCGGACTGCGCTTTGCACATCGGTTTCATCTGCGCAACGCGCGATAAGGCCTGGCGTCCGAGCAACCATGCCATTCCATATCGTACGTGCGTCTTCATATCCGCTTTCGCCGGGGCGGAGCAGGTCACCCTTGAATCGCCGGTGGAGCGAACAGTAAACCTCTTTGCTGGCTTCGACCATCTCGGGCGCTCTTCGCAGCATGCTTTTGTTCACCAAGGATCAGTCGCTCAGTACGAATCATTGTGCCGACGGCGTCGAACGTAGAAAAGAGAGATAAAAGCCAAGAAAACAGAAAATGCCGGAATCGACCATTGCAATCCGTCCACAAAGAAGGTTGTAACTGAAATTGCGAGAAGCAACAGAATTCCGACGATGGTGAAAAACGGATGCGCCCATAGGCGCATGGGTAAACTCAATGACCGCTCGGTCGTGATGGATTTGCGAAAACGAAGGTGCGTGTTAAGAATCACCAGCCACACGAAAAGCATTCCGGCTACAGCAGTTCCGTACAGCATGAGGAAAGCATTCTTTGGGGCAAAAATGGCCAGCAGAATGGCAGCGATAATCCCCGCGGTTGAAGCCAGCAGTGCGCGATGCGGCACTCCATTGCGACTCACCTTGCCCATCCATTCCGGGGCGTAGCCTCCCCGTCCGAGGGAGAAAAGCATTCGAGTCGAAAGATAAAGATTAGTATTCACGCTCGAGAGTGCCGCCGTCAGAACGACGAAATTCATGATCGTGGCCGCAAAGGGTATGTGGGCCGCCGCGAATGCTTTGACAAAAGGACTGCCCGAAAGCGTGGACGAACCGCCAGCCTGGTTCCAGGGCACCATTGTCACCATGATCGCAATTGCCAACACGTAGAACAAAATGAGCCGCCAAACAATATTCCGCATGGCGCGTGGAATGGTAACTTCCGGATGCTCGGCTTCTCCCGCAGTGACGGCAATAATTTCCACTCCCATGTAACTGGTGACGGTTATGGTGAGAGAAAGCCAAACTCCTTTCCATCCCGCCGGCAGAAATCCTCCGTGCTGAGTTAGATTCGCCAAGCCAATCGCGCTCCGGGAACCAATGCCGACAATCAAAGAGAGCCCCGCAATGATGAAGGCAACGATGGCAGCCACTTTGATCATGGCAAACCAATATTCAAACTCACCCAGGCGGTTGACCTGCATAGAATTGAGCGCCACTAGAGCGGCAGAAACCAGCACCACCCAAATCCATTGCGGAACGTTGGGGAGCCAAAAAGAAATGTAGATGGCGGCAGCTGTGACTTCGGCGCCGATGGCAATGATCTGTGCGACTCCGTAGGTAGCTCGCACGCTGAAACCTGCCCAGGGATTGAGATACTTCTCCGCGTAAACTCCGAACGCACCGGCAACTGGATGGACTACCGCCATCTCCGCCAGCGCATAAGACATGATCAGAGCGATGCCTGCTCCGAGAAGATAGGAAAGAATGACGGCGGGTCCAGCCAGGCGGATGGTCACGCTACTTCCCAGGAACAAGCCGACACCGATGGCACCGCCGATGGCCATCATGGTGAGCTGCCGTTGGCCCAAGCGGCGATGGAGACCTTCCACCTCCGGCGTCGGAGGCGTTGCGCCGGCTAGTGCGGTCCCAGCCCCTGAACGTGGGTGATCAGTCATAACTGCCAACACTGGCAGGGTCAAGCATCATAAGATTCAGATTCTTCTTCAGAACTTCCATCACGGCCTTCACATCGTCCATGGTGTTGTATACCTGGAACGAAATGCGCAAGCCGTCGTGACGGTTCGAGGCGACGATGTCGCTTTCGGCGAGTTTCTGCACCAACAAAGTCGAATCCTTCGACTGCAGCACCACCAATGGCCCAGCGCTGTCAGCGGGCGTTTTGGCGACGATGCCCAGCTCGGCGGTGTACTTGAGCAGAGATTGGGTAAGTCTCTTTACGTGACTGGCCACGTTGTCCATACCAATTTCCCGCAGCAGTTGGAATCCGGGCACCGCTCCGTACACATTGGGGATGGAAGGAGTACCTGACTCAAATCTTCGCGCGGTTGGAGAAAGTTCGAAATGCTGGGGATTGTAGGCGAATGGATTTGCCTGGGCAAACCATCCGGTCAGGGTGGGAACCAGGGTTGGAATGAGTTCCTTGCGAACATACATGAAAGCGAGGCCGGGCGGGCCAAGTAGATACTTGAGAGTTCCAGTCACATAAAAATCCAGGTCCGTGGCTTTCACGTCAACTGGGCGGGATCCGCAATCCTGGTAATCGTCGAGCAACACCAGAGCGCCGGAGTGGTGTGCGATTTGCGTGACCGCCTTGACATCGGAACGAAATCCGTTCTTGAAACAGACGTGCGTGAGCGGCACGATGCAAGTGTCGCCGTCAATCATCTTTTCATAATTTGCGGCCGGAATGCAGTTGCCTTCAGCCTTCACGAATTGCACGTCGGCTCCTCGGCCGCGCTGTCCGAGCCAGACATGACCCATAGTGGGGAATTCGAATTCCCCCATGACCACTTTTTTGCGTTCGCGAAAACTCAGCGCACTTGCGATGCTGTTGATCGCCGCCGACACGCTGGTCACAATCGACACTTCATCTGGACTGGCATTGATGAAGGTCGCAAACGCGTTTCGTGCCGCTTCATACCGCTCCACCCACAACTCCCACGGCGAGCCTTGCTCGTGCCAACTCGCAATGTAGCGCTGCAGGCCGCTTTCCACGGCATCGGATAGCGCACCCTGGGAGCAGGTGTTGAGATAAATCTTGCGCTGAAAGATCTTGAAGCGAGAACGAATCTCCAGGACTTGTTGGTCGGTCAGCATGAGTTCTTGATCTCGGCCAGAGCGATTCCGAACTTGTGTATTTCTGCCAGCGTATTGTAGTGCACGAGTGACGCCCGGACAGCGCCGCTCTCTGGGCTAAGCCCTAATCGCTTCATCAGCCGCGGGGAATACATGTGGCCATCGCGCACGCCTATATTTCGTTTCGCGAGTTCTTCGGTGACTGTCGCCGGGGACATATTCGGCAAATTGAAGCATAGCGTTGGTACTCGTTCACCGATCCGATTCCTGTCCGCCACACCGTAGACTACCGCGCCGCAATCGCTCAGAACCCGAAGCATTTCGAGCGACAGCGATTCTTCGTAAGCTCGAATGGAGCCGAGCGCACGTTGCAGAGAGGCTCGCCTCGATTCCGATTCGGTCTCATCAGGCCTGCCCGCTCTCCTGCCCATGCTTTCCAGATATCGCACTGCGGCATCCATCCCAGCGACATTTTCATAAATGAAAGTACCCACCTCAAGTTTTCCTGGGGGCTCGTCAGGAATAAAATCCTCGCGGAAAGTCGGGAGTTCGTCTAATAGTTGGCGACGTCCCCAAAGAAAACCCATATGGGGCGCGAAGATCTTATACCCCGAACACACCAGGTAATCGCAATCCAATGCCTGCACGTCGATCAGTCCGTGAGGGCCAAAGTGCACGGAATCCAGAAAGATCTCAGCTCCGACCGCGTGCGCCGCTTTCGCAGCGGCCGCGACGTCCACGATCGATCCAATGGCATTCGAAGTAACGGTGCAGGCTACTAGCCGCGTCGCGGATGACAATAAGGGGATGAGGTCGTCAACGTGCAGATTCCCATCGCCTCTCATTTTCCAGCAGACGATCTTCACCCCGTTCCGCTCCAAAGCCCTCCAGGTGGCGATGTTGGCTTCGTGGTCCATATCGGTGACGACAATCTCGTTCCGTTTACCCAGCGTTTGTCCGACCGCCAAACTCACCAACCGGATGAAGGATGTGGCGTTCATGCCAAAGGCGATTTCGCTCACGTCGCGTGCATTTACTAAATCAGCAACACTCTGTCGAGCACGCGAAATCGTCTCGTCCACTTCACGGCTTTTCGCGTATCGGCCACCGCGCTGCACATTGCACTCGAGCAGGTGATGATTCACCGCGTCCAGCACGCTCTGCGGAATCTGCGCACCGGCTGCGTTGTCGAAAAAGGTGAATCCCGGAGTGCGATTCAGCGCAGGAAAGCTGGCGCGAACGGAGTCGATGGGAAAGTTCGATCCAGATGGGACTTCGGCACTGAGAACGCCCTGGGATTTGGCCTCCAACCCTTTGCTCCTAAACGCTGAAAAGTAGCGCAGCAGGTCTTGCGGTGTAAGCTGCGCCCAACCTATACTGCGCTGCATCCTTCGTCAAGAGTGCATCGTCGTCGTCGGCCTTCGTGGGCTACAATGTCCTCTCGTTTCCGAGGGAAAAACGGGCTCACTGTCTCAAGCGGCCGCGAATTGCTCCGTGTGACGACACTAAAAACCGAAAGAGACGCATGCCGGTATCCTTAGCCAACTCCAAACTGATTTACGAAACTTTGAAGGAGTGCGACATTCGCCTGGTTTCAGCGCTGCCGGAAACCTGGTTGGTACACCTCATCCGCTTGACCGACGAAGATCCAGAGATGACTCTCGTCCGACTGGCCAAGGAAGAAGAAGCGGTCGGCATCTCGGCCGGAGCACACCTTGCAGGTGTCAAGTCGGCCATGCTGATGCAGAACCACGGCTTTATGGCGTCCATCAACGGCATCGTCTCGTTCGCACATCTATATAAGATCCCACTGTTGATGCTGATCAGCTACCGTGGCACCTTTGGAGAGCGGGATCCCTGGCAAACGCAAGGCGGCAACGTTACAGAACCGCTTTTGCGGGCGTTGGCCATCCCTTACTTTTTCCTTGATGGCGTCGAGAGCGTCAAGAAGCGCATCCGGCACGCGCAGACGCTCGCAGAAAGCAGTTTGCAGCCGGTCGCCGTTCTTTTGACGCGCGACCTGATGTGGGAGGAGTGATGCTCCGCCTCAATTGTCTTCGGTCGGTTTATTCCGAACTGGAAAACTGCCTCGTCGTCACGATCATGGGAGCCGTCGCAGCGGAACTGCATTCCCTGGGCCACCGCCCCAATTTCTTCTACCTGCAACACGCGATGGGACTCGCGTCGTCCACGGGGTTGGGGCTCGCTCTTTGCTTGCCTGAACAAAGCGTGATCGTCTTCGATGGCGACGGCTCGCTCCTGATGAATCTTGGCAGTCTCAGCACCATGGCACGTTATCGTCCCCGGAACTTGGTCCACGTCGTTTTCGACAATGAGAGCCTGCTCTCGGTTGGAGGATTCCCCACAGCGACGAGCACAGGCACAGACTTGGAAGGGATCGCCCGTGCCGCGGGAGTTCCTCAAGCGGTCACCGTGCGCAGCGTCGAGAATTTTAAAACGGCTGTGAGCGAGGCCATGCACGGCAACGAACTGACAACGATCATCGCCAAGGTGGAAGCCATAGGTCCGTCCGGCTACATTACTGACCTGTCGCTGCTGGAAAATCGATTTCAATTCCGCCGGCATATTCAGTCGCTCAAGAAGCCCTAACGATCCGACGGGTCGTTTAGATCGATCGAACGGAAAATAGAGTACCGAATGTAACCCTTGTGAGGAGCGCCAATGTCTCGGGTCCTGACTGAACTTCTCGAACAGCTTCACGATGGTCGATTGCGGGTTGTAGATCTGACCCAGCCCTTGAGTCCGCAAACGCCTTTATTACCGCTGCCGTCGCAGTGGAACAACACGCCAGCTTTCAAAATCTGGGAACTGTCGCGATACGACGAACGTGGTCCCGCCTGGTACTGGAATGGATTCGAGACCGGCGAACATACGGGCACACATTTTGACGCTCCAGTCCACTGGGTCTCCGGGAAAGATCTTCCGGACAACACCGTGGACCGCATACCAGCAAGGAAATTTGTCGGCCCTGCCTGTGTGATCGACATCAGCGGGGAGGTGGGAAAAAACCCGAACTATCTGCTGACGCCAGAGCGCGTCCGCGAATGGGAAGAGCAATACGGTCGGATCCCGGCGGGGGCATGGGTTCTCTTGCGGACAGACTGGTCAAAGCGGACAGATCCCAAGGCCTACATCAACTTAAAGGATGGTGGCCCCCACACTCCAGGATTGGCAAAGGAATGTTCCGCGATGCTTGCCCAAGAGCGAGACGTCCTGGGTGTCGGCGTGGAAACGGTCGGGACCGACGCTGGTCAGGCCGCCACCTTTGATCCACCTTTTCCGAACCACTACCTCATGCATGGCAGCGGCAAGTTTGGGTTAGCCAGTCTTTCCAACCTTGATCAGCTTCCACCAACTGGGGCCATCGTCATCGCGGCGCCCCTGAAAATCGCCGGCGGCTCCGGCAGTCCTTTGCGTGTCATCGCCATCACGTCCTGAAGCGACGCAAGCCCCGTCGGACAAACCAAAGTGACGAGCTAGCAGACGATTCCACCGCTGGTAGAGACCGAGTCGGAGATTGTGCCATGAAAGCGCAGAGAAAGATCATCGTTTACATTGCGACGAGCGCGGATGGCTACATCGCTCGGCCAGACGGCGATGTCGAATGGCTCAATCGCTGGCCACGCACGGTCGATTACGGCATGACCGCGTTTTACCCTACGATCGACACCATCCTGTGGGGACGCAAGACCTACGATTGGGGTCTCGCCTATTACAGAAAAAAGGGCAGGAAAGGCGTGATGTTCGACACGAAGCTCGCCAACTACGTGTTCTCCCGGAAGCCGCCGAAGCGGGCGACGCCAGGTGTGGAATTCGTGTCGGAGCCGGTGAAGGCATTTGCGCAGCGTCTGCGCGCCACTCCGGGAAAACACATCTGGATGATGGGTGGCGGCGGGCTGATCGCCTCGTTCCTCGACGCCGGCGAGATCGACGAGTTCGACATCCATGTCATTCCCACGCTCATCGGGGAGGGCATTCCACTAGTGGCGCCGCGCCATCGGGACGTCCCGCTTCGCTTACGTTCAGCCAGGAAATACCCCGACGGAGTCGTCCGACTGCGCTACGAGGTCGTAAATAGCTCCTGAGGATGCGCCTAATCGCACTGTAGAGCGGTCGGTGACAGGGGCAGCAACGACATGGAACTAATTGGATTTCAACGGTCACTGAACACCCGCGATCGTCTTGTGTCCAATGCGAGTCCCGTCCTATTGTTGCCAACCCCCACCCAGTGCTTGGTAGAGCTGGACCAGAGCAACAAGTTCATTGGCCTGGGCCTGCGCCAGTCCTAGCTCTGCGGAGAACGCATTGGTTTCGTTGGTAAGTACTTCCAGATAATCAGTGGTCCCGGCTTTGAAACGTACCTCCGAGAGCCGGGCTGCATCTTGGGCCGACGCGAGCAGATGTTCCTGCTGAATTCTGAACTCTCGATTCTTGCGATAAGCGATCAGACCATTCGAGACGTCTCGAAACGCATTTTGAATCGTTTGCTGGTAGGTCAGGAGCACCTGCTCGTGTTGCGCTTCGGCCAGACGAACATTGGACTTGAGCCTTCCTCCCTCGAAGATGGGCTGAGTTACAGACGCGGCCAAATTCCAGATACCGGCCGGGCCGGTGAAGAGATTCGCAAGCGCCGGACTCTCAAAGCCGGCGGTTCCGGTGAGTGAAATCTGGGGGAAGTAAGCGGCCCGCGCTACGCCGATCTGCGCGTTGGCGGCAATCAGGCTCTCTTCGGCTTGTCGAATGTCCGGCCGGCGCTCCAGCAGTGACGAAGGAAGTCCGGCTGGAACCTCCGGAGAATGCGGTTCCTCAGTCAGTTTCAGGCCGCGGGGAACGTCGCCGGGGTTATTGCCGAGGAGTATGCTGATGGCATTTTCCTGTTGCGCGATCTCCCTCTCAAAGTCGGGAATCTCAGTGGCGGCGGTGTACACCAATTGCTCGGACTGCCGGACGTCCAACAACGAGCTGATTCCGTGTTGCTCCAGGGTTTGTGTTAATTGCAGAGACTCGTTGCGCGAGTTGAAGGTGCGCTTCGAAATTTCCAACTCGAGATCCAATTCGCGGAGCTGGAAATACGCGGTCGCCAGATTTGCTACAAGAGTCGCCGTCACTTCTTTTTGAGCCCACTCATTGGCGAGAAGACTCGCTCTGGCGGCTTGCGTGGCGCGGCGATACTTTCCCCAAAAATCCAGGTTATAGGCGGCAGACGCAGTCAGTTGCCCCTGGGTAATCTCGTAAGCTGGGATCGGACCGAGCTTGGGGCTTTGTTGACTGGTGATGTTGCCACCAGCACTCAAGGAGGGAAGCTGATCGGCCCGAGTGATTCCAAGTTGTGCCTGGGCTTGCAATACCCGAGTCGCCGCAATGCGAACGTCATAGTTATTCTTCAGTGCGGTGCGAATCAGACTCTGAAGTTGCGGATCCTGGAAGACCTCCCACCACTTCGCATCTCCTAATGACTCCGAAGGCCGCTCAGCTTTAGCCTGATTGGAGTTGACTGGTTGGGCCTTCGCGTCCGCGTCTGCCGGTGTCTCATGGATTGGTTCTCGATACGTAACCGGAACATTCACGGTTGGCCGCTTATAGTTTGGGCCGACGGCGCAACCGGTAAGCCCGGTGACGCCGAGCAAGAGGGCGAGAAGCAAAAAGTGAGTGTGCTTTACGGTTCCAGTCATGTGATTAGTCTCCAGCCCCTTCCTGCAGCGCATATTCCGGGCTCGTCTCCGTCCCTGGGGCTGGCTTGCGCCCCGTCGAGCGGAAGAAGGAGAACCGGTCCAGCACTTTCTCCTGAAATTCCTCAAGATAGAGATAAATCGCAGGGGTGACGAATAACGTTATGAATTGAGAGACGATGAGACCTCCGACGACCACCAGTCCCAGCGGCCGGCGCGAACTTCCATCAGCGCCGTATCCCATCGCAATTGGAAGCGCACCCAGCAACGCCGCCATTGTGGTCATCATGATGGGACGGAAGCGCTCCATGCTGGCATCGTGAATTGCCTGATCGTCTGCGATTCCCTGACGCACTCGCTGCTCCGCGAAATCAACGATCATGATTCCGTTCTTCTTCACGATGCCCATCAGCATGAACATTCCAATGTAGGCATACAGCGAAGCTTCGGCGCCGAACAGCCACAGCGTTAGTAGTCCGCCCAACAACGCCACGGGCAAAGACGAGAGCACCGTGATCGGGTGCAGGTAACTCTCGTAAAGAATCGCTAGGATCACATACATGACGAACACCGCGACCAGCATCAGAACAGCCAGGTCCGCAACCGTGTTGCGAAACGTGAGCGCTTCACCCTGCAGTGCTCCAACAATACCGGGCGGCAGAATCTGCTTCGCAGCCCCTTCCACAAACTGGGTTGCCGGCCCAATGGCGTAACCGGGCTTCAGATTGAAGAACATGGTCACGCTGGTGAATTGATTAATGTGGTTGACGGCTTGCGGTCCGATGACTGGATGCCAGCTTGTAACCGCGTTGAGAGGGACCATCCTCTGGCCGTCGTCGCTCTTGATGTAGAGTTTGCCCAGGTCTTCCGGAGCGGAGCGTTTGTCGTCCGCAACTTCGAGGATCACCTGATACTGATCGGTCGGCTTCTTGATCAGGTAGCTGTAATTCTGCGAGTAGGCGTCGTGCAGAAGCGTCAGAATGCGGCTTTCCGATACGCCGTAGAGCTTCGCCTGCTCGCGCAGAATGTCGACTTGCAGGTTCGGGGTGTGATTGTAGAGATCGGAATTCACGAACAGGAACCCGGGATATTCGTGCATCTTCGCCATCATCTTGGCCGCCGTGCCGTATACCTCGTTGGCGTCGATTCCGGAAAGCGCGTAGGCGAATTGCCCCTGCGCGTTGGCGGTGGCGCCGGTACTGATTTCGAGCGCCGGATTTGGTTGAAGGAAGGCCACGGTCCCGGGAATTGCGTTGCTGATCCCACCCATCAACTCCCCCGCTACTTGCGCAATCGGGAGACGCTCGGATGGCGGTTTCAGAAACGCAATCAGGAATGCCTGATTCGATCCCATGAATTGCCCGTTCCCGCTCATGGTGAACGTGCTCCGCACCGCGGGATTCGCCTTCATGATCTTTTCCGCTTGCGTTTGATAGACGTGCATCTGATCGGGTGACGATCCTTCCTGCGCCACCAACACGCCGCGGATAAATGAGCTATCGCCCACCGGCAGGAACGATTTCGGAACGATATAGAACAGATAGCCAGTTCCGGCGAGGCAGACCACCCAAGTCACGGCCGACACCCAACGATGGCGAAGAAAGAACCACAGAGAACGCCCGTACACATCCAGCACTCGATGCTCAAAGGCGCCGAAGACGCGTTCCATCCACGTCTTCTTCGCGCCCGCACCGCGCTGGCCGAGCAGCCGTGAGGTCATCAAAGGAGTGAGCGTGAGCGACACAATTCCGCTGGCGAGAATTGAGATCACGATGGTGATGGAGAACTCTCGGAAGATACGGCCCATCAGGCCGCTCATGAACACCAGCGGGATGAACACTGCCGCCAAGGACAGTGTCATGGCCAGAATCGTGAAGCTGATTTCCTTGGCCGAGTTCAGCGACGCCTCGAAGGCGCTCTGTCCTTCCTCCATCAGCCGGACGGTGTTCTCCAGAAACACGATGGCGTCATCTACCAAGAACCCGATGGCGAGAGTCAGCGCCATCAGCGAGAGGTTGTCGAGGCTGTAGCCAAGAACATCCATGGCGATGAACGTCAGCAGCAACGACAGAGGCAGCGCCACGGCAGGAATCAAGGTGTCGGTAACGCGGCCAAGGAAGACGAAAATCACCATCACCACCAGCACGAAAGCGATGTAGAGCGTCGTCTGAACATCCTTTATGCTGCCCACGATGGTCAGCGAGCGGTCATAGGCCGGCACCAACAAAACGGAAGTGGGAAGCTGCGACTGAATGGTCGGCAGCTGATTCCGCACCGACCGTGCCACCTCAACCGCATTTACGCCGGCCCGGCGAAACACGGCGACCACCACGGTCGCGCCGGGCTGCGGATATCCTCGCACCCAAAACCGCATGTCGATGCGCTCGTCCTGAACGCTTTGCCGGGCGCTGGCAACATCTTTCAGGTACACGGGTGAGCCGCCGCTTTGTCCAACGATGAGCCCGTTGTACTCGTCCGCGGTGGTGAGTTGTCCCTGCGGCTGGAGCAGAAAGCTGCGGTGAGGCCCGTCAAACTGGCCTGCACCGGTGTAGGCAGTTCCATTCTCGATGGCGCCCGTCAGATCTTCCAGGGTGATATTGCGAATGGCCATCGCCGATGGATCGGCTTTAATGCGCACTGCCGACTGCGTGCCATAGACCGCAACCTGGCTCACGCCGGGCAGAATGCTAAGACGCTCGCCGACTTGCGTGTTGGCATAGTCGTAGAGTTGGCCTTCTGTGACGGTGTCGCTGACCAGCGCAATGTATTGGATCGGCTGATCATTCGGATTCGTCTTGGTGAAAGTGGGAGGGCTGGGCAAGTCGACGGGAAGTTGTCCCTGAGCTCGCGTAATGGCGGCCTGCACGTCGGTGGCTGCCGCGTCGAGGCTCTTGGAGAGATCGAACTGCAGCACAAAGCTGGAGTGTCCCTGGCCGTTGTTGGAAGTCACCAGCTCCAGGCCCGGGATTTGCATGAACTGGCGCTCCAGCGGCGTGGCCACATTGTTGGCCATCGTGTCCGGCGTAGCGCCGGGATAATTGACTTGCACCTGGATAACTGGATAATCGACCGCCGGCAGATCGCTCACCGGTAATCGAAAATAAGCCAGCACTCCGAACAAAATGACCGAGACGGTCAGAGCGACCGTCATGACCGGACGGCGAATGAAAGCTTCAGAGAGATTCATGAGCGGCCTCCGTTCGAACTGCTGGGTTGGTTGCCAGCTTTCGCAGGCGCAGAAGGAGCCCCGGGATCGACACGTACCTTGCCGCCCGGGCGAATCAGCATCTGGCCGGCGAGCACGACACGTTCGTTGGCGGAGACGCCTTCCATCACAACCACGTCGTCGCCCTGACGTTGCCCCAACTTCACTGGACGCACTTCAGCCGTGTCGTCTTGTTTCACCACGTAGACGAACGGCCCTTGCTGGCTGATTTGTGCGGCTTGATTCGGAATCAGCACAGCTGCCTTTTCCGTGTTCAGAACGAGTTTCACGTCGACGAACTGGCCCGGCCAGAAGTGGTGGTCGGGGTTGCTCATGGTTGCGCGCAAATTGACCGTACCACTGCCGTTCTGCACGGAGTTATCGAGGAATTCGACGCGGCCAGCTTTGGCTGCGTTGTCCAAGTCGGAGGGCAGCCGGACTGCTGCCTTCAGCAGGCCGTGGGACATCTGTCGTTGAACTTCCGGAAGATCGCTCTCCGTGATCGTGAAATTCGCGTAGATCGGGTCGAGCCGCTGGATCGAGAGAAGCGACGTGGCATTTGGCTGCACCACGTTTCCCACATCCACCAGGCGTGCGCCGGCCCTGCCGTCGATGGGAGAGTGGATGTAGCAGTACTCGAGGTTGAGCTTTGCGGTTTCGAGAGCCGCTTCCGCGGCTTCCACCTGCGCCTGATCGACGTCGACGGCATTCTTCTTAGTATCGTAGTCCTGCTTCGAGATCGCCCTGGTCCCAATGACCTCCTCATCGCGGGCGAATTGAATCCTGGCGAGATCGAGCGCCGCCCTCGCCTGAGCGAGGCTGGCTTGTGCCGAGTCGAGCTGCGCTTTGTAAGGGCGAGGGTCGACGACAAACAGCAGTTGTCCCTTCTTTAGGTTCTCGCCGTCTTGGAATCGTCGTTCGACGATACGTCCGCCGACTTGCGGCGTAACCGTGACGGACTCGAAGGCCGCGTTGCGGCCGATTTCATCTAGATACTTGGGGACGTCTTGCGCGGTGGCCTTGACAACAGTTACCAGGGGAGCAGGCATGGCAGGCGCCGCCTGTACACTGCTTCGGCTGCAACCCGCCGTCGCCAACAACAACGCAGCGGAACCAAGCAGTCCATATCGGAAATTCGAAGTATTCTTCACCGTCATCTTCATTGCGATCCTCATCTGAAAGGGTGTTGAACTTACGCGGAAGTCGCTAACCGTGGAGCAACCGGCAACTCAAGTACAGAACGGTACCGGTCGGGTGTTACCGGCTCTTCTGAGCTGGCATTAGGCGCTGCTTGGTAGTGGACTTCCATCGCACTTCCAAGTTGCTGCAGAGCGCGAGTTCGCGCGGCGAGCACGTCCCGACGCGCGCAGCCCAACAGGACAGAACACTCTTGATCGGAGTAGTGCTCAAGAACCATCATCACGTAGACAAAGCGCTCGAACGGTTCGAGTCGCAGAACTGCGGCAATCTCCACTTGCTGATCAGCCAGCGGGGTTTTGTCATTGCCATTGACTGAAGCGGAGCTTGAATATCCGCTTCCCTCCGTTGACCGCGGGTTGATTACCCGAACCGCATTTTGGATAATCGTGCGCCGAGCCCAGGAGCGTGCCCATTCCTTGAAAACGTGGTTGCCTTGCACCGAATCCTCCAGGCCGGAGACAAAGCACTGCTCAGCCTTGGCGCGATCCGCGGTCAACAGGAACGACAACAGGTAGAGGCCGTTCATGTCTTCGTGAAAGATTCGACAAAAATCCTCGCTGCTGGCGTACTGCGATGGTCTCGTGATGTGCTTTGCCTCTGGCATGTTCACCTCCGTCTCTCTCTCATTAGTCGTTTGAGCCTGGTGGAAATCGACAACCAGGATTATCTTTTTGATGTTCTTCAGCTTTTTTCCAAATACCGTCAGGGCTCGCACCGACATCTTTGGGCAATTCGTCTTAACACGTGTCGAGTAAGAATGCCGGCGCAGGAAAACTTTGCGCCCTCCTTCATCAGATCGAAAATTGCGTCTTCTCCTTCCCGGCTGATGACGGTGAGGCTGCTCAAATCGATCACCAGCTTGCGTCCGTCTAAGTCGCGGCTCGCATTTCTGCAGGTGGTGCGAAGCTCCGCCACCCAGGGTTCGCTGAGCTTTCCTTCCACTACCAGCGTCCGCTGGGATCGGCTGTCGATTGTCGAAATCTTGAACATCTTGCCTCTTCAGACGAACCAGGTAGGTGCAACCCTCCCGCCAAAGGCCGATTGCTCGCGGATCCCCGCAAAATACTGAAACGATTGGTTGGGAGCAAAATCGTCGGAGCATTGTGTCAAAGAATGTCAAAATCAAAATTGACACTTGGCAAGAGCGGGGAAAGACCAGAATTCAAGACAAAGGCCAACGGCGCGAATAGGAGGTTGGTGGCGGACCGGGTCAGCCTGACCCTCGAGACTCCGCCTCAGGTTGCAGATGATCGAACCTGTTTCAGGGCCTGCGAGACTGAGATTATGCTGCCCGGTCCACGTGCGTTGAACTGGATTCAATTGGAATTACAGTGGTGCTATTTCTCTCGTGCCTGCCGACGAGTCGAATACGAGGGCTGATTACTTCTCTCAGTAGGGCACGAAGAAATGTCAGCATGAAGAAGACTGCAACGCCGCTAATGCCCGCGAAAGTAAATGATTGGATCACGCCAGACTCAGAGCAATGCAAGGGCCACGATCGTGGAGAGGTCAACTCGCGGAATTCACTGAGACGGAAGGGTCTGCGCGAACCACTCACTCGCGCGGGATGGAAGGAGCGTCGTAACCTTTCGACAATTGTCAAAACTCATGACACTCTTCGCGGGTCGATGCCAAGCTTCTTCATACGCGCAATTAAGGTTGTGCGTTTAAGGCCCATGCGCGCCGCGGCCCCGTCGGGCCCTGCCACTCGCCCGTTGGTGATTTTCAAGATGCTGACAATCGAATCGCGTTCGTTCGCCTGGCGCGTCCCCGCCACAGGAGTGGTCCTGCCGTTGTTGCTCAGTTCGGCGATCGGAGCCTGCAATGCTGTGCCGTGGGTAAGGATCACCGAACGCTCGATGAAATTCTCCAGTTCACGAATATTTCCCGGCCAATGCCAGCTCGATAGCTTCCTCATAGCCGCAGCGGGAATGGATTCGATCTGCTTCTCCATGCGGCGGCCGTACTTCTGTGTGAAGTAGCGGACCAGCAATGGAATATCCTCCGGTCGTTCGCGCAAAGGCGGGATGCGGATCGGAAACACGTTCAGGCGATAGTACAAGTCGCTGCGGAACTCGCGATTCTCAATCATTTGTTCCAGGTCGCGATTGGTCGCCGCTACCAGCCGCACATCCACTTGCTTGGTTCGGGTGCTGCCCAACCGTTCGAACTCGCGTTCCTGCAGAGCGCGCAGCAATTTGGGCTGGATCTCGATAGGGATGTCTCCGACCTCATCTAGGAAGAGCGAGCCCTGGTCGGCAAGCTCAAGTCTGCCCACCTTCTGTGAAATCGCACCTGTGAAGGCGCCTCGTTCGTGTCCAAACAGCTCACTCTCGAGCAGTCCTGTGGGAATCGCGGCGCAGTTGAGCCTGACAAAGGTCCGATCCTTACGCCGGCTGCGTTCATGGATCGCGCGCGCGATCAATTCCTTGCCCGTCCCGGTTTCGCCTAGAAGCAATACGGTCGAGTCACTGGGAGCCACGGTTTCCACCAGGCTCAAAACATGCCGGAGAGCCGAACTCTGCCCCACAATTCCTTCGAAGTCCATCTCACCGCGGATTTCATCTTCCAGGTACAGCTTTTCCTGCGCGAGCTTATCTTTAAGACTAGCGATTTCACCGTACGCCAGCGCATTTTCCAACCCGATCGCCACCTGCTGCGCGACCTGAGACAGAAAGGCCGCCTCCTCTCGATCGAACGCATTCTCCTCGCGGCTCGCCAGCGCGAGCACGCCAAGCATGCGACCCCGACTGACGAGAGCCACGTCGCACAACGAATTGATACCTTCCCCTGCCGCCTTCGCGTACATCTCAGGGGGCACTTCGGTCGGGTCGAGCCGATTTAACACCAAGGGCCTGCCGCTACGGAAGGTTTCGCCGGGCATCGTACCCTCGATGGGGATCAATATCTGCTCGGTGAAAAATCCCTTGCGGTCCGGGAAGTCGAGAGCATGCACGCGCAAATGGGTGCCATCTGGCTCGGGGAGCATGATGGCTGCGGCGTCACACCGCATGACCCGGCGAACACTCGCTGAGATCGTTCGCAGCAGGTCCTCAAAATTAAGGTTCGAGACGACCTGGTTGGTCAAGTCTAGGATCAGCTTCAGCCGGTCCTGCGCCTGCCGGGACAAGTAGAAATTCACAGCGGCATCAATCGCCAGCGCAATCTGATCGGCCACCAGAGAGAGAAAGCGGACTTCGTCCTCGGGGTAGGCGTGCGGACGGGAGCGGCCAATGCTCAGCACGCCCAACCGGCGCTCGCCTCTCGCGAGCGGAAGCACACAGGTAGACACGATCCCTAATTCATTCAGACATTTCCCGTGCTTCGCAAATCGCGGTTCCGCCCTCCAATCCATCGTGATCAGAGCCTGCTGAGATTCGTGCACCCATTCAACTGGCGTATCGTCCACGACAACATCTGCTAACGGCTGATCGTGCCTGGTGCCATTCGAATAGAGCAGATGCCAGGCGACAGTCGTCGTATCACTCTCAAATGCGATGAGCTCCAGGTAGTCAGAGGGAACAACCTCTAGCAATTTTTTCACGAGAACATCGGCGGCGGTGTCGCAATCGCTACATGTTCCAATCGCATTGGCTGCGCGGAGCAGCGCTTCGTATCGTTGCGTATAAGCTTCTTCGACCGTCGCTGACAGAAGGCTCATAGACCGTTCCGGCTGTTATGGTCCACCACAAAGACCCCGGCTGCGACCGCCAGCAACAGGCTGACGGCTGCCGGATTCGTGGATATGTTTGATCTGATGTTATGAAGAGTCAGAAAGCTTCGACAAAATGTCGTAGCCTTCGTCATTTGTCAAATCCTGTGTCGAGGTGCTTGACAGGCGAGGCGGTCAACCTGCAGCGCCAGTCGCTTAACTGGCATTCATTCAAGCATTTTAGGTCAACTCCCCTGCATGACACCTTTGGCTCCTCAAATGCCCGTATCGAATCCGAAAGACGATGTGCATATCGCGACGATCAAGGTAGAGAAATTGTCGACGGACATACAAACAGGGAGGAGTCACATGATGCGGCGAACTGCGATTACGCTTGCAAGTTTTATCATTCTAATAACTCTAAGTTCCGCGGCTCAAGAAAGCCGGTCGGAGGTCAGTCTGCAAGGGACCGGCTTCTTCACCAAGGATACTAGCGGCCAAGGGACCACACAGCGGACTACGAACACCGGCGGTTTTCAAGTCGGTTACCGCTATCACATCAACCGCTGGCTTGCGGCTGAAGCAGTGTATGGCTACGACCGTAACACACAGCAGTATTTTGCGCCCGCGGGATTCTCTCGAGTCCAAGCCAATGTTCATCAAGCCACCGGAGGCTTTGTATTTAACCTGCCAGCGCCCGCAAGGTTGAGGATCAGCCCGTATGTTCTTGCGGAAGGAGGAGCGCTCGTGTTTGATCCCACGGGCAACGGCTTCGGCACCGTTCCGGGTGTTCAACGCCAAACCGTCGGGGTGTTCGCCTACGGAGGCGGTGCCGATTTCCCCATTATGAAACACGTCGCGCTGCGCGCGGAGTATCGCGGGCTGGTTTACAACTCGCCCGACTTCGGGGTCGCGAGCCTGAATACCAACACCACCACGCACACTGCGCAGCCCTCTGCCGGAATCGTTTTCCACTTCTGATTTTGATTCTGATTTTGATCCAGGGTAGTGG